>Ga0307510_10010298_pt1 | contig 11106 bp, 9 predicted proteins | sample 12_EM_MG_FD_207224 | JGI IMG/M metagenome (GOLD analysis project Ga0307510, IMG submission 207224) | Populus trichocarpa ectomycorrhiza microbial communities from riparian zone in the Pacific Northwest, United States - 12_EM | ecosystem: Host-associated > Plants > Roots > Unclassified | place... | reverse complement strand
GATGATGGATTTCTTTGACGTTTGTGCATTTCAAGTGGCCATGTACTCCTCCTACATCAATGATAACTCGCCAAACACTATAATTTTAATCATCTCTTCCTCTTCCTCTTCTTGTTTTTTTTCCCCTTCTGCCCATGATAAAATATCCTCTCGCACCTCTTGCACTCTGCATGTTGTATTTTTTTATCTGTAGCATTGATCATGGCGGAAAATCCCATCTGAAATATTTCAATATAATGTTTAATGTGTATCATAAGAAATATTCAAATATTACTAATTAGTTATGTCACCCTACCCAACAAAAAAGAAGAAGAAAAAGAATTACCGACGATCAATATTCCATCAGACGTATTCTGTCAGTGACACTATCGGCAACAATGTTATTGATAAATTGTGTGTCTTACACCAACAAAATTATTCTGTCAATAAAAGTATTTAATGATGTAATGGAAGAAGCAGAGCCTAATAGACGAAACTAAAAACAAATATTGCACAGTTGGTTTGGTTTTGTAGTAATCAGTTTTTAGTGTGTGTATTTAATTTTTAAATAATCATATACTATACAATTTACTTTTTGAAATAAATTCGAATATAAATCATTTGTCTAAATCTAGAGATCTCAATCAAAGAATATTGTGGATCGATGTTTAAAAAAACAAATCTGGTAGAAGATATATGTAGAGTCCATAAAGTGCACCGCCCATGCCCTTTTTCATGTTCGAAGACGCTGCTAACTTGGCGCTGCTCGAGAGTTTGTTATCGTGAACAGCATGAGAAATGAGATGCATTCCATCATTGTATAGCTAGCTATCTAATCCGTTCTTTTCTTGATGGTTATAATTTTTTTAAAAAAGTATCAGGTATGGAGATTATTTTAATGTGTTTTTTGTTGCAAAAAAGTTTAAAATATAAATAAAAAAACTATGCAAGTGTATAATTAAAAAAAATATTAATAATAACAAAAAAGTTAAATCAAAAAGTTAAGAGAGGAATATAGATCAAGATATTCAATAAGATAAAATGAAATATTCATTTGACTATATATGTTCACTGATCTTGTTTATTTAAATAAATTCACACCGTAAAAAAAACTGTGACCTAAAAGATAAACACAAATAAAACTGACTAAATAAACCTACAAAAAAAGAAAAGAAATTATGCAACGCCGAACACATAAGAAATATTATTTTAAAAGGAATGTCTTTTTTTTTTTTTAAATCAAGGTTTTGTTTGGCTACCGGGTGGCGTCACACGTGCCGTCTGAATGACACGAACGTCACTCACTCGCTGCAACTTTTTTTTATTTAAAACTAAAAAAACAATGTGAAAATACTGATATCCCTCCTATGACCTTGATAATTACCCTAAAAAACAGTGTAAAAGTACAAAAATACCCCTAAATACAAATTTTTTTTTTTTTTATCTTTCCAAGGCTAAAATTGTACTTCAATTATACATGAACAGAGAAAAAATAAAAAATACCCTTGTCCAACACCCCAATAATTTTTTAATCCTAAAAATAAAAATAAAAATTTTACAATTTAAAAGTTCATAAAAAATCAAAAAAACAAAAAACTCTAAGTTTTGTTGATTCTAACAATAAAAAAAAATATGCAAAAAATAAATAAATTCTAGACATTCTCAAATAATCTTTCAATAACAAATAAACAAGGGAAAAAAACCCCACCCCAGGGCTTTTTTTCTTCTCTACCAAAGAACAAGTAGATAATTTCTATGTAGTGCTCTACAGTAAATTATGTCTCTGTTACAGTGAAAAACACAATCCTATAATTTTCTCCTTAATATTTAATGGGTTCATAATTTTTTCTTAGCATATCTCTCACTAATTGGGCCATGAGAGGGGATTAGTTGTGGTCTAATCAGTAGGGGTGGCGTAGGTTAGCATTGATTTTTTTAATTTATTTTTTTTCAAATGTTTTTTTGTTAGCCCATGATGGTCTTGAATATATCCGATTTAAGTGTTATAATGTTGTTTTTGTAGTAGTCATAATTAGCCGTAGAGATTCACAATAAATAAATTGCCACTAAAGTCTAGGCTGACAGTGCTGTTTGTGAGTCACGATAGGGACATGAGATTTGGATGGTGACCTTCTCGCGAGCCATTGAGGAGATGATAATGACTGTGTAATTATGGATTATATAGAGGAATATTGTCGATACCGATCTATATGTCATCCTCCCATGATATTTACTGGTTTAATTACATCAATTAATTTGTAGCCCAATTGCCTGTAATAATAAATAATAAATAAATAAATCAAGTAATTACAAATATCGGTAGACATACATTTTAATAAAATCTACGTGTATTATAACATTATGTTAAGTATAATGAAATCCAAAAATATTATGACTAGAATTATTGGCATTTAATTTGTTTAATGTAATTATTAACAACGATTGTTTAAAAAATATTTTGGTCGGAATATGGTTTTCAAATGAAATTTTAAATTAATGGACATTGCTAAAAAGAATGGTGATGCTATATATATATAAAAAATACTTATAAAATAGTAAAGGGAAATAAAGCTTTTGCATCTACACATATCATAATAATTTTATATAAACTAAATTTTTCTTGATAAAAAATAAAAATAAAAATTAATTTGCATTTTGCAAATGAAAAATATTATGCCAAAACAAAATCCAAAACCAATAAATACCAATCATCACAATTAAATACATTATTTAACCATCATTTTTATACTCCAATTAATCTCCATTAAGAGAACAACACGAAATATTGTCCACGTCGCGAGATATTAAATGGACTCTACGAGAAGATCAACAACCGCGACCGGCTATAACCGGTAAAAACAATTAAAGAAAGGTTTAAGCCACTAAGTTGGAGCTTATACTTATTCAAATTCTTAATTCAGACCCTTAATTTTATTTTTATCATTCCAGTCTCTTGTACAGCTGCATGTTGTGTTTTACTTAGGTAAGAGAACATGACAAAACATACTTTATCACAAACTTATTTTTTCTCCACCTTCCACAGGATATGACTTTGTTTTATCAATTTTAGTTCAATTAAATTTTTTATCTAATTCATTTCATTTTGTTAAATAAGTTATTTTATCTGAATAGGGACAAACAAAAAAATTATTTATATTAGCAAGCTTGCGTGTTATATGTAAAATAATTTTTTTTCTTCAGAATTTTTAAATAAGCACATTATAAATCATCAAAAAAATATAAAAAATATTAATTTAATATTTTTTCAAGTGAAACATTTAAGAAACAGAAATTATTATACTTCTAAACATTTATCGGTTATTAAAAAATCACATGTCGGTCATTTTAATTACACATTTGGACTAAAGGACCACTTGGATAACATGGTAGAACATAGCATATGAGAGCCACGCGGTAAAAATAAAAGTACATAGCCTAGAATAAATAAAAAATTAAGAATTAATGGACCAATTAATGGGTAGGTAAAGAGTTCCATGATGATGAACCATGAAAGCAAGATCCAAATGGGACCGGTGACCGGGAAACAAGAAGACAAAGATGCTAAAACAGTCTTAAATGCTTAGAGATCTCAGTGTTTCCCTTCAATCTTGGAATATTATCAAGACTCCATTGTTGCTGTCCAAAATATATAGTATATATAAACATATATACACACACAAGGAGAGAAAAAAGAGAGACAAAACTGAAAGCCAACCTTGTTAGTTTGTTATCTCCTATATATATAAACATAAAAACACTCTCTTTCACCGACCACTACACACTTAACACTTTGTGTTTTCATATATTTATTTCTCCCCTACAACATAAAAATCTTTGTTTTTTGCCCGTCTTAGACAGACATTTTCAAGTTGCAAGCCTTTTCTGTTGGTGGGGGTTTTAGCATTTGGTGCTTTTGCGTGACTGAGTTGAGAGCTGGTTGACTCAGGGTTAAATAGTTTAATGGGGTATTTGTGAAGTTTGAATTGGTTAGTGAAATCTTTGGTGCTGAAAGGAAACATGGGTTTGGTGTTAAAAGAGAAACTCAAAAGTCTTTGTTGCAGTAACGGGTGGTCTTATGGGGTTTTTTGGTGCTTTGATCAGAGAAATTCCATGTAAGTTTCTTTCTTTTTCCTTGGTTTGCACCTTTTTTTTTTCCTTAAAGAAAAATGTTTGCATGATTTTTCTTTGTGGTGTTTTTCTACAAAGTTTTGATTTTTTCTTTAAGTTGTTTTTTTAGGTTTTAAGTTTCATGCGCAGGAATTGTTGATTCTCCATACCTGAATTTAACATAATTATTTTTCAAGAGATATGAATCTTTTTTTTCTTCTCTCTTCTTTTTTCCGGTTAAATTTGTATACTTGAAGCAGCAGAGGGGGGAAAAACTCACTTTATCGGTGCAGCGTTTTTGCATAATATGCTGTTTTATAATAAGGAAATCCTCTCGAGATGGACTAGATTTAGTAAAGTTTTCACCTTTACTATCTTGCCTGTTTTTGGAAGTAGTTGATGGTTTGAATCTTGGCATAGATTTTAGCTTTTTATGGTAATGATATTTTGCTTACTGTAAGAAATCTGTTGTTTTGAGATGTGACCAGGTTGTTGACCATGGAAGATGCGTACTATGAAGAGGAAATGGGAGTTGTAGTTAACAATATGCTTTCAGAGGCCCGCATGCTAGGTGAAGGGTAAGCTTTATGTGATATTCTGTTTCAGATATACAGTGATTTTTCCTCAATTGTTCTTTGTAAATTTCCAGAAGACAACCTTTCGACCATTTTTTCAATTATTTCTATTCCAAGCTTTAAAAGAAACTTTAATAGGGTTAATGCTGTTGTCATGGTCTAATTCAGAATTGTTGGCCAAGCTGCTTCCACTGGAAAGCACCAGTGGATTTTCTCAGATGCTAGTGATGGAGGCTGGAATTCTGCTGCCTCTATTGGAGGTCAAGATATATTCCAGGTACTTCTTCCTTTGCTTCTTCTTTACCATTCACTCCTGTGCTAGTTGTCATTGAAAATATTTTTCTTTTCTTTTCTTTTCTTTTTAAATTGCCCACAATTCTTGAATGTTAGCTGACTAGTTTCTGCTTGCCTGAAAATTTCCTTTTTTTGCAGGATGATTCTGAAATTCATCGCCAATTTTCTTCTGGAATAAAGGTACTGCATGTTGGAATGCAAAACTTTACTTTTATAATTCATTTTCTTTTTATGATATTCCACTTGAAATTCATCCGAGCTTTGTGTATCCCTTTTCGTCATCCAACACCCTGATCATTTGTATTGACTATTAATTCCCATTTGCAGACAATTGCAGTAATCTCTGTGGAATCACAAGGACTGGTACAATTTGGATCCACCCAGAAGGTGAGCACATTGAAAGCAGACCAAGTGAATTTAACTATCCTACAAAAAATATACTTGGGGCCGGGTTGGGGGGTTATACCATTTATTAAAAATATACTATTTCTGCATCCTTTGACTGATGAGAAAGCAAATATCCATGACCTACCACATATCAAGCGTGGATGGTTGTTTGTTGATTTCAATGCTTTTAATATTGCAGATTTTGGAGTCAGAGGAATTTTTGGGTCAAACAAAACGATTGTTTGGTAAGATGGAAAATATTAATGGGCTTACTTCAAATTCCGACTCGCCTTCATCTTTGAACTGTGAAAGTTATGATCTAAATGAATGGTTTGATTCCTTCTGCAATGGAAATATCACGCCCATGCTTGGCGACAACTGCAATGAGCTGATGGAAATAGCTTATTCTTCAATGAATTTTACACAGCCCTCCGCCATCACATCTGTTGTTGAACAAGATAGGATGATTCCTTTATGCCTGGATTCATCTCATCCTACAAACCAATTGAAGACCAGTGAAGCTCAAATGATATTGTCCTGTAATCCTAAGACTCAGTCCCAACACTTGTCTTCACAATCTCCATCTATGAACAAAACAACAGCCCTAACTCCTTGCACTAGTACGTGGAGCAATGCAGGCTCTAATTTGACTTCATTGGAGTCGAAGTTAGGATATGAAATGGTGGTCCAGGATTCTCCAACTGTGTTTTCTACCGAAAGATCAATGAGCAATCTGCATTCTGCTCCATCAATTCATGTTACTGAAGGTGAACTTTCAGAAAGAGAAATGAGCCAGAACAGATTCCCTTTAGAGTTCAAACCAGATGATTTTCCAACTGATCTCTCCAACTCCTGTGTAGTAGATAATATTCTCGAGTGGTTTGCCCCTTCACCAGAGCATAGCATAAGTGGAATGGCACCCATGATGAACGGAAATCTTTCACAACCTGGAGGAGTCACTCCAGCATCACCAGGTCTGATTGGAGATATCTTAGTTGATATTCCATTGAAGCAACCGGCCACTTTGGCTCAAAGTTCTGTCACTGAATCATATTTATCTAACGGAAAGGAGAAATGTGCGAGCATCACTGGCACCGAAAATGATCTTCTTGAAGGTTTGGGATTAGTATTTGGGGGTGGACAAGCTAGGCATTGCTGGGAAGATATCATGGTGCCAGTAGCGAGTAGTGGGCACACAACTGCTAGCACTGGTATTTCAGAATGCATCTCAGAGTTGGATGTTGATTCCAAGGTTGGCCCTCGAAAAGGATTGTTCTCAGAGCTTTTAGATAGTGTTAGTAATTCTAATTATGTTACAAAATCTAGCAGTGATGATCAATTATCCAATGCTAAGAGAAGAAGAGTGGAAAATTCATCAGTCAATGGTAATCAACTTCAGTTAGTGAATGCTTCTTGCCCTACTAGCAGCAGGGTGATGCAGCCTGCTTATAATTTTGACAAGACAAAAAATCTTCTATCAAAACAAGAGATGTTCCCAAAAGCACAAACAGTTTTGTGGATTGATGATAGTTACAGCGTCAATACTGGAAGTTCTGGTTTAACAAAATCTAAGAAACCTGAGGAGCCTGCAAAGGCCAACAAGAAAAGAGCCAGACCTGGAGAAAGTACTCGACCTAGGCCGAAAGACCGTCAGCAGATACAAGACCGTATTAAAGAGTTGAAACAGATCATCCCTGATGGTGCAAAGGTATGCGATCTTATGTTTTGCTTTGAATGAAATAATCCTATATATTTGTTAAATTATTAGATATCTCACATGACTTCCTTCCATATCACCACAAATGCTCTTGGTTATATCGTCACACTTAAAATATAGATCATTGACGTATGCTTTCTTGATGATGTAACAGTGTAGCATTGATGCTCTGTTGGATCGCACCATCAAACACATGTTATTCTTGCAAAGTGTGACCAAATATGCGGAAAAGCTTAAACAAGCTGATGAGCCAAAGGTAGTTTGTTTGTTTAATATTATTGTGTGCTGACAAGTGAACAACCCTTCCATTTGTTTACTGATACAAATAAAATTGCATTTGTATAGTTGATTGGCCAACATAATAGACTGCTTCCTAAAGACAACAGCACAAGCAGTGGTGGTGCTACATGGGCATTGGAAGTTGCAGATCAATCAATGGTTTGCCCTATCATTGTCGAGGACCTCAGTCAACCTGGCCTAATGCTTATAGAGGTGTGTGAGTGGAAGAGAATATTTCTCCGAGAATTTGTCATCTGTATATGAATCCACTGAATTTATTTTCTTGTTTTTCTATTACAGATGCTTTGTGAGGATCGGGGATTCTTTCTTGAGATAGCAGATGTAATTAAGGGCTTCGGTTTGAATATATTGAAGGGGTTGATGGAAAGTCGAGAGGATAAGATCTGGGCACGTTTCATTGTTGAGGTAGCACATCAAAATTTAGATTTTAAGGTGTGGAATTAGTTTAACATGAGAAAATTAAGGAAACTGATGTTGAAATTGTTACAGGCAAACATGCAGATAACAAGGGTGGAAGTATTTTGGTCACTTCTCCAGCTTCTAGAACGAACAGGTGCTAGCGTGATGGATTCAACGAATCAACCTAGTAATGTAATGCATGGAAGGATTCCCGAGTTAAACAGTTACCAGCTTCCCGCATTGCCATGTCCTGTCAGCCTGACTGAGACAATTCAATGATAAATCTCTTTCATAGGGATTTTAGAACACTTTGAGCATACATCTATATATTGAGATACCGCAGTGATTGGTGTTCTGAGTTCAAGAACCAAGACCGAAGTGGGAAAAGGAGATTCTCCATTCCATTTTGACTCCCTTGGAAATGGAAGCAAAATGTGAATATGGTTGATAGATAGGAAATACTTCGAAAGGTAGGGCGAGCTATCTAGTTTACTCCTTTATGGTACAATTGGAGAGGGATGCGCCGTTGGATGTTAGCTTGCTTTTAGTCGTCGATTAATGCCACGTTGCATATGACTGAGAGTGTAGCTGTGCAGGGAACTGCGTCGTGTTTTTGTTGTCATAGACTCTTTTACCATTACTTGTTCATAGTCTTAAGTTGACAAATCAGTTTAGTCTTAGGCTAACCACTTATTTGTTCTTTGTATCTGTTGCTGTCTCATTAGTATAATGAAAGAATTTGCTCTCTCTCTCTCCCGCGCCATGGAATGTGACTATGCATGGAAATATTATTTGCTCATGGGGAATAGCTTTCAGATTCTTTAGATTAACTAACATGTACGGTAGGATTCAATACAGCAATCCCATGTAATGTAGGACATGGCACAATAATAAGCTGAAGTATGAGGGAATCTCCATCCTAACTGGGATTCTCATAAACATCTCGAGGAAAATGGGTTTCTCCTATGCTTTCATTTGCTCAATCAAATTCTGAACTACTGTGTAACAGCTATTAGTGTGATACCCACAGGCCACATTCACGATTAGAAATTTTTACCTGTAACTAGCTGACCTAGCAAGCAAACTGGATTTGAGCCCCAACAACCGCCCTGGATGACTTTAACCTGTTGCAGGCAGAGAAAGTTGCTGTAAAACCCAGTTAACCTGTACCTATATGATCGCTTTATAGGCTGAGGATATCTGTGTAAATGGTCTCTATCCCTCACAGAATTTGATGGGGACGCCGGGTTCAATATATGATTTATGCATGAATATGATCATTGATGGATGATGAATAGCTTAACCCGTTGTTTTTTCATTGAGAAATTGAGCCTTCAAGCTCAAATTATTAAATGTTATTTATCTTTATTATTTAATTTTAGTTTATATTATTTTATTAGATTTTTATTAGTGAGTGAGTTTAAGCCCAAATTTAATTCTAATTAGGGTTTTATTTTTTATATGTAATTTTCTTGATAATTTTCTTCACCCCGAGCGCTATCAATATAACTATTATTTAGGTTACTTTAAATATGATGATCTTAATGAGAAAATCATGAGCCATAATAAAAGTAGAAACCCTTATTTTTTACGGTCATCATAACCCTTGGATCTTTGATATATAGGTTCGTAATATAGATTAATTCTTTAAATGACACAACTTGTTTAAAAATAAAAGAGTTAGATTTGCTAAGATGATGCTCATTGATGAAACCCAACTTTTTTGTTGGAGAGATGTTGAGAATTGATTAAAAATGAGAGGTAAACCTCTCATAACTGATTGGACTAAAATAAAACAAAAAAATATAGGAGAAGTACCTAACCTAATCTTATAGGAATAAACTCTCAGACCAATAGAATAATCTAATGCAAGGGAACAAGTCTATCAATGAGTATATAATACATTTTAATAATTATATGATGAGATGTGCCATAAGAAAAAATAAAAGTTATAACTTTGTGTAGATTTTGTAAAGGTTTGAATAATAATTTTAGAAAATAGATCAGACTCATATATGTTTTCACTCTTGACTAAGCCTAAACCATAATGCAAAATTATGAGTTGCTTATAAAAAGTCAATAGATAAAACACCAAGACCCCATAGTACCCCATTTAGATCTCAATTTAGGAATGCTAGTTCTTTGTTAGGTGCTTTATTAAATAGACCTAATTCTAATAATGCCTAAATTTATAACGAAGGTAAGGGAAAAAGAGTTGTTAATGAAATGTTTATGTTAAGTTCAGAGGTTTAGTGTGCTAAATATCAAGGTTTCGGTCATATCTTCTTTAACTACACCTCTAAATCTTTAGTCAACCAAGAACATGAGGACATAAGTGGAAAAAATTACTATTGTGTGCAAGTGTATGGACCTAATCTCGAGGACTTTAATGACCTAGATGAAAAAGAATATTATGCAAGAAGGGAGACTTAATACTATAAGTCCAAATGAGTTTGAAAATGAGGTTAATAAAGAATATAATAATTCTACTTTAATGGTAGAGGAAGAAATTTTAGATAACTTTTTAGTGGAATCGCTTGAAGAGATAAATATGATATTAAAAGAGTCTCATGATATTAGTCCTTTTAAACTACTTAATTCTCCACCCATCATGCTTGACGTCCGGCACATTAAAGGTTTATAGCAACATGCTCCTCACTTGCTCATTCTTGACATCTAGCACGTCATAGGCTTAAAACAACATGTTGAACTTCTTAATCTCTTACCCCTAACACGTGATGAGGAAGACGAAGATAATCCTAATTTACTAGGTTATTTCCAAACTATATATACTAAGACTTGAAATAGTATTTGTTCCATTCCACACCCTCGGTCATATAGTGTTCATAGTTATGAATCTAGATAGCCTGTTGATCTTTTTTGCATGTCTTTTTACTCTAAAATGTCTGATTTAGCTGAGGTTTTTTTTTCCTGCATGTAAAGTTTATAATTTGCATGTTGAGATCATAAATAAAAAAAATTAAAACAAGTAATGAATAATATAAATTTTGAGCTGAGTTACATAAGTATCATAATACACTTAATATTAGAGATCATTTCATGATATAGATTAGACCTGGACGGTGTCATATGGAAACTAGTCATAAATTGCAAGTGAGTATTGTTAGATTGCTCAAAGTGTTGCAAATAATTGAATCGAACAGTTATATCATTAAACTACCATTAAACTTTGATATTAGCTCCACTTTTAACATGAAAGACCCTGATATATATAAAACACAACCTATCTCTGATGCTCATTCTGATATCTCCACCCCATTATCCCTATCATTGGCACATAAAGAACATAATATGCTACTTTAAATGCACAAGTTGTTTTTACTATGA
>Ga0307510_10010297_pt1 | contig 11107 bp, 7 predicted proteins | sample 12_EM_MG_FD_207224 | JGI IMG/M metagenome (GOLD analysis project Ga0307510, IMG submission 207224) | Populus trichocarpa ectomycorrhiza microbial communities from riparian zone in the Pacific Northwest, United States - 12_EM | ecosystem: Host-associated > Plants > Roots > Unclassified | place... | reverse complement strand
TTAAATTCCTGCGGTTTAAAAACAAATTATCTCAAAAATAAATTTATTTTATATTTTAGTTTTTATTAACTTAATCAAACATATTTTTATCTATATTCTAGTTCAGATATTCTAGTTAAATAAAAATTCAAAGGCAAATCCCTTTATAATATGATGAACTAATGAATAACTCATAATAGCTATGCGGTTAGGATTGGAGGGAGAAAGAAAGACCTCCCCTTGTTTTTAATCCACTTTCACTCTTTAATTCTTCGTGTGGAAAATTTCTCACCGGCGAAGAAATCTTTGGTCCTTGAAAATCTCGTGTGGCTTTAGGTTCAAGATCATATTCTCAGATTTTTAATTAAATAAAGTATTTTGGGATTTGTTTCCAGCTTGTGACCCAATTAATATTATTGTTAGCCTCGAAAGTACTAACATTCCATTACTTTATAACATACTTTTTCGAATAATTTTTTTAATTCCTAATCATTTTACTATTAAAAATTTAATATGATATAAAGAATTATTTTAACTCGAGAATTTAATTACTTTAATAATAATTTTATTATTATTCCTTAACAAAAACATATTAATGAGATTTCTGTTTCGATGGAATGACCAAGATTTATTAGACGTACAGTTAATCATTGAAATTTAAAGTTAATGATGATATAGAATATGTATACCATAAACTATATACCAAGTGGCTGATAAATAAAAAAAGATCAGTAGAATCATTCATGGAAAGCACAATTCCATGATTCCTAGCTAATATTATGACTAGTTAATAATATTCCATTGTTTCCAGAAAGAAAGGAGATGGAACAGCATGGAATGAATTCTCTTTCAATATATATATATGCATGATCAATTTCACTGGGGATCAAGAAATCAACATCTGAGAGGGGGAGAGAAGGGGGGAGAGGGGGGGGGCCGGGGGGGAGGTAGTTAAATAACCACCTACATTGTCATGTCTCCGGGGGTGGTGGCCCTCCATCCGTCCCAAGGCTGCCACCCATTTGCGTGTAGCTCCTCTCATTGATATTTCCTCTGACCAAGTTGAAACCCAGCTAGTGGTTACACATCTGTGCTCAGTTTGCTTTCTGCAATCAGATCAGGAAATTATTAGTTCTTAATAATTGTACTTTAAAGTTTGAACCTTACAAGTTTCAACAGTGATGCTGTTTGCACCAAAGGAACATCCAACATGGCTAGAAATTAGAGGGTAGGCTAATTAGCGTGTAATCAACATGCCTATAAGTATATATTGAAACTTGATTTACCTCCGCTTATCAATTTGTTAGGTTATATTTAAACCTATATTGCTATTAATTAATTAACACACTCTTTGCTCGTAATTACCTGTTTGGAACTACTGTAATTTATGTTTTTGAATGATTTTTTATAGGTAAACTTACTTTGAAAATACACTAAATTAATGTTTTATTATTATTTTTTTGATGATTTTAAAATGTTAGTGTTAAAAATAAAAAACAAATTAAAAAAAAATCATTTTAATATATTTTCAAATAAATACTACTTTTAAAAAGTATTATGCATCACAACATCAAACACGCAATAAGTAAATATATACAAATGATTATTTAGGATAGAAAAACATCACTTTTAATTTCAGAATTTTTTTTAGAAAATTCAATAATTAAAATATTCTAATATATAAGTGGAGCGCTACCACTCGATTCAATTTCTTTTTCCATCATCATTCTAATAAAATTAATATAAACATGAACTTTCAAAATGAATTTCAAATTCAAGCTGCTAAGATGACATTGGGATTAGTTTGGTACAAGTTCAATATGCATTAATGAATAGTTATGTTATCTTTAGAACCCATAAAATATAAAATATATAGTACAGATATGGTGGGAATTTTTTCAAATATAAAAGCAATGCAATATGAGCGTGATATTTCTACTTGAAAAATTTAGGTTTGCTTACCTACCTTTTCACACACCCATATATATATATATATATATATATATATATATATATATATATATATAAAAAAAAAAAAAAACTTTAGCACCCATAATTTGTTTATATATATAAAAAAAACATTAATTAGTCACGTTGGTACGAAAAAGGAAACTTTCGTTGTTTATTTCTTTTGATCACACGATCTTCAATTAATTAAATTAACAATGAAGCAACGGGCTGATTTGGTGGTTTATTTGGGCGTGGTGCTGCCACATATTCATGGCCTTCGTCAAATCCTTAATACAAATAATATTAACAATAATAATAACACTATTTTTTTTTATCTTGTTATTATAAGCATAATAGTGCTGTTACCACTACCACTAAGAAGTTAAATTAATCTTATTTTTATTATATCTTGGGATATTTTTTTATTAATAACAATATAAGATTAAACACATGATAAACCCAGCTCAAGATTCAGATTTTAAAAGGTTAACCTAACCTTTGAGTGTTTTTTAAAAAAACAAATTCATTAACTTCACCCGAGTTAAGTATCGAACCGACGAGTTATTGAGTTGACTCATCAAACATGCAATTAAATTATTTTTGATAAATTAGAATTTATCTCTCTCAATTTTTCTCAGAGCAAATCCATTTATTAACAAAATCTATGGTTCGATCAAGGATTATTTTACTCGATATCGTAGTAGTATGGAGCCATAAAAGCTAGATATACAGAATAGTATCTGCCAACATCGTTCTCACGAGCCATAAAAGCTAGATATACAGAATAGTATCTGCCAACATCGTTCTCACAAGGCAGGCATATGGCTATAGCTTAGAGGTAATTGTGTATGTAGTTTCACGGTTGTATACGTACCAGCAGGTAGCTTGACCAACACAATATCATCAGAAATGTTGCTCCGATTATATATAATCTGAAGTCAATTCAAAGTTGAGATAGTTGATTTTCTAATGAATGACTTTTTCTCGATGGAAATTCTGATACTATGAGTACGTCCACTTGAGATTTGAGGCACATCATAATTACTCGAATCAAACACACATGAATGGAAATCTTAGATTTTCACTTCAGTATGTTTTTCACTTTTTGCTGGCCTCAGGCAGCCCTACATGTCCGCCCATGATTACACCTTTGCCTCATGGTTCATCGTGGAAGACATCTTGGTTACAATTCATACTCCACACAAAGCCCAAGTTGGTCCTTGGTCCAACCCATTGCCAACCCACAGAATTACATCACCTCCATCTACAGCATAGCTAAATTCAACATGGAAATCACAGTGCCTATAGCCAGCTAGCTAGGAGGAGTAACCTTCTAGATTAGTGGCTCTTAATTAATTAAACTAATCCTAGTATATTATCGTGACTAGTAGTTTAAGACTTTAAGATTTGTCAAGGAAGTGAAGTGCTTCAAGGATCTTCACTTGTGTTTTACTAATCCATACCCAATAACATCTCCCATTCTCTCCTGTGACAAGTGGAGTGACGTCGATGGATCTCTATTTTAAGTTCACTCACACATATAAAAAGATCATTCTTATATGGCTTGAAGCATAGCTAAAGCCCTATGTATATTGTGTTGGTAAATGTTAATTAAATATTTCGTACTCTATAGTCGATGCATATAAATATATCTCCACTAGTATAACCACACTTTACCACTCAAGCCCTTTCTCATATTTAAGTTGTAATTCTATGAACGAAAGGAATATATATAGACATATCACCATCTCTCTCACACTCTCTCTCTCTCTCCCTCCCTCTCGCTCCCCCCCCCCCCCCCATTCTCTCTTTCTCCCTCACATTCATTGCTGAATGCTGATTTTGCCCCGTAGTTCATTGCTCATCTTCCGGATTTAACCACCATTGAACAACACCACACAACACAAAGATTTTCAAAAAAACAAAACGAAAACCTATTCTCATAAGTGGATAAGTCCTCTTAATCCACTCCAATATTTAAGGAATCCCCTCACAAGACCCTCACAAAGCCTACTCTCCCTTTAGATAAGAGAGAAATTCATCACTAAATCTCGGCTTAATCTTTCAACTAAGTCCCCCACTTACTCTCTCCTCAATCAACAAGCAATTACACGTTTTATTGCCTAATGGTTTCTCTTCATTTTGCCCTTTCTCCTGAGCTCAACAACCAAACCAGCTTTGACTTGTATTAGTTATAGCTAATACAGTTAATCAGTGTGTTGATTACCCTTTTTTTTTCTTCAACCACACTCGTATATTTTACTAAGTTTCTTGCACTGTTCATGGACTGCTTGAGAGAAATAGAGGGCAAACAAGCTCATGATCCTCTTTTTGACAAAATCATGAATAAATCTTCACGTCGTGTTTTTGTCCCTGGTCCAGTTATTGTTGGCGCTGGTCCTTCTGGCCTTGCCGTGGCAGCTTGTCTCAAAGAAAAAGGTTTCCCAAGTATGGTACTAGAGAGATCTAGTTGTATAGCATCTTTGTGGCAGTTAAAGACTTATGATCGCCTACGCCTTCACTTACCGAAACAATTCTGTGAGCTTCCTCTCATGGGGTTCCCTAGTGAATTTCCAACTTACCCTACTAAGCAACAATTTATTCATTATTTAGAGACGTATGCACGCAAGTTTGAGATTAGACCACGGTTCAATGAGACTGTGTCACATGCCGAATATGATAAAGCTATCGGGTTTTGGCGCGTGAAGACTGTTGGGAAAAAGTTAGAGGAGACTGAGTACATGTGCCGGTGGTTGGTGGCGGCGACCGGAGAGAATGCGGAGGCAGTGGTGCCAGAGATTGATGGAATGGGAGAATTTGGAGGGGATATTCGGCATACAAGTCATTACAAAAGTGGAGAGGAGTTTAAAAGCAAAAAGGTTTTGGTGGTGGGGTGTGGGAATTCAGGAATGGAAGTTTGTTTGGATCTCTGCAATTATAGCGCTAAGCCTTCACTTGTTGTTAGAGATACAGTAAGTATACTCATCTTAATCAAGCATCGTCCCCCCCCCCCCCTCTCTCTACAACCTTATAGCAAAAATTAAACCGTTAAAAGGTTGATTTTTAAGCCTTTGCTCAGTACTCCAATTAATTCCGCATGTTTTTGATGAGGAAAAAGGACTGGTTTTTCCTTCGTGGAGCCTTCGGAGAATTTCTATTCTAAAGTCCTGATGGGGAGAAAAGCTAGTTTTTATTCAACAATAAGATACACTGTTTTTCTTTTCTTTTCTTTTTGGAAAATTCAATTCGAACATTCAAATCCCTGGTTTTGGAAATGTTTGCAAAATGTTTTTTTTTTAATTTATAAAATAAAACCCATTCAAAACTTTTGCTATCATGGCATGTATTTGAGGCTCATAGGAGTTTTAGGACAATTTCCAATTGGCTGGGTGTGCATAGTGACTTCAAGTTCCAACAGCTTTCTTCTTGTTTTTTTTTTTTTTGTAACATGATCAAAGAAGAAAAAAATAGGGATATGTAGATTTAAATACAAAAAAAAATTGATCTTTCACTTTCTTGGGATTCCCAAGCATGCGCAACATTGGTCAGAGTCGTAGGATCTTACATATATTGTCATAATCATACATCTCCCTTTTTTATGCTCCTATGATTAATTTTATTTTTCTCTGTAAAGACCTCTAGGCATGCATGTTCAGTTATGGCCTGGCATGAATTAGCCCATATTTACACACCACTAGGGCAACTAGAGGGGGCTCACCAAGATCAACTCAAGCTCTTTTTTAGTCATTCTTTAAGCCTTTTGAGTTGTGGTAGTAATAACTTCTCTTTTAATTTTTTGAGGGATGGTTTTTGTTTTGAATGAAGGTGCATGTTCTGCCTCGAGAGATGCTAGGCAAATCAACTTTCGGGTTGTCCATGTGGTTGCTCAAGTGGCTGCCCATGCGCCTTGTCGACCGGTTCCTGCTGATAGTGTCGAGGCTAATGCTCGGTGATACGGCACGATTGGGATTGGACCGGCCGGAATTGGGTCCCCTCGAACTCAAGAACTTGTCCGGGAAGACCCCAGTATTAGATGTTGGGACACTGGCCAAGATCAAAAGTGGAGACGTTAAGGTACTTTCACAATTATATCACGTATCATATAGTGTGTGTGTATCACATCACTTTTCATTTTGCACTCTCTGGCACCATATGTATGTTTTGAAATGGATCCTACTGTGCCAAACAATCGTACCGTTTGCTTTTCTTGATTTCATTGGTTGTGTCGCGTAATTCTAACTCCCTTTTAATTTATTTTCTTCAATTTTTAATCTTTTTGAAGAAAAAAAAGAGAAGATGTAACCCCACTTTTTTCCCCTTCCTAGCAAGTTCCCATTTGTTTATTGACTCTAAGAAATTATATTCTTGCCCTAAAATTCCTGAATTTCCCTTTGTTGTTTTAGGTATGTCCAGGAATTAAGAAGCTAAAACGTCATACCGTTGAGTTTCTTGATGGGAAGATGGAGAATTTTGATGCTATTATTTTAGCAACAGGCTACAAAAGTAATGTGCCATCTTGGCTAAAGGTAACTCTTCTTCTTTTTTCCCTTCGTTTCCTTTCTTATCTAAGCTTCTTGATTCTTGAGGATACATATGTTAATATTTTTGCACCAAGTTGATGATCAAAAGGCTAAAGAAAAAGAGCATATGGCTTTAATTTTTAATTTTATTTTATTTTTTGAATTGTCAGGAAGGAGACATGTTCGAGAAAGATGGGTTTCCTAAAAGACCATTTCCAAATGGATGGAGAGGAGAGTGTGGGCTATATGCAGTGGGGTTCACTAAACGTGGAATATTAGGAGCTTCAATGGATGCTAAAAGAATAGCTGAAGACATTGAACGGTACTGTAGGAATGAAGAAGCGGCACCGTATGATCATCATCATCGGTCAGTACTGTTGTTGAAATCATCATCATCATCACCATCACCGTGAAGTTTTTCCTGTTTTGAGTTAGATTTATAGAGGATGTTGATTGAAGAATTATAGCCTTTGAGGCGTTTTTTGGGTGGTATATGCCAATAGACACAATATGCTGATGGTGCCAAAGTCGACATATCATCCTCCAATAGTGGAGAAACTAAAAGGGTTAATTTACATAGGAGGGGGAAACCCTTACCTTGTCAAGATGACACCAACCAAATTAAGCCTAGCTGGGGAAGGAGGGGTCTGAGAGTGAAAGAAGGTTGGTGTAATTGTGTTGTTTTTTGGGGGGACCTCAGCTATATGATCGATCATCATGTACAGCTTGTACAATACATTTTTTCTCTGATTAGGTATGACTTTTAGAGAGGGAAAAGGATGAAGAAGGTGGTAGCTAGATTGTTTGGCACTTGTTTGCTTAGGTGATGATATGATTGCGCTTAACCTTTGTTTTGCTCTTTCCGTGGCTGGGTTTGAGATGATGAGACTGTTTAACCCTCTGAAGTTTTTCTCTGATGTAGCCCTTAATTTTGTATGCTTCATTTTTAGGCTTTGTTTTGGGATGGATGTATGTCATGGTGACTTTCAACAGGAGGAATTGATGACTTCTAATGAAATCCTTACATATATATTCTTGGATTTGGAATTTCCTGTGCAAGGAATTAGCTTAATTTCTTCTTTTCTTGAGGTCTGATCAGATGCCTCTAGCTCTTTTCTTTTTCTTTTTTGTGACTTCTGCTATAATCTTGATTTTCATAATGTAGCAGCAAGCAGCAGGACCACCACCTTTCATCAGAACCTGTATGTGCACATTCAGAAGTCCTCAGAATCCTATTAAATATATTGCTTCATTTTATAATTCCACTACAGGCAGGCTGGTGTATACACTTCAATGTCCAATTCGGCTCTCAAATTAGTACCGTCTAAATTAATATTAGAGATATTGCTTAATTTTACACAAGCTGAGCTCTCTGTGCAAACTAGTGTTTCCACAAGCCATGGAAGCAACACGAAAGATTATGACCTTTTTTTTCTCCCAACAAGTAAGTGGGTAACCTGAAATGGGCAAGCAGATGTGATATCCTTCGAATCTTCCTAGTGATCTTAAAGCAATATGGATGCTCTTGATAGCCATTACAGTTTTCATCAACCTTAAAAAGTTAAAATGGATTAATTGTGATACATAATCAGGTGGGACTGAAGGTTCTCTGACCCACAAATATAAAGGAAACTATCAGAGGAAAAGTTGTAAGCATTATAGATTTCTCGACTTTAGCTACATGTTGCCATAATATATGGCATCGGTAATTAGTGTGTCCGATTCTCACAGAATATGACAGCTGCTAGACATGGCAGCAGACATAAAATTACCCAGTGACAACAAATTAACCTGGAAATTAAAATCAACTGTAGTACTATCTTTTTAGATACTAGACCATCAAGATTATAAAAGGGAAGGAAAAAACAAAACTGAATTTTTTTATTATTATTATTTTGGAGAGAACCAAATTCATTATTCAATATATACACACACTTAACTATTTTTACCTCTCCTAAAATTATGTTCAGAATCCACAAGTTATCGGATCATGAAAAGGGCGAAACAAGAAAGAGGATTATCCATCGCTATATATAGCATCCAAAGACTCGCTCATCAGATCTCCCGATGAACAGGAAAAAAAGAAATGCTTGTAAAAAATCGAAGAAGAAATCCAGAAAAGATTTGATTTTCCGTTAAGACTTAAAATATAAGTATAATAGAAAATGATTCAATGGAACCCCATATTTTTTGCCGAAAGTAGAATTTTAGGATCTAGTTAAATCCCATAATCCCAAATTAAGAGGAATGGAAACACAGCTTCGAATCAAAATTCCCATCGCTATCGAAATATATCACTTAACATGATTTTCTTGATTGTGCTCTTTGGTATTGTTGTTATGTGAAAGTGGGTTGTGTCCGAAATCATTATTGTGCCATGTCTTTTTTCCTCAAATTGGCCTTTACTTTTTTTCCCATCCCCCAAGTGTGTGTGTGTGTATGAACAGGGGGGGGGAAGACTTTGAAGTTTCTCCATGAATGAAGACGAAGCTTGTTAATTTTATTCAACTAGTGAATAGCAAATCTCGACCTTGAATATGGTCAAATGCTCCTAATTCTCTCTCCCTCATTTTGCTTATGTTTTAGATAAAAATATATATAAATTCCCTTTTCAATAACTAGTAATTAATTAGTTGTAAGAACAAGAATGATTAATTAATCACGTTACAATCACAAAACTCGGCATGCATGTCATTAAACTATGAGTTCTAGCTCTTCTTCTTCTTCTTCTTTTCAAATCTCATGTTTTAAGATTTAATTTAATGCAAGAGAGGAGAATGGAATGTTTCTGTTCTTGAAGCTTTTGTAAATTTATACTATCCTATACTCAATATTAGTTATTCAACACCATATTCAGCCAAAAGGTACTATTTTTACTTATGAATGGACCATGAAATTTCGCTCCTCTTTCCTCTTTTGTTTCTCTTTGTTTTTTTTTTTTTTTTATCTTCTTTGTAACTTATTCATTTTACTTTTCTGTAAATAATATTTTAATTTTTCAGGGTTCATCTTCTAAATAAATTTTTTATTAATGCACTCTATTATTATAAAAACTTAAAAAGTCAACCACAAAATTAAAAGGTTCGATGTTCTTATAATTTTCTTCTTCTTTATATATATATATATAGATGCTCATGGCATGTAGTTGAACAACATGCTTGGTTTTGACAATATGTGTATAATTACATGGAAGAGGGGTAGTTGGGATTTTTAAGAAAGTAGGTGGTAGGGTTTATTCCGACCGCATAGTGTTGTTGATGAGCATAGGCACATAATATTAAATCGAATCTTGAGGACACTACACTAGTAACAATGATGAGGAGGAGGAAGGATCAACATCAAAGGGGGGCCATTATTTCTCCTGCAAATTCCATTTAAGGGCATGCGAGGGAGGGTAGCTCTTAGCAGGGACTCCTTGCATGGCCCATGAGATCCAAATGCCTATCTACATTGGACCCCTTTGGGCCTTTATTACCCCCATAAACTGTCGTTTCTACCCCCCTCTCTTTGTTCTTGGAATTATTTTGCAACTAGTTTAAGAAAAAAAATATATTTTTGAGTGCCCTATCAACTCTCACATCTAAAGTTAGACTGGTTTTTTGCTTGCTTTTTTAGCACTCCGCAAAGATAATGCTTTAAGCCTTTTGGACCCATTGAGCTAAAGGGAGAGCCTTTGTGCACCGTACTAATCTTGAGCTTCTACAGTCTTGTTGTTCGATATGGTAAACAAATGTATGGGAGATATGGGAAAAGATTTTGTTAGTCTTTTAGCCAATATTGTGAGTTTTAGAATGTCCTTTTGTAGATTCAATGCACCCTTTTCTCCTCCAATTACCTTGGAATGAAAATGATTGTTTAAGCTTCTGAAGAAAAGGGGAAAAAAAAAGGAAGGTCTAAGGCTTGTTTGGGAACTCGGAAATACCATTTATTAGCATGATTTCGAGCCCCAATCGATGGACAAATTACCATGAATTGAAGCACCGTTTTTACTAGATGAGCCTTGAACTTTTATAAAATCATTAACATCCATTGGTAATTGCGTTTAAGGACGAACTATGGATGAAAAAACATGCCGGTAGTTAATTATTTGTTGCCGAAAAAAATACTTACAGATTTCTAAAGGAATTCTTAAGAAGTTGAGAAGACATTTAAAAAAACAAAAAAAACAGAGAAATGATACTGTATTGCTAAATTATTCATTAATGGATTGGCCTTCGTTCCATTCTGTCGCTACAGTTGAGCTAATAAAATAAAAAGAAAAAAAAAATCAAAATTTCATACTAAAATCATTAGAATGGACGGTGAAAATTAGCCAAATTGTGTTGAAAAAACACATTTTTATGAAATTTTTTTATTTTTTTTAAATTTGATTGAAATGGACGGTCAAAATCGAGTTATAACATTTATTAGTGTACAAAAATAAGCGTAGATCTTAATGTTTCATCTCTTTTTAATTAGAATATTTTATCATGATTTTTACCTGTTATATATCTTCATCTAATACAACATATATAAATAATGTTTATTGTCGTGGTTAGAACAATAAATAAAGTCTCTTTTCTTGTGTCCTTGAATCCACAAGTATCCATAAAGGATAAAGTGATCATTTAACTACAACATCTATAATTGATGATGTTCTAAAATTCAAGATACTTAAA
>Ga0307510_10010296_pt1 | contig 11107 bp, 3 predicted proteins | sample 12_EM_MG_FD_207224 | JGI IMG/M metagenome (GOLD analysis project Ga0307510, IMG submission 207224) | Populus trichocarpa ectomycorrhiza microbial communities from riparian zone in the Pacific Northwest, United States - 12_EM | ecosystem: Host-associated > Plants > Roots > Unclassified | place... | reverse complement strand
AAGATGTTGAATAATGAAATTAAAAAAATCAATTAAAAAAATTAAAAAAAAAAACTCGAGTTAACTGGATTAACCTGCTAAATCTGTGACATAGATCATGAGAGTGAAATAACAAAAAAAAAAAAACAAACCATAATAAATTATAAAATTCAATATTCAATAAATGAAGTGTGTTGGAGGATGCAATTTAAAAAAAAAACATTGAATTATTTTAAAAAAAAACACTATTTAACTAGAATGAAACGACTAGAATGGGACCAGAACATTCTAGCTGTTCTATTCCAACCAAAATTTGATGGGATTTCTGGAATGATCTAAGAGTCTGAACGAGATAGAATTTGTTTCAGTTTAGTTTTTCATTTTAAACTGATACGAGATATACCGATCATTCCAGAAAAAACAAAACGGTATTGATAATCTTGAATATGCCCCTGAGTGATATTAAGTACATTTTTTTCCCTTTTAAAAACTGGGCAAGCCTGTAAACACTTGCATCATGTTTATGTTTGCAGTTGAAAAGATACTCTCAACCAAGAAAGAGCCACCGGACTGTGTCAGTGAATCTAAAAGGAACAAAGGTTCCGCTGTATGGCGCAGGGGCGGGCTTAGCAGCATCAGAAGACAATGGGGGAGTTCCAATGACTTTAGTTTTTGAAGTCAGGTCAATAGGGAATGTTGTGGGAAAATTGGTGAAGCCGAGGCATAGAAGGCGAGTCGCCTGCTCTTCGGCAATTGATTCTCGTAGCAGCAAAGCCATCATATTTAAGGAGGATTCGTGCACGTATCATTGAATGGCAAGGTGGTTGATTTATCTTTCCATATGGAAGAAGAATACCATCCACTGCCGAATCAATATGCGGTGGTTCCAGCCCTAGAATAAGTCAATGCTCTGGTGTTTGACGTTTTTTGTTTTCTTGTGATGCTATGTCTAAGATGACTTGAGCTATACAGTCAGTCAGGCCTTGATATCCTGTGTGCGAGACTGTGAGGTACAGAGGAGAGACAATTACAAATTAAGAAAATCACTTCACGTGTAGATTTGCAGGTTCAAGGAATCATTAGGCACTCCTGAAACAGTACTCTTCACTTACAGAAAGTGGGAGACTCGCCATGATAACTACCGAATGAAGGAACACTACTCTAGGCTTGAAGCATGATCCTACATGGCAATTGAAATTGAAACAACTCAAACAGTGCATTCAACATGCAACTTCTCATTGCGTTCTGGAATCTCAAAGAGCCCAGAAGGTTTTTCCCTGAATTAAAAATACACCATTGGACCCACTTTAAAAGCCATATGGGAATGTTCTAATAAACTGTAAGTTTAACTTATTTGCATTCTTGCTCATGCTGGAATCAGATCAAATCATTTGCCATTTTTTGAGTGTGCATGCGCACGCAAGTGTGGTGTGTCGGTTTATGCATGAGTGTGCGAGAGAGTTTGCTTCATAAAATACAATTCAATTCTGTAGATCAATACAGATATGGCCTCCAATTACATCAAGGTCATTAGAAAGGGGCAAAAAAACTTTCCCCAGCAAGAACTGCCTCTATCAAGCGAAGAATGCTCTTACAGATCTTGTTAAAAAATGGTGACAAGATTAAAGGAAAAAAAAAATAGAGAATAAAAAGATTGTGAATATCCAAAAATAAATAAACTATTCCGATGGACTCAAACTATTTAGATGAAGAAGTGCTATCTTGCTTATCAACAGCACAGCCAGTCTCAAGAACTGTGCGGCCAATCCTATAAGGTGGCCAATAGCGGAAGATTGATCTTCCAATTATATTCTTTGCAGGAAGGGGACCCCTAAAAGATTCATAATTCCAGACATCAACAATGTTATTTGAAAAGGGAAAAAAATAAATAAAAAGCTAGGCATACTCTAGCGGTTGTAAGTTCAGGAGCCATTACCATACGTGTGAGTCATAACTGTTATTACGATTGTCACCCATCACAAAAACAGAGTTCTCAGGTACATGCTGCGTTACAAAGCAAAGAAATAAGTGATGGGTTATAACAAGGGGAAAATGGTACATTTCCATGCAAACACGCTGCAAGGCAAGAAGTTCAGAATTTAACTTCTAAGTTGTAATTTCACTATGATGACAGTTAGGAGTTCTTAGTGAAACTGTAACTGTATACATGTTGGCCAACTACCAACCACAAACCTCCTCCTATAACTTGGTTGGGATAAATGAACATCCAAAAATTAAGAAATGAGATGCCAATGATAGCGTTGATACTTACAATAGGTGTCAACTCATACGAAGGAGGTTCAAGAATAAACTTTTCACTTCTCATAACTCCATTTACTATAAGCTTCCCCTCATGAACCTGCAATCAAACCATGGGCCATGTTTGAATGCAATAATCAAAATATTCCAAGAGAAAATTTGAAACGTGCATTTTGTAAGATAGACATGTTCAATCGGAAAGACAGGCATTTTGTAAAATAGACATGTTCAACAAGCATCATTTCCCTATGCTCTCACTGTTTTTTGAACTAGAAGGCACGTTAATCACATTACATCCAAATGTATTGAGACATGAGGTTCTATAATCCTGCAAAACATCATTATTTGGTGCACATCAGCCCCATCATTGTCATCATAAATAAAACAAAATTTGATTTTGCACCCTTCCCCCTCTCAAAATCTCAAAAATAAAATTCTAAAATGAGAGTGAAGTGTCTTATGAATAATAAAAACACAGAACTGATGATAAGATTACTTAGCAAAAGTGCCTTCTTTGGTAGCTGACCTCCACAGTATCACCTTCCTTTGCAACAATTCGTTTTATGAAGACATCATCATCTGTGTATCCAACTTCCTGGAGGACTGGTGGACTTTTGAAGATCACTATATCATTTACACATGGCTTTCTGAAATAGTATGAAACCTGACAATTTCACGTAACATATCTTATGCATGATACTTCATAAGAAAATTAGTCATTTCAACATTTTCACATCGAGATTCAAGCAAAAACATGAAATTCCCGAACATGGCTCATAGGGCCAGGAAGCACGGACCATTCTTTCCAAAATCAGAGGAACAACCATTAGGCATTCATAAAATTTGATAATTGGCAAATATTATGCAATTCAGTTCAGTTCTTTGGGTTTTATGGTATGTCTGAACTAATTCTCAGTATGGCAAACCTTTTTAAATCTGGAAATCTAGAAAGTAGGAAATAAAAAGGTCTATCTATTTGATCAGTCTATGTTCAGTTCTTCCTATACCATTCGTTTCAAACCTCAGGCATCATATGTCCAGCATCCTTCTCACTTTCCGGAGAAAAATTGTTGTGCCATTCACTAAATGTAACGTGAAGAAAACTCATTCTGATTGTAGCACAAACAAAGGCAAAATAAGTTCCTACATAGTCTTCCAGGATTGACACTAACACACTTTACTCATTCATGCAACATCTTGTATAAACTTTGATAGCCTCCCAAAAAATTTCAGTGCTCTCCACAATAAATTGGAATCTAAAGTTGTTCCCTCGTACTTGCTAATTACCACTAGGCTAAACGCCCAATGGTCAAAATCCCTCATTATTCAGAAAAAAACTTCGTCTTATGAGACATCAAGACAATAAACCTTTGCATCAACTTGCAATCTCCGTGACTGAAATGTGCCTCAGTTCAGCATTAAATTTACTCCCACAAAACCTCATTAGCATCATTAAAGGAAAGAAAGAAAAGGAAAGCAAGCCATGTTACCTTCTCTGAAAAAACACGATCGCCAACATCAAATGTTGGATACATGGACAGAGAAGGAATGAATCTTGGCTCTGCTACAAAAGAACGAAATGCAAGGGAAACAGCAACAGCAGCAAACACAGTCTTCGCATCATCAGTAGTGAAATTTAACCACTCTGGCAAAATCCCATCTTTTTTCTCCATCTCCCCATCACCATCACCATCACCATCATCCCCACCTCCACCTCCCCCTCCCCCACCATCACCACCAGAATCCACTACTGCTTTAGTCTCTTCATCAGAATCCTTAACCCCATAACAAATTAATCTCTGAAATTGAACCGAAAGTTTTAATCTTAGTGAGGTTTTAAGTTTCAAGTTGGAGTTTTTGGGGAAAGAGAGGAAATGGGTATGCGTTGATTTTACAAGATAAGGGGTTTCGGAGAAAGATTTTGGGTAGAAATTAGGGTTTTTGGAGCATTGGAGTGAAAGGGGATTAGGGTTTATGAAGTGGGAGGAAGGCAAAGGGGAAAGAATTTGCAGAGATATCATCATCTCTGCTCAAACTTCAGAATTAGGTCCCAGTTTGAAAATCAAAAGTTTCATATTGTAGGGAGTTGGGATTCTCTTAAATATATCACACTGATAAATTCTACTTTAATAGCGGGTCTTGCTATTTTCCTATTGGCTGATGCTTTCTTGTACTTGCTAACAATACGTGTATTAAAAATATATTTTTGTATTTTTAATATAATATATTAAAAATAAAAAAAATATTTTAAAAAATAAAAATCAATTTAATATTTTTTCATGAATATCAAAAAAATAATTTAAACCGAAAAACAAACAAACAAACTAGAAATCAATAATAATAGTATATATAATTAAAAAAAACACAATAAGTTATCATTTGCAAGGTTAATCATGATTAAAATTTTATCATTTAAATTATTTTTTATTTAATATTTTTTTTTTTTGAGATAGGTGAATAATTAGAGGTAATGAGTATCCTTACTATTATTGTTTTTAAAGTGTTATTTTTAATATCACATTATAATTTATTTATTTATTGAAAAACTAACACAGTTTCAAAAGCTTTTAAAAATTGTGTTGTTGTTAATATAATGAGTTGTGATATTTTTAATAACTCAATCCATTTTTTTTAAAAAAAATATACAAGATACATATGAATTTATAAACCAAATATATAAAATAAAATTCACAAACAAGCCTAAATGTATCAATACATAAATCATAATTATAGATTTGACTTTTGAATTATACTCAATTTTTTTTCTAGATGGATTCTACAAGTCCAATTATATATAGAGATCAACTATTGTAAACAATGTAGGTTTAAAAGACCCTTAAATCAGACCTAGAAAATGATATTTTTGCTATTTTAATTATTTTTCTAGTTAATTTTAAATTTTAATTATTTTTTCTTCTTATCTTTAATTTAAAAGTGTTCAACCTTGCCTTTTCTTCCTTGAGTCATTAAAATGGATTTTCCCATAGAAGTGGCTATCTTGGCTTTCTCTATCGCTGCTTATTAGCAAATGAATCTGTAAATAAGAAAAACAAAGAATAATGTGAAACAACAACTTTCAAGCTTAATTTGGACATGAAATTGATCTCAGTTAAAAGAGAGAAACTACAATTTTGAAAAACCAAAATTTAAAGTTAAACTCTAACGAAAGAATTCTTATTCGATAAAGTATAACTATCAAAATGACTTACATAAATAGTATAAATAAATGTTTAAATAAGAAGTGAAACTGACCTAGCTAATAAATCTTGAATTAAATAAAATTTGCAAATCTAATTAGGAAATGAATCAATAAACAACAAGGAAAATAAAAGATGGTGTGAACAACAACATACGAGCCTTATTTGGGCCTATAAACAATCTCAACTGTAAGAGAGAAACTAGGGTTTTGTAAAACCTAATATTACATGTACGTCTCATAATTGGTTATTGAAAATTTAAGCAATCAAATCAACTTGGAGTCGATTATGTGTGTATCCTATGATGATTACAGGAAGATAAGCATAGCTAGATAAACTATTAATATTTCACACTCTGAATTAAGGTAATACACATGGGTCTGTTGGAGGATATACAGTCAAACTAACTAGAGTAATCCGTGATGGTAACAATACACGTGGTCACATCAGCTAGGGGTAATTTAATTTAAAAAAACCCTTGGCAATGACAATAATTAAATGATGACATGAAGAATTCCATCACAAGCCCTGAGTTATAAAAGAAATTCCTTATGATGATATTGATGAGTGCTAGAAGGATGAACATAACCAGATCAACTAGGAGCAATTTTGTTTAAAAGAATAAGTTGATGAACCTATTCAGAAGTTGAGAGTGGAAAAGCATAACTATTTCATTAAGGAAAACAAAAGGTGGGAAAAGATGAATGAATACTACACTTAGAGCACAATCCAACTAGGAGAAACATTATGACTAAAAGATGGTTTGTCACTTTTCAAGAAATGCTTATAGTGAACATAAAAGGGCAATGGTTGTTACATAAGGTCCAGGTTGTAATAAGACATGATTTACACAAGCAAACTTGAGTGGGTTGGCGGGTTAAGCGATCAAAAGAGCTAGCGAGTCTTACTACAAACAAGAAAGATAGATTGAAAAAAAGGAGGGCTTATATTTCCATATAGGTAAAAAAACATGAATTTCATCTAATCCAAAATGTTAGCATTGTGTAATGTTTTGAAAATTTTGTTTTTATTATAAAAATCTCATATCGAGTCCAGTAAAACTCTAAAACATTTTAACCTAGCAAGGTTTGTTTAATTTTAAAGCCCAACAAGGCTCAAACAGATTTTGAGTCCAGCAAGACTCTATTTTTTTGTTTTTTGTTTTGCTTTTGTAGCTTTTCAAATTTTTTCACAAATACTATCTTTTATTTACAAGCTTACAACATAAAACCTTTTTTTATAAGACTTTGTTCCATAAGAATTGTAAAGTAGAGGCAACTATAATAACTCAATTTTTACCCCCTTGAATTTTTCAAGAATTTTTAGAAAAAAATGTCTTCAAAATTATTTTAAAAAAAAATATTCAAAGAAAAGAATATTTCAAAAATAAAATTCAATTTCAGGTTGAAATCAGGCAAGAATTTAATTTGTATTTGGTTAGGAAGTCATGTGGGTATGTAATTTTAATTGGAAAAAATGGAATAAGTGGGTTGAAATCAGTCATAATTGAAAATATTAAATGACCAATGACAAAAAAAAAAAAGGTGACAAGGTTTGGAAGCTTAATTCAGTCAATTAAGAGAAACCCAAATACTTAAATGAAAGTGGAGGATCTAAATGAAAAATTGAAACTTAGGTCATGATTGCACAAATTGGAAAGCTAATAACCTAAATGAAAGTGGAGGAAACGTGGAAGGTTGCAATTGATTTAATTAGGGATCCAATTGAAGAGAATTTTAAAATTTGGATCCAATTTTGATTGAAATTACATAATTTGAAGAGTCAGGGACCATATTGCAATGCATGTAAAACTTAAGGGTCTAATGAGGAATGCTTGAGGGCCAAATTGAAAGGATTTTCAAAAAAATAAGGCCCAATTAGGGATTTAATTATAACTTTCATAAATCATGGGCTACAATTGAAAGGAAGCCGTAATTCAGGGACTATTTTGGTCTTTCTAAAATGACACCATTTCACTTAATTAGAAAGAACCCAATTTGAATGCCATAGATGAAGCGTTGTTCAAAAAACCTAGAATTTTATTTAACTCGCAGTTGTCATGATTTTACAATAAACACCTTGCTTAACATGTATTCTCAACACATTCTAAACATTTGATTGATTTGCATTTTGAATAAAGAAATTATAGCTTTTAAAAGCATTTTGTTTTTAAATACATAAACATACACAATCGCAAACCAGAACATTCCTCACAATCTCTCTGAAATATTTTCAAAAGAGTGAGAGTTTCTCTTGTGTTGTGATGCACGCTGCTTCTTGATGCTTAGCTTTCAATTGTCATCCTTTCCATAAACTTGCCTCACCCTTGATCGTAAGTTCATAGGGCACACTTTTCTATAGATGCGTAAATAATTTTGCTCATTCGTATCGATATTAAATGAGAATGAAATATTTTTTTATTATAGGATTTTTACATAATCTTTTTTAATCTTATTATTTTCATGTTTTTTTTATATATAGATGTGTAAAAGTAAAAATAATCAATTTATAATTTTATATTTAAAACACGCCTTCTTGATCATAATAGGTTATTACTTAAAAACCAATGTTTTTTTAATAAAAAAATATTTTCATCAAAATAAAAATAAATGCATATATATATATATATATATTCTCAAAGTTCAAATTTTTATAATTTTTCTGAATAATTTTTTTATTGTTGTTGCTTTTTTATTCAATGTTGATAAAAAAAAAAAAACTGTTAATTGTAAGAAAACAAAAATACATGAATCGAATAAGATAATTTTTATATAAAAAAAATAAGTTTTCTATATAATTTTATTATTATATTTATTGAAAATATTTTTTTTATTACGTATAATTAAATTAAAAAATAGAATTCAAAAAGTTCCCACCATGCTCGCCGCGTCTACAATAAATTAGGATTCCTCTTTGATGATGAAACGAGAGAAGCAAAACTCAAATTTGGCCTCTTGGACAGGTGCAAACCAAATGTACTCAGCACTATCATCCTTGATCCCAAGGACTTCATCATGCTCTTGCCTGTCTTAATGTAATTAAGAACAATTACAGCATCTTTAATGAAATTCAGCATCTATTTTTAGCAGTGAAATCTTTCGAAATGGCTAAAAATGGCATTTACCGTCAAGGCGAAGGACTTTTTCTACACAGCAGGCAGGAAAAAGTGGAGGTCCAGATAGTATATGCTTTCCCTTTTTTTTCTTTTTTTTCTCCTTTTCCTTTAAACCTTTGCTTGGGCACTTCAGATCCATTGACGTGATTCACCTCCGAACAGCATGCTGCCTGCACCTTCCAACCACCATAAAAGAAGTCTCTGGCAAACAAACTTCTTGTTGCAAATGAGAGGATATTCAACCACACAGGACAGCTTCTATATTTTTTCCCCTTCTTTTTGTTGAAGTTTAGAAATTCAACAAAGCGAGAGCATATTTAGGAAGTATCTCCACTTCTCAAATTTTGTAAAAGATCCAAGTATCCCAAGCATTCAGGACCAATATACCTGCAATGAATACAGATATCAATTAATTTTAGAATGAGAATCGCAGTGGATGTTTTCATTATTTGCTATTTGTTTAAAAGGCATCTTACAATAACCATTCCACAAAACTAAATCATGAAAAGAAAGATTTAGAGGAAGTGTCCTTGAGTTGCGCCTCAAGTGATTTTCTCTGCATGTAAGAATGATATGGCTGAAAACCCATCAAGATAGTATTATATAGCGGTGATGGTGGAGGTTACGGGGAATACACCATGATCTACCTCATCACTCCTTGTGTTCCAATGATCTAGAAAATGGTGGAGGTTACGGGGAATACACCATGATCTACCTCATCACTCCTTGTGTTCCAATGATCTAGAAAGAACGCAAACTGCAATTCACCCTACTCAACCTTTCTGTAACAAGGTCTAATGATCCAGGATACTTGAGTAAAAACTGATGTTAAGCAAGTTCTCACAGGATCTAATACAAGTTTCCAGAAGTGGAATAATTGAAGGAAATCCAATGTAGAAACTAGAATTTACACCAGAACAATACAATTATGAAGATTTTATGCTACACCTTACATCACCAAGGCAGTAACAAACCTATACCTTGCTCTGATACTGCTTATAATCTTTCAGAAGTCAGAACCTCATCTATAGACTTAAGTAGGCCATTATCTTCTTCAGGAAATATCAAAACTGTATAGAAGCCCAAACTTTGAGCATAAAGCTCTTATTGCGGGGAAGGAAATAATGTTTCAGGTGAAGGGATGGAAAGGCGATATAAAGAGTGAAGCTCCAAGACATTAATTTGTGTGATTCTTGCGGCAAGTCATGGGTGTTCTGGTCTTAATGAGAGCTGGAAGACAGAGATAAACTTGTAGGTGCCCCTATTGTTTGTATAATTACAGGCAGAAAATGACTAATGAATGTGATTATCTTCTCACCATGAAGAGGTGGGTCATAATAATATAGGTGGCAAAGAAAAAATAGTTTATCTTTTAAAGTTAAATGAGTGACCGCTAAATGAGTGTGAAAATAAACAAGGGAAACAATAGAGAAGAATTACCCGTGTCGAAACAGAAAATCCATGATAACAAGAGAGCAATTAGGCTTGAAAAAATGGGTCCTCCGTATTACATTTGCAACATTTTCCACGGGGATCAACTTGAAACTCTCCACTTCCCCATCTGTCACAGTTTGATACGCCAATGATGGTAAAGATATCATGAAATGTCAAAAACACAATCCTCAAATTTCTAGGCATATTTAAAAGGCTTGAAGAATTGACATATAATTACAGCTGAAAACCTGAGCTTTCACAGTTTTACCTTGATTCTTAGGAATAAAATCACCAGGGAGTTCTAAATCATAACAAAATAGAACATCCCTCTTGTATCTATACCCGTCAACATCCACATAAGATACAGCACCAACTGACATGGCTCTGTAAAGAAGCAATATAGACCCATCATCAGAACGAGAGTGGTTGCAACCAAAACAACTTGATCAAAGGATCTGTTCCTGCTGCACCAAGATTCAACTTCCCAGACAATACAAGGCAGGCTGAACATAATTCAGCAGAAGAAGAAAACTTACTGATTAGAAAGGGATAGAGGAATCCCTGCTTCCTCTTCACATTCCTTTATAAGATTTGCAACACAAGACATCCCATGAGGCTGTCATTACCATAATGTAAGAGTTGGCTCAGAAATGAAGTGACAATTCTATGGCATGCTTATTTTTGCTAGTTGCCGTTACTAAAGGAAATGGATTGCAAATATTGTAATCATCCGGGATTTAACATTGACATTTCACACTCCAAGTTCAGTTCAGAGTTCACCTACCACTTGGTCGTCATAGTATTCAGAGCATTCAAATGTTAAAAATAAATAAATAAATAAATAATGGAATCTTCCCTTCGTCTTAATCTGACAATGCAAACCAGATACCAATTTCATTGAATGGTATACAAGTAAGAATGTGGATTACAAAAGTGTATACAAGTAAGAATGTGGATTACAAAAGTGTATACAAGTAAGAATGTGGATTACAAAAGTAACTGATGAATATAATAAATAGTTACAAACCAGTCCACCAGCAACAAGATGATCAAGCATCCCAGGAAAAGTTTGTTTCACTGGACTTCTCTTTCCTATCCATAAGAATTTCTCCCCATCTCTTTT
>Ga0307510_10010295_pt1 | contig 11107 bp, 7 predicted proteins | sample 12_EM_MG_FD_207224 | JGI IMG/M metagenome (GOLD analysis project Ga0307510, IMG submission 207224) | Populus trichocarpa ectomycorrhiza microbial communities from riparian zone in the Pacific Northwest, United States - 12_EM | ecosystem: Host-associated > Plants > Roots > Unclassified | place... | reverse complement strand
TCAACCCATGTAACCCGGGACCCGGCTTCTTGGCCGAGTCGACCTCTAGGTCAGGTCTGATAACTATGCTAACAAGCCTTGCCTACCACGAGTTTTGGTGCGTGGATGACAAATGCAGCTTCTCTGTGAAGTCATTTCAGTCCCTAGGGTTTTTGTGGGTTATAAATCTTCCATGGGTAGGTACATTTTTGGCTTAAAGATAATGAATTTACAGAGAGCATGTAAAGAAAATGCTAGGAAAGAGGTGCGCCGAGATCCTGATCTACCCTATTCTCTTGGCATCTTTTGAGGAGGTGGAGCTGACGCCGTAGATGCAGAACCTGCCATAGCCACATTGGACAATGATAGATTAGAAATTAACCCAGAAACAGAAAGATTCAGAAGGCATCAAGCCATTGATGACCATATCACCATCACAATCAAGGTAATAAAATGGAAGTCTGGAACATTCAGTTTTCCCTTTTATATCCATAAATCCAAATCACAACAAACATGTGGCGAGAAATACAACTCACACACAAAAACCAAAAGGTATGAATGGTGATCAGACTTAGTCTGTTCTCATGCCACATGATCATTTCTTTAGGATGAACCACAAGTTTTGTCAACCCTAACGGTCATTTGAAAAATAGGGCAACATGCTTCTGCTTTTCAAGTAAACAGACAAAGCAACACCAAGGTTTCAGTATCTACAGTTCATATCTTTCCTGACATTTGTTTTGAACAGCTACCACTTACAAGTAAATTACTGATTATGGCAACCGAAGAAAAACAAATAAAAGTAGAAAGACAATACTTACCTCTTCTTGAAGCAAAATTGGGAGATGTTCAGTTGAAACCAGAGCATATATTTCTTGCAGAAGTTTCTCATCTTTGATACCAGACCATGTGACTGGAGGCAAAGCCAGTAAAAGTGCTGTTAAAACATCATTGCCAGCTGGGTGCATCCCAATGTGACTGCTTGGACCACAGCCACAACAAATCATTTTTGTTTGAGATGAAGGAACCAGCACATCAAGCCCCTGCTCACTGATACCATCTACCACTGTCCCAGAAATCAAAGTAATAGGCTTGTCACCATTAGCTTTCAAGCATTTCACACATTTTTCCTTACAGAAATACCCTTCCACAGAAGCAGACTTCCCAGCCAAAATCTCTGCCCCCTGGCAACAGACACTTGCAGCAATATCAGGCAGATCATCTTCTTGATCCAGAATTGGTACATTTCTGCAACATGAATTTGATGAAGACAAAAATGCCACAACGTGCTTAAAAAGGTCGGTCTCCTGCACCTGTTTCAACACCTCGTCCTGCCAAATCAAAAGGTTAGTTTTCAAAATTTTAAGGGCAAGAGTTTACAAACTGCAGAAAAACATCCTGCTAGTTTACGAGAAAGAACTGAAAGGAGATGAAGCTATACAACACCTTGACAGAAAGCCTTCCTTTCTCCTCTTGGCTTAGACTTTGACCACCATCCTCTTGTCTCCGAATTTCTGCGACCCACTTGATGAAATCCCCAAAACTTGATGGGAGTGATAAGAAAACAACATGGAGAACTTTGTTAATATCTTTTACATCCTCTGACTTTAAGAGAAGAGGAACATCATCCATTAAATACTTTGCAACACCAACCCAACTCTCATGCTTGCAGCTCTGCACAAAGGTTTAAATTGTTACATAATACAAACAATATACGTCATCCAAAATTTCAGGCATCTCGGGTCTTTTCCAAAACAATATAAAACTAGATATTCTGAACAATTTAGGCAGGTGCTTGTCTGAGACAAACTCATTCTCGCATTCTACCAATGCCAGGCCATAAGTTTCTGCATAATTGCAGTGAAGCAAAATGGTGAATCCAAAATAACTTGCCTTGCACCATTTAAAGCTGAATTGATGGGATTACTTTTAGGTGTTTCTGAAATTATATGTGCTAGCCTTCTTGAAAATTTTTTCTTTCTTTGTTTTCTTCCTCTTCTTTTCTTTTCTTTTTTTTTTTTTCATTTTCTTTAGATTGTATGATAGGGCATCCAAGTGCGCACCACCATCAAGCATATAAAGGTTCAACTAAAACACTATGTTCAATGGTTCTTTTTCTTCTATATCTTAGATGGGTATGAACATTGAATCTAACACACTAAGGCACTCTGTCCAGCATTAACTTCCTCCAACCTTTTAAGAAGATAAATCTATATTTGTCCCTTTAGCTCCAATCAGGGGTGGAGCTACAGCTAATGGCCCTCCCCAAGTTTTTTTAAAAAGTTAAATTTAGACCTTATATTTAAGGTTCCTACAATTACACCCCTCCAAAAAATTTCTTATTTAATTTAAGGTTGCAAATATGCTAAAAAATACAGCTTACGAACTCTACTACATAAACATTATACCAAAAATTAAAAGTTACAAATAAATGTGGGGGAGGTTGGAAGGGCAGGCAGAAGGGTCAAACTATAAGGAACTAAACATCCATGGAAGTGCAGTGAGCATGTGCACAGTAATGCAGTTTACACCATAAATGCCAGCAACTGTAACTAATAATCATACCAGGGTATAAAGCAGTCCTGGCTCTGTGTGAGGCCTCGATATTAACATGAACCTGAAACACAGGCAAATAGAGAAATGATGATGTCATACCAATTAAGTATCAAAGAAAAATAGATAATGGAAAACGCATCAACTTGGGAATAGACAACCAACAGAAAAGGGAAGATTGATAAAATGCAAAAGTAAATTGAAAAGTAAACTATTTGGTTTAGATCACTATTATATCAAGGTAGAGGACATCAGTGGGAATAATTGCCTCAATTTCTTGCAACCCTTTTGAGATAAAAACCCTTAGTTAATTAGTTTCAGTGTTTCCCTTTGGCCGAGATCAATGTATTAGTGTCATACATGTAGAATGCCTCCGATGAATTTCGCCAGCTGATATGTTGTCAATTTTAGGATCCAAATTGAAAGTTGGAATTGGATCTATCCAAAAAGTTTGTGGAGCTATGAAAAATTGATCCTGCTGCATAATTACAATATTTAGACATTGTCTTTCCATTTGAAAGCAAATTTGGCTTTTCACTGTATTCAATTCATTGTTACATGCCAATTACCAAATTTAGGTGGCATCCACCAAGAGTTATAAATGTATCTGAGCAAAAATCCATACCCTCTTCGTTGTGCAGTTGTCTCATCAGTCCTATCCATTGCTTCCCAAAGAAGTGTTAGTGGAACCCAATGAGGAGGATACTTGAACCGCGCAACATCTAAAATCAGTGCCATGTCCCTCCCAGCATGATAACCACCAATAGGCGAAAAATGACCAGTTCCTGTCTGGAAATTAAAAAAATAGTTCCCAAAAACTTCTTGTGCTAAATTAAGTAGGGAGTGCTAAATTTATTACTGGAGGCGTATAAGCAACAAAATAATAAATGAAATTATCAATGTTAGTATTCTTTTCCTATTACACACCCAAATAACAAAAATATCATAGGCAATGTAGATCCACCCTGTTCTACCATTACATCTTTAACGAATGAAGCAAAATGTAACATGGCAAAATTATCTGGATTCATTAGAAAGTAAACAATTATGAAAAAGATTCAATCAACTTAAAGATGAATACCTGTTTAAAAGTTCCTCTATGATAGGACGAGATCAAATGGCAATCATCAGAAGTTGAACATCTCATAATGTGCACACGGAAGTCATCTATAGTGCTTTGATTTGTTCGATACGCTTCAACTTTAACCCCAGCACAGTGAGCCAAACACACTAGCTTCCCAAATGAGATACCCTTAGCTTTAACCTGTTCTAAAGGTTCACAGCAGTCTAGCATAGATTCATCAAACCACCTCCAAGGTCCTGCCAGTAACAGACCACTTTCTAACACATACTTTGTGGTAACTCAAAAACCGAATCAATTCAGATAGTCCTAACAAGGGTAATGCTAGGGATACTAAATTGTTTTACTAAGTTTTGCTACTAAATGATGTGGCCTCTATTACAAGGAAAGAATTTCGTTTATTTTTGCTTATTAGCATGATTTTTTTATAAAAAAAAATAGTAAAATAACATCCTTTGAAAAAAAATTAGTGAAATAGCACAGTTTGGGCATGTTACGATCGGGAAACGTGACATTCAACCTCATCACTATTCAAAAATGCAGCATTTCAAAAACAAATTGTGAAATTGAGTTACACAAATTACAATGAGAAGAGAGAAGAAAAAATAAATAAAAAAAGACATTCAATTTTTCTTTCTCCTAGATTCTCTTAATAATTTGTACAGCTCGTTTCACAATTTCTTTGAAATGACGCGTTTTGGAATAGCAACGAGGTTGAATGTTGTATTTCTCAACTACGACATGTATAAAATGTGCTATTTTACCAATTCTTTTTTAAACGGTATTATTTTTCCAATTTTGTTTAAAAGAAAAACATGCTAATTTTTGAAAAAAATCGAGAATCAAAAATCATGGATGGAATATCTTATCACATTTAATGGGAAAATTATTATAATTATAAAATTGATTGGTTGATAAAACACAAATTGCATGATGTCACGTCACTTAGTTTTTCAGTTAAAAAATAAAAATTAAGTATCTCTAGCATCATCCGTCCTAGCAAACCACTGGCAATCCTTCTAGCCCCAAACTAATCTACAAAAAGACATTGCCGCCACGAGTACAAATCACAAATAAAAATTACCTTTCCATTTCCTCCCAGGGTCAATAGCTAGGGCATTCAGGACCATAGAAAGACTTGCCAAACCACAATACGCAGGCTCCGACTGTGTCTGGAAGTAAGAAATCAACCTATAAAAACCTTCCATCGTTCCATTTTGAATTGCTTCCATAAAAAGTTGCTGCAATCCACAATTTTGCACTAATTAGAAAAACATAAACCATAAAAAAAAAAATCAAATCACCACAAAACACAAAAAATAAAACCACACGGATCACACAAAAAATCATGCAAATAAAAGCTAGTAAATAAAGTTTATAGTACTTCAAATTTACAAAACTACACGCTATATAATCTCCCCAAAAAATCTAATTTTTCTCTAATTTCTAATAAAAAAAAGAAAAAAAATGAAAAAAGTAGAAAAACCAGCAAGGATTACCTACCTTTCCCTCGGCGGAAGCGAAATCGATGGCAGGAGGAGAAGGGAGGATTCGACGGTACAATCCAGCCATGGCCATTTTTTCACTTTTCCAAAAACTAATTAATAGCAGTAATAAAGTGTGTGTGTGTGTTTTTTGGAAATCAATTGCTAAATAAAAAGAAAGAAAGAAAGAAAGAAATCGTTGATTTCGCGCAGTTAATGATGCTTCTTCAATCGAAAAAGAACTTCTACTCCGTCCAGAGAAGGCTTTATTGATTCGCCGTTAATGAATGGCCTCGCCGTATTTGTTTCGACGGCTTTGCGTGGTTTTTAAGAAAATTGAACTTTTTTTTTTGTATTTTTAAATAATTTTAAAAAATATATTAAAAATAAATTTTAAAAAATTAAAAACAAATATATATTATTTATAAATAAATTATACTTTAAAAAATAATTGTCTTGACAGAAAATTCTATTATTAACTGCCATAAAATTTAATAATTTTGATTTAAAAAAAAAAAACAGGTAGTTTTCATATTCTATTTTTATTATATCTATAAAAAAATAAAAGAAAATAATAATTTTTTTAGTATTTATTACATCATGTTTATTGTTGTGGTATAATTGTACTTTTAAAAAATTTTAAATTTTTTAAAATATGTTAATATTAAATATAAATTTTAAAAAATAAAAAAATATATTATTTTAATATATTTTAAAATTAAAAAAAATATATATATAACATATCATTTAGGCAGCATTGGGTTCCATGTGGAATCCGTAAAGAAAAACTCTTTTTACACCCCGTTTGAAAAATGAGTTAATTCAAAACTTTCTCAAAAAAGATTACAGCATGCTTTTAGATATATCGGTATTAGCTTGTTTGGCAAAATCATGTTTTATGCTTCTTCTTTTTATTTATTTATTTTCTTGGGACTTTGGGTTTTTGCACCAAAAGCCAATAAAAAGTGCTTTGTAACTTTCCAATAAAGTAAATTATAAATTAGATATTCTAATTTTTCAAAATAAATTAAATAATATGTTAATTTCAAAAACAAATTAATTAATCACTTTCATTCATTTTGTTTTTTAATTTATTTTGAACAAATAAATAAATAATATGGAAACATTAACGAGAAAATAAGATATTTTTTTAAAATGATATAATATTAAATTAATCATGATCAATATTTATTAATGAACTAATTAATTAGTTTTGATCAAAACTAAAGGAACTCTTATAAAATATAGTTTGTATATTAAGTAGTAAAAAATAATTTAATTCCATATTAAAAAAATAAAAAATTTTGTTATATTTTATAATGTGAGGGACACCAATTTAATAGATTTAGATGTTGGAGAGAAAATTTTAAAAAAAAATAATCAAAATTAATATATATATATATATATATATATATATATATATATATGTGTGTGTGTGTGTGTGTGTGTGTGTGAGAGAGAGAGGGAGGAGAGATAACTTGATTGGGCACAGGCCTAACTGAGTGTTGGGACTCAGCCCAACTGAGTTCTTTCTTTTTCTTTTTCTTTTCATCTTCATCAGTTGCCCCCCAGATAAATTTTTAACAAAGTGTTGTTCAAAAATTACTTTATCAGAAAGCTATATGCAATAGGGGAGAAATAAGTAATAATGATATATACAATGAAAATCATGAACTTACAGTGAAGGTTGGTGATATTAAAGCCTATGGCTATGTTAGGAATCATAGTACACATTTCACATGGTCGTGTTCATGATAATGGTAGAGAATCTTGGCCCACCATGATAATAACAATTATCTAAAAATCTTATACATCTCCATTATTTCACGTATGCGTTCCAAAATCACTCTAATAATTGTGAGCAGAATCACCGCTATAAATAGCCATAACTTCTCCTCCACTTCAACATCACTTTCTTCTTTCTTTTGAATTACTTGTGATGAACCTTTAGTGTGTAGAGACAGGGGTGAGAAACCTAACTTTTTTTTCTTGATTTTTCTACTTTTTAAGTATGTCTAGCTGGATAAAAATAAACATTTGGTAGAGAAAATTCTAAAGCTAATACTTCTTTTAGTGGGAATGGAGAAGTTAATCCTTCTTATTACACTGGACACTGGTAGGAGTAGAGGCATCAAATCTTCTTATAAGGTATATATGTCCTCTACACCTACACCTAACCCACCTCAACCTCATGATCAATACAAGATTAATATACCTAATAATGTTATTATTGAACTAACATTTATCATGAGAGCAGAATATAATGTCAGGACTCCCCTTCCTTGTGAAAGAACAAGTAGAACACTAGAGGTAGCAATTGAAAATCTTGAGATCACAACCCTTATGTGCATGTTTAAGTTTGACTATTTATTTCATTTTGTTTGGTTTTATTATAGATATAATTTCCTACTATAACCTATCTGTGAGTCAGATGCACCCAAATAGGTGGATGACTATAATAGCTTTTGACAAGTACTATAAACTTGAGGGCCAAAATCATACAGTTGACTTGTTTAAATATTGTTATAGTCTATCTAGTTCTCTTGATGCTAAGAAAGGTATGAAATGGTTTTACATTTTTTCTAAGAGAAGTACACAAAATCCATTGAAAGATATTTTTCAAGGTAAATCACTATTAATAAAGAATTGGAGAAGTGATTGGGTCATAGTGTTATAGTGGTTTTATAACCTTTATTTAAAAGGTGTGGGGATGCTCTCCAGTTTAGAAAGTGTCTATTGCAGATAATGTTGGTCCTTTTTTTAGTCCAAATAAGGAGAATGTATTCTAAAATCTTACTGATAACTATCAATGTTACCTTATTTAGTTGGCTGAAAAGTATTATCTGGATGATAGTATTTATGGCACGAGAGATAGTAATTGCCATGCTGATATTTATCTAAGTTGTTTATAGGCAGGCCCCACTTTTTGAGACAATTAAGGAATAAAAAAACCAACTTCAAATCCCTCATTGCCATCGTTATCATTGTCCTATGAAGAAATGTTAGAGGATGAGGAGGAAGAGTCATAGGTGGAAGAATTTCAAGAGGAGAAAGCTTAGGAAGAGAAAGTTCAAGAGGATGAAGAGACTATAAAAGAAACTAAAGTAGAGGTAATAAAAGAAACTCAATAGGAGAGTGGTGAAATGGACACCAATATTGATACGGAAACAGTTGGGAACAAGTATGCTATACGCTTAAAGAATAAGAAGAGGCGTAGTTTCAATCTTGTAGATCCTAGCTCTCTCATGACAATGACATCCTCGTCTAGTCCTATACCAAGCCTTGCACACACTAAAACCCCAAATCATGTAGCTCCTACTCTTATGCATACTTTGACAAGTCCCATCAACATCCTTAACAATAAAAATATAAGTGGTAGTACTATTGTTGGGACTTCTTCTTCTATCTTTCTTCTTTGGTTTCATTATCCTTCTACCTATAAATTATATGATTACTCCTTGCCCAAGGAACTTTCCTTGGTAGGATTCCAACCTCCTAGAAAGGTGATATACATTAATAAAGAGAGACTTAAACTACTGATAACCATGGCTAAAATGTAGATATTGTTGCTAGAATAAGTTACTTTCCTCAAGATATTCAACAGTTCGGAGGAGGTAACATGTCCAATCTATTGACTAGTAACCTGAATAAAACTTTTTATATGAGTAAAAGGTTGTTGATCTCTTATAATTATCCTTTATTATTTTTATCACTACTAACAAATTTTGTTTTCTAAAATTTCCAAAGGCAAACAAAGTATTAGCTCTTTGAATATGGAAAGGAGAGCATGAATAGATAACCAATTCTTTGATATGAGCTCATCAGAAGATTACTATTTGCAAGGAGAAATAAGCTTAGACGGGGAAGAGTCTTCATGAACTACAATCAACATATCACTTCACGCGCACAGAAAGATATACTTTATATACAGAGTTTACATTTCTTTATGTTGACATAATGAATCCAAATGAGAAATGGCTAGTTACAAGAAGAGAACTAAGAAGCTTGAGAAAATATCATTTGATGCTTATAGTGCGCTAACTAATGTACAAAATGAACTAGCATAGACTCAAGGTGAGGTGACTTGGTTATAAAAAGAGTGTTCACGGTGGCAATCACAAGGAGAAAATCACTTTGACTTTGAGACTGCTTATAACATCAATCCTACACTAAAAACAGTAGTGGAGAACATATTGGTTAACATAATGGGAAACCTTCACTTCCATAAAAGTTCTCGAAACATTAATATAGACTTCTCCCATTTACTTTTTGGAAATGTGCCTCTTTTTAATGAGCTTCAATTAGAAAGAGCTCGAGCAACCTCTAAAGGATAATACTTGTTTAATGAGCCAAAGGAGTAGGAAACAACAAATAGTCTATCAAGGAGTATCTGTATAATGTTTGATATGTTTGGAATTATGTTTATATATAATATTAAGGTGTGGATTGTTTGACAATGAATAAAAAAGTGAAATTTATTGTGCATATATATATATATATGTAGTATAATTTGGTGTGATTTGAAGACTAATAGTTTAAGGTAGATTGACCATAGGGACAACAAGAAAAATAATACAACTTAAAAAAATATTAAGTTGGTTATGAATGAATAATAGCGGGAAAAAAGATACAAATAACTATAGATTTAATTCAGCCTGACCGAACTGTAGGTGTAGTTCAGTCTAACCAAACTACAAGTTTAGTTCGGTCTGACTGAACTTTAGATGTAGTTTGGTCAGACCAAACTTGACGTGTATTTTGTCCAGACCAAACTCCAAGTTCGGTTCAGTCAGATCGAACTACCGATATAGTTTAGTCAAACCGAGTATAATCTAACTGAAGCTATTACTTAGCCTATTTTGTCAATCATTTTAATTTAGAATTTTAGGCGGGGAGAAATAAATCTTGAAAGAAATAATATGGAGATAATAAGATCATTATAGAGAATCTTCTAAACAATACTTTGGAGAAAGTAATAAGGTGAATAAACCTTAGAGAAAACAAATTAGAGATATGAAGATTATCATGGAGAATGAATCAAACATTACTTTGGAGAAAATAAAATGAAGATATGAAGATTATCATAGAGAGTCGACCAAACATTACTTTAAAGAAAGTAATAAGATGAATAAACTTTAGAGAAAATAACATGGAGACACTTTGGAGATAATTTCACCTTTATATTAGATTAACTTGGAGAAATAAACAAGAGAAAAATGATGAATAAAAACTTCATTAAGTTTTATATAGGTGATACAAACTTTGGAGATACATCTTATTGGAGATTCTAAAGAGTTAGAGACAACATTGAAGAATTCAACTGAAGTACATCTTCAAGTGGTCAAAATGCCATGTATGTGGAAAGCTTTTCTCCTTTTTATCCTGTAAGTGATAAGTGTTAGACTTGATCACCCTCATTACTCTAAATGGTCCATCCCATTTTAGTGTCAGCTTCTTTCTTCTTTCAATATTGCTCATTACTTCTAACTTCTTTCAATATTGCTTGTTGCGATGTCGCGGTCGCACAAATTAATTACCCTAACTTAAAACACACAAGATAGTATAGAGCAAGCAAGGGGTCGATCCCACGAGGAAGGTTTAGTTCAGATTTTTATGCTTACGTTATGTAATTGGGGGGGGTTTGATTTGCAATGATCTTAAACTATGGTAGAAATTAAACTAACAAACAAAATCAATTAAAACTGAAATATATCAAGAAAACAAACCTTGGTCGCAAGCACACATCCACCTACAGAAATCAGAACCGATCCTTGAAACGAAACTTCAGCTTATATTTTGAATTTTTATCTTTTCTTAACATTGGTTAATTAACGGATCCGCCGTATAACTAACCCTAACCAACAAACAATCACAGTGTCCGCACTAATGATTTAATTCAATGGCAGCCTTAAGATCTAGATAAATTCATTAATCTTAACAACCAAGTTGTCAGCTTGTGTTGCTTTGATCGAATGTTCTCCCTAAGTTTAATAACGTAGTTCCGCTACAA
>Ga0307510_10010294_pt1 | contig 11107 bp, 8 predicted proteins | sample 12_EM_MG_FD_207224 | JGI IMG/M metagenome (GOLD analysis project Ga0307510, IMG submission 207224) | Populus trichocarpa ectomycorrhiza microbial communities from riparian zone in the Pacific Northwest, United States - 12_EM | ecosystem: Host-associated > Plants > Roots > Unclassified | place... | reverse complement strand
CCGCGTTCAGTACCTGTTGGTAAAGCGGTATCGCCTCATGAAGGCGCCCGCTCTGGTGGGCGCCAATCGCTCGTGTGAGTGTCGCGGCTGTGCTGCTCATCAACGTACAATCCCATAATCTTCACAGGAGTGCTCTTTTGAATACCGCAGCACCCGTATCCATGGACGAGCCGACAATCATCCGCGTCCTGCAGGCTTCCAAGGCGGAAGCGGCCGCGGGCCGAATGCCCGAGTCCGACCAGTTGTTGGCGCACCTGGCACGCCAGGTGCCCAATCATCCTGCCGTGCTCAACGAACTCGGTGTCCGGATGCTCAATCGCGGCGTCGCCGATCAGGCGCATGCGCTGTTCGTTCGCGCCACAACAGCCGATCCTCGCCATCCGTCCCTGTGGGCGAATCTCGCGAGCAGCCTGAAAGCCCTCGGACGGCGTGCCGAGGAAATGGAAGCGATCGATAAGGCGCTGCAGCTCGAACCACGGCATCTGTCCGCGCTGCTGCAAAAGGGCGCGTTTCTCGAGCAATCCGGCGATGTACGTTCTGCCGCCCGGACCTATCAGAACGCGCTCGACTGTATCCGCCCGGGCGCCGAGACACCCTTGGCAATCCGCGATGCGCTGGCGCACGCAAAGGCCGTAGTGGATGCGGACCTCGCCGTCCTCACTGCCACCCTGGAGCAGCCACTCGCCGCACTCCGGGATCAGTTCGGGGGCCGACAACAAAGGCGTGTCGATCTGTGTCTCGACACCTTGCTGGGCAAGCGCAGGACCTATCACTCGCAGCCGACGTGGATGTATTTCCCTGAGTTGCCGGCGATAGAGTTTTTCGACCGCGCCGATTTTCCCTGGCTGGATGCTCTCGAAGCGACCACTGATGCGATCCGTGCCGAGCTGCTGAATGTGCTGGCAGCCGATCAGGCAGGGCTGCAGCCGTACATCGATTTCGACACCACTCTGCCCCTCGACCAATGGCGGGAGCTGAATCGCTCGCGGCGCTGGAGCGCCTACTTCCTGTGGAACCAGGGCACTGCCAATGTAGAGCACATTGCACGCTGTCCGGCTACCGCAGGCGCTCTTGAGAATGCGGCCGTGCCCCGTCCGCGGATCGAGTCCCGCGCACCCACCGCGTTTTTCTCCATCCTGGAGCCCAAAACTCGGATTCCCCCGCATACCGGTGTAACCAACACCCGGATGACCGTGCATCTGCCGTTGATTGTCCCCGAGGGCTGCGCCTTCCGGGTCGGGTCGACAACACGTGAATGGCAGCCGGGGAAGGCCTGGGTGTTTGACGATACGATCGAGCACGAGGCCTGGAACGAGTCGGATGCACCGCGTGCCATTCTGATATTCGATGTCTGGAATCCGCTGCTGACAGCCGCCGAGCGCGCCATGATCACGACTGCCACCGAGTTGTATGTCCGCCATTACGCGTTGGCGCCGGAGAAACAGCCATGAGCCGCGGATATCCGACGGCCACCGTAGTTGCTTTGCTCGCATTGCCCGCGTTGGTATTGCCGGCGTTACCGGCGACAGCCGCGCAGGTCGACGCCAGTGAGCTCGCACGCTGCCATGCCATCGGTGCGAAGGACGAGCGCCTCAACTGTTACGAAGCCCTCACGGAAGCCGCGCTGTCGGCAACGGCGGCAACCGGGCCAACAGCGGCAGCCGGCGCGCCCTCGGCCGGTTCCTCCGCGTCCGAAGTTTCCGCCGCGCTTGCAGGCCGAGCCGCGGCCGCCGCGCCCCCTGCGCACCCCGTTGACCCCGACGACCCCGCCAACTTCGGCCTGAGCCGGCGGCAGCTCGAGGTCCATGGCACGGGTGGCGGACCGGCCTCAATCAAAACGGGTGTATCGCAGATAACCGAGGATCGGCAACACAACATCACGGTGGTGTTGGACAACGGCCAGACCTGGGTCTTCACCGAGCCGGAGCCCCGGCTACGGCCGGGAGACACGGTCACCATCAAGCGCGCCTCGCTCGGCTCATTCCTGATGCTGACACCGAGCCGCCGCAGTTACCGGGTTGAGCGGCTGAAATAGCCGCTCAGGCGTATCCGAATCGTTCCACCCATTTCGCGAGGGTAGGTAGGACCGGCTCGAGCGCCGTGCGGTAATGCGTCCAATGGACCGGGCGCGACCGATCCAGGCCGCGCGCAAGTTGCGCGGTGCTGGGTGTACTGCGCTCGCGTTCCCGGGCGCGCAGTGCGAAATCATCCATGCCGTCGATCCATTCCAGGCCGAGAAACTCGGTAATGGCGCGCGTCTGTCCGGCGAAGTCCGCCACGAGGCTCTCATAGCGCAACTCGCGCCAGTTGGCGCCGAACACCGGGCGCATCAACTCGCCCAACTTCATCGTCGTGTCATACAGAGCCGCGGCACCCGGCAGGGTGAGGAACTCGTACGTCGCCGGATTCATCTTGAAGCGGCGCCGAAAGCAGGCCAACACCACCTCGCGGGGATCCCGGTATGCAAACAGGATCTTCGCGTTCGGAAACAGACGGGCGATCAGGGGAAGCTTGAGTGTGTTCATCGGGTACTTGTCGACAAATACCTTTCCGGACACGTCGACTTCGCCCTCGCGCACCCGATCCCAATACGCCTGGCGCAGTCGTTGTAGGGTGGCCTCGTCCGCTTCCATCAGGCGACCGAGGTCCAGGGGATTTCCCATGAGCTGCCGCACGCTCTCGGTCAGCAGCTCGTGCTCATCGAGGCTGGCTACCCGGGGGTGGCCATCGAGCACAACTTCGAGCAGCGTTGTGCCGGAGCGCGGAAATCCGATGAGGAAAACATGCTCGCTGACACTGGCGCCCGAAGACGGGGCGGCGTGAAATTGTTCGATGTTGCTCGCCACAGTTGCAGTCAACTGCTCAGCGTAGGTAATCAGCCGCGTCCCGCCTGTGAATCCGAAGTGGATCTGTCGCAGCGATTCGTTGCAGGTGCTGTAAGCGGCCAGCGCTTCCGAATAACGTCCGCCCGCATCGAACACATCGCCGAGCAGTCCGTTCACGCGTGCGCGATCGATCTCTGCGACCCGCTCATCCGCCAGCAACTGCCGAATCAGCGTTTCGGCGCGCGCGAGCTCGCCGTCTGCCAACTCCGCCGCGGCGAGAGCGACCATTGCATCCGGGAAATTCGGGACGATCTGCAACACACGCTGTGCCCAGGACCGCGCTTCGTCGTGATTACCGCGGTGGCTGGCAATCGAGGCCAGTGAGGCCATGGCACTGAAATTCGCCGGGTCCAGCTCCAGCGCACGCAGGTGGCTCGCGCGCGCCCGGCCCAGGAATCCGAGGGCGATCAGCGCATTGCCTTTGTTGGCATGTGCGAATCCCAACTCGGGATGTTGCGCCAGCAGGGCGTCCAGGTGAAGCAGCGACTCCGCCGGTCGATCGAGACGTTGCAGGCACATCCCTAAGGCATTGCGTGCTCCGATGTCCTGCGGAGCGAGTGCGACGGCGCGTTCCAGAAGCTGGGCGGCTTCGCCGAAGCGACCTTCCTGCTCGAGTGTGGTGGCCACCACGTTGAACAGCAGGGGGTGCTCGAAGCCTTCGGAGAGCGCATTGCGGGCGATTGCGCCGGCCCGTTGGAAGTCGCGAGCCTGCGCGAGCCGCAGGACTTCCCGGAGCATGTTCAGGTCAGCTTGCAGGTCGCGCGCCATTGATCGGTCCGGCTGAGGCAGGAGTGCTCCTTGCGGATGATAGCGCAGCCCCCAAAAAAAAACGGCGGGCCGAAGCCCGCCGTAGCGAAGGACCCAATCAGCGTGAAATCAGAACTTCACGCTCACGTGCGCGTAGAGATAACGGCCGAGCGAGTCGTACGTGCCCACCCAGGTGTTGTCGTTACACGTGCTGTTCGGACAATCCGAGAGACTGCCGTTCAGAACCAGCGGCGGATTCTTGTCCGCAATGTTGTTGACGCCCACCCGAACGTCCACATAGCTCGTCACCGGTGCGGACAGTGACAGATCGATGTAGTTGTAGCCCGGGATGTGCGATGTCGCCGTGTAGAAATCCGCCTTCAGGGCCGGATTGCTGCTCGAACGGTCCACCTTCGACGGGCCGATCAGGCGCCAGCGCGCGGTCAGGTCGAGCCCGAACCAGGGCAGCGACCACGTGGTATTCATCATGTGGCGCCAGTGCGGTACGGGGGCTCCGCAGGTGGTGCCCCAATAGCCCGCGCAGTCGAAGGAGCCCAATCCCGGTACCGGCTGGAAGTAGAAGTCCTTCGTGTAGGTACCGGAGAGGTTCGTGCTGATCTTGCCGAGCCCGCCGAGATCGGTGTGGTAGTGCGACGACAGGTCCAGGCCGCGCGTCGACACCTTGCCGATGTTCAGGTAGGTCGCAGTGACGTAGTTGTTGGTATTGAACCAAAGGTCGCCGGCCGCGCCACGATGAATCAGGCCGCACAGCGACGGATCCCCTGTCAGGGCGCAATCGGTGATCACCGTGTTGGAATTCAACGAAGTGATCGTGTCCTGGATCTTGATGTAGAAGAGGTCAATCGACGTGACGAAGTTCGGAATCATCGTCGGCTGCAGAACGACACCGGCGGTGTAGGTATCGGCAATTTCGGGTTTCAGGCTGGCATTGCCGCCCACCAGGGTGTTGATCTGGGCCGCCGGGTTGACTTCCAGGAAGCCGTACTGCGTGGTTGGACTGACCCCCGTCACCGCGCACTGTGCCGCCGACAGGACCGGGTTCCCTCCCCAGCATGGGTCCGCTGTGCCACCGGCTCCGACCGTGGCAGGTTGGAACAGCTCGTTCAGGTTCGGAGCGCGGACCGCGCGGTTGTAACCGCCGCGCACACGGACATCATCGATCGGGGTCCACTCCACGCCGAACTTGTAGGTGTTGGTCTTACCGCCCAGCGTGTACTTCGAATAACGATAGCCGGCGTCCATGGAAATGCTCTTGGCGAACGGCAGATCGTTGGCAATGGGCACGCGGATTTCCGAGAAACCTTCCCAGACGTGCAACCCGCCGTTGATGGCCTTGGAGGGCGCGCCGCCCGCCTGCAGGCCGTTGCCAAAAATGTAGTCCGGATCGAACCTGAATTTCTCCTGGCGATATTCGGCGCCCACGTTGATTGAGATGCCGTCCTTCGCAATCGGAATCTTGACGCCGTACTTGCCCAGGTCGCCCGTGACCGAGCCATCGACGATGTACTCGAGCGAGGTTGCGGCGTAAGAGGCCGGCACGGACATGTAGGCGAGAGCCGCCTGCGTAACACCGCCCGGTGAGTAGATATTCCAGGGCACGCAAGCCGTGTCGACGCCACTCGCGGCGACCGAGCACTCGGCCGCTCCGGTCGTGGGATTTTTCACAATATCCAACGCGTTCGCGATCTGCGGCGTGCCGAGGAAGTTGCCTTCGATGTCCTGGAAGTTGGTAAGACCCAGCGAAGCGTAGGTGTCGTAAGTCCACGCATCCGCAAAGCCACCCTTGACGCCGATGACCTGGCGCAGCGAGTTGGACAGGTAGTTGTCCAATCGTCCGCCACCTTCGACGTTGCGGCGACCGACGTACATCGTCACCGTGTTCGGGTCGGTTGGCCCGTTCGGGAATCTCGCGTGATTCGACGCGATATTGGCCGGAGTGAAGATTGTCGCAACTTCTTCCGGTGTCAGCAGCGGGTTATCGCTTCGCAATGGATAGGCGGTGTAGGCAAATGCACCGCTGGGCCCGTACTGTGCCGTGGAAGCGCTGTGCGCGTACATCGTCTCCGTGTAGACGCTGGCGTTGTCGTTGATGTCGTAGTGCAGGAACGCACCCGCCGTGTAACGCTCGCCACCACGCGAGAGATAGCTGAGCGCACCGTAGTTGTACGAATCGGTGGTCGCATTGTATTTGCGATACGCCCCGGTCGTCTGGTCTACGGTGTTGCTGGTGATCGTTATTGCGTGCCCGTCGGCGTCCTGTCCCGGCAGGTTGAAGCGGCCGGGGCCGCTCGTGCTCGAGCCACCGCAGAATATGGCGCTGTCCGGCGTCTCGCCGGCGTTCAAAGTACAACCCGCGTGATCGAACTGATAACCCACTGCCGGCAGCGCGTTGGTGTAAGTGAAATACGTGGTGGCGTTACCCTTGCCATCCGCGAAATTCGCGCCTGCGAGGATCGAGATATCCTTGGTCTGCGCCGTGTTGACGGTGCTGGGCGGAATCGGCTGGTTCGAGTCCCTCAGCCAGCCCAGGTACTGCTGGCTGTTGTTGCTGTGATTGTTGAAGCTGTAGTTGGCGTCGACCCTCACGCCCTGGTAGTGCGTGTTGAGGACGAAGTTGACAACACCCGCCACGGCGTCCGCGCCGTAGGTCGCCGAGGCGCCACCTGTCAGCACGTCCACGCGCTCGATCAGGCTCGCCGGGATCTGATTGATATCGGCCGAATTCGAGCTGCCGCCGGGTCCCACGACGCCGCCGGAGCCGCCCGGCTGCATGCGCCGGTCGTTGATGAGGACCAGGGTGCGCTGCGATCCGAGTCCGCGCAGGCTGACCGTCGCGATACCCAGGGATGAGATCGACGTACCCGAGGACTGCTCGGCGACCACCTGCGGCAGGTTGTTGAGAATGTCTTCCGCGCGCACCAGGCCGGTCTGCTGAATGTCGACGGACGAGACTGTGTTGATAGGGCTGATCGAAATGTCGTTCGGTGACTGGGCAATACGCGAGCCCGTGACCACGACCTCCTGAACCGCCTCCGCCGGCGCCGCCGCGTCTGCGGCGAAGACCAGCGGTGTGGCAGCCGACGCGCAGGCAGCGAGGGCAAATTGGACTGCTTGCCGCACGTTGCGACTTCTATTCGTCATTCGTTGAACTCCCCAAGTTTTGTTAAGCCGTTGAGACAAGACGGAAGGCGGGCAACCCGCTCTTATGGCGGAAATACTACGCCGGAGACCTAACATTGCAAAGTTTGCTCAAGCATGAAATTATTGCAACCATCCCACATATACGGGCATTCGTCCCGGCTGCCGACCCGTTCGTCCCTGCGGGTAGCTTGTGTGCGGACGTTTCTTATTCTTCGTTCAGATTCGTGTCGCGGTTGTACAACAGCAACCCACCCATCTGGGGGGTTAAGCGAACCAACAATTGGTTGCAACGGTGATACGCGTATCCGCCCCGTAGAAGGGGGTCACTTCGTGGAACAGGTAGGAGGGGAAAACCACCAGCTCGCCCGCCGCCAGCCGAAAATCCAGTGAGCGCAGCGCAAACGGCCGGTGCAGCTGCTCGTTAGCGGGATCCAGGTAGGCGTTGGCACCCTGCCGGGGGTCGAAAAACCGCAGCAACCCGCTTTGCGGACATTCCGGCACGGCTTCTCCCGGGCGAACGCAGTAAACCGCGGACCAGGAGGCCAGGGGATGGTTGTGGGCCACGAACGAGCCCGCGTGGCGCGTTATGTGGAACCAGGTGTGGTTGTGGAACCTGAGTCGCGAGAGAGCCTCAGGCGTGGTCGTGCTGGTCTGCAGCACGGCACCGGCAACCCCGTCGAGCACGAACCGCCGCAGTTCCTGGATGCACGGTTCCGGCCAGCGAAACAGGTTGAAGCGGCTCTCGAACGTCTCCGCCTGGGGCGTGTGGCTGGGTGTTGGATTGCGGTATTCGTCGCTCTCGCGCTGCAGGAACAGCGTTTCGAGCGCCCGGTTGAGCGACTCGCAGGGATTCAGCCGCGCCTGCAGGATCGGGACGGCGAACGCCGGATTCAGTTGCAGCGCTGGGCTTACCATCGCGACAGTCCTTCCTGTCCCGGAGCCACGAAACGCGTGCGCACTGTAATAAACGCCAGTGCCGTGTCGGAGCGGATCAACGGAATTTCGTGAGTGAGTGAGCCCGGGAAGACCACGAGCTGTCCGGGAACGGCGCGCCAGGCATAGTGCCCGCAAGTGAATGGAACCCGCATCGCACTGGTGGTTGCATCGGCCAGCATCGTGCCGAACCGCGATTCGTAGAACCGTACGACCCCACTGTCACCCCGTTCCGGTGCCGGCGCTGGCGCCTGGAGGCAGTAAATCCCACACCAGGCTGTCAGGGAGTGGCTGCTCGCGGGCATGCAGCCATTGGGCGGTACGATCGTGAATGCCGCGCGAGCCTGCATCGAAAGTTCTTTGAGCTGCTCGGGACTCAGCGTGGTCACCGCAGCCACTGTTGACCAAACGCCGCGCAGGATCTCGCCGCACAGTTGTCGCACTGGTTCAACGCTCCAGTCGAGCAGGTCATCGCGGCTTTGGTAACACAGCCGGGACGCTCCGGCGGGCGCTGGATTCGTCGCCGCATGCCTCGCCAACAATTGCGTGACCGCCTCGTTCGATTGTGGCGCGGGTGGCAGCGTCACCACAGCCAATGGCGTGGCGAAGATGGGTACGACGGATATCGAGCCCTGGCTCATGATGACGGCAGTAAATCAGACAGGAAGGCGCGCAGCTCACCCAACTGATCGCGGTAGTGTGTCGCTCTTCCTGAGGACCGGGTGTAGATCGGCTCGCGCACCTGCCAGACACTCGCGGTCTTCACGGCACGGCTGCGCGATTCGGCGGACAGGTAGCGATCATCCCAATCGAGCCCCAGAAACCCGAACAGTCGCGCCGCCTGCGTGGCCGGCTGCCGGACGAATGCGTCGTAGTTGAGATCGAAGATATCGTCGGGGTAGCAGCGTTGCCAGTGCGCCATCAGGCGGCGGTACTGGCGAAAATAGTGACCGATATCCAGCAGGTTGAGTGCGTAGCCCATGCTGTGATCCAGGTGCAGGAAGAAGATCGACAGACAGTTGTCGAGTGGATCGCGGGTGGTATGCACGATCCGGCTGTCGGGAAACAGGCTCTTGATGAAACCGATGTGGAGGAAGTTGTCGGGGCGCTTGTCGGTCACAAAGCCCGCGCCCGGAAACATCTGCCGCAACTGCGCCCGGTAGGTTTCGGCCAACGACGCCAACAGCTCGGGTGAGCCGGCCGCCGCATCGCCCGCCGCAGCCAGCCGCTGCAGAATATCCAACTCCCCGCCGGCCGCGAGCTGCGGATGCCCGGCCAACAATTGTTCGGCCAGGGTCGATCCCGAGCGAAACAGACCGCAAATGAAAATCGGCTGCGGGCGCGACTCGCCGCCAGCGCCCGGTTTGGCAGCGCCGGCCGGATTCGAAGTGGCTGCCGGTTTCGCCGCGCCCGCCGGGTGAGCCTGGATCAGGCGGTCAACGTGATCCTCCTGCCGCCTGCGATCATAGGTTGCAGTGCCGGGTGCCGCACTCGCGCGGCTTTGCGCATTCGCAGCCGTGTATGCCGCGAACGCCGCTGCGAATTGCTCCTTGCCATCGAGCAGGCGCCCTAGAGCGAACAGGAGGCTTGCCTGCTCCGCCGGCGAGGCGGGGGTGCACAGGGCCTTTTCGATTTCCAGGATGAGTCGGTTATCGGCGCTCGCTGCCGGCTGCAGATTCGCGAAGCGTGCCAGGGCCTCGAAGCAACGCGGGTCGAGCGCCAGGATCCGTTCGTACAGCGCACCGGCTTCGGGGCGCCGGCCCAGGTCCTCGTTCAGGTTGGCGAGATTCAGCAGCGCCGGGATGTAGTTTGCGTTCAGCTGCAGAGCAAGCTTCAGCTCCTGTTCCGCGGCTGAGTCCTGCCGCAGATAGTCGGAGTAGATGACAGCCCGGTTCAGGTAGACTTCTTCCGGAGCGGAAATACCGTTGTCCAACGCTCGTTGGTACGCGGCAAGGGCCTCCGGAAGCTGACGCTGCTGTCGCAACAATACGCCGAGGTTGTACCAGCAATCAGCCAGATCAGGCCGTTGCCCGAGAACCCTTCTGTAGGCCTGGATGGCTTCGGGAACGCGCGCGTGGCGCTGCAACTGCTGCGCCTCCCGTACCATTGCGTCCAGCCCCTCCGTCAAGGTCCACCCCAGGTAACTATCTGTTCGCCACCTAACCTATAGCACGGCGGCTGGCGCGCGTATCCAATACGATGACACGGAAAAAGGGGGCTTCTTGCTGAGAATTCCGCGCATTGGCTGGGTGTTGCTGCTCGTTCTATCCACCGTGCAAGCCGTCGGCGATCCGCCGCCCGTTACGCCGCCGGATGACACGACCCTGTTTGCCAGTCCCACCCGAAAGGACCGGATCGGCCGGATTCTGGCGCCGGTCATGATCAATGGCCGCGGGCCCTTTCGGCTCCTGGTCGACACGGGAGCCAGTTACTCCGCCGTGTCCCCGCAGCTCGTCCAGGCACTCGGACTGGAGCCGAGCGATGACTACCCTTTCGTGGTGAACGGAGTCACCGGATCGGCCCGCGCTCCGTCGGTGCCTGTCGATATTCTGCAGGCAGGCGATCTCGAGTTGCGTTCCTTGCGATTGCCGGTGATCTGGGCACCCATCATGGCCGGCGCGGATGGAATTCTGGGTGCGGCAGGATTCAAAGACCAGCGGATCATGGTGGAGTTCGCACGTAACCGCGTCACCATCTCCCGTCCGAAGATCGGCCTGGCCCCCCGGGGGTTCCAGAGAATCCACGCAACCGTGATGGACAGCGGCCTGATGACGGTTGAGGTCCGGGTCGGTGGAGTTCGGGCCATTGCCGTCGTGGACACGGGCGCCGAGCGCTCCCTGGGCAACCAGGCTCTGCGGGATGCACTGCGCCACTGGCAGAACGCGAGAAAGGCGCCCGTATTCACGGACGTGTTCGGTACCACGAGCGACATTGCGCAAGGCGAGCGGGGAATGGCTCCGATCATCACGTTGGGCCCGCTAAAGCTGCTCAATGTGGATGTCATCTACGGCGACTTCCATATTTTCGAAGTCTGGAAGATGCGCGACCGGCCGGCGATGATCCTGGGAATGGATGTGCTGGGGACGGTGCGCTCACTGGGCATCGACTTCCGCAATCACGAGTTGTATTTCGAAGGTGCGTATCTCGGGGTGGGGTAAAATAGGCCCCATGAGTGCACATTCAATCGATAAAACACCGGCAGTCGACGAAACACAGGTACGTGCATGGGTCCAGCAGGTCGAGAACGCCTTCGTCACCGGTGAGACCGCAAAGGCGGACCAGCTCCTGGCTCGCCTGGAGTCGCTGGCTCCGCGCCATCCCCTGGTTCTGAACGCGCTCGGGCAGCGCCACATCCACAGGGGCAATGCCCAGGCAGCCCA
>Ga0307510_10010293_pt1 | contig 11108 bp, 13 predicted proteins | sample 12_EM_MG_FD_207224 | JGI IMG/M metagenome (GOLD analysis project Ga0307510, IMG submission 207224) | Populus trichocarpa ectomycorrhiza microbial communities from riparian zone in the Pacific Northwest, United States - 12_EM | ecosystem: Host-associated > Plants > Roots > Unclassified | place... | reverse complement strand
CCGCAAGAAACAATACTTAGTACGAGCCCATCCCAGGATGGCTGGTTCGAGTGTTCAACGTTCAGCATTTGAGATCTGAGGGGCGATAAGCACCAATGGTATCGTTCCCAAAATTCGCCCGCGGCTGATCGTTGACACACTCCTACGCAGCCAGCGCAGTCAGTGGCCGGTGACGTATGGCAACTTGCGAATCACGGTCGAGTACGAGTTTCCGAGTCGTTGCTCATACGGTCGTACCACAGGTCGGTCTTTTCCGTCCGCGATCACATGATTGTCGGGTCGGTCGGATCGGACCGGAGCCGTTCGTTGGCTGGGAGCTGGGTCCGTTTCGTCACGGACAGAACCCTCCTCCTTTCCGGAGTCGGGGAACCTCTCTGGCTGGATTGAGATGTCGCTTCTAACATAAAAATCATTGAGGGAAAGCAGTCACAATAGATATGTGCCTAATACTGTATATACAAGAGGAACGAAATTAAACAGTGACAAGGGGGGTCACCGAAGTCCTTACCCGAGAGATCCACCGGACTCACCTCCATCCACACTCAACCTGGCCTCCCTTACCCTCTTCTCCGCTTCCGTCACGTTGCTCTCCAACTCCCTGGCCGACCCATCGATTCACTGTAAGCTCTCCAAATGGCTACTCAAAATCTGCACGATTTTACTCATAGAATCTTCACCCAACATCGTTTTGGGAACCCGAAACAATCGAGAGGGCGTTTACGGCTTCGATCATTCAGGTTAGCGGACCTGAGATCTTGAGAGGTCGTCCAGGTGGGTGTAGAGGTCCGCTGCTAACATGTAGTTAGAATGAACGTACAGTTAGATCACCTTCAGGTGCAATTCCCCAAATCTACTGACTTTCTGTCCCGTTTGGTATCGGCAGCACCGGTGTCCAATCCCCTGAGTCCCCTGCTCCGGGAACCGAAAGTCTCCTCTGCGGTCTTCTCGTAAATCTCGAGCGTGGTCGTCAGATCCTTTTGCTGCTGTTCGATATGATCCAGAACTCGGTCGATATCCACCTGCTCCCTCTCAGTAACCAACATCTCGCTCATCAGCATCACCAGCTAAATCAGAAGCCGTAACCGTGTAAGTCAATGGCTAAACAAAATGGAAGGGCTAGCAGAACGCAAACTCACGCTGTTCCAATTCTCAATCAACGCTCGGTCCCAAACCACCACCTCCGTCGCGAATTTACTGAGCTCTTTAACCTGCACTTCGAGATACGAAGACCACTTGTTTACGATCTCTTCAATCGTTTTCCCCCTCAACATAGAGGGGGGTTGGGCAATGATCGTCAGAGCGAACGAGGGTCCCGAGACTTCGGATCTGTCGTCTGTGGAGGTAGTGGCACCGGCTGATATCGAGTTAGCCATAAAGAAGAGGACAAAAAGGTTGTGCACTCACCCGCAGGAGTACCTTTCTTCTCTTCCGGTTTAACGAATGGCCCCCCCAACGTTGAGCCACTGGCTGCTGTACGTCGAGGTACCGGTAGGAGTGCCGTCTTTTTTCTCGCCGTTATTGGAGAGACCGAAGAGGCTTGTGGTGGTGGTGGGAGTGGCGTCCTTCTTCTCTTCAGGTTTCGTAAGATCCTTGTTTGTGGAGGTAGTCCAAAAAAACCTACCGCGGCGGTTCCACCGGTCCCTCCAGAGAAACCACCTGTAGTTTGGGGGACAGGTATCGATGCCCTGGATGTTTCTAGTTTCTGGGTACTAGCGAACAACCCACCACCGAACACTGGTGTCGTCGTAGAGGTCGACGTAGAAGTGGCAGCACCGTCTGCTGGTTTGATGGAAGCACGAATAATCCACCAGGCACAGGGTCGGTTGTTGTTGTTGTTGTTGTTGTTGTAGACAAGTCACCGGCAGGCTTAGGGGGGGTACCAAGCAATCCACCAGTTGTTGTGGCCGTGCTTAATGGTCCACTGAAGAGACAACCAGACGCAGCTGCGGGGGTGATCAACACTAAGATCCAAAGGCTAAGTCTCGTATCTACCTGGTTTTCTAGCATCCTTGTTCTCCACACGTTTTGGCGCACCGAACAACCATCCGCTGCAAAAGCCAGGAGCAGGAGCAGGGGTCACAGTTCCACTTCCTCCAGTTTCTAGAGTAACCCATTTAGTCAGTTTCTATAAGCCGGCTGACCCACAAGTAAAAATCCACCTGGTTTCGCAAGGTCCTTTGCATCCGCCGGCCCGGGAGCACCAAATGTCGTGCCAGTCCCATTGTCCCACCACCAAATAGCGAAGTCGTGGTCGTAGTCCTACCCGTCGACAAAATAGGATTAGTGGTGTTTCCAAACATACCTCCCCCACTTCCAAATCGAGCGGTAACGGGGGTGGACCGTTTCCCCCCGAACAAATCGCCTGAGATAGTCGCTGAGGTGGGACCGCCGAATAGACATCCCCCGGGGACAGATGTAGTTACGGTCGTGCCAGGTGTGGGTGTCGTGGAGGTAGCACCAAAGGTTACACCACCCGGCCTAGGACCAGAAATGTTCCTGGTACCGTGGTGGTTATCCCAGTACCGGTCGTGCCTGTGCCAATGGCGGGTGTCGAAGTTCGTGTATTACTCGTTTGACCAAACAGTCCTGTGCCTCCACCCCTACCTACCAGTTTCTGAATAAACGCGTCAAATCTTTCAGACCGTTCGAAAACAAACAGGATCAACGAACCACTGCCAAACGCGCTTCCGGTCATTCCGCCACTGCCAAACGCGCTTCCGGTCATTCCGCCACCGCCAAAGAGCCCACCACCGCCACAGGTACCACCTAATCTACGCAAAAGAACACGTCAGTTGGGTTTTTGACAGTATTGGCGGATTCTCAGATATCGTGAATGTCCTCACCGAATGCTGAGGTTTGCGGAGCCGTCGTGGTCGTCGAGCGTTGGTTGTCAAATATCGAGCCTCCCGTTCCTCCTACAAACACAGCAAAGTCAGTCCAATCCGGATCCAAGTTCACCTCCCGTTCGATGCCACAACTTCAAGCCCCAAGATTCGCGAACGCAAACGTGTAAACGGTTGAGAACTAACCGTCAAACACAGAACTGGAGGTCCCAGTCCATGTCCCATCACCACCGAACGAGCCTCCACCGGTACTTGTGTTGGATGGCTGTGATCCCCGTCGCTGTTGTTATTACTGCTGCTGCTGCTGCTTTTGAGGGTTTCCGAACCCGCTCGTCGTAGGGACAAAGTTTACAAGACTATGGTCGTCAGAATGTCGTTGAGGGTTGATTCAGGTTCAAAGATGGCATGAGGGTAATGAGACGGGAGTGGTTCGTTCAAAGTCGTTCAAGCGTTCGGGACAGAACTACGATCGCGTCGCGTGGTGCGTGTTTGGCTCGCCTCGTCTGGCGGTTACAATTATCCCGACTCTACAGTTGGTACAAGTTTGGAGGTATTCATAGACATCTTCCGTGCAGAAATCGCGGTTGCCTCCCAGAAGAAACCTGGGAACTCAATGCGAAATCAAGATTGCGGCTGCAGACGGACGCGCCAGAGAATCCCGAAGCCCGAACACCCTGGGGTGAGCAATGATGGTATCGTGATGATCATGTATCTTTCACAAGGAGAACACGTCTTTTCTCAATTCTAGAAAGCTCGTGGACTGAAACATGAACGGATTCCATCTGTCCTTCACTCGGAATTCCCACCCTATTCACCTATGCTATTCACCGTGCGGGCACACTCTAAACTTAATATTTTTTTTTTTGCTTCAGCTCTAAACTTAATAGACAACCCCCCGTAGCCTGGTTACTTCTGGGCAACCTGGCAGTGACCCAGGAGCTCATACGAGCGAACGCTGGCCAGGACCCTCTACGAGTGGACGCCGACCAGGTCTAGTACCAAAAACCCACACCGCTCGTTGCACTACCGCCCTGGGTTCAGTCTGACATTCTACCCTGGCGACCTCTTGGCTTTCTCAGAACTTGCGAAATAGCTTGAGGGTATCGATCAAGATCATGACCGGGGTCAATAGGGAGATGACTTCCTCTAGCTCACTGCTACCGCCAAAACGTTAAGAATTTCGGCGATACATGGTTGTAGTTTAGGGGGGTCGGTGAAACCTTGCAAGCAAGGTATTATATGACCGTCTAATCGTTTCTGCCGAGAGATGATCTGTTTCAAGAACGAACCTCCCGCTATAAAGAACAGACAGGTTCCACATTCTCTGAAGATCCCCAACCACCCACCACTGATGTCGTCTCCTGAGGGCCCAACGTTCCTAAAGCCTCTCGAGAGGTGCGTCGCTTCTTTCTTGTCATATGACCCATTTACTGAAAGTAATTTTCCAGGGATGCGGAGAACCCAGATGCTCCACAAGAACCCCTTCTGAGCAAGTTTTCAGACGTCCCAGATCCACTGAAGCCTGGCCAATCTGCTCGCACATCGACGAAACGCTTCGAGCGACCGAATTACCTCCATATTGTTGCACACGTGGTTTGGTGCTGCGTCGCCTATCCGATCATCTATGCAGTGACGGTCATCGTGAAGGACACATCGTTATTCCGGGCCAGGGCCATTGTCGGGCTGTGGTGTTCGGGAATTGGATTCGTGACTGGGTGGAGTTTGGTGGCATTTGCGACAAAGTACGCCGAAGCTGCAAGTACGCACGTTTCCCACTTTGTCGCACCCCGCAAGTGCTCGACTCCGTACTGATCGCTTTTTGCAAAGCATGGGCGACTGTGATCCATCTCAGTCACGGTGACGATAGTCCAGGGATCAAATTGAAAGAACTCGCACACAAAGCGCATCAACCTGAGAGCGCGGTAAGCGGAGTTAGGTTGCTGTGGACTCGGTTCAGTAACAGGGTCACGGACCGACGTGCTAGGAGGGCTATTGAGTGGGTTTTTCCTTCCCTATATCTAGTGACCAGATTTGTGTGCTAACGCACCTGTGTGACGGTAGTTCGCGACCGTGGTCGTTATTCATCACCTTCTATGTAATCCTGATCCTTGCCGCCGCAGCACTCCCCTTCATCCTTGGTCGTGTAATCAACATCACCACCCGGCTGGAACATCAATTACGAACCTACACCGAGACCACAATTTGGGGTGACCTCTCTGAGTCCGACATTTTAGCGGCAATGGGCCAATATTCCCCCTATTCCGCGAGTCTTCCACTTTTTCTTGGTGTCAACCTGGATAACCTTACCTCGCAGAATACAGGATTATGTACCCACTTTGACCTTAGCTGCGTTGATGGATCGAGCTTCGTTGCCATCCGCCGTACGATTGAAGTACAACGGAGACAACGTGTATTTCGCAGAATTGGTACAGTCGCAACTTAAGTCTGGTGGAAGTGGTTTGGGGGCATTCATCAGACCGACTTTCGACATGGAAGAGCCGGCTGCTCCGTCGATGGAGGGTCTTTCGGAAGGGTCGCTGTTGAAGTACGTGGACTGCAGGTGATGCCGAACCTGAGGCTCATGTTTGGACCTATGCATGATAGAATACCACGTTGGGGGATCAGGATGCATTGCGAGAAACTTCCGGAGCCTGAGAAGTATCTGTGGGTGGGTTCATTGGTCACGAAGCAAACACTGCTGACTCATAGGTAGTGTTCCTCGCTCGAAGGACGGGTACACATATGTGATCGTCACGAGGGCCCTCCTGGAGAACCTACTTTCTTCGTTTTTGTTACCTTTTCCAGATATGTCCAACGGCCCGAGACTTTCAATGATGAGTCCCAATGATATGTTACCTTCCGGTGTCAGTGAGAAAGAGCTGGCCTATATTTGTGCGTTTGTCTTGTGTGCTGGCATTTCTATATTCAGCGGCTGATCTTGCTCCAGTCCCTTTCGGGAATGACGGAAGGGCGCATTCGTTCTACCGTTACCTTCCCACCTTGGGTGAATCAGGGAATGGGTGGTTTGGGGTAGAGGCCGTCCTCGTTCGTTTGAACGACGCCTACGTGCCCAACGCAACTTTCCCTGTATGGAACGCGGACCCAATCGAGGATGCGTCCGGAGTCAACACCCGCATTGGCTACGATGCTGTGGTCTGCGTGGAAATATATGAACCTTGGATCGTGCAGATCTACAACTCCAGCCTCGGCGTCCCAACAACTATGGCTATCGTCGGCAAGTCTGCCACCACGGACTTCGAGACGGACTACGGGAACCGGGGCCCACGTCTCGACTCATACACACGAGTGTTGAATTCCATAGGCAAATACACTGCCTTCTACCTCAGGTATGCGGGCGACTTTTCATTTGAGCGCTACTGAACCATCCTTTGCAGTTATAACATCGCCATCAAGCAGATGGAGAATGATAACAATGCGGTCCTGCGATATGCGCCTTCACCCACGACGGCCTCGTTTACAGGCAACGCCGTACCGGATGAATACACCGAGTTATCACCTCGATTCTATGCCGACGTGCGGGGAATGGTTGGCGCCTCAAATACCCTTCCTTACCTTTCTGGTACACGTCCCATCGTCGCGCGAGCGTACAAGGATGAAGTCCTTGCTTCTGCTTCATTTGGCCCACGTGTTCTTTGTGGGGTGTTGGGTATCGCGCTGGTTCTGGGAGTTCTCGCGGGGCTCTTCGTTCCGGCTCTACCATTCGGCATTCCACGAAGAGGGTTTGGGTTGTTCAGCTGGGTGGCTGTTCTGCATGGTCGAGAGCTGGGAGGGGAGTTTTGGCAGGATAAAGTCGATCGACACATAGATCTCAACGAGCTCGAGAAGACTCTGGGCGAGGAGAGGGTGCACTTCATCATATAATTTCTCTTTTTCGGCGGATTGGAGAGCATACACAACTCTTGTACATGTAAATATTTATTATTGGTACTTTCCCGTGAAGTATACGTCAAGCACGCCCATCTGTGGATTGATCTCGTGGAGCTCTGCTTGACGGTCGGACCTTGTTACCCTGGACTCTGTTAAAGCTCTAGTGTTTCTTATCCACGTCGCGAAGGGGATGTTGAAAGAAGCAGAGATTTGGCCGTTTGGTACTCAGAAGCGACTTGCTTCATCGTGTAGTACGATTCACTTCTGGACAAACGATGGTGGGTGCGCTCGGGAGCCTTGTCGCAGCACTGCCTGTACTAATCAGTACATTTCCGATCACCAGCGCCATGGCGTGTGTTTGGTTCACGACGAGACACTCTTCCAGTTCCACGCGAACGCCATTGAGTCCTGGACACCGAGACCACAGTCCTTCTGGCGATTACAATTATTACGATTCCCCAATTGGTACAAGTTTGGAGTTATTCATAGACATCTTCCGTGCAGAAATCGCGTTTGCCTCCCAGGAGAAACCTGGGAACTCAACGCGAAATCAAGATTGCGGCTGCAGACGGACGCGCCAGAGAATCCCGAAGCCCGAACACCCTGGGGTGAGCAATGATGGCATCGCGATGATCATGCATCTTTTCGCAAAGAGAAAACGTCTTTTTCTCAGTTCTCGAAAGCCCGTCGACTGAAACATGAACGGATTCCATCTGTCCTTCACTTCGAATTCCTACCCTCTTCACCCGTACTAGTCACCGTGCGGGCACACTCTGAACTTAACAGAAAACCCCCCGCAGCCTCATTACTTCTGGGCAACCTGGCAATGACCCAGAAGATCATACGAGCGAACGCTGGCCAGGACCCTATACGAGTGGGCGCCCAGCCGGAATCCCATGTTAACGAACGCCGACCGGGTCTAGTATCGAAAACCCACGCTACTACTCGTCGCACTACCGCCCTGGGTTCAGCCTGACATTCTACCCTGGCGACCCCTTGGCTTTCTCAGAACTTGCGAAATAGCTTAAGGGTATCAATCAAGATCACGACCGGGGTCAATAGGGAGATGACTTCTTCTAGCTCACTGCCACCGTCAAAATCTTAAGAATTCCGGCGATACATGCTTGTGGTTTAGGGGGGTCGATGAAACCATGCAAGCAGGGTATTATATGACCGCCTAATCACTCCTGCCGAGGGGTGATCTGTTTCGAGAACGAACCTCCCGCTATAAAGAACACACGAGTTCCACATTCTCTGAAGATCCCCAACCGCCCACCATTGATGTCGTCTCCTGAGGGCCCAACGTCCCTAAAGCCTCTTCAGAGGTACGTCACTTCTTCCTTGTTGTATGACCCATTAGCTGAAAGTGATTTTCCAGGGACGCGGAGAACCCAGATGCTCCACAAGAATCCCCTCCGAGCAAGTTGCCAGACGATACGGGTACTCTAAAGCCTGGCCAATCTGCTCGCACATCGACGAAACGCTTAGAGCGACCGAATTACCTCCATATTGTTGCACACGTGGTTTGGTGCTGCGCCGCCTATCCGATCATCTATGCAGTGACGGTCATCGTGAAGGACACATCGTTATTCCGGGCCAGGGCCATTGTCGGGCTGTGGTGTTCAGGAATTGGATTGGTGACCGGGTGGAGTTTGGTGACATTGGCGACAAAGTACGCCGAAGCTGCCAGTACGCACGTTTCCCACTTTTCCGCACTTCGCAGGTGCCCGACTCCGTGCTTATCGCTTTTTGTAAAGCATGGGCGACTGTAATCCACCTCAGTCACGGTGATAATGGTCCGGGGATCAAATCGAGGGATCTCGCACATAATGCGCACAAACCTGAGAGTGCGCTAAGTGGAGTTAGGTTGCTGTGGACTCGGCTCAGTAACAGGAGCACAGACCGACGTGCTAGGAGGGCTATTGAGTGGGTTTTCCGTCCCTCGGTTCAGGGATCAAATTCGTGTGCTAAACCAACCGTGTGACTGTAGTTCACGACCGTGGTCGTTATTCATCATCTTCTATGTAATTCTGATCCTTGCGGCCGCGGCACTCCCCTTCATCCTTGGTCGTGTGATCAACATCTCGACCCGGCTGGAACATCAATTACGAACCTACACCGAGACCACCATCTGGGGTGACCTCTCTGAGTCTGACATTGCGGCGGCGGATGTCCGCTATTCCTATACCGCGAGTCTTCCGCTTTCTCTTGGTGTCAATCTGAAGAACCTTACCTCGTAGGGCACAGGCTCTTGCAGGCACTTGGACCCTAACTGGGTTAGCGGATCGGTCTTCTCTGCCACCCGCCGTACGATTGAAGTACAACGAAGAAAACGTGTATTTCGCAGAATTGACACAGTCGCAGCTCAAGCCTGATGGGAAAGGTTTTGGGACATTCCCCTCGAATGGAACGGTTTCCGATGTGGACGAGCCGACTGCTCCGTCGATGGAGGGTCTGTCGGAAGGATCGCTGCTGAAGTACGTGGGCCGTGGGTAATGCAGAACGTGAGACTCATATTCGGACCTATGGATGATAGAACACCACGTTGGGGGATCAGAATACATTGCGAGAAACTTCCGGAGCCTGAGAAGTATCTGTAAGTAGGCTCATCTGCCATGAAGCAAATGCTGCTGACTCATAGGTAGTGTTCCTCCCTCGAACAACACGCTCACATATGTGACCGTCACGAGGGCCTTCCTGGAGAATCTATTTTCTTCGTTTTCGTTGCCTCTTCCCGATAGGTTCAAGACCCCTGAAGTCCCACTCCTGAGTACCAATTATACGTTACCTTCCGGTGTCAGCGAGGACGAGGTGGCCTACATTGGTGCGTTCGTCTTGTGTGCTGGCATTACTATATCCAGCGCTGATCTTTCTTCAGCCGATTTCACAGATAGCGGGCGGGCGCATATGTTTCATGAATACGCACTCCCAATATCTGGATCAGGGAACGGGTGGGTTTGGACAGACACCGTCCTTGTTCGTTTGAACAACAGCTATATACCTAACGCGAAATTCCCCGTATGGAGCGCGGACCCAATCGAGGATGCGTCCGGATTCAGCAGCCGTATTGGCTACGATGCTGCCGTCTGTGTGGAAATGTATGAACCATGGATCGTGCAAACCTACAACTCCAGCCTTGGCGTCCCAACAACCATGACCATTGTCGGCAAGTCTGATACCACGGATTTCGAGGCGGATGATGGGAACAAGGGCCCACATCTCGACTCATACACAAGAGCCCTGAATTCCACAGGCAAATTCTCTGCCTACTATATGGGGTATGCGGGTGGTTTTCATTTGAACGCTACTGAATCATTCTCCGTAGTTCAGCAAACACCCTCTGGCAGATGATGAGGGATAACGATCTAGGCCTGCGGTATGCGCCTTCACCCACAACGGTCTCGTTTACGGGCAATGTCGGACCGGAAGGCTACACCGAGCTATCAGCACAATTCTATGCCGATGTGCGAGGAAAGATTGACGCCTCAAATGTCCTTCCTTACCTTTCCGGTACACGTCCTATCGTCGTGCGAGCGTACAAGGATGAGGTCCTTGCTTCTGCTTTCTTCAAACCAGGCATTCTATGTGGGGTGTTGGGTATCGCGCTGCTCCTGGGAGCTCTCGCGGGGCTGTTCGTTCCGGCTCTACCGTTTGACATTCCACGAAGAGGGTTTGGGTTGTTTAGCTGGGTTGCTGTTCTGCATGGTAATGAGCTGGGAGGGGAGTTTTGGAAGGATAAAGTCGACCGCCACATGGATCTTGACGAGCTCGAGAAGACTGTGGGTGAGGAGAGGGTGCACTTCATCATCTAGTAACTGGTCCTCGAATTCTCGCACTTCTTTTTTTCGGCGGATTGGAGAGCAGCTCTCGTACATATTATTATTGGTACTTTCTCTTAAAGTAGTCAACCATGCTCATCTGCGGATTGATCGAGATCTTTTAGACTTCGAGTCTGTCTGACGGTCGGACCTTGTTACCCTGAATCTCAAAGTTCTGGTGCTCCCCTCCGTTTTTTATTCATACTGTGAAGGGGGTCTCGGTTTGATACCGAGATCTTGCATTTTGCTTATCTTTGGAGATGGCTGACTGAGCATGTGCCCTCGGATCATTCACGCACAGACCGGGTACGAAAAGTCATGTATTCGTACATGCAGTCAGTCGGCCGGATATATACAAGGACTACGGCCGGCAAGCGGCAGAACCCGGGACGGTATATACGAGGCTGCCGGCGGGCGGTTGGTGGCAGTTTTGACTGCCTTGCCGCTTGCCCAGTATGTCACCCCGGCAACTTATATATATATATTAGGCGAAAAATGATGTATTCTGAGCAGATCTATATAATAATTATTCCTTAGAAACTCGGGAGGAAGGCTGGAG
>Ga0307510_10010292_pt1 | contig 11108 bp, 14 predicted proteins | sample 12_EM_MG_FD_207224 | JGI IMG/M metagenome (GOLD analysis project Ga0307510, IMG submission 207224) | Populus trichocarpa ectomycorrhiza microbial communities from riparian zone in the Pacific Northwest, United States - 12_EM | ecosystem: Host-associated > Plants > Roots > Unclassified | place... | reverse complement strand
GATTGTTAATACTTACTTTAGTAGTACTACTTTACAGATTATCTGCTACTTAGTAGTCTTACAGCTAGCTGGGCTTATGTACACTTTAATTCATTACCATTACTGTAATCTAGTATATAAAATTGGCGACATCGACTGCAAGCCCGGCCCTGGCGAAAGCCAGGCAACTGTGGCTGTTTCTTTCCCCTTCCTTTCCGTTTGTGTGCTGGGCAACTGTGGCCCGATTTCTCTCTCACTTTCACGACGCCCTCCGACAAACTCTTTATGCCTCGACGAACGCTCGCGTGCGGCAGCAGGGATAACAACCGGCGCACACCGCTCCCGTCTGCTCTCGGCGCGTGCTCGTTTCTGGGTACGCAGCTCGGGTTTTATTTCCTCTCCCCCCCGTTCGTGCACGATCCAGGCGGCAATGACATCAATACCAAGGGCGGCTCAATGCGCGACGTTGGCGACAGGTCGACAGCAGTAGCAGCAGCAACGTGTCCTGCGCCGCCGACACCTTTCCCGCTAACGCGCATCGCACAGATGCTCTTGTTCTCTCCCTCGAAACCTCTGATGATGACGAAGACTTCGCTCAACGCGCTCGCCCTCGCCGTGACCGCCGCCTCCCTGCGCGATACCGCACCAGCGACTTCGTCCCTACATCTTGCGCTGCCGCCCGCTCTCAACTTCTCGCCTCCAACCCGGCTCCCAGCAACGTCAAAGACACTGACAACGCCTTGCAGCAACAAGGCATATCAACAATCGCAAGGGAAGGAGCGCAGCCACAAGCGACCGCAACCCCAACACACCCGACAATCTTGAAGACTACCTTGCTGCTGAAAGTGACGCCACCGCCGCCGACAACGATGATGATGGAGGAGAGGAAAGGAACGAAGACGCCGGCGGCGACGTACGCTCCCCCTTATATACTAACTTTGACAAACTTGCACGCGCAAGCAGCAACAACAGCAACAGCTACCGGATGGCCAGTAACGATCAAGACGCACGCAACTCACGCGCTCTCGGCAGCCGCCGCGAGTATTCCGCCATCAACTCCGACACCAACACCAGCCGCCGCAGCAGCAACAACAACTACAACAGCAACAGCAACAGCAACACCATCAACACTACTGGCATCATTAGCACCAACGCCAACGGCAGCGGCAGCAACAGCATCCTCAACACCAATGCATTCGATGACAGCAGCAGTGGCACAGCAGCTTCACCCACGCCGCCAACATCTTCAACGTCGCCCGCACGCTTGACACCAACGCCGTCACCAGCAGCAACAGCAACATGGACAGCGCCGACGCCACCGATAGCAATGCCACTGGCATCGTCAACACCGCCCCCATGCCCAGTACCAACGCCACCAGCTCAACAGCAGCTCCAACAATGCCGGCAGCGTCGTCACCACCGCACGCACCCCCTCCACTAGCGAATGCCTTGACACCTTCGACAGCAGCAGCACAGACCCTGTCTCGCGCTTGGACCCTCGGGCCCGCAGTCGCGCCCTCAATACAACGCTCAACGAAGTTCGAGAGGGACGATGTTTGTGTGGCGGCGAAGTTCGAGGGGGCGGTGTTTGAGCGGCGGCGACGTTCGAGGGGGGGTGTTTATCTTTTCCTCTTTTACTCACATTTATTCTGAGTGTACTTGTATCTATCGTATCGTATAAATACCTCGCGCCCAGCCCCACTGGAGATGAATCAATCAATCAACCATTTCATCATCATCTCAGTGTGCGATCGACGACGCTCTTTTCCCCACAGAAAGCACAAGATAAGTCTCTAGGGTCTAGGTCACAAAATATAGGCACTAGTAGTGTAAGGTGTGCACGCGCTGCACCCTCGGATTCGCTCTGTTTCGACCACATGACGCCTCTGGAAGGCCAACACAACGCGACACGCTTGCTTGCCTTGCCTTTCGCCCTCAAGCTGCCCTTTGCCACACGTCGCCTTGACGCCCCACCCACACGCCCCACACGCTTGTGCCCAACCTCCGAAGCCAATCAAGCCGTTGCCAATGGCTGCGCGGTCCCCATTTTACAAGCTGTGACGCGTATTTGTGCCATTTGAGGAGTCCCCATTCATTCAATGTTAATTCGATGGGATTTGATCCCATTCGAAAGTATCAATTGTAGTAGCAGTACTGTAGAAATGAATATGATCAAATGTGAACGAATGCTATCAAACCCAACCAGATCAGTTTGATGGGATTAGCTCACGTTCGATGGGATTCACTCCGATCTAGTGTCGGTCTCACTTTTCGAATTCTGTCGAATCTAATTATATTCATCTACCGGATTCGCTCACGTTTGATCCGATTTGCTCCATTTCTGGCTGGGCAGCATTCCTCACGCGTCGTTCCTTCCGCAGGAAGGAGCCTTTCATCGGAGTTTGAGCGGGCCAGCTGGGGCACCTCCAGGTGTCGTCCTCTTTCCCCATCAACAAACCGCCTCCACTCCCAGATGGCATTGTTGCGAATTCCCTTCAGAAAAGCATATGATGGGCCAAAAATACTGTACGAAGACCGCAAGGCACGTTTTGGTCGACACCGTTTCGTAGTAGAGGGGGGAGTGGCACAAAGGGTGAGTTGTGTCTTATGTGTTCCGAAGTGACGTTGTTCAATTTATTTGTAGAATGAACAAGTGATAGACACAGGGTTTCCATACCCTTCAGCGGGTTCCGGTACCGAAAGGCCAGCTACATTGGGGGCTGTATCGAGCACACCTATGGCCCATCAATTTCCCACTCATGCTGCAGCCGCGATCTGTCTTCTCTTGATAGTAGTTGCAACGGTTGGGGAGTTTACACTTGAAGTCATCTTTCGAGCCAATTCCCTGATTGGCATGCGTTTTTTCACGGACAAGTTTGACCACCTTGATAGGATCTGCTTTGCGCACACCACAAAGATAGGAGGAGTTAGGATGGAAGCGTCATTTGGGTCCTTCTCTCCAACAGTGCCAGTGGCCATAGATTGCGCAAATGTCGCGAAAGGAGGCAAATCCATTCCGGCTCTGACCTCCCCTCCATATTCTCCATCCATTCACTTGGACATTACCTGTGTGGACAAGGCGTTGTGGAAATCATTTCGTCCTAGGCCCGTCATTCATCCCCCAGAGATCGCACTGTCTAGTGGCAATATCCCAGGCCAGTGCTGGGTGTTTGCTGGCCACAAAGGGCAGCTGGGCATCCAGCTTCCATCACCTCTTTGGGTTACTTCATTTACTGTCGAACACACCTGGAATAGCTCATTTATCGAGTCGGCCCCAAGGAACATTGTGCTATGGGGTCTAATACCGAAGGACAGCAAGGACGTATACTCCGAGCCCAAGTCATCACATACTATCCACACGACAAGTAATCTTGAGCCTCAAGTTGGCGCTCTTCATACTGGAATCCCGCTAGCGTCCGTGACCTTTGATGCTATTCTGGGTTCGACCCGTCAAACATTCCCTGTTCCTTGCCGTGAGTCCCACCGGCCTTTCGACTACCTGATTGCCCAAATTGTGGGAAACTGGGGCCACCCAGACTTTACCTGTCTGTACCGGCTTGAGATTAATGGAGAAGTGACCAGGCGTTTGTAAGATCAACCCGAATGTAGTACTAGTTTTCGCGTAATACGATCATCCGTACTGTTCTCTGACTATACACTTCTTCTATTGACCCTCGCTTGGTACATACTCACTCATGTATGCCTTCTTCTGTAAATTTCTTACGAAAGTAATTCATATCTCTTGGATTTCGGAAAGGCGTTTGCGTGTCTACTGAGTACCACCGTCCTCGTTTTCCCATCCCAACCTTATCTTGTGTTGATCAGCTTGATCTGCGGTCTCATCCGAACTACCGTGTTTCTGCACTTGTGCTCTCAGGCTTGGGCCTTGAGCTTGAGATTTCAGGCCAGTCCCGATGTCTTGTATGAAATCACACAGTATCCAAGTCCAGAGTTAGTAGCCACCTCCACGTGCCAAGCCATGAGCCACTTAACCGACGCCATTGTCACGATTGTTGCTAACAATGGTGCACTGCACTGCTCAATGCCTGTATCCTTTCAACCAGGCTTCTTCACGCTGTCATCTCGCACAGGTCAACGTATTGACCCATCCCTGACATGCCACCAGCCCAATCTAAGAGTACACTCTGTCTTTGCAAATCTCATGGCTGTGCAGATGCGGACCGCATAAGCACTATAACCAGTCAGGCCCTCAAAGGCAGATATCTGGGGTATACAGAGTTCTGCGCTCATCAATGAGACGACAACAATGCCAGGCGTTCCGAACGCAACCCATGGCTAGGCGATGCCAGTATAGAAAATCATTCCAGACCTGAACCTGAGCAACTCATACCCCTTTCCTCGCCGTCTACCTTCTCTCCCACCCTCGCTCCTCCTAAACCAACCCCCGTTGATATAGACGCCGACATACCACCTGGGTCAGCAGCTGGTGTGGAACTTTGCCCTTCCAATCCAGCAGATCAATTGACTGCTCCGACTAACGAACAAGAATATCGAATCATGCAGGCCATCGAAAGTTGCCGCCTTGACTTTCAGTTGTGGCAGCGTGCTGATATTGCATGTGACGGGCTTGTATTCGAAGAGCCTTCCAGCGGAGACCCACCACCCCGTCTATCGCTTAGGGTAGACATCATGTCTAACTCCCACATCATTGGATACAAGACGGTTCTGTTCAATTTACTGGATCGAGTCAAGAAGATCAAGACTGGTGGTCTCGAGGAATGCGAGGTCGCAATACTGAATGTATCTTCCAGCATCGAAGATGAGCTAGATCGCCTGAGAGGACTAAAACTTCACGCCTGGAAGAGAACCGACGACGCCAAATATTGTGCGGCGCCATGTTTGGGTCCCTTCAGAGAGATTGATACTGGTACGCAAAGAATGTTCTACCGTTATGCCATTTACTTAACAGATCATTTAGGATCTTATTTTGCATTGATATGTGACGACATAAACCCAATAATTCTGGCCATTTACGTGATGGTGGCCGTGATGCTCGTCATCTCAGGAGTTTCGGAAAGCACATGCGGATATCTCTTGAAGGGACTCTCTCTCGTTGCCGAATTGTGCCTGTCCCAAAATGGGTCGTTGACGGACCAGGCGAGGAAATTGCTATGTGGAATTGGCACTGATTCATGACACGTCATCAGGTCACTGAAATTAACACCTGATGCTTGTTCATATGTGTGTTGCCCAAAGTGCTTCGCCTGCTATCTCCAAACCTCAGATGACTCATACCCGAATAAATGCATTTATAAGAAGACACCATCCAGTGAAGAATGCAGCAGGAATCTTCGCAAAGTCCGGATAATCAAACATACAGAACATTCTGTCCCTGTGCGACGCTTCATTTATCATGAATTCAAGGAGTGGTTAGGAGAAATCCTGTGTCGACCTGGGATGGAAGATATGCTCGACCGCGACGTTTCCCCAAACAAGCATGGTATTATGCGGGATATTTGGGACGCCCCGGAACTGCACAATGTTATGGGCGCAGACGGAAAGCCTTTCATTTGTTGAGATGGATCCGAAGGACAATACGTCTTCAGCTTTTGTATGGATGGGTTCAACCCTTTTCAGCTCAAGCAGGCAGGGAAGAAAGCCTCAGTCGTTGGAATGTATATGATATGCCTCAATCTCCCTCCCGAAGAGCGGTATAAACTCGAAAACATGTTTTTGGTTGGAATCATCCCCGGTCCGCATGAACCCAAGAAGGAGGAAATCAACCATTTATTATCCTCTCTTGTCGATGACTTGCTCAACTCATATCGCCACGGCGTTTGGTACTCCCGTACACAAAACTACAAGAGTGGTCGATACACTCGGTGTGTACTCGTACCTGTGGTTTGTGATACCCCTGCATCGCAACAAGTCACCAGCCGCACCTCCGCCACGTCTACCCACTTCTGCCCATATTGCACCCTACCACACAATGAGATTAATAATATGGATCAAGATACATGGTGTCTCCGTACGGATGTGGACCACAGAAGCTGCGCAACGGAATGGCTTGAAGCAGGTACAGAGACGGAACGCGATATGCTATTTGCTCGCCATGGTGTTCGCCACTCCGAGTTGCTGCGGCTGCCCTATTGGAGTCCTATTAAACATACCATGATCGATTCTATGCATTTATTCTACCTTATCCTCTTCAAACGCCACTGCACCGACATATGGGGTATGGACTCCGAGATCGACGATGGGGACGGTACGACAGCAGACCCTGTTTTGCCAGCTCTCTTGTCATCAGTGGATGTACAAAGGGCATTTATTGCACTGCGACGCGAGCCATTTGAAAGGTTAGGTGTTTTTAAAGCCCAAACACTCAAGGTGCTCGTAAATAGCCAGGGAATCAATGTGAAAGGGGTCAAAAAGTCGGTGTTATTGGCGATACTGAAGGAACATGTGAGCGACTACAGATTTTTCACCTCATAGTCCCGCTCACAAAAGGACATACAGCGCCAGAAGATAGGTTGGTTTGGTGCCAATGACGAACTCATAAACCCTCCTGATGAGAAGGACCTGGTTGAAACTGACATAGCAGCAGCTTCTAAAGGGGGCTTTACGGTCATGGATTTCAATACCGCAATGGCACTCTTCGAAACTGCAGATGATCTAGAGGTGCTGCGCAAGCTTCCGCAATCACTTCTGGCTGGGCTGTGCACTCAAGTTCTCAAGAGGTCGACGAAGGAGTCGCTCAACTTAAAGACCCTCAGTAAGGGTTTGTTGATCAACAAACTTGGAGATGCGGTGCGTCATTGTTCACAGGTCTTCTGGATCTTGCTCATTGTTGAGGATAGAGAAAGGAAGCAGGAATCGTTGATGACACTGGGCAGTTGAAACGCCGAGATCCAGCCCGCTTTGCACAGGCAAAACAAGCATGTTCGCAGCGAAAAAAGACACGCCTCTTAGGTCGTGCAACATTACGGGAAGTCTGGCACGATATGGAGAAGACTACCCTCCCTACATGGTGTACCAGTTCGCCGACGAGGATCGGGGATGGCAATCATGGCAAGATTTCTGCTGATGGATGGTGCACGTTCTGTTCTGTCCACCTCATCGTGACACTTGGTCGCCTCTGGGGCAGTTTGCTGTTTGAAGACCGCAAATACAAACTCTTTGAAAACTTCTGCGCTCTTGTGCACGCAACCAAAATTGCTACCATGAGATCTGTCACTACTATGGGCGCACAGGAATTTGAAGACACTATGATCAGCTACCTCAGGGGAATTGGCGAATTGTTTCCTTCCTATGAGCTCGTACCTTCTCACCATGTTGCTCTACACATGAAGCAGCTACTATGCCGCTTTGGACCAACCCATGCTTGGTGCTGCTGGGTTTTTGAGAGATATAACCATACTCTTCAACAGATCCCAACGAATGGAAATTTTGGTATGTTGCATCTGAGTCAATGTCTTGTGATCATCTGCACCTTTTTGACGACCAATCATAGGCCAGCTCGAAATAACCCTTTTTCAGCGCCTTTGTATGAATCAGAGACTAAGAGGGATTATCTCTTCCCTTCGTCTTGATGAAACCCTAAAGAAACTAGCAGACATATTTGGTCAACATTTTGGAGCGAACGAAAAGGGGATGCTCATAAGTGATCTGCACGCACTTGGGGGCTCACCCCGGGGTACCCAGCCTTCAGCCGAACAACAAGCGAAAGCACCGGAAAAACTAGACCGTCAGACTAGCAAGCTACTCGACGCATATGAGAAGACAAGATCTGGCAGCGATCGAGCGATCAGACCTCATCTTTGGGCTAATACTGGCAGTGTAGGAATCCATCTAGGGATCAAACACAACAGATTTGGTCAAGGGCGCGTCACTTTCAGCAGATTCACTCATATACGACAAGATAGCCACGTTGCAGTGGGACAAAATTTTCCTACAAACTGGCACGCCGGTCGTATTCAAGATATCTTCAGTTACACTCGCCGTGGCCTCACGGTAGGGACGGTTGAACACACAGAGACTTATTTCGTTGTGGAGAGGTTCAAGGAACTATCAGAAACCGATGCCTCACATGATCCCTATCGCAAGCAAGCATTTGTGGGTGGTCGCCTCTTTTACGACGCCTTTGAGGATGACTTGGAACTCATACCACTGGGGGGTATACTTTGTCATATCGCCTACACGCCCATCATCTTAACTTCTATCAAATATCGATGCATTCACGCGCTACCACTCGACCGGGTATGGTCACAATTTCACATACAAGTTGAAGACTGACATCGGTTTAGGACTAGCTGTTGGAGGACAGAGTCCGACAGACTGACTCGGAGCGCGATTATACTAGTAATACTAGAAATATAGCAGCTTCAATGTTACTCGAAGTACTGAGTGCTGGTGGACCTTAGTTTTTCCTTTAACACTAGTTACCGTAACCCTTTCATAACGGGACAAAGATCGAAAAGAGTGTATTTACTGGGGTACAAACAAACGCAATCACTTGTTGTATTGTCACTTTGTGCAAAGAAATAACAGGAACTACATGTGACTAATGCGCCGCATCACTTTTTTTGTCTGAGACTATACTGTAGTACTGTAGATGACTGATATTCAGTCTTGTAAGGCCGGCACATGCGCTAGCCTCGGAAACGAGCAGAAGCACGCCGCGCAGCCATGTTTTCTGAGTTGTAGCCCGCTCTCTCGATCTGTGAGATCGAGTCTGTTCCCTGTGCTGATGAACACATGACTTCGCCCCTCGGATCGGCCCGCATCAACGCATCCAAACTCAACTTCAACCACATCGCTCCTTTCCCATGTGCTCTCCTCTCCTCCTCCTCTCGCGCCGCCTTCTCGTCCTCGTCCCTCCCGTCTTTCTGCCCCTCACCCTCATTGTCAAGAGATCGAAGCTTTTCCTCAAGAAGTCAAAGCCGTCCTGTTCGTCGTGCACCAGCCACCTCGGCCGAAGACTCTCGGATCGCCCACATCGCACGGCCGACTTCAAGACTCAAAATATCATTGGCCCACATCGCACGCGTCTAACGCTGCCCTCGCCGACCGTTCCTCGGTCTGGACTCCTCAAAAGTTGGAAGGGTTTTCAGGATGATTATAGAAATATTTGGTTTTTATTGTGTACGTTTTCTGCCCTATTTCGACTTAGACTCACCCACTCTCCATTTTTCGTTTGCCCCTTTTGATCTAGATCGTATTATTGTATTCGCCGCGACATTCCTCACCCTCGTTGTGGTCGCGCTTGACGTCGTGCACCTCATGACGATTCAGTAAAATTTCTCGTTTTCAGACACCGATTTTTATTGCATAGGACGCCGCGCAGTTTGTCGCTGGCAGAAGCTTCGTCTTGTTCATCTCGTTCACCTTTTCCCCCATCTACTTACTTCCGCGCGTAGAGTACCTGTGCTGTATCATGTGTGTGCTGTGTATAAATACCCCGCGCTTGGCCTCGTCAAAGGTCAGGCAACTGCGGCCCATCTTTCTCCTCCCTTTTCTGTGTGCTTTGACGACCGACGCTTGCGAGCCTGCTGTGCCGCAACCGTCTTTCTGAACTCTTGCCTTCGCGCCTCACTTTCGACTTCAAGTCCTTGCTGCGTCGATGCCTCTCGTCTCGCTTCCGCCATCATCCGCCGCCTCCTTCTCTTTCCGTTATTGCCTTCGTCTTCGCCATCTCCTCTGCCTCCACCATCGTCACCTCCTCTGCCTCTGTCACCATCTTCTTCATCAGCGCCATCGACACCTTCCTTGTCTCCGTCCCCACCCTCAGCTCCATCTCCGTCGACTGACTGATGATTGACAGATGATGAAAGATGGCTGATGACTGATGATGACCGACAGATGACCACGACTGCATGACTGACCACAACCACAACCGACGACCGACGACTGATCATGACTGACCATGACTGACGATTGACGACCGACTGCTGGCCATGACCAAAGACCACAACTGATGACTGACCGATGACTGACGACTGACGACCCATGACGACTCACAGCCCACAACGACCGGTGATGACCGACCACGACCGACCACAACCAACTACTGACCACGTCCAAAGACCACAACTGACAACTGATGACTGATGACTGACCCACAACCCATGACCGACCAATGACGACTGATGATGACGGCGACGACTAACCACCACCCGACCACGACTGACGACGACTGACGGCCACCACAACGGACGACGGATGACAGATGATGGATGACGACCGACCAACCAACCAACCAACCAACCACAACCAAAGACCACGACTGACAACTAACGTCAATGACTGACCGACAACCAGCCATGACTGATGACTACCGACAACCGATGATGACTGACAGATGATGACAGACGACCAACGACCAACAATGACTGACCACAACCGAAGACCACAACTGATGACTGACGATGACCGACGATGACCGACAGACGACCACAACTGCACAACCGACCACAACCATGACTGACGACTGACGACTGATCACGACTGACGATGACTGACGATTGACGACCAACTGCTGACCATGACTGAAGACCACAGCTGACGACCGACTGACGACTGATGACTGACAACCCACGACGACCAGCGATGACCGACCACAACCGACTACTGACCACGTCCGAAGACCACAACCAACGACTGACCCACAACCCACGACGACCAACAATGACTGACGACAACCGGCGACGACCAACCACCACTGATGGTTGACCACCACTGATGTTGGCTGACGACTGACGACTGACGACCCACAACCCATGACGATCGACGACCAACGACGACTGACAACCAACGACAACCAACGACCAACGACAACCAACGACCCATGACGACCAACGACGACCGATGACCGACGACGACTGACGACCAACAACGACCAACAACGACCAACAACGACCGATGACTGATGACGACTGACGACCGACAACGACCGACAACGACTGACGACCGACAACGACCGACAACGACTGACGACCGACAACGACCGACGACTGACAACGACTGACGACCAACAACGACCAACGACCAATGATGACTGACTTATGCGATGATGACGCCAATGATTGGTGTGACTCTGATTAGATTAGATTCATTAGGTCATTAAATTTGTCAATAGGAATTTTCATGGATTTTTTCTAGATTTATCAGTC
>Ga0307510_10010290_pt1 | contig 11112 bp, 18 predicted proteins | sample 12_EM_MG_FD_207224 | JGI IMG/M metagenome (GOLD analysis project Ga0307510, IMG submission 207224) | Populus trichocarpa ectomycorrhiza microbial communities from riparian zone in the Pacific Northwest, United States - 12_EM | ecosystem: Host-associated > Plants > Roots > Unclassified | place... | reverse complement strand
CTCGACGCCGTTATCAACTTGCACGTTCGACTTCTCGAGTGTGCTCACGGATGTCACAACCATGGTGACAGTCGCCCAAGTTGTCGAGAACGTCGGCGTTGGGGCGTACCTTGGTGCTGCCCACCTCGTCGCAGACCCGCGCGTCCTCACTGCGGCTGCTTCCATCGTGACCGTCGAATCGCGCCACCAAACCCTCCTCAACCTCTTCCAGGGCTTCTCGCCCATCCCGCAGCCGTTCGACCTTCCCCTCCTTCCCAACGAGGTTCTTTCCATTGCCGGTCCCTTCATAAAGGGGTGTGACCTCGGTATCACGGGTACGTACTTTTCACGCATACGGAACTCTATCCGAAGCTCACTGCACTTTCATTTCTATGCCATCCTTCAGCTAACCCTTCTTTAACTGTCACTAACACTGGGGCCATCACTGTCGGAACGCTCCTTGAATTCAGTTCGTCTGCCTTCTCCGGCACCCCCGATGTAAGCACAATCCCGTCCCGATCGCCGAGATTACTCTTCTCACACAGCGCGCGGCGCATTCACAGGGCTTCCACTGCCAGATGCTCATTGGTGGCATGCCGTTCTCCCTTTCCCTCCCGATCAGCCAGTGCGTCGTGCCGCAGGGTATCAACGGCCCGGTCGCAGTCTGGATTACGTCGGACGACCAGCCACTGAACGGCGGCGTAGTAGACCGCCAAAGCAATGCGGTCGTCGCAGGTCCGCTGATGGCCTTCATCAATGCGCAACCCGACTCGCTCTCCTCGCTCATCCGGAACAGTAGCAGCGTCGTCAGTGGCAACAATGAAGGGAGCCCCTCCACGACCACCGTCTCGCCCGCTGAGGCTAGCGCCTTGCTCTCCTCCCTCAGCGCAATGGGGAGCACCCCCACGTCGTCCGCCGATGCCTCCACCACGTCGTCCGCCGATGCCTCCACTACATCGTCCGCCGATGCCTCCACTACATCGTCCGCCGATGCCTCCACCACGTCGTCCGCCGATGCCTCCACCACGAGCAGTACGTCCGAGCCCTCGGTCACCGCGTCCCAGCAGAACAACGGCGTCGTCTTCTCGATGATACCTGCGCCAACAAATGTGTGAAGGAAGGGGATAGTCAACACGGTGCAGCAGTTGGATGATGATGGCAAACACTTCGCATTTTTTTGTTAATGTTTTCTTTGACTTGCATTTATTTGCATTCGTTGTTGCCGGCAATGCCGCTCTGTGTGCGTTATTGCTTCTTATAATCCAGGGCACCAAGCGTTTGGTTTAATTGTAGTTTTTTTCTCTTTACCGATGTATTCTCGAGGAGCGAGAGCGTTGCAGGTTTACCGCTGACAAAACAAGAATGAGTCGAGAAATGTAATGTTTCGACCACAACAGGTCGTTCGCTTGTGATCTGCTTCTCGGAGCATGGTAACCATCAAACCGGTGACCCGTAGGTCCCGTTCTTCGACAAAATGGGGCGAGGGGTCTCGCAACCCATCAATCACATCGAGGGGGCTCAGCAGTCACACACAAAACCTACTATTACAGCGTCCATCATGATACTGATAGTGGAGACCGCCCTCCCCTTTAGGCTAGCTGTTCCATCGGCTTCCTAGTATGTCATCATGCAGGCATGATCAGTTGGATCTTCTAAGGGGCATGGCCATGGTGAGGCAAGCACAGCCACATGCAGAGGATATCGTTGAGACCTTAGCGCGCCTTCACTGAGTCCTGATCGCTGCGTCCGGGCTTCTCGGGCTGTGCGTCCTCCCAGGCATCAGCGACTGCGGTCAGACTGAGCACAGGATTGGGGAGCCTGTACATTGCATCAGGAACCTCTCGGGGTTAATGTCATTAGCGAACCTAAGCGAACCTTAAGCGAGCCTAAAATAGTAGTTTAAGGCTTGCTAAGGGGGTAAAAGGGGTCTTGATGATGACGCGCATCGCACACAGAGCCGGATTTATCAGAATGTTTCGGCCAGGGGGTGGACAGCCAAGCGCGCACTGTAGGTGTTTGTGTGATCAGTCCAAACCCCGACTCTCCATTCGGCAAACGTCGAGACGAGGGCGATCGGACCGAGAGCCAAAGGGTCAAGATACGTAGTTCATGCGCTCAACAGTTTCTGAAGAAACTCAAGGGTTTTCGAAAACCGGTACAGCCCAGGGCACTTTAAATCCGATAAGCTGCAAAGTGCGGGGATTGTGAGAGAGAGTGTGTGTGTGTATGTGTGTGAACAAGAAGGGGACGAAGAAGACGAGTACGAGTCGAGTACAACGGTTCCGTGAGACCGAGCGAAGGCGCGGACGACAGTTCCGCTGCGCGGGGCTAAGCCGGGTGAGAAACCACGACGAGGGAATAAGAAAGACGCTGCGAGCGACGGCCTCGCTTATGTCGAACGAAAAGGGGCGATCACGCAGGAGAGAGAGAGAGGGGAATTTCGAAAAGGTCAGATTGGGGTCGATGCCTGCATGCACTAGCCTATATACAGGCGCTCGCTACGTACTGAGGTTTGTAACAAGGTAAGGGTGTTGAAACGAAGCCACAAATGCGAAGTCGAGAAAGCGATGGGGAGAGGAAGGGGCAGTGCTGTTCGGCGTCCTCGGGAAGCGAGGCGGGGGTGACGGCAGATGCTGGGAGTGAATATTAATGATAGCGATATCGAACGAGGGCGAAGCGAGGCGGAAAGTATGTACTGCACGGACAAATAAAAAGCGGTGCGCATGGATGCACAGGGTGGGAAAGGGAGTGACAGGAAGACTATTGGCCTGACAGCTGCGTTCCGCCGTTCACGTGGCGGTAAGGCCTGGCTTACTAGTGGCTTATATGCGGCACACGGCAGAGACAGGCTGATTACACAGCACAGTAATTGGGTGGCGATAGTGTGGCGATTAGCGAGTCACCGCAAGTTTTGAGGAACAGCCTGAGCGGCATCAGATAAATCATGAGGAGGATTTCATAGACACAGAACCCGCTATGAGGAGGATATTATTCCCACCAAAGATTGCCATTGTTCTTGAAATTTTGACAATGTGAGGGTCTTCGGATAATAGAAGGATCGTTTTGTGTGTGAACTGAGGTCTGAGCGAGATGTGCCGGGAACAAAAGACAAGGCCGACAAGGGCGTCACGGTGTCGGGAATTGAAAATATACGATCAGATTATTATTCCTATGCAAAGTCAAGCCGTCGAGCCCGAGCAGTCTATTCTCTCCGTACCATAAAAGAGTGCCATTGTCGAATGGCTAACTTATCACAACACCTCTGCTTTCCCTTCTTCTTTCTTTCTCTTGGTTAGTCTTCTTCCCTTCCCTTCCTTAACAGCCTCTGATGATCGTCCTCCAGGTATTCAAGTTATTCTGAGTAGCCTCTGGCAGGACTGAACCGAACCAACACCTCGCTAACACTAAACGAAAAATGCGCGTCTCCACATTATATCTCTCGGCTGCTGCTCTCCTCGCCCCCCTCGTCGTGTCGGCTTCGCCAGTTCCACGTGCCACTGACACTGGCACCACCATAGTCCTGAGTGAGTCTCTACGATTTTCGGTTCGACTCGCGACGACCTGACTGACGAATCTTTCTTCATCAAAAGCCGTTGCTGGAGTCCTCGAGAGGTTAGAGACGGGGTTCTACCAACAGGCGCTGCAAAAGTTCACCGCGCCCGACTTTCTCAACGCCGGTTTCCCCTCAGCAGACATCCCCATCTCCGTCCTCACGACCATCCAATCCGACGAGACCGTCCATATCTCCACCGTCGAGGGAGCCCTCATCGCCTTGGGCGGGACGCCGTTGACTTGCACGTTCGACCTGTCGACCTTGCTCACCGATGTCGAAACCATGTTGAAGAGCGCCCGACTTGTCGAGGTCGTCGGCGTCGGCGCGTACCTCGGTGCTGCACAACTCGTCGGAGACCCGCGCATCCTCACCGTGGCCGCTTCCATTGCGACCATCGAATCGCGTCACCAAACCGTCCTCAACCTCTTCGAAGGCGCCACGCCCATCCCGCAGGCGTTCGACATCCCCCTCGCTCTCAAAGAGGTTCTTTCCATCACTAGCCCTCTCATCCAAGGCTGTGACACCGGGATCCAGGGTACGCACCTTTTCACGCATACCGGAACTCCCACTCCGAAGGCTCACTCGCCTTTGCTTTTTCCTTCAGCTAACCCTCCTTTGGCGGTCACTAACACTGGCGCCATCACCGCCGGAACGTCCCTTCAGTTCACCTCGCCTGCCTTCAGCGGCACCCCCTCCGTAAGCACAATCTCATCCCCATCACAGCGATTAATCACTCTTCTCACACGCGCCACGTTCACAGGGCTTCTTCTGTCAGATGCTCACCGGCGGCGCGAACGCCACCCTTTCCTTCCCGATAGACCAGTGCGTCGTGCCGGAGGGTATCAACGGCCCCGTCGCAATCTTTATCACATCCGACAACCAGCCACTGAACACAAACGTGGTCGACCGCCAAAACCAAACGGTCGTCGCAGGCCCGCTGATGACCTTCATCGACTCGATACCCGACCCGCTCGCGTCGGTCGTCCGGAATACAAGCGCGACTAGCTCCGCCTCTGTCACGAGTGATACGCCCGCGCCCTCCCAGGTGAACGACGGCGTCATTACGTTGCTGCCCAGCCCAACCACGTACATCTGAAGGAAAAGGTTGTACATAGTCAACACGGTACAGCAGTTATGAGATGATGACGAACATTACGCATTTTTTAGTTTTTTTTTAATCTTTTGTTTTCTTTCTCGGACTCGGGCATATTGTATTGACACGGACTCACGGACTCGCATTAATTTGTTTTGTTGTCGGCAATACCGCTCTGTGTGCGTCATTGCAGGGCAACAAGGGTGCAGGTTTATCACAGACAATACACCTTTACGTTTACGAAAATCATAGATAAACACGTATAACATAATACAACGACTACTACTTGCAGTACCATGGGTGTGAACCAAACGGAAGAGAATAATGAGGTGTATCAAAAAGGCGAACAAAACGATGTGGTCGAATGAAGTCTGAGTGTGGGGGTTGTGTGTGCGCGATGTGAGACGGATATCGTTTCGCCATGCGATGCAAGAACAAGAAAAAAAGAAATAATACTACCCTTCTACTGCTTCGATGTTGTTCGGTATTGACGTGCAAGAGTTGTTAGTCCTCCTCGCTCTCCTCGCTACTCGAGTAATCGTCGTCGTCATCGTCCATTGCAACCTCCCCGCCCGCAAACTGATTCATCGACATGGGACCCGTGCCCACGCGCGACGAATGAGCATGACCACCGACCACAACCTCCTCCTCCTCCATCTCTTCCTCCTCGTCCTCATCCCCATCCCCATCCCCCATCGGCTCATCCTCCCCAAGCAACTCACGTTCCAAAAAGTCCACCAATCGATCATCCGGCTCATCGTCAATCGTGATCGTCAGCTCCTCTCCCTGCTGGTGCTGGTGCTGGTGCTGATGATGATGATGCGGCAGCGAGCGGTCCAACAACAGAATCTCGTCCCACTCGTCGTCCGAATCCGCCGCTGCTCCAGAAGAAGATGGCACCGCGCCACTACCTCCGCCGCCGTTGTACAGCCCTTGATGCGCAAGCGGGTCCGGACCAGCGGATGCCGTGGGCAAGGCCAGGCTAAACGATGATCCGTGAGCGACAGCCGACGTCGTCGCTGTTGCCGCTGACGACCTCCGCGCGGAAGCAGTTACGGGTGCGATCGGTCCCCTGATCTCAAAGTCTTCAACGTCGCGATTCTCCATGGCCGCGGCGCGTTTCCCAGACCCCACCACCGTCGGAGGCGTCGATGTAGGTGGTGGCGCCGCCGCTGGCGGGACGGGCCTCGGCCGCGGTTTAGACGACGACTGTCCCGGTGCCGGTGCCGATGCTGCGCTTGCCGCAGCCGCCGCCGCAGCGCGAGCCGCTTTGGCAGACTGTGGTGCGGTCGCGGGCGCAGACTTCTTGGATGATGGTGTGGGGCGTGCTTTCGATTGTTGGGGTGCTTGTGTCACCGGAGGTGGTGGTGCGAGTGCGGCTGTCTTCTGGTGATGCGCAGATGACGCGGACCGGCGCTGCGAAGCGACGACGACGCTTGTCTTCTGTACCTTCTTCTCTCGCTCTTCACCCTCCTCCTCGTCTTGTGCCAGCGAGAAGCTCGGGTCCGGCTCGCCGTCCGCGTCCGCGTCCGCATCGGCATCCGGGTACATGCTCATGCCGGAGGCAGCGTCTTCGAGTTGTGCCTCGAGCTCGTCAGCAGCCGTGCGCACCGGGGACCGTCTTGGCGTCTGCGCGGCAGAGGAGGACGAGGCACTGTGGGCTGTATGTGTGTGTATAGAAGAAATGCAGTGTTTGGTCAGCATGGCGCGCACGCGCGCAAGTAGGAAACGGGGGAGGTAGAGAGGGCGTGTGGAAGTGGCAAGGGGGACGGACGTACGAGAGGCAACCGGGCGTGTTCGTGACTGCGCTTTCACGTCAAAGTTGAGGTTGACGAGCGAGTCGAGTTTCTCGAGCGTGAACGTTTGTGTCGCCTCGTCGTAGATGAGCACACATTCCCATTCCTTCGCGGGCTTCTCGTCGCCCTTGAATACTATCACCTCGTTGTTCTAGACGGAATGGGCCAACAATCAGCATGTGCGTGGAGGAAGGAAGGGGGTAGTAGGTAGAAACGAACGTTGACTGTTGGTCGCTCAACCCTGACGGTGGTCACCTCCTTGCCCGGGTTCACTTCGAGCGTGCCAGGCTTTGTGGGGTCTATGGATGCGGGCTTGTGATTGTCTACAGGATGATGAGTCAATGTGGGGTCGTTGAAAAGCGGGGGAAGGCGGTGCACGCACAGCGAAGGGCATAAAAGTCTCGCTCTGGGAGGTTCTTGCTCCTCTGCGTTGGCGGCTGTCCCTTGCGGGCCTTAAGGGCCTTGGAGAGGGACGAGCCTATGCTGACATTGTGCCTTCCCGCGGCGGGCATCCAAGAGGTGGAGGCGGTCGCCATTTGGAGGGGGAGAGATGTGGTTTAGGAAGAAGGGAGAGGGCCAAGAGAATAACAAGGAGATTTCGACTGGCACCACGGTCATTTGCGAGATCATGATTGTTGACCGGCACTTCACATCCTGTTTCACCACGATGGGCCTTTTTCCAATAAACCGGGACACTACATGTTGTTGTTGTACTCGCGCCTGCTGTGCTCCTAGCCTATATATGTACTACAGCTGTAGGCACACAGGGGAAGCAAGGCGGCGGCAACTACAAAAATGTTATCACGAATTGTTATCATCCCGCCTCTTTTTCTTCTTCCTCTCCCTCCCTTCGCTTGTCGGTTCGTCCTTCTCCATCTCCTTCTCCAGCTCTCGTCGCTTGCGTTTTCGCTTCTCCTCGACCGTCGCCGTCGCCGTCTCGCTAGGTGCAACGAACGCCTCTGCGCGCTCCGCCCGGCGCTTCGCGGTGGCTTCTGTTTGCTGTACCACACCACAACACGTCATAGGAGGGTTCAATGTGGATACATCACAAAAAAACATGCCTTTTGTTTCCGCTCCTGCTCCTCACGCCGCTTTTTCTCCGTCGGTTTGAGGAAATACTCACCGGATTCCAACTGTAGGTCGATCTGCACGCGGGGGGTAAATGAACAACCCCTGTTTCGCCCCAGCCCCACAACACCCAAAGATCGAACACGCACCTTTCGTGGAAGTTGAGCAGGAGGAAACGGCGTGTACGATTTCTTCTCCGGTTTAATCGTTTTGATGGGCCCCAAGCCGGCGGCCACCCGCTCCGCATTTTTGGCCCCCAGCCGTTCGTTCTTTCGAGCCGTCTTCTTAGACGTACTGAGGTGTTTGCGACGGAACTTTGGCAAGAAGCGGTCCCAAGATTCAGCTGCCAGTTTCGGGTCCTTGGCCAGTTCACGCTTGATCATCAACTCCTGTTGGCACACGTTCGCGGATAATTCAATGAGTTGGTCTAGGTGGTGGCGCACACCTTTATCCGGTAGATTGGGTGGATGTTCTTCATGCAGTCCAATACGATCCGTCGCACTTCCTTGAGTGATTTGTAGGGTCCCATGACGCTGACAGTGCTCCCTTGCACCAACACGTAACACTGCGTTAGCAGCTCTATGGCCTATTGTGCCCATGTGTATCAGCGCTGTATGATGCGAACATCTGGGGTGACGCACTTTGAGGGTACTGCCATCAGGGCCAATTATACGCTGTCTCCGTTTGACGAAGCGCTCGTTGTTACGGACAATGTTCCCTATCTTGATGATGTCGCACGCCATGTCGTCGTCCAACACCTTGACCGCTTGTCCAACCGCGACACCCCGCGCAAGTAACTTGATCATGTCACGCGCTTTCAGAATGATATAGGGGTCGTATGTCTTCCTCGTCGTACGCACGGACATAGAGCCATGAATGAGGTCGAGCGTACACGCTACATGCTAAGAGTACGAAAGTGAGCAATAAGCAGAACGATAGAATTGAGGTGGGGAAAAAAAGGTCAACGAACGTGAGCATCCAAAGCTTTCGTGACCGCGCCCCACGCCTCCCTGAGATACTTTTCACGGTACTTGGGGAAAAGAGTCGCGAAGGAGGACTCTTCGAGAAACGTGCCGCCCTTGTTGTCCGTTTCGGTGAACTTGTCGACCTTCCACTTGCGAACAGCAACAAAAGACGAATCAACATGACGAGAAATCCTTTATTTATTTTTTCCACCTACGCTAGTCGTGTATGTGCGTGAGTGCGAGTGGTGGCAGGAGAAAGACACGGCGATAGATAGAAAACTTACTGTTCGATGTCATCCGTGTCCCAAGCTACCAGCAAATGATCAGCGTCATTCAGAGAGATGTGTAGAACAGGAAAGCAAAGAGTCACACGTTTGTCCTTTCTGAACCTCTTGTTCTTGTTGACTACGGGTGCGTCGTGGCCTTGGGAGGCCGCCATCCCATTCGTCTTGGTCTGTGTCATCGCCACGCTCACGTCCACTCACTTTGGACGGAAGGCGCGGCAACAAACGGTGCCGATTTGGGCCACACAGTACGTGACCCAAATTGGGGGTACACTCTCAGAACTCTGTTATCTAACCTTTGAACTTCCTTCGTCTTCGGTCCCAAAGTCTCTTAACCTCCTTCGAACAAGTTCACAAGGTCAACAGGTATCAAGCGGTTTGGTTCGCTTGGTCGTCTGCCCTGGAGCGGGGAGAGGGCCTTTAATTTACTTTAATTGCTTGCCCGTTCCGTCGTGACGACTATTGTTCCCGGGGGGCACCCAACTGATAAGCAAAAGCAAAAAAATGATGCATCAAGCGTCACTCGACAGGGACCGAAGCCCCATGTAAGAAATTAAACGAGAAGAAATTAAGGCAAGTCGCCATTGCTTGATTGATAGAACCCTAACAAACGAGAACCTCGATGGAGCAAAGTCCGGGAGACTACGGGCCACAAAGGGAAGGGGCGCACACTCAAACCCCAACTTGTGCGCCCATCGTGCACCTCGGCACGACGGCCAGATCCCAGGTTGGCTCCAATATCAAGCTCAATACGACAGCATTCTTAAATGAGCAATCCAGAGGGTGGGAAGAAACACTACAGAAGGTGGCGGTGGCGGTGGTGGTGGGGTGTCACTACAGTATCACACGCAATACTCCGTTCCCACATGATTTTCACCGCCGTGCTGTACAAATTCGAAAGTAAACACAGGCCCGAGGAACCGAAGGGGCACCTAAACACGACAATTGGCTCGATATGCTTCCCCCTGCCAAGGGACACCCCCACCCCCCGCAGCTCCTCACAGTTTGGCCAGCAGCTCCGTCTGGATAGCGGCGAGTTCGTCTTTCGAAGGCGCCGTTTGCGGCCACCCGACGACGAGGCCTTCCTGGTCCGAGTCGGACGGCTTGGGGATGACGTGGAAGTGGACGTGATCCACGAACTGTGCGCGAGAACGCGAGCGCGAGCGCCAACATGCCGCAACAACCATACCATCATCATCCGAGTCACGGGTTAGCGCGGTCGAATCGAATCGGCGGCAAGGGGTTTTGAAATTATCGCTTATCGTACCTGATGCGCGATACGCCCATTGTTCTATCGCAGACACCGACTAGGTTAGAGAAGGAAACCCAGATAGCGGCGGTGGCGGCAAAGCCGATCGGCAGCCGAGGAGAGGGAAGGGGAGAGGGGGAGAGAGTGCAGAAAAAGGCAAACGCGCACCTGTAAAATGTTGTAGTTCTCCACGCCTTGAGCAATCGCTATCTTCTTCGCGATCGGCAGCGCGTCCGCGAGGTACTCGTCAGGGAGTTCGTGCATCTTCTCTGCGTGATCTGGCAACGACAAAAGAAAGAGGGACACGAGAGGACACCAATTCAGCACGGCAGCGTGACATCGAAGTGGAAACAGAAACGGACATTTGGGAATGACGAGGGCGTGGCCCCTTGACAAGGGATTGATGTCCAGGAAGGAGTAACTGCAGTCGGCGTGGGGGCGGAGATGATGACGATCGACCTGATGAGAGAGGGGCGATGTACGCACGTCAAGTTGGTCTCGACGAGTTTGAGACTCGGGATTTCCCCTGGAAGCTAATGAATCCGACAAAAGAGTACTACGAGCGAGCAAACAGCACGACCTTTGATGATTTTGCAAAAGATGCACCTGGGCGACGAGATTACTGTCAGGAAAAGTTCACCCCCTCCGCGAGTCAAGACATCATCTTACTTGGCAGCTGAAGCCATGGACGACGATCGTAAGGCGAAAAAGCTCTGGGTAAACAAGGGTTGGGTCGCTTATCCGGTCGGTGTATGCGGCCCGCCCTCACAGGCTCGCATTGCGTCGCGTGAAGTCAAGCTGCTCTGGCCTGGCTGACCGTAGCGTCAAGTTGACGCACGGTTCCCTACTACTGCAGCTACTACAGTTTGCGTCAGACATTTCCGGCACGTGAGCGGGTCCTTAAGCAATGAGTTCCCAGCCGAGCGGTTGAAATCTGGGAAGGAACTTGAAAGTGGGTAAACGGCGTTGATTCTGCAATTTTCGGGTTTTGGGTGCTTGTTCAATTTGAGATCTCATTTTTGTACCCTAAGCACCCATCTAGAAAGGGGCAGGGCAGTCTTAATTGCGTTTTGTATGTACACCAGTCATTAGAGAGATCGTCCGTACTTTGTTGATAGCACACAT
>Ga0307510_10010289_pt1 | contig 11112 bp, 11 predicted proteins | sample 12_EM_MG_FD_207224 | JGI IMG/M metagenome (GOLD analysis project Ga0307510, IMG submission 207224) | Populus trichocarpa ectomycorrhiza microbial communities from riparian zone in the Pacific Northwest, United States - 12_EM | ecosystem: Host-associated > Plants > Roots > Unclassified | place... | reverse complement strand
TGGTGCACCAGCGCGGCGTCGTTCGGGCAGCAATGAGGAGGTGTGATGTGATCCTGCGAACCTGGCACGGCCGGACCAGCATCGCGGATGCGGCGGCCTATGAGGCGTTCATGCGCACGCGCGCGGCGCCGGATTATGGTTCGGTACCGGGGCTCGTCAGGGCGATCTTCACGCGGCGCGACGAGGGGGAAGAAGCGCATTTCCTGCTGGTGACGCTGTGGACCGATATCGCAGCGGTGAAGGCCTTTGCCGGGGCCGACCCGGCGCGGGCGAAATATTATCCCGAGGATGATCGCTACCTTCTGGAGAAGGAGAGTGACGCGCTGAACCATGAGATATTCTACGACAGCGAAGGCGGAGGCGGCGGCTGACGCCGGTGTTCTTGGGAAAAGGGGTCAGAGTCATTTATCGGTCGCCTTCCTCGAAGCACGCCCTCCGGTCGCCGGAGACCCGTCTGGATCGGAAAATGACTCTGACCCCTTTTCTGTGGGGGCGAGCGCCGCTCACACCAGCGGCACACTCCGTCCGCCGGGCGCATCGAGATGGCCCCTGAGCGTCCTCAGCGCCCGCCCGATCGCGTCGTGGCCGAGCAGGCCGCCGAGCGACACGCGCACGGCCTGATCCGGCGCGCCGGCCACGGCGAAGCGTTCCGCGGGAACGAGCTGTAGCTCGCTGCCGCGCAAGGCGTCGGCGATCCTGGCGCCGGTCCATCCTGCGCGCGCGGGAATCCACAGATGATAGCCGTCGGGATGGCCGTGATAAGCGAGGCCGGCGAGTGCCGTGTCGGCCATGGCGCGGCGAGCGCGGACCTCGCCGCGTAGTTCGGCGACCAGGTCGTCGAACTGCCCGCTCCTGACCCACAGGCTGACCAACGCGGCGTTGATCGGCGGGGCCATGATCGCCGTTTCATGGACATCGGCGGCGAGGCGCAGCGCTTGCCCGACCGAGGGCGCGCGCACGAACGCGACGCGCAGCGCGGGCGAGATGATCTTGGAGGTGCTCGCCACATACCAGGCGCGGTCGGGCGCGAAGGAGGTGACGGCGGGCAGCGCGTCGGCCGAGAGCGGGCCATAGGCGTCGTCCTCGATCAATTGCAGATCGTGCCTGACAAGCAGCGCGGCGATGGCGCGGCGCTCGCGCTCGCCGATCGTCTGCGCCGTCGGGTTGTCGTTGGTGGGCACCAGGTACAATGCCTGGATCGCGGTGCGCGACAGCGCTTCCTCGAGCGCCGCGGCGGTCATCTCCGCCAGAGGCACCAGCCGCAGGCCGAGGCGCGTGGCGAGGGCCTTGAAGCCAGAATAGACGTGGCGACCACAGGCGATCGCATCGCCGGGGCGCAGGGTGGAGGCGAGGATGGCGTGGAGCGCGTTCTGCCCGCCGGCGGTCAGCACGACCTGCTCGGCCGGGGTGGCGACGCACAGCCGCGACAGCAGTTCGGCGCCGGCGATACGATCCTGCAGCGCGCCGCCGGGCGGCTGATATTGCAGCCTGGCGCCCGAACCGAGCCGCAACAGCGCGGTGGTGCCGTCGGCGATCGCCCGGCTGACCGCGCCGCCGGGCAGTTCCGGCGGCATGTTCATGCCCGTGTCGACCTGCGGCAAAGTGGCGAACCCGGTATCGTCGGGCTCGCGCACGAAGCTGCCGAGCCGGCCGCGCGCCTCGATCAGGCCGCGCTGGCGGGCGACCTCGAATGCCTTGGTCACCGTGGTGAGATCGACACCCAGTTGCTTTGCCAGGTCGCGCTGCGGCGGCAGGCGATCGCCCCCGCGCAACCGCCCCTCGGCCACCGCCGCCTCGAGCGCATCGGCAATGGCCTGATATTTGGCCCCCGCGCGATCGAGCAAATCGGGTGGCCAGATCTCAGTCGTCAAAATCGCTTTTCCCCGTGCCATGTTCGCGGCCGTGCAGCTGCGCCCAGAGCTTCGCCGTGCCCGCTTCCTGCGCCCTGTTCACATATTGCGAGGCGACCAGCCAGCCCTTGATCGGCCGTAGCGGTAGCAGGCAACCGAACACCATCAAGGGCACCGAGGTGACGAGATGCACCCAGAGCGGCGGGTCATACGCGACCTGCAGCCAGACGAGGAAGAAGGTCAACGGGAAGGCGACGATGCATAGCGAGAAGAAGGCGGGGCCATCGTCGGGCGCGGCGAAGCGGTAATCGAGCCCGCACGCCTCGCATTTGTCGCTGACCTTGAGCCAGCTCCTGAACATATGGCCCTTGCCGCAGCGCGGACACAGGCCGTGCCAGCCTGCCTTGAGGATCCAGTTCAGTTTCTCGTTACCCGTCAACCCGGCCATCATGCGCTCCGCAGACCATACAGAATACCATACATAATCCATACAGTGGGAAAATGCCAGAGGCTGGCGGGGGCTTTTGTTGCGAACGGTGGGGCGGTCAGGCCGTTACGGGCAGGACCGCCGTCGCCTCGATCTCGATCAGCGCCGACGCCTCGACCAGCGCCGACACGAAGACCACCGCCATGGCGGGGTAATTGCGGCCCATAAATTCGCGCCATATCGCGCCGACCTCGGGCAGGGAGGAAAGGTAGGCCTGGCGGTCGGTGATATACCAGGTGAGGCGGACGATATGCTCCGGCGCTGCCCCGCCCTGGCCGAGGATGGCGAGGATGTTCTTCAATATCTGGCGGAACTGGCCGGCGAGATCGTCGGCGACGATCTGCTCGCGTTCGTCCCAGCCGATCACGCCACCGGTGAAGATCATCCGTCCCTCGGCGAGAATGCCGTTGGCGTAACCGCGCGGGCGTGGCCAGCCTTCCGGGAGCAGGGTCTGATGCGCGGTCATGCTCAATCGCCCTCGAACACAGGGGTGCGTTTCGCCGCGAAGGCCTCGAAGGCGCGGCGGAAATCGGCGGTCTGCATGCAGATCGCCTGGGCCTGCGCCTCCATCTCGATCGCCACGTCGAGGCCGACCGACCATTCCATGTTGAGCTGGGTCTTGGTCATGCCGTGCGCGAAGGTCGGGCCGTCGGCCAGCGCGCGGGCCATGACCTGTGCCTCGTCGGCCAGCGCGTCGTCGTCGACCAGCCGGTTGTAGAAGCCCCAGCGCTCACCCTCCTCGGCCGACATGGCGCGGCCGGTGAACAGCAGTTCCGACGCGCGGCCCTGACCGATCAGGCGCGGCAGGATGGCGCAGGCGCCCATGTCGCAGCCGGCCAGCCCGACGCGGGTGAACAGGAAAGCGGTCCTGGCGCGGCGCGTGGCGAGGCGCAGGTCGGCGGCCATCGCCATGATCGCGCCGGCGCCGGCGCAGATGCCGTCGACCGCGGCGATCACCGGTTGCGGGCAGGCGCGCATCGCCTTGACCAGATCGCCGGTCATGCGCGTGAAGCGCAGCAGGCCGGGCATGTCCATGTCGGTGAGCGGGCCGATGATTTCATGCACGTCGCCGCCCGAGCAGAAATTGCCCCCGGCGCCGGTGACGATAACGACCTTCACCTCGGGCACGGAGACGAGGTCGCGGAACAGGTCGCGCAGTTCGGCATAGGAATCGAAGGTCAGCGGGTTCTTGCGCTCGGGGCGCGACAAGGTGATCGTCGCCACGCCGGCGTCGAACGCCCAGGCGAAGTGCTGCGGCGTATAGCTTTCGGGGTTCATGTCGTTTAGCCTCCGGCGACGATGATGGATTGTCCGGTGATCGAGTCGCTGTCGGGGTGGCACAGCCAGGCGACGCTGTTGGCGACCTCGCGCGGTTCGATCAGCCGGCCCTGCGGGTTGAAGGCGGCGAGATCGGCGCGGGCGGCCTCCGCCGTGCGGCCGGTCTTGGCGACGATCGCGTCGACCGCGCCGTCGACCAGATCGGTGTCGGTAAAGCCGGGGCAGACGGCGTTGACGGTGATCCTGCTCTTCGCCAGCTCGGCGGCGAGCGCGCGGGTGAAGCCGATCGCGCCGTGCTTCGCCGCGCAATAGGCGGTGGTATAGGCATAGCCCTTGACGCCTGCCGTGCTGGCGATGGTGACGATGCGGGCGAGCGGCGCTGCCTTGAGATCGGCGAGCGCGGCCTGGGTGCAGATGTGCAGCGCATCGAGATTGACCGCCATCATCGCGCGCCATTCGGCCAGGCTGGTGCGGGCGAAGGGCGCGCTGTGCGCCGCGCCGGCATTGTTGACGAGGATCGCGATGGGGCCATGCACAGCGCGCGCCGCGTCGAAGGCGGCGGCGATGGCATCGGGGTCGGTGACATCGGCGACCGCGACGTGGGCGCCGAGCGGCCCCGCCACCGCGTGCAGCGGCGCGGCGCGGCGTCCGATCAGCGTCAGCCGCGCGCCATCCTCGGCGAGGCGCCGGGCGATCGCCGCGCCGATGCCGGTGCCGCCGCCGGTGACGACCGCGTGGACGCCGTACAAATGGCTCATGCCTTCAGTCCTTCCGCCATTTCGGCCGCGCGCTTGAGGTTGCGGGTGAGCTGGGCCTGGCCGTTGAGATAGGGCGGCGGCACATGCACACCGCGATAGTCGCAGGCCGCGGCGGCATGAAGCGTCCAATAGGGATCGACGAGGTGCGGCCGGGCCAGCGCGACGAGATCGGCGCGTCCGGCGGCGAGGATCGCGTTGACGTGATCGGGCTCATAGATGTTGCCGACCGCCATGGTGGCGAGCTTGGCCTCGTTGCGGATCTTGTCGGCGAAGGGCGTCTGGAACATGCGGCCATAGACCGGCTGGGCCTCGGCCCAGGTCTGGCCGGCGGAGACGTCGATCAGATCGGCGCCGGCCTCGGCAAAGGCGCGGGCAATCAGCACCGCCTCGTCAGGCGTCACCCCGGCCTCGGCCATCCAGTCGGTCGCCGAGATGCGCACCGACATCGGCCGCTCGGCCGGCCAGGCGGCGCGCATCGCGGCGAACACTTCCAGCGGGTAACGCAGCCGGTTGTCGAGGCTGCCGCCATAGTCGTCGGTGCGGCGGTTGTGCAGCGGGGTGATGAAACCCGACAGCAGATACCCGTGCGCGGCGTGCAGCTCGACCATGTCGAAGCCGGCATCGACCGCCATGCGCGTCGCGGCGACGAATTGTTCGCGCACCGTGTCCATGTCGGCGCGCGACATCGCGCGTGGCTGGGCATTGCCTTCGGTCCAGGCGAGATCGGCGGCGGCGATCAGCGGCCAGTTATCGGCGGCGAGCGGCTGGTCCATGCCTTCCCAGCCGAGGCGGGTCGAACCCTTGGCGCCCGAATGGCCGAGTTGCAGGCATATCTTCGCGTCACTCTGCGCATGGACGAAATCGGTGATGCGGCGCCATGCGGCAACGTGATCGGGCGCGTACATGCCGAGGCAGCCCGGGGTGATCCGACCGGTCGCCGAGACGCAGGTCATTTCGGTAAACACCAGCCCGGCGCCGCCCTGCGCGCGGGCGCCATAATGGACGAGGTGGAAGTCGTTGGGCGTGGCGTCGGCGGTCGCCGAATAGGTCGCCATGGGCGAGACGACGACGCGGTTGGCGAGCGCCATGTCGCGCAGGCGGAACGGGGCGAACATCGGCGGCACGGCGCGCGGCGTGGCGGACCCGGCGCGGGCGTGGAACCATTGCTCGACGCTCTCCAGCCAGGCCTTGTCGCGCAGCCGCAGATTCTCGTGGCTGACACGCTGCGAGCGGGTGAGCAGCGAATAGGCGAACTGGATCGGCTCGAAGCCGAGATAACGGTCAAAGGTCTCGAACCATTCGGTCGAGTTGCGCGCGCTGTTCTGCAGCTTGAGCACCTCGACCGAGCGCTCGGCCTGATATTCGTCGAGCGCGGCGTCGCGCGACAGCCCGGGGCGATTGAGCACCTCGGCGAGCTTGATCGCGTCCTCCAGCGCCAGCTTGGTGCCCGAGCCGATCGAGAAATGCGCGGTATGCGCGGCGTCGCCGAGCAGGATCAGATTGCGGTACGACCAGCGCTCGCACAGGATGCGGCGGAAGGTCAGCCAGGCGTCCGCGCCACGGAGATGCGCGGCGTTGGACATCAGCGGGTTGCCGCCGAGATAGGCCGCGAAGATCGTCTCCAGCCGCGCGATCGTCTCCGCCTGGTTCATCCGGTCGAAGCCCAGGGCCTCCCAGGTCTCGGGCGCGCATTCGACGATGAAGGTCGAGGACTGGTCGTCGAAGCGGTAAGCATGCGCCCAGATCCAGCCCGCCTCGGTCTGTTCGAAGGCGAAGGTGAAGGCGTCGAAATCCTGGCGCGTGCCGAGCCACATGAAGCGGTTCTCGCGCTGCTGCACATCGACCCCGAAATGCGCGGCGTAGCGGTCGCGCATCCGGCTGTTGGCGCCATCGGCGGCGATCACCAGGTCGTAGCCGCTCCATGCATCGAGATCGGGTCCGACTTCCTGTTCGAAATGCAGGCGGACACCGAGATCGCGCGCGCGCTGCTGCAGGATGGCGAGCAGGGTCTTGCGGCCGATGCCGATGAAGCCGTGCCCGCTTGAGCGGATCGTCTCGCCATGGATGTGCACCGCGATATCGTCCCAATGCGCGCAGGCATCACGCACCAGCGCACCGCTGACGGGGTCATTGGCGAGCAGATTGGCGACGGTCTGGTCGGAAAACACCACACCCCAGCCGAAGGTGACGCCGTCGGCGTTGCGTTCGAACAGGTCGATCTCGCAGGACGGATCGCGCAGCTTCATCGAGATCGCGAAATAGAGCCCGGCTGGCCCGCCGCCCAGGCATGCGATCTTCAGAGCCTCTCGATTCACTGGGCCCCTCCCTTGCCTGCCGCCGCGCGCAGCTTGAAGCGCTCGACCTTGCCGGTCGCCGTCTTGGGCAGCGCATCGACGAGATGGACCTGCCGCGGGCATTTGTAGGACGCCAGCGAGGCTTTGGCATGTGCCTTCAGCGCGTCGGCCAGCGCGGCATCGCGCGGTGTGCCGGGCGTGACCACGACAAAGGCGACGGGCTTGATCAGGCCGTCGTTATCGGGCGCGCCGACCACAGCTACTTCGGCCACCGCCGGATGCTGTGCGAGCGCCGCCTCGATCTCGAACGGCGAGACATAGATGCCGCTGACCTTGAGGAGATCGTCGGCGCGGCCGCAATAGACATAGCGGCCCTGCGCATCGCGGCGGAACTTGTCGCCGGTCCTGACCCAGCCGTCCACGAACACGGCGGCGTTGCGGTCGGGCTTGTTCCAGTACCCCAGCGCCATGGTCGGGCCGCGCACGAACAGCTCGCCGATCTCGCCGGCCGGGGCGGGGCCGCCGGCCTCGTCGCGCAGGTCGAGCGTGTAGCCGCCGACCGCATGGCCGGTGGTGCCCGGCTCGACCGCGTCGGGACGATTGGACAGGAAGATGTGGAGCATCTCGGTCGAGCCCATGCCGTCGACGATCGGCACGCCGAACCGCGCGAGCCAGCGGCGGCACAGCTCGGTGGGCAGCGCCTCGCCGGCGGAGACGCACAGCCGCAGCCGCGACGTCGCTGCCGCGGGAATGTCGTCCTGCGCGAGCAAGGCGGCGTAGAAGGTCGGCACACTGTACAGCACGGTCGGCCGGTGCGTCGCCATCCGCGCCGCGACCGCGGCCGCAGCGGGCCGCTCGGCCATCAGGATCGCGGTGGTGCCGTGCCATAGCGAGAAGAGCAGGCTGTTGCCGAAACCATAGCCGAAGAACATCTTCGACACCGAGAAGGTCACGTCTTCGCCCGACAGCGCCAGCACCTCATCGGCAAAGCCGGCGGGCGCGGCGAGCAAGGCGGCGTGGGAATGCATCGTGCCCTTGGGGCGCCCTGTGGTGCCCGAGGAATATTGCCAGATGCACACCGCATCCGGATCAACCGGCTCGGCCTCCGCCGTTACGCCATCCTCGAGACCGGCACTGCCATCGCCGATGACGATCGTTTCGGGATGTACGAGGTTCTCGAAGCGCGGCAGGGCGGTGTGGGAGGCCGTCAGCAACCGCGCGCCGCTGTCATCCAGCAGATAGCGATAATCGTCAGCGCCGAGCTGCGGGTTGACCATCACCGGCACCACCCCGGCCCAGATCGCGCCGAGACAGGCGACCGCGTAATCGACGCTGTCCTCGGCGCAGAGCAGCATGCGCGAGCCCGACGCGACGCCGCGTGCGCGCAGGCTTCCGGCGAAATTGCGCACCCGCCGCGCCAGTTCGGCACGCGTGCACGGGCCGGCATCGTCGATGAAGGCGATCCGCTCGCCCTCCCCGCGCGTGAGCAATGCCGCAGCGGCATTGACGCGCTGGCCACTCACAGCCGGGTCCGTACGCTGAGTAGTTCGGGGAAGAAGCTCGTCTCGAGCACCTTCGCCAGATAGTGCACGCCGGCAGTGCCGCCGGTGCCGGTCTTGAAGCCGATCACCCGCTCGACCGTCTTCAAATGGCCGAAACGCCACAGCTGGACGTGATATTCGATATCGACCAGCTTTTCGGCCAGCTCGTACAGGTCCCAATATTCCTTCGGGCTGGCATAGACCGCCGCCCAGGCGCGCTCGACTTCCGGCGAAGCGAGATAGGGCAGCGTGAAATCGCGCTCCAGCCGGTCGGCGGGAATGTCGAAGCCGCGCCGGGCGAGCAGGCGCAGCGCCTCGTCATAGAGGCTGGGCGTGGTCAGCTCCGTCGCGAGGCGGGCATGGACCGCCGGCTCGGCGGCGTGGAGCGCGACCATCTCGGCATTCTTGTTGCCGAGCATGAACTCGATCTCGCGATACTGGTCCGACTGGAAGCCCGAGCTGGTGCCGAGCCGCCCGCGCATCACGGTGTAATCGGCCGGCGTCATCGTCGCGAGCACTTCCCAGCTCTGGATCAGCTGCGACTGGATGCGGGCGACCCGTGCCATCATCTTGAACGCCGGGGACAGATCGTCGGCGACGATGTGGCGACGCGCGGCGCGCAGTTCGTGCAGCGTCAGCTTGAGCCAGATCTCCGAGGCCTGGTGGATCGAGATGAACAGCAGCTCGTCATGCGCCTCGGTCAGCGGCGACTGGCAGTCGAGCAGGTCGGGCAGGCGCAGGTAACTGCGATAGGTGATGTCGGTACTCACAGGCTCTCCCTTGCCGCCCGCGCGACGGCGCGATCCTAGCGTTGCTCGCCGCGACCATTGTTCGCTTACTGGCCCGCCTGGAGACCATCTGCTAGAACAGACTGAGCCAAATAAGCGCTCTGGCGGAACATCGTTCTGTCGCGGCGAGAAAAGCAGGAAGCACTATGGACCGCATCGACCGCGAAATCCTCAGCGCGCTCGAGCTGGATGGACGGCAATCCTATGCCTCGCTCGCGGACAGTATCGGCCTGTCCAAGACGCCGTGCTGGAACCGCGTCCAGGCGCTGGAGGAGGCCGGGATCATCACCGGCTATCGCGCCGATATCGACCCGGCGCGGATCAATCTCGGGGTGATGGCCTATATCCAGGTGATCATCGATTCGACGCACCGCGAGGCGTTCGAACAGGCGGTGCTCGCCACCCCGGCGATTCTCGAATGCCACACCATCGCCGGCGAGGGGGATTATGTGCTGCGCGTGGCGTGCCGCGACGTCGACGATCTCGACCATCTGCTGCGCTTCGACATCGTCATCCTGCCCGGCGTGCAGCGCTCCTCGACCATGGTGTGCCTCAAGACGATCAAGCGCGGCGGGCGCGTGACGCAGGCGGCGCTTTCGCGCACGCGGCCGTCGCCGGTGTGAGTCGGGCGAAGGGCGCCACATCCTTTGGCCTAGCGCGAACCGGCGCGCCGCAATAAGCTCGCCGCCATGATCAAACGCCGCCGCCTGATGCGTCATCTTGGCAAAGCCTGCAACGTCATCGCCCTGATGGTCGCGGGCGCCGGACTGCTGGCCGTCTATCTGGCGCGCACCAACCCGCTGTTCGATCATCCGCTGAGGGATCTCAGATCGGATCTATCGCTCACTTTTTTTGTGTTCCTCACGCTCGGCTCCTGGCTGAGTCCGACACGACGGCGCAGCGCGCCCGAGGGGAATTCGGCCTGGATCGGTGTCGGGGTCATCGTTGCGACGGGCCTGACCGGGGTCGCCTACTTCGTAGGGCATGCTTCCAACGGCGGTGACTATGTCATCGCGGCGGCAATCCTCCTCATCACCATCGTCATCGCGGCAGTGGCAGGGCGATTTGTCGCGCGGCACGGGGCCGAGATCGGCGAGGCCCGGTTCGTGACGACCGAGCAACGGTGATCCGTCGTTCGCGGCATCCCCGAGCGTTCGGCGGCGAAGGAAGAACATGAACCCGGTCTATGCCGGCCTCGGCACGACGATCTTCGAGGAAATGTCCGGGCTGGCGCGCAAGCACGGCGCGATCAATCTCGGCCAGGGTTTCCCGGATGGCGACGGGCCGGTCGATGTGCGGCAGGCGGCGGCCGATGCTTTGTTCTCCGCGTCGAACCAGTATCCGCCGATGATGGGGCTGGCCGAGCTGCGCCGGGCGGTGGCGGCGCATTATGCGCATCACCAGGCGCTGCCGTTCGGCGAGAGCGATGTGCTGGTCACATCGGGCGCGACCGAAGCGCTGGCGGCGGCGATCCTCGCGCTGGTCTCCGACGGCGACGAGGTGTTGCTGATCCAGCCGAGCTACGACGCCTATCTGCCGCTGGTGCGGCGGGCGGGTGGGGTGCCGCGCTTTCTCTCGCTGGCGCCGCCCACGTGGCGGCTGACCGAGGAAGCGGTAGCGGCGGCGTTCGCGTCGTCGCCCAAGGTGGTGATCTTCAACAATCCGCTCAACCCCGCCGGCCGTGCCTTCGATCGCGAGGAGGTCGCCCTGCTCGCCGCCGCCTGTGTGCGCCACGGCACGATCGCGATCAGCGACGAGGTGTGGGAGCATGTCGTGTTCGACGGCCGCGCCCATCATCCGCTGATCGCCGCGCCGGGCATGGCCGAACGAACGATCAAGATCGGATCTGCGGGCAAGATCTTCTCGATGACCGGGTGGAAGGTCGGCTTCGTCATCGCCGCCCCTGCCCTGCTCCAGCCGATCACCCGCGCGCACCAGTTCCTCACCTTCACCACCCCGCCCGCACTGCAGGCCGGCGTCGCTTACGGCCTGGGCAAGGAGGATGGCTGGTTCGCGCAGCAGCGCGCGGGCTATCAGCGATCGCGCGACCGGCTAGCGGCAGCGCTCGGCGACGCCGGGTTCGTCGTGCTGCCGAGCGAGAGCACCTATTTCCTGT
>Ga0307510_10010288_pt1 | contig 11112 bp, 10 predicted proteins | sample 12_EM_MG_FD_207224 | JGI IMG/M metagenome (GOLD analysis project Ga0307510, IMG submission 207224) | Populus trichocarpa ectomycorrhiza microbial communities from riparian zone in the Pacific Northwest, United States - 12_EM | ecosystem: Host-associated > Plants > Roots > Unclassified | place... | reverse complement strand
TCCTGATGATCGGCACCAAGCGCCAGGCCCGCGAAGTGATCGCGATGGAAGCCAAGCGCGCCGGCATGCCCTACGTCGACCAGCGCTGGCTCGGCGGCATGATGACCAACTTCAAGACTGTCAAGGGGTCGCTGAAGAAGCTCAAGGACATGAAGGCGCAGGTCGAGGCCGGCACCGAGATCCGCATCAAGAAGGAAGCGCTGATGTTCCAGCGCGACATCACCAAGCTCGAGAAGGACATCGGCGGCATTCAGGACATGAACGCGCTGCCTGACGCGATGTTCGTGATCGACGTCGGCTATCACAAGATCGCCATCCTCGAAGCCAAGAAGCTGGGCATTCCCATCATCGGCGTGGTCGACTCGAACCACTCGCCCGAAGGCATCGACTACGTGATCCCCGGCAACGACGACTCGTCCAAGGCCGTCGCGCTGTACGCGAAGGCGGTTGCCGACGCCGTGCTCGAAGGCAAGGCGAACGCCACGAACGAAGTCGTGCAGGCGGCTGCTGCCGAAGGCGACGAATTCGTCGAAGTCAACGAAGCGGCTTGATGCCCCTGGTCCCGGCCTGTTGACGTACAGGCGGCGGGCACACAAAAAGGGGCTTCACGGCCCCTTTTTTTCAACCAACGGAGAATTCTGAGATGGCTGCAATCACTGCAAGCATGGTGGGCGAACTGCGCGCCAAGACCGACGCCCCGATGATGGAATGCAAGAAGGCCCTGACCGAGGCCGAAGGCAACATGGAACGCGCCGAAGAACTGCTGCGCGTCAAGCTCGGCAGCAAGGCCGGCAAGGCCGCGTCGCGCATCACCGCAGAGGGCGTGATCGTGTCGGCCGTGGTCGGCAACGCCGGCGCGCTGGTCGAAGTCAACTGCGAAACCGACTTCACCTCGAAGAACGACATGTTCCTGGCCCTGGCCAACGCCTGCGCCCGCCTCGTCGCCGAGAAGAATCCGGCCGACGTGGCCGCGCTGTCGGCGCTGCCGTACTCGCAGGACGGCTACGGCCCGACGCTGGAAGACGTGCGCAAGGGCCTGATCGGCACGATCGGCGAGAACATGTCGATCCGCCGCTTCAAGCGCTACGAAGGCGCCAAGCTCGCCAGCTACCTGCACGGCACGCGCATCGGCGTGATGGTCGAGTTCGAGGGCGACGAAACCGCCGCCAAGGACGTGGCGATGCACGTGGCTGCGATGAAACCGGTCGCGCTGCAGTCGAGCGACGTGCCTGCCAAGCTGATCGAGACCGAGCGTTCGGTCGCGACACAAAAGGCGGCCGAAGATGCCGAGAAGGCCAAGGCCGACGGCAAGACGCCGCAGTCCGCCGAAATCGTCACCAAGCGTATCGAAGGCTCGGTGCAGAAGTTCCTGAAGGAAGTCAGCCTGTTCAACCAGACCTTCGTCAAGAACGACAAGCAGACCGTCGAGCAGATGCTCAAGGAAAAAGCCACGACGGTGAAGGGTTTCACCCTGTACGTCGTGGGCGAGGGCATCGAGAAGAAGGTTGACGACTTCGCTGCCGAGGTGGCCGCCCAGGTCGCCGCTGCAAAGAAGGACTAAGTTGGTGCGGGGCCCGCAGGACTCCGCGGGTTCCGAATTAGACTCGACCGCCGGCGCCACAAGCGCCCCGACACTGTTGAACCTGGAGTCCGACCCATGGCCGCCTACAAGCGCATCCTGCTGAAACTGTCCGGCGAAGCCCTGATGGGCGACGACGCCTATGGCATCAACCGCGCGACCATCGTGCGCATGGTGCGCGAGGTCCAGGAAGTGACGCAGCTCGGCTGCGAGGTGGCGGTCGTGATCGGCGGCGGCAACATCTTCCGCGGCGTGGCCGGCGGTTCGGTGGGCATGGACCGCGCCACGGCCGACTACATGGGCATGCTGGCCACCGTGATGAATGCGCTGGCGCTGGCCGACACGATGCGCCAAGAGGGCATGACGGCGCGCGTGATGTCGGCGATCGGCATCGAGCAGGTCGTCGAGCCCTATGTGCGGCCGAAGGCGCTGCAGTACCTCGAAGAGGGCAAGGTCGTGATCTTCGCGGCTGGCACCGGCAACCCGTTCTTCACCACCGACACCGCCGCCGCGCTGCGCGGTGCCGAGATCGGCGCGCAGATCGTGCTGAAGGCGACCAAGGTCGACGGCGTCTACACCGCCGACCCGAAGAAGGACCCGAGCGCGACGCGCTATTCGGAGATCTCGTTCGACGAGGCGATCACGAAGAACCTGCAGGTGCTCGACGCCACCGCGTTCGCGCTGTGCCGCGACCAGAAGCTGCCGATCCGCGTGTTCAGCATCTTCAAGCCGGGCGCGTTGAAGCGGGTGGTGCAGGGCGAGGACGAAGGCACGCTGGTTCACGTCTGAGGGCGTGGTCTGCGTTCATTGAAGTGAGAGGGTGACATGAGCATTGCTGAGATCAAGCAGACGGCCGAGACCAAGATGGGCCGCAGCATCGAATCGTTCAAGAACGAGTTGCACAAGATCCGCACCGGCCGCGCCCATCCGGGCCTGCTCGACCAGGTGCACGTCGACTACTACGGCTCGATGGTGCCGATCAGCCAGGTCGCCAACGTCAGCCTGCTCGATGCGCGCACGATCAGCGTCCAGCCCTGGGAAAAAGGCATGGGCGCGAAGATCGAGAAGGCGATTCGCGAGTCCGATCTGGGCCTGAACCCGGCGACGCAAGGCGACCTGCTGCGCGTGCCGATGCCCGCGCTCACCGAAGAACGCCGCCGCGAACTGACCAAGGTTGTGCGCAACGAAGGCGAAGACGCGAAGATCGCCGTGCGCAACCTGCGCCGCGATGCCAACGAACACGCCAAGCGCCTGCTCAAGGACAAGGAAATCTCCGAGGACGAGGAACGCCGTTCGCTCGAGGATCTGCAGAAGCTGACCGACCGCTACATCGCCGAGATCGACCGCCTCACGACCGGCAAGGAAGCCGAGATCATGGCGGTCTGATGTGACCTCTTTCGCGTCGCTCTTCATGCCGCCTCGCCGCGCCTGACATGACCGTCCCTCGCCACGTCGCCATCGTGATGGATGGCAATGGCCGCTGGGCCAAGAAGCGCTTCATGCCGCGCTTCTTCGGGCACAAGGCCGGGGTCGATGCACTCGTGCGCACGGTGCTCAGTTGCGCCGATCGTGGCGTCGAGTACCTGACGGTGTTCGCGTTTTCTTCCGAGAACTGGAAGCGTCCGACCGAAGAGGTGTCCGGCCTGATGGGCCTGGTGCTGGTGGCAGTGGCCAAGTACCTGGGCAAGCTCGCCGACAAGGGCGTGCGCATCCGCATCGTCGGCGACCGCAACCAGGTCTCCGACAAGCTGCGCCAGGCCTGGGAGCAGGCCGAGTCCAGCACGGCGCACAACACGCGCATCACGCTGTCGGTGGCGTTCAACTACGGCGGCCGCTGGGACATCGTGCAGGCCTGCCGCCAGGCCATCGCCGATGGCGTTCCCGCTGCCGAGCTCGACGAGTCGCGCCTGAACCGCTACATGGCGCTCAGCCACGCACCCGATCCCGATCTGTTCATCCGCACCGGCGGCGAAGTGCGCATCAGCAACTTCCTGCTGTGGCAGGCCGCGTACTCCGAGCTGGTGTTCAGCGATTGCCTGTGGCCCGAATTCGGCGACGCGGAACTGGACTTGGCCTTTGCCGAATACGCGAGCCGCGATCGCCGCTTCGGCGGCGTCGACTCCAGCGTGAGCGCTGTCAGCGCCAGGGCCTGATGCCATGTTGAAGCAGCGGGTCATCACCGCCCTCGTGCTCGTCGCCATCCTGCTGCCGGCCTTGTTCGCGACCATGGCGTGGCCGTTCGCGTTGCTGTCGCTGATCGCGATCGCGGCCGGTGGTTGGGAGTGGGGACGCTTGAACGGCGCCGGTGGCGCATCGCTGGCGATCGGTGCGATCGTGGCCATCATCTGCGGCGTGGCGCTGTGGGCCGGCTGGAGCGAAGCGCCGCCGCGTCTGGTCTGGTGGATTGCGTTCGGCGTGTGGGTGCTCGGCGGTGCCTTCGTGCTGCGAGGTGGGCCGAAGGCGTGGCCGGCACTGCCGATGGGCTTGCGGCTCGCGCTCGGCGTGGTGCTGCTGTGCACTGCGTGGCTCGCGCTGGCGACGGCCAAGACCATCGGCGTGAACTTCATCCTCTCGGTGTTCTGCCTCGTCTGGGCCGCCGACATCGCGGCCTACTTCGGTGGCAAGGCCTTCGGCAAGCGCAAGCTCGCACCGGGCATCAGCCCGGGCAAGAGCTGGGAAGGCGTGTGGAGCGGGATGCTGGGCGCGCTCGCGCTGGCGGCGTTCTGGCTCTGGCTGGACAGCGCCTTCAAGATGGATTCGCTCAGCCTGTATCTGCGCCTGTACGGTCGCTTCGGCATCGTCGGTCTGGTGGGCGTGGTCGTGTTTCTCGTCGCGATGAGCGTGGTCGGCGACCTGTTCGAATCGCTCGTCAAGCGTGCGGCCGGCGCAAAGGACAGCAGTGGGCTGCTGCCCGGCCACGGCGGTGTGCTCGACCGTGTCGACGCGCTGCTGCCGGTCTTCCCGATCGCGATGGCCTTGATCACGGTCTGACCTGACATGAGCGCCGCACGTCAACGCGTCTGCATTCTCGGCGCCACCGGCTCGGTCGGCACGAACACGCTCGACGTGATCGCGCGCCATCCCGACCGCTTCGAAGTCTTCGCGTTGACCGCGCACAGCCGCATCGACGATCTCTTCGCGCAGTGCGTGCGGTGGAAGCCGCGCTTTGCGGCGATGCCGGATGCCGCGCTCGCGCAGCAGCTGCAGCAGCGCCTGCGCGCGCAAGGCGTTGCGACCGACGTGCTGGCCGGGCCGCAGGCGCTGTGCGATCTCGCTGGTCACGACGACGTCGACGCGGTGATGGCGTCCATCGTCGGTGCGGCCGGCCTCGCGCCGTGCCTGGCCGCCGCGCATGCGGGCAAGAACCTGCTGCTCGCGAACAAGGAAGCGCTGGTCGTCGGCGGCAAGCTGTTCATGGATGCGGTGCACGCTGGCGGCGCCACACTGCTGCCGATCGACAGCGAACACTCGGCGATCTTCCAGTGCCTGCCGGAAGACCGCTCGGCCTGGCGCCAGCGCATCGACCACATCCTGCTGACGTCCTCGGGTGGCCCGTTCCGTCGCCGTGATCCGGCCACGCTGGCGGCCGTGACGCCCGATGAAGCCTGCGCACATCCCAACTTCGCGATGGGCCGCAAGATCTCGGTGGACTCGGCGACGATGATGAACAAGGCGCTCGAGGTCATCGAGGCGCGCTGGCTGTTCGATCTCAAGCCCGAGCAGATCAAGGTGCTGATCCATCCGCAGCAGATCGTGCATTCGATGGTGGTGTGCCGCGACAACTCGGTGCTCGCGCAACTCGGCACGCCCGACATGCGCGTGCCGATCGCCTTCGGCCTGTCGTTCCCCGAGCGCATCGAATCGGGCGCGAGCCAGCTCGATTTCGGAACGCTCGGTGGTCTCACCTTCGAGCCGCCAGACCACGCGCGCTATCCCGGCCTGGCGCTGGCCTGGGACGCGCTGCGCGCACCCGAAGGCAGCACCGCGGTGCTCAATGCCGCGAACGAAGCGGCGGTGGCCGCGTTCCTCGCCGGAACCATTCGCTTCGATCAGATTCACAGCGTCAACGCCCACACCATCAGCGCATTGGCACCCGAGCCGGGTTCCACCGAATCGCTGGAGGCATTGCTTGAACTCGACCTGCGCGCGCGCCGCTGTGCGCAACAGTTCGTCAAAGGACTGACGTCATGATCACCCTGCTCGCGTTTGCCTTCACGCTCGGCGTGCTGATCACGATCCACGAGTACGGCCACTACCGCGTCGCGGTGGCCTGCGGTGTGAAGGTGCTGCGCTTCTCGGTGGGTTTCGGGCGCGTGCTGTGGCGCCGCCAGGCCACGCCCGACAGCACCGAATTCGTGCTGTGCATGTTGCCGCTGGGCGGCTATGTGCGGATGCTCGACGAGCGCGAAGGCCCGGTCGACCCGCGCGATCTGGAGCGCAGCTTCAACCGCAAGAAGCTGTGGCAGCGCACCGCGATCGTCGCGGCCGGGCCGGTCGCGAACCTGCTGCTGGCGGTGCTGCTGTACGCGGCGGCGCACTGGATAGGGGTCGACGAGGCCAAAGCCGTGATCGGGCCGCCCGCTGCCAGCAGCCTCGCCGAGCGTGCGGGCTTGCGCGCCGGCGACTGGATCCGCGAATCATCCAGCGATGGCAACGAGTGGCACGACCTGCGCTCGATGACCGACCTGCGCTGGGAGCTGACCCAAGCGGTGGTGCGCGGCGAGTCGCTGCACCTCACGGTGACGGACCGCGATGGCCGTGCGCGACGCAACGTCGTTCTCGCGCTCGACGCACTCGGCAGCAGCGAACTCGATGCCCAGGCCATGCAGCGCATCGGCCTCGGAACGCCGTTCAGCGAACCGGTGCTCGGCCAGGTCCAGGCCGATGGCGCCGGTGCGCGTGCCGGACTGCGCGTGGGCGATCGCGTGCTGCGCATTGACGATACGAACATCGCTGACGGCACGACCGTGCGCAATCTGATCCGCGCCAGCGGCAGCAGCGGGACGGCGCCGGTCATGCAATGGCATGTGGAACGCGCGGGGCAGCTGCTCGACATTCCCGTCACGCCGCTGGTCGTCACCGAGGGCAAGCTGCAGATCGGCCGCATCGGCGTGTTGCCGGGCCAGCCCTTCGAGATGGTGAACGTGCGCTATGGCGTCATCGAAGGCTTTACACAGGCGGTGGCGCAGACCTGGCAGATGTCGGCGCTGACGCTGAAGATGCTGGGCAAGATGGTGATCGGCCAGGCCTCGCTGAAGAACCTCAGCGGGCCGCTGACGATCGCCGATGTGGCGGGCCAGTCGGTGCGGCTGGGTTTGCCGTACTACCTGGGCTTTCTTGCCGTCGTCAGCATCGGTCTGGGCGTGCTCAACCTGCTGCCGTTGCCGGTCCTCGATGGTGGACACCTGATGTATTATCTTTTCGAGGGTGTGACGGGGCGGCCGGTCTCCGAGTTGTGGCTTGAACGGCTGCAGCGTGGCGGAGTGGCCATCATGCTCATGATGATGTCCCTGGCTCTTTACAACGATGTGGCCCGCCTCCTGGGCCTGCAATGACCGACCGCATGCGATCCTCCTCCCGCTCGACTTCCCCTCGTTTTCCGCTCGCATGTGTTGCATTGGCCGCCGCGCTTCATGCAGGTTCTGCGCACGCCGTCGAACCCTTCGTGCTCAAGGACATCCGCGTCGAAGGCCTGCAGCGCAGTGACGCCGGCACGGTGTTCGCGTCGCTGCCGTTTCGCATCGGCGACACCTACAGCGACGACAAGGGCGCAGCCGCGTTGCGCGCGTTGTTCGCGACCGGACTTTACAAAGACGTGCGCATCGACATCGATGGCGGTGTCGTCATCGTCATCGTCGAAGAGCGTCCCGTCATCGCCAACATCGACTTCGTCGGCCTGAAGGAATTCGACAAGGACCAGCTCGTCAAGTCCCTGAAGGACTTCGGCATCAGCGATGGTCAGCCCTTCGACAAGGCGCTCGCCGACCGCGCCGAGCAGGAGCTGAAGCGCCAGTACCTGACGCGAAGCCTGTACGGCGCCGAGGTGGTGACCACCGTCACGCCGCAGGAGCGCAACCGCGTCAACCTCAGCTTCACGGTCACCGAAGGTTCGGCCGCCAAGATCAGTGAGATCCGCATCGCCGGCAACAGCGCGTTTTCCGAGAGCACGCTGAAAGGGCTGTTCGACCTGAACGATGGCGGCTGGCTCAATTTCTACACCAAGGCCGATCGCTATTCGCGCGCCAAGCTCGACGCCGATCTGGAGACCTTGCGTGCCTACTACCTGAACCGCGGCTACCTCGAGTTCTCGGTCGAGTCCACGCAGGTAGCGATCTCGCCCGACAAGCAGGACATCACGGTCACGATCAACGTGAAGGAAGGCCAGCCCTACACCGTCACCGGCGTGAAGCTCGAGGGCGACTACCTCGGCAAGGAAGAAGACTTCAAGACGCTGGTGCAGATCAAGCCCGGCCAGCCCTACCAGGCCGAGACCGTGACGCAGACCACGCGTGCGATGACCGATCGCTTCGGCACGTTCGGCTACGCGTTCGCCAAGGTCGAGGCGCGGCCCGACATCGACCGCGCCAATGGCACCGTGGTGCTGACGATCACCGCCGAACCCGCGCGGCGCGTCTACATCCGCCGCATCAACGTGGCCGGCAACACCAAGACCCGCGACGAGGTCGTGCGGCGCGAATTCCGCCAGTTCGAATCGAGCTGGTACGACGGCCGCAAGATCAAGATCTCGCGCGACCGCGTCGACCGCCTCGGCTTCTTCAGCGAAGTCAACGTCGACACCGCCGAAGTACCCGGCACCGCGGACCAGGTCGACCTGACCATCACGATCAAGGAAAAGGCCACCGGCAACCTGCAGGTCGGCGCCGGTTTCTCGTCGGCCGACAAGGTCTCGCTGTCGGGTTCGATCAAGCAGGAGAACGTGTTCGGTTCGGGCAACTACCTCGGCCTCGAGCTCAACACCAGCAAGTACAGCCGGGCGCTCGTGCTCAGCACCGTCGACCCGTATTTCACGGTCGACGGCATCTCGCGTTACATCGACGTCTTCTACCGCACGCAGCGCCCGCTCAACAGCCAGGGCGAGGAATACAAGCTCGTCACGCCGGGCGCGTCGATCAAGTTCGGCGTGCCCTTCAGCGAGTACGACACGGTCTTCTTCGGCATCGGCTTCGAGCGCACTCAGATCGAGGGCACCAACCTGCCGCTGAACTACCGCAAGTACGTGTTCGAGTTCGGCAACACCAGCAACTCGATACCGCTGACCGTCGGTTGGGCGCGCGACAGCCGCGACAGCGCGCTGGTGCCGACCGTCGGCCGGCTCACCAGCCTGAACTTCGACTGGGGCCTCGGCGGAGACGCCACCTATCTGCGCGGCAACGGCAAGTTCCAGCAGTACCTGGCGCTGTCGCGCAAGTTCACGCTCGGCTTCAACGCCGATCTGTCCTGGGGCAAGGGTCTGGGCGGCCACCCGTACCCGATCTTCAAGAATTTTTACGGTGGGGGTCTGGGCAGCGTGCGTGGCTTCGACCAGAACTCGCTCGGTCCGGTCGACGTGACCGGCGCGTTCATCGGCGGCAACCGCAAGTTCAACGCCAACAGCGAGTTGTACCTGCCGGTGCCCGGCACCGGCAACGACCGCACGCTGCGCCTGTTCACGTATGTCGACGTCGGCAATGTCTGGGGCGAAGACGACAAGATGACCTTCGACAGCTTGCGTGCGTCGGCAGGTGTCGGCCTCACGTGGGTGTCGCCGGTGGGCCCGCTGAAGCTCAGCTATGGCTCGCCCATCCGCAAGAAGCCAGAAGATAGAATTCAGCGACTTCAATTCCAGATCGGGACCGCGTTCTAATGAAATCCTCCTCTTTCAAGGCCAGCGCCTGCAAGCTGGCGACTGCGGCCTTGCTGCTCGTGGCGGCGGTTGGCGCGCACGCCCAGGAAATGAAGATCGGCTTCGTCAACAGCGATCGCGTGCTGCGTGAAGCCACGCCCGCCAAGGCGGCGCAGACGCGTCTCGAAGCTGAGTTCTCGAAGCGCCAGAAGGAAGGCGAAGACGCCGCCAACAAGCTCAAGGCCGCGGCCGACAAGCTCGACAAGGACGCGCCGACGCTGCCGGAAGCCGAGCGTGGCCGCCGCCAGCGCGATCTGGTCGAACAAGACCGCGAACTGCAGCGCAAGCGCCGCGAGTTCCAGGAAGACCTGAACCAGCGCAAGAACGAAGAACTCGCTTCTGTCGTCGAACGCGCCAACAAGGTCGTCAAGCAGATCTACGACAGCGAGAAGTTCGATCTGATCCTGCAAGGCGATGTCGTGATCTTCGCGAGCTCGCGGGTCGACATCACCGACAAGGTCATCAAGGCGCTGAACGCCCAAGGCGCGAAGTGATCTGATGTGGCCGGTGTCGCAACCGAAGTCACGATCGATGTCGGATTGCGCGAGCTCGTCGCGCAGCTGGGCGGCGAACTCGTAGGCACCGCCGACGCCGACACGGTGCGCATCGCCCGCATCGGCCCGCTCGAAGGCGCGACGCCTTCGACCATCACCTTTCTTTCGAACCCGCGCCTGCAGCCGCTTCTCGCGGCAAGCGAGGCGGGCTGCGTGATCGTCGGCCCCGCGCTGCGCGATGCGGCCGTCGCACGCGGTGCGGCCATCGTCACACCCGATCCTTATCTGTACTACGCGCGGCTCACGCAATGGTGGGCGACGCGCGTGCGGCGGTCGGCGCCAATCGGCGTGCATCCCACCGCGGCGGTCGACCCGTCGGCGCGCATCGCGGCCGGGGTGAGCATCGGGCCGTTCGCGGTGATCGAGGCCGAGGTCGAACTCGGCGAAGGCGTGGTCATTGGCGCGCACAGCTTCGTCGGTCACGGCGCGCGCATCGGCGCGGCCACGCGGCTCGCTGCGCGCGTGACCTTCGGCGAGCGCTGCGAGATCGGCGCGCGCGGCACGGTCCACAGCGGTGTCGTGATCGGCGCCGATGGCTTCGGCTTCGCGCCGACCGAAGGCCGTTGGGAAAAAATCGAACAGCTCGGCGCCGTGGTGATCGGCGACGACGTCGACATCGGAGCCAACACCTGCATAGACCGCGGCGCGCTCGGCGACACGTTGATCGGCAACGGCGTCAAGCTCGACAACCTGATCCAGATCGGCCACAACGTGCGCATCGGCGACCATTCGGCGCTCGCGGGTTGCGTCGGCGTGGCCGGCAGTGCGGTGATCGGCAAGCACTGCACCATCGGCGGCGCCGGCATGATCGCCGGCCATCTGCAGCTCGCCGATCACGTGCACATCTCGGGCGGCACGCTGGTCTCGCGGTCGATATTGAAGCCGGGCCGCTACACCGGCGTCTTCCCCTTCGACGACAATGCCGCGTGGGAAAAGAACGCGGCCACGCTGCGCCAGCTGCACACGCTGCGTGACCGAATCAGAGCGATCGAGCGCACCCTGCCGAACAAGACCGCCACGGACAACACATGATGACAATGGACATCCACGAAATCCTGAAGCGCCTGCCGCATCGC
>Ga0307510_10010287_pt1 | contig 11113 bp, 10 predicted proteins | sample 12_EM_MG_FD_207224 | JGI IMG/M metagenome (GOLD analysis project Ga0307510, IMG submission 207224) | Populus trichocarpa ectomycorrhiza microbial communities from riparian zone in the Pacific Northwest, United States - 12_EM | ecosystem: Host-associated > Plants > Roots > Unclassified | place... | reverse complement strand
TGCGCCGGCTGATTCGCATCATCCGCAACATCCTGCTGTTTGCGGTCGCCGTTATCGTCATCCTCGCCGGCGTTCTCGCATTCAACACCCTCACCCACGGGTCGCGGCAGCTTCAGGTGGCAGCCGTGCCGCGCGCCGAGGTTGACGCACAGACAGCGGCCCAGCGCCTGGCCGAAGCGATCCGCTTCCGGACCATTTCGAGTTACGAGAAGCCCGACCAGCACGCCGAAGCACTGCGCGGCATGCGTACGCATATTGAAAAGAGCTTTCCGGCATTTCATGCCGCGGTCAAACGCGAAATCGTCGGTCGCTACAGCCTGCTCTACACATGGGCAGGCACCGACCCGAGGGCGCAGCCGATCGCATTGCTCGCGCATCAGGATGTCGTGCCGGTGGCGCCGGGCACCGAGAAGGACTGGCAACAGCCGCCCTTTGACGGCGTGATATCAGACGGCTTCATCTGGGGCCGCGGCTCCTGGGATGACAAGGGCAACCTCTATTCCATGCTGGAGGCCGCCGAAGCCATGACCAAGGCCGGCTTCCGCCCCAAGCGAACGATCTATTTTGCTTTCGGCCATGACGAAGAGACCGCGGGCACTGCCGGCGCCAAATCGATCGCGGCACTACTCGCCTCGCGCGGCATCCGCTTCGACTTCGTGATCGACGAGGGCCTGTTGATCACCGAAGGCATCATGAAGGGCCTCGACAAGCCGGCCGCGCTGATCGGCGTTGCCGAAAAGGGCTACGCCACGCTGGTCTTGAACGCGCAGGCGACGCCCGGCCATTCCTCGATGCCACCGCGCGATACCGCGATCGGCATGATGAGCGCCGCGCTGGCGCGGCTGGAGGATCACCGCCTGCCGATGCAGATCCGCTCTACCGTCGCGGAGATGTTCGACACGCTGGCGCCGGAGATGTCCGGCTTCAACCGCATGGTGCTGTCGAACCTCTGGCTGTTCAAGCCGCTATTGCTGCGCGAGTTCGCAAAGACCGGGCCGGCCGAGGCGATGGTACGCACCACCACCGCGCTGACGATCTTCAACGCCGGCGACAAGGACAATGTGCTGCCCGGCAATGCCGAAGCCACCGTCAACTTTCGCCTGATCCCCGGCGACACGCAAGGGAGCGTGATCGATCACGTGCGCAGCACGATTGCCAATGACCGCATTTCCATCAAGCCGTTTCCCGGCAATACCGACCCGCCGCCCGTGACGGTGACCGCGAGTCCGTCGTTTCAGATGCTCAGCCGCACCATCCGGGAAATCTATCCGGATGTGATCGTCGCGCCCGGCCTGATGGTGGCCGCCACCGACTCGCGTCATTACACCGGGATCACCGACAAGATTTTCCGCTTCTCGCCAGTGCGCGCCAATTCGGAAGATCTGAAGCGTTTTCACGGCACCAATGAGCGCCTCTCTGTCGAGGGCTATGCCGACATGATCCGGTTCTATCGCCGGCTGATCGAGAACGCGGCGGGGTGAGATGTCAGCGCTCCCTCGCCCCGCTTTTCGCGGGGAGAGGGTCGGGGTGAGGGGGGTCCATCCGCGATTCCGGTCGACGAGATGAATGCGCGGTGAGAGCCCCTCACCCCGACCCTCTCCCCGTGAAGAACGGGGAGAGGGAGAAGAGAATTCACACCGCAGGCTTCGGCAGCCCGTGAATCGCGCAAGCCGCGCGCAGCGTATTCACCAGCAGGCACGCCACCGTCATCTGCCCGACGCCGCCGGGCACCGGTGTGATGGCGCCTGCCACCTCAGCGACTTCCTTGAACGCGACGTCGCCGACCAGCCGGGTCTTGCCGTCGGGTAATGGCGTGCGGTTGATGCCGACGTCGATCACGGTGGCGCCCGGCTTGATCCAGTCGGCGCGCACCATCTCTAGCTTGCCGACGGCGGCATAGACCAGATCGGCGCGGGCGCAGAGTTGCGGAAGATCCCTTGAGCGCGAATGCGCGATCGTCACCGTCGCATTCTCGTTGAGCAGCAATTGCACCAGCGGGCGGCCGACCAAATTGGAGCGGCCGATCACGATCGCATTCATGCCTTCCAGCGAAGCATGCACACTTTTGGTCAAAATGATGCAGCCGAGCGGCGTGCAGGGCGACAGCGCGGCAAAGCCGCCGGCGAGGCGACCGGCATTGTTCGGATGCAAGCCGTCGACATCCTTGGCCGGATCGATCGCGTTGATGACGGTTTCGGTGTGGATCGATTTCGGCAGCGGCAATTGCACGAGAATGCCGTGCACCGCAGGATCGCCGTTGAGCTTTGCGATCAGCGCCAGCAAATCGGCCTGCGCGACCTCGGCGGGCAGCTTGTGCTCGAACGAGGCCATGCCGGCGGCCTGGGTCTGGGTGTGCTTGCTGCGGACATAGACCTCACTCGCCGGGTCGTTGCCGACCAGCACCACGGCAAGGCCCGGCGTGAGCTGATGCTCGCGCTTGACGCGAGCAACCTCTTCGGCGACGCGGGCGCGCAGCTCCGCTGCAATGACTTTTCCGTCGATAATGCGTGCCGTCATCTCAATCCTTCGTCTTCTCCGGCTTGGCGGCGGTGGCCTTTCGGAGCGTTTCGCCGAGAACCTTGGGATCGCCATCGACGGCTACCTGCTTGAGGCGCGAGGTCGTTCCCGAAAGGATATTTACCCGCGCCTTCGGCACGCCGAGCACTTTCGCCAGCAGTTCGGTGACCGCGCGATTGGCCTCGCCGCCCTCGGCGATGGCGCGGACGCGAACCTTTACGACCGAGCGGCCGTTGGCGAGCGTTTCAATCCCATCGATATCGTCGCGGCCGCCGCGCGGCGTCACCCGCAGTGCAACGCTGATGCCCTCGGTGGAATAGCGCCAAGGATCCATCAGCTATCGATGCTCACGATCAGATGACGTTGGGATAGATGTAATAAAGAATCACCCGCTGGATGAACATGATGAGCAGGATCAGGATGATCGGCGAGATATCGAGGCCGCCCAGATTGGGCATGAACCGGCGGATAGGCGCCAGCGCCGGCTCGGTGATCCGATAGAGGAACTCGGCCACCGCCGCGACGAACTGGTTGCGCGTGTTCACGACATTGAAGGCGATCAGCCAGGACAGGATGGCCGAAGCGATCAAAAGCCAGACGTAGAGGTCGAGGACGATGATGATGATATCGAGGACAGCGCGCATGTGGAGGGGGCTCGCAGGTGGGGTACCAGCTAGATATCGGTTCATCCCCCCGCAAACAAGGGAAGTTCCCGGCAAAATGACGCCAAAATCGGCCGTTTCAAGTTTCTTGCACCGTTCTTGACTTGGCGTTGGGCCGGACTGTAAATGGCGCCGATCGTAGGTCGCTTCGGGTTATTCCGGGACGGCCGCGACGGGGCCATAGCTCAGCTGGGAGAGCGCGTCGTTCGCAATGACGAGGTCGGCGGTTCGATCCCGCCTGGCTCCACCAGCCTTCGCAGGCTGCGCCTGCTTCGGCTAGGCAAGCCTCCATCGTAGCGAAGGCTGCCTCGCCATAGCCCGAAGGGCGACGGCGGGCCTAGGCAAGCCTCCAACACAGACCCGACCCCAATCCCCTACTTCCCCGTAAACCTTGGCGCCCTCTTCTCCACAAAACTCGCCACGCCCTCCCGAAAATCGCTCCCTTTCAGCGCGATCTGCATTTCGCGGTTGGCGTCGATGGTGGCTTCCGCCAACGTCTGGAACGGCACGTCGTAGAGCTGGCGCTTGATCACCGAAATCGCACTCGGCGAGACGAAATCGGCAAGATCGCGCGCATAGGCATAGGTCTGCTCGCGCAACTGGTCCGGCGGACAGAGGCGGTTGACCAGCCCGATCCGCAGCGCCTCCTCGCTTGACACCCGCCGCGCGGACATCAGCAAATCGAGCGCGTTGGCGTGGCCGACGATGCGCGGCAGCATCCAGCTGATGCCGTGCTCGGCGATCAGCCCGCGGCGCGCGAACGAGGTGGTGAAGACGGTATTGTCGGCGGCAAACCGCAGGTCGCAATACAGCGCATGGACGAGGCCGATGCCGGCGGTGGCGCCGTTCAGCATGCCGATCACGGGCTTCGGGATCGCCGGATAATAGGCATAGCGCGTCTGCCAGTCCGCCCTGCGGTTCATGTCGAACGACGGCGTGTTCTCGCCGCGCCTGATCTCGCTGGGATCGATCGCCTGCAACGCCTCCATATCGGCGCCCGCGCAGAAGGCGCGACCGGCGCCGGTGAGCACGATGACACGAACATTGTCATCACCGGCCGCCGCCGCCATGGCGTGACGCACATCGCGCTCCATGGTCGCGGTCCACGCATTCATGCGGTCCGGCCGGTTGAGCGTGATGGTCGCGATCTTGTCGCTCACCTCGTAGAGAATATGCTGATAGGTCACGGCGGTCTCTCCCTGTCGTTTCTGTTATTGACGTTTCGCGCGCGAGCCCTTGGGCCGCGCCAGATAATCCGCTGTTTCCGGCCGCTCCTCGAGCCATCCGGTCCAACGCCGGAATACTTTTTCCATCCGCGCCGGCTCGACACCGAGCTGCGCCATCGCGACGCCGCCATTGACGGACTCGCGATACTCCGCGATCAGCCCATCGCGCATGAGAAAGCGGCTCATGCCGTCGATCACCACGCGCCGGCCCTTGAACTGAGGAATCGTCGACGTAAAACTCGACAGCGACCAGGCATAGCCCTGACGCCCGTCGAACACCGGATCGAACATTTCCCAGCGATAATCGGTCGCGTCGCGGTGAAACAGGTTCGCCATCATATGCGCGATGTCGGCGCGGCCTCGATGCGGGCCGTAGATGTAGTCGTAATAGACAGCGTCTTCAGTAAAATGGTTGGCGAAGCGCGCGCCATCGCCTGTCTCCGCCGACAGCGTGAAATCACCGAGGAGCGATGCAAACTCATCGCCGGTCATGTCGCCTCCCATTCGCCTGCTGGTATCCGCAGGCTTCAGGCAGCGACACTATCACATCCAGGAATTTTGAAAGACGTTCGGACGCACGGCAAAATTCCGCGTGACGGCTATTCGGCGGCGTCCAGCATGATCGCGCGCGGCGCGCACGCGATCCAGCCCGCAATGAAATTCTTCAACCACGCCCGTTCGGTCACGTCGTGCACCGCGCGGCCTTCGAAGTGCAGGTGACGCAGCTGCGCGCCCGGCTGCTCCATGCGGACGCAGCCGCGCGTGGTCCAGCGATGCATCATGGCGTAGGTCACATCAGGATGAAACTGGAAGCCGAATGCCTGACCGTGCTGATAGGCCTGCACTGGAAAGTCGTCGCCTTCGGCAAGCAGTTTTGCGCCGCGCGGCAGTTGAAATCCTTCGCCGTGCCAGTGGTAGACACGCTCCGGCCAGTCCGGGCAAAGCGCGTGACCGGCCTCCGTCGGACGGATCGGATAGTAGCCAACCTCGACCCGGCCTTCATGATGCGGCGCGACCTGCGCGCCCAATTGTTTGGCAAGCATCTGCGCGCCTAGGCAAATGCCGAGAAACGGCCGCTGCTCGCGCAGGGGAACTTCGATCCAGTCGATCTCGCGGCGGACATAGTCGTCGGAATCGTTGGCGCTCATCGGGCCGCCAAAGATGACCGCGCCGGCATGCTGCTCCAGTGTTTCCGGCAGCGGATCGCCGAACCGCGGACGACGGATGTCGAGGCGGTAGCCGAGCGCCCGCAGCGCATTTCCGACACGCCCCGGCGTCGACGTCTCCTGATGGAGAACGATCAGAACCGGCAAAAGGGGCGTCGCGTCAGACGCAACCAGCGTCCTTTGGCCCGTAAAGGGCAGGATGGTGTCGCCAATTTTGCTCGACCGGAACGACATCGAAATTGCCTAGGGGCGCAGCTCAACCGAAACCATACCTAAGTGAGTCTTAATTTCGCGTGAGTTCACGCACACTCAAAAGATTCCAAGCAAGTCGCGGGCCAGACGTAGCCGCCTGGCCAGCGATACCGGGAAGGGCAGGTTTTCGGCAAGAAAGCAGCGCTTTCTCAGCGCTGACGGAGCTGGAGGCGGCCGACGGCGCCCAGGATAAACCCGCGCGGGAAGAACCGGAGCAGGAACGGCACGATCTTGATGCCGATGCCGGGCATCACTGCCCGCTTGTTCGCCATCAATCCGCGATAGGCCTGCTGGGCGACGGCGGCGGGCAAAACCTTCAGAACAGCCGAATCGAAGCCGGGCCTGAACCCGGCGCGCGCCTGGAATTCCGACGGCACCGGACCTGGACAGAGCACTGTCACGCGCACGCCATGCGGCGCCAGCTCGGCCCGCATCGCCTCCGTGAACGACAGCACATAGGCCTTGGTGGCGTAATAAACCGCCATTCCCGGGCCGGGCAGAAAGCCGGCGATCGAGCCGACATTCAAAAGCCCGCCGCGATTGCGGATCATTTGGTCAGAGAACCGCAGCGACAGATCGGTCAAGGCGCGGATGTTGACCGCAATCATATCCAGCTGATCGGAGCGATCGCGCTGGACCGCCCTGCCGAACAGGCCGAAGCCGGCATTGTTGACGACGTACTCCACTTCCAGGCCGGCCGCGGCCAGCGCTTCGGCAATCCTGTCGCCGGAATCGGGCTGCACGAGGTCACAGGGAATGACGATCGGAGCCGTGCCGCCCGCAGCCGTGATTTCAGCCGCCAGCGCTTCCAGGCGGTCGGCGCGACGCGCCACCAGCGCCAGGCGATGGCCGTGGGATGCAAAAACGCGGGCGAGTTCGGTGCCTATTCCCGCCGATGCACCGGTAATCAGCGTCACACGTTCGGTCACGATCGAATGCTCTTAAATCAATTGCAGATAGCCGCCAGCCGCAGAACGAGAGCATAGGCGTGTAGTGTGACGCAAGCCACGTGCATGGCATATGCCCATGCGCCGTTGCGCGCCCCGGCAATCGAAGTTCAACATTTTCAGGCCTCTCGCGCCCGTTCGCGGCTGATGGCGCGGCACATTAAAGTTTCGTCATCTGCCGAGACGCGCAATCCGCGAGTGTAGCGGCGCCGCCGTTACGTCGCCGCGTCGGCCGTTTTCGTGAGGTCCCCGGACGAGGCCGGTTGCCGCTGCTCCGCCACCTTATGCTTGAGATCGATCCGGTCGCGTGAGGAAACACCGAGCAGATCAGCCGCCCGCCAGACGACGTTATCCTCGAACTCGCTGACCTGGCCGTCCGCATATACCAGTTCCCACATCATCTCGATGATGCGGAGCCGGCCTTCCTCATTGACCGAACGCATGATGACGCTAGTGAAATGATAGAGATCGACCGCCTCGCCTTCGGCCCGCGTCGCTGACGCGATCAAATGATCCGCGGTACCGGGATCGAGCTTGAATCGGCTTTCGATCAGACTGTGCAATTTGCGCTTCTCGATCGCGCTCGGCTCGCCATCGAGCGAGACGACGTGAACCAACAGCGCCGTCGCCGCCAGAAGGTACCCGGTATCGTCGAACGCGAGATCCGGATCCGCACTGGGCGCAACGATGTCGGCAATGAATTGGCGCAGTCCGTCGAGCATCAATCTACCTGCAAAAAAGGGGGAAACTGTTCAGCGAATATGGGTCGAACACTTGGCCTCCGCAATGCACGCGATGAATGCCTGACAGCGCAGGCAGATTAAATCGGCGTCACGTTGAATCTACGGAAACATCTGCGCGACACCCCAGGTAACGCCCACAATGCTAGCAGCGATCTGCCGAGCCATCCCGTCTTGTTGAGTCAGAGCCCTCGGGCTTGGGTTCAACGCACGACCTTGCCGCCTTCGAAGGACATGGTCTCCCGGCCAAAGGCTGACTGCGCGATTCGCCGCAGGCAGCGCTGCCGATATCTAATTGCAAGTCATTCGCATTTGCATTAAGGGTGAACTCGTTGTTTCAACAAGCGATTTTTCAAAAGGAAACGAGCATGGCCTCCTTCCGCTTCGCACTGGGTGCGGCCGTTGTGTTGGGAGTAGCTTCGGGGGCTGCGCTGGCGGCGGGCGATCTGTCGCGGCAGGCGCCGATCGAGGTGACGGTCGATCTGGGTTCACCGGGCAAACATGAATTCGCGCCGAAGCAACTCAAGTTTGAAACCGGCAAGCTCTATAAGCTGATCCTGCGCAACACGAGCAGCGATCCGCATTACTTCACCTCGCATGCGTTCTCGCAGATGGTGTTCACGCGCAAGGTGCAGGTGACGCAGCAGCAGAACGGCAAGGCCGTGACGCTCGCCGAATTCAAGGGCGCAATCCGCGAGATCGAGGTCTATCCGGGACAATCCGCCGAATGGTGGCTGGTCCCGGTCGCGGCCGGCCGCGCCAGCGACCTGCGCTGCGACATCAAGACCAGCGACGGCAAGACCCACGCCGAACTCGGCATGACCGGCGAGATCGTGATCGAATAACCACTACGGTATCTCGTACACCACGATCTTGTCCGCGATGCCGCGCAGCGCCGCTTGCTTCTGAATCGGCCTGATCGCCTCTTTGTCCAGGATCGCGGCAACCGCGGGTGAGTCGATCACCGGGCCGGTGATGTGGATTTCCTGCGAGGTCGACAGGCTCTGCACGCGGGCGGCGATATTGACGGTCTGGCCGAAATAATCCTGCCGCTCGTTGAGCATCACGGCCAGACATGGGCCTTCGTGAATCCCTATCTTGACGATCAGATCCTCGGTGCCGCGCTGGGCGTTGAGCGCGGCCATCGCGGAGCGCATCCGAAGACTGGCGGCAAGCGCGTGTTCCGGCCTGATGAACGTCGCCATCACGGCGTCGCCGATGGTTTTGACCACCGCGCCCTTTTCGGACGAGATGATTTCCAGCAGCGCGTGGAAATGCGCCCGCACCAGATCGAAGGCGGCGAGATCGCCGACCCGCTCATACAGCGCCGTCGACCCCTTCAGATCGGTGAACAGGAATGTCAGGGAAGTGATCTTCAGCCGCTGGTCGATATTGAGATTGTCGGCCTTGTAGACGTCGCGGAACGTCTGGTTGGTCAGCATCCGCTTCGCGGTCAGGAACGGCTTTCGCTTTCCGATCAGATGATGAAGGCCGTCGGCGGCGATAAACACCGACGGCAGCACCCGTGCGCCGGTCTGATTATCGAGCGACAGCCGCAGCGGCCCGGGACGCATGGTGGTGGTTCCGGTCGGCGCATGGACGTTGTTGTACATCAGCGATAATTGCTGGCGCTCCTTGGTCGGCTCACCCTGAACGTCGATGAATTGTGCGGCATGCGTCACCGGCTCGAACACGATAATGAATTGCGCCGGCAATTGCAGCGACAGCACCGCCTTCTCGCCCGCCGGCAGTTCGAGCGCGTCGATCACCACCTCTTCGGTCAAGGACGCAAACGATTCCTTGTTGAAGTCGACGCCGGAACTCCAGAAGATCTGCTTGAAATACTCCCAGATCGGCAGCGTGTTCGGGTCGTGCGCGGCGATGCGCCGAACACGGGGGCTGACGGTAAAGGCAACTTCCACCTGTTCGTCGACCGAAGCCTCATAACCCGCCGCGCAGAGCGCGCAATTGTAATCGTCGTGGCGTAGCGATTTCAGCGTCGAATGGGCATCGAGCACGCCGCCACAACCCGGGCACAGCACATTCCATGTCAGATCGAACAGGCCTAGCCGCGACGCGTGGAGGAAGCCGGAAATCACCCGCTCCTCGTCGAGCCCGGCCTGCCTGGAAAAATCCAGAACGTTGATCCGGTTGAGCTGGTGGTCCTCGCCTTTCTCGATGAGCCAGGCAATTGCATCGGCCACCGCCGGATCGGCGGTTTGCCTCAGAACTGCGAACTGGGCTTGGGTATCACTCATGCTGGTAACCTAGATGACGTTCCCGAGGCGGCGACGCAAGGTGCTCTCTTTGGTTCGACGTGTTTTCTTCACGCCGGCCGACATCCACCCTCGGTTCAGGTTCGAGGGCATGCTTCGCTCGAAAGCGCCACACTACCGGGGCGTGATGGCAAACATCGGCGAACGGTCGGGCTGCGTCGTCACCACACCGATCGGCATCACCGGCTCCTTGTCAACCAGCGTGACGCGAAACGCGCCGATCATCTTCGCCAACGCCAGCGTTGCTTCGACCAACGCGAAATGCGCGCCGATGCAGACGCGCGCGCCGACGCCGAACGGCAGATAAGCGAAGCGATCGGGCGGCGTGCCGGTCAGGAAGCGCGACGGGATGAAAGCGTTCGGATCGCGCCAGAGTTTTTCGTGCCTGTGCAACAACCACGGAGCGATCAGGATGACGTCCTTCTTCTTGACCGGAAGCCCCATGATCGTATCCGGCCCGCTGGCGGCGCGCGCAATCAGGAACGCCGGCGGATAGAGCCGCATGGTCTCGTCGATCACCGCGCGGGTGAATTTCAGGCGCTCGATATCGAGCGTGCCGTCGACGGTTGCGCCCTGCACCTCGTCGGCGACGTCCTGCTGGGCCGCGGGATCGAGCGCCAGCAAATAGAGCGCCCAGAACAGCGCCGTCGCCGTCGTCTCATGACCAGCCAGAATCATCGTCGCGATCTGATCGCCGAGCTGCTCGTCGGTAAAGGCTTCGCCCGTCTCAGGATCGCGCGCGTCGCCCATCAGGTCGAACAGGTCGCGCGCCGGCGCGCCCTCGTTCTTGCCGGCGGCGCGGCGTTCGGCCATCAGCATGCCGATGAAAGCCGTCCAGCGCTTGCGGAAACGGGCGCGGGCGAGATCCTGCGGGCTCGGCCAGCCGAGCGGCAGCAGCAGATCGAGAAAATGCGGCCGCGCCAGCTGCTCGCCATACTCCATGACAAAGTCGCGCAACGCGGCGCCGTGCCGGTCCATCCCGAACGAGAACATCGTGCGGCCGGCGATTTCGAGCGCCATCCGTTGCATCGCCTCGCGCAGGTCGACGGGCGCGTTGCTCGCGGCCCTGAGCTTGGCAACCGTCTCGTCGGTCGCCGCCAGCATGTGCGGAACGAGCGTCATCACCGCGCGCGGCGTGAAGGCCGGCGCCAGCGTTCGGCGCTGATGCTTCCACGCGCGCCCCTCCGCAATCAGCAGGCCCTGGCCCAATATCGGACGTAACACCCGGAAGCTCACCGGCGTGCGCGTATAGTTTTCGTAGTTGTCGACCAGCACATGACGGATCGCATCGGGCGCGTTGAGAATAAAACTGCCGCGCCCGAAAAAG
>Ga0307510_10010286_pt1 | contig 11113 bp, 9 predicted proteins | sample 12_EM_MG_FD_207224 | JGI IMG/M metagenome (GOLD analysis project Ga0307510, IMG submission 207224) | Populus trichocarpa ectomycorrhiza microbial communities from riparian zone in the Pacific Northwest, United States - 12_EM | ecosystem: Host-associated > Plants > Roots > Unclassified | place... | reverse complement strand
GTGATATTTAAGAGTTTTGTAACCCTTATTATATTATCTACGGGCTTTCTGGTGCACAGCCAAATTTTTGTGGATTCTCATAAAGATTGTGGCCTGGGGGAGGGTGGCGAAGTCGGCTACTTTTGGTGTAAAATGGGCATCGGACGAATCTTTTTGCCCTAGTACTTTACAATGACAACCCTACCAGTCGACCAAGTATCATACCCAGCACTTTTTTTACCTAGTATCCTACCTACGCTGCGAATATCTGGGAACTTGTTTCACAATCTCCCAAAATCCTCAAGCATACACTGAACAGGCTCCCCAAGTTCTCACTTCTAGAAAAAAAGAAAGAAAGAAAGAAAAAATCGCTGGTCCCTAGTGCTGCATCTCAGCTATCATGCCAGCGGTTTAATTTTTGTAAAATTAGGACTTTGTGTGGATATTCATCCGATTTCGTGCCTGTGTCATTTTGAGGTGTAGGTTTTAAGCAATTTGCGCTGTATGGTATCATAATATCATACATCATGCACCATGCCATGATGAGTACAGTGCTCGAGTATCATATCATAGCCCGTCAAGACAGGAGATGGGGGGCATGTGTTAAGAACCCTAACCTTACAAATGCTCGAAGAAAGCCGTTACGACAGCATAAAAATTGTTAGAATTTTTGGATGCTCCTCGGCATGCTCGCATACACCTTACCCCGTTGTCATTCAGACGAAGAAGTTTCTGATATGCTGCTATAGATTGATACTTCCGCCGGGAGCAAGTTCTTTGATGGATCTCGCTAACCGGTACCCGAATACTCGAGTACCAGTTACCAGTTACGGTACTCGCAATTCATTAATCCGTAAGAACTAACCGGCTGATCATGGCTGATGATCCGATGGCGTGGCCCAGTAATAGTAAATCTGCCGTTGGGTCATTGTTTTTTGGTGCATCGGGGTTAGCGGCGGTTGGTGTTATTGCGACGGAGAGGTGCCGGCTAGCTGTCGGCGTTTTTTTTTCTTTTTCACTTGGTTGATCTTCCCTTCAGCTGGGTTGATTTGGATTGGTTACTGTACGTTACCATGGAAAGGGGGGATCTGGGATTCGAGGGCGAGTGAGAGTCCGTGATTTGTTCTTACTGTGCTTGGCTTGGACTGTTGGTTACCGGTATTGTTCATGTATTGGCCCTTACTGTGCTTGACTTGGGCTGCTGGTACTTGCTCATGTACCGCATGACCTGGTTTTATTCGCCTACCACTGGTAGGTTGAAATAAAGTAGGGGCCGAAGTATGTAAAACCTTCAATACAGTCAGGAAGAGTTCAAAACAATCCTGGTTTTGGGTCATAGAGGGGTTCGGTGAAGGCGTTTTGTTGCGGATATGAGGCAGATTACAAAGAAAAAACTCTTATTCCAACGTATAATACTGGCGGCGGGCGAAAAAGAAAAAAAAAACTAGATAATGCGGTACGGTATCCATTGTAGACTAGGCCTATTACAAATTCTATATAAAAAATTTATAATATTATTATACTCCTCCCCTCTATCACAGATCTATTTGCGCATTGCAAAAAGTCTCCGGAAATGTGGACTTTGGCTCGGCGCAAGCTTTAGCGTGGCGGCCTAATAAAAAGTGCTAAGCCCTAGCCGCTATATTTCTGGAAACTTTTGCTAGGGCAAGTATTATACTCGTACCCCCTTCCTTCCTTTAACACCAACGCCTCTCGGGGAAATTACAGCTCTCCCAATAATGATTGCCACAGGTAGCTCCGTTCCACCCTTGCAGCCTATTTGCCAGATCGGAGACGTAAGAGCCCGTAGCACCCTTAGGGTCTGACAGATCTGCGAAGTTGATCTGTCCGGAATTGTACCCGCGCGCGGCCTGGTAAACGTTACCCTCGGTATCGCCGGCGTACATAGTCTGGCTGTTCTGGCTGATCCACTGCACGTAGCCTGGGCCGCTGGCGGTTCCTTGGGTACCGTCGCGGACCATCTGCAGGATGGAGGCGGCCATGTTGTTTGGGTCGTAGGAGACCGAGCCCGTGTAGGCTTGCATCAGACCGCAGTTTTGGATGCCGTTGTTTGTGCATTGGACGCGGACGTTGGCGGAGGACTGGGAGGGGTATTAGTACCTTGTATGAAAATGGAAACGGGGAGGGGGGTGGAGGAGAAGAGGGGAAGGGCACCTCTTGCATGATAACAGCGAGGATGAGTCTGGCATCGACTTTGGCCTCCTGCGAGACCCGGACGATGGCATTGTAGATCTCGCCCTGCTCGGGGCCGCTATCGAAGCGCACCATGGTTGTCCGTTGGTTCAGGTTGAACATATCGTAGAAGTTCATCCAGTTGCCGATGGGCGGGAAGTTCTCCTTGATGCCGCGGAAGCACCAGTAGTATGATGGGTCCTGGTAACCCTTGTTTCCTACTGTGAAGGACGGGTTGTACCATGCTAGCCCCTTTCCGGTGACCACAGAGCCAATTCCGCTGAGGGGCGGGGCTACCTTTGCGTTTGATTTGGAAAGGAGAACGTGGGCGCCTTGGTTGGGCTTTGCACCCTCGGTGGTTATGGTGTGGTTGTTGTTATCCGGGAAGGTGGGTGGGGTGGGCACTGATGTTTCCTGGGGAGCTGGTGCACCAGCTACGAGAGCCAGTAGGGGAGCTATGGTGAGGAGCTAGGTGGGAGTTAGCGCTCTGTGAAGGGATTGTGCTTTGTGGAGGGGATATTGTAGACATACAGTCTTGACCAACATATCGGACTGTAAAGGATTGTCTGGGGGATAGATATCAAAAGAGGGACTCTTGAAGCTTGCAGGTACGTCTGAAGTCCTAAAGAAATGGATAGAAGTACTGGACTGATGAAGGGAGTGATTGACTGACTGACTATCGTCGTCCTTTATATACACATTCAACCTCCACTCACACCTATCCCAATTCCCCAGGTAACTTAACGGTAAACGGGAGATATCAGTGTGGCCAGCGAGCCCGCACCAGACCGGGTCATCCGTCAGAATCGCCTTCACCAAGCCCATTCACGTTTCTACCTTGAGATTTGTGATCCAGCGTCAGCCCTCACCCCCGACAAATCCATTGCTCCGATATTAAATTTTGATGTTCGTATCATACAGTATCATCCGGGCTCAGTGGTAGCCTGTCCTCCGATAAACCGAGAGCGCCACTGAATGTAAGACCCATAAGCCCTTATCCTGGTGCTCCCGTCCTATTGGCCACACAATCGGTCAGTCAAATCTCTCAATTTGGAATCATCTTTTTTTTTGGAAAACTAGCCTTACTTAGACAGGGAGAATAGTAGGGAAGGGAGGAGGGTGCGAGATCCTGCAGTCCGAGTCTTGCACAGCGGTGTTGCGATGTGATGTGCAATGTCTGTCCCGGCCTACCCATTTAGAAACTCAAATAACCGATTTTTGCACATGAAAACTCCACGGAGAGTGTACCTTCTTGCCCTTTCTATTACTAATCTTATGGAGCGGCCTTTCTCCATCTCGGGGCCTGGGCCAGGGGGTTAGATCTAATTGTCCTACCCTTTCAGCTGCGGTATTGTAGCAATCCACGGCGCAGGATATCATATCTGTTTGTGCCTTGGGGAAATAGAAGCTTTCCCCTTCGGGGCATCATAGTCTGTTACTCGGCGCAATCTTACCAGGAAAGCTTTTCATTCCATGTAGTGGGGGTGGCACATAGTGAAGATGCGATATAATATTCTCGAGGGGCATAGTTCGGACGAGCCAATCACCTAATAGAGAAAAGATCCTGTTCTGCGTTTCTAGTGAAAGACTGATGTTTTCTCACCCTTGGGGTGTGGCTACTAGCTCGTGGAAGGGGAAATTGAGGTTATTTGTGGGTTACGAGGTGTCGGAATTATTTAGTAATGCATGCCACTAGGGTGAATACGGGAGTTTGTAAATGCAGGCGGGGTTTTGTAAGCAAAGCTTTTCCTCTATTTTTCTAAGAGGAATTCCGGCAAAATTCATTGTTTGCGCTACTTGAGGTCGGATATGGTTTAGTGGTTGTGCAAAGGATGGATGTTTGAGATTACAATATCATACTGCAATCGGGGTCACTATACGGTTGAAAATGATTACTCTCTAGGAAGAGAGTACTAGGGTAGGTTTATTAGCCCGTGGGAGTTGATCGACCACTCACACGTTGGATAGGTTCTGAATAGCCCCCCGCAGGCATTTCCATATTGCATACTAATAACATGGTAGAGCAGCTAGGTATCATGTCGATATAAGCTCAGCACTACGGTACTTTGCTTCCTGACTACGGGGATGATTTCTCGATCTACCGCCGGTAATTCGTCCTCTTCACCATGACCCGATCCCCCGAATATGCTCGTGAAGAAATTCAGGGGAGTGTATCGTGATTTGGAAGCACTGCCTGCCCCTTCTCTATTGAATAGTCTTCAGTTGTTGCTAGGGAGGGGTGCGTGGGGTGGGGTAACCCCTGTGGCTCGAGTGCCTAATCGGGAAATTGCAGGATAACAAAGATTGGGTCTGGTGATGTGAGAAGGGAAGGCTCAGGTGAGAAGGGATCATCTTTGGTAGCGATATTATCGAGATGCCAGAGCCGTGCCGACTTCTGCAAGTTTGGGTATATTAGTCAACTACGGTAGTTGCCTCTTCCTGCTGGAAAGAGCTTAGCGATTTCGTGGCCCACACCTATTGTTGTTGAAGTAATCACCAAGGCAGTGCTAGTAATCGACTAAAAAAGTGAAGCTGGCATCCCTCGGGGCCTCTGAGTTGCGCAGAACGTTGGAATTGCCTTTTCGAGGTTTGGGCTAAGGCTTTTCTCGGACCGCAGTCTGCGATAGTTGAATGGGACTTCCAGCCACTGAGCTGGATCTTGGCTGTTCCGAGGCCTTGATCTGCCCGCCCTGTATCTGGATTCGGGGATCAGTCCCAGCAGATGAAGTATTCTAAAAGTCACCCGCTGTTACCTTCATTTCCTTTTTTTTTCTGGCTTTACGTGCTGTTGAAGGTGGAGTCAGCGCTGGTATCGTATTTAATATCATCAAGGGGCTATTGGTGCCTGGAGAGGCTGAGCTTCTCTCCCAGGGGAGCCCTCCGATATCTTCCTAATATATCCCAAGCGTTTGTTAGAAAAGAAGGATACCCCTCATTTGAGGGAAGGAGATTACGGTAAGTCTCTAGCTTCAAAAAACTCTCCGTTGTCTGATTAGACCATCGCAAAAGCACAGTCAGCCTTCGCATGGAGAAGACTTGGTGACACCTATTGAACCACAGGCATTGAGTCAGAACCTCGCTTAGGGCCGCGTTATCCACCGTGGCTGCGGAAGGCTGGCAGTAACGGGTGATCCAAAAGCTTAGCTACCTGTAGTGAAATCTTATTTTTAAGGAGGCAAGCTTGTCACTGTCATGTCAGCAATAGGGTTGTGCTGCAGACTGCAGCACTGGCGGCAAGACGAACAGTTCCAACGTGGTGGGGCCACGGAATTAAATGCTCTTTTCGGAGCATCTTAATATCAGAGTGTCCTATGACCTGTCGACCCTGATCTGTACCACACCGCCGGTCATTCGGGTCGCTCGAAACTTCCTGGAAGGGGTTTCCCGGCCGGCAACGGCCTCCCTTCCGGGGCTGCATACAATTCGTCTAGAAAGTAAGCTTATGACCATATCAACCCAAGATTCCCGATGGAGTGGATGTTGCCCCACAGGCCACAGGTACCAGTATGAGATTTCACAGGATAGTTACAGTACTGTAAAATCTCGTGAAATCCACTACTATATCTCCGCATAGGGGTTAACCTCCGTGTTCAAAGACAAAGCACCTCAAGAAGGGATAGCGTCCACCTGGCACAATATGGCCCGTGTTTGAAATATTGGTAACTGGCTTGGCACACTCAAGCCATACCACGTCAGGTAAACACCGTTCCTCCTTAAGATGTTTTGTCTCAGAGCACGCCAGCGCGGAGATGATGGATTTCACGAGATTTTACCGTACGAGTACCGGTACTCGTGCATGAATCGGCACTCGGCATGAATTCACGAAACGAATTTACAATTTGCCCTGTCAGCCCCAGATCGGGTGGCGGGGTCATCCTCAACGGATGAATTTCGGTGGGTGTCGTACCTTGACCGTATCAGCGGGTTACACTCTATGAATTTAGGCTACCGGTAATTGAACGAGCTTGTATGGAATGCTTGTTTGTCTGCAGCTCAGCTGCAGTGTCGGTATGGGTGATAGCAAATTCCGGGAGTGGCGAAAACAAGCGGCATTCCCCCTGCTCCTTGCTTACCCACAACCAATACTGATTATGCCTCAACGCATCCCATCCGCTCACCCAGAGAGAGATGACTACGGAAGCCTAGATAACTTACTTCGTTGAAGCTACTAATCAGACGAGTTCCTGGAGAGCCGGAAATTATCTTGTTGCAAGGTATTGTTGAGTTTGAATGTGGCGTGGAATACCGGCGGTGAGCATGGCAATAGGAGTGTTATGGATGCTTCGTTCGCAGAGCCATGCAGATATTGAGCGCTCTGGGACTTGGAAAATGTTCTATTTGATCCGGCCGTTTCAGTCCCTACGAAATTCCTCACCTGTCGTTCTTGACTCTGGTGATTCTATCTCTTGTTTTTCCTCTTTCCACCGTCACTCATTATGAGAGGTCTTTTCCCCCTGGCCGCGATCTTTGGAACAATTTCCGCACAGTTCCTTGAACCTGCGCCCACTTCAGCTGTTAAGCCAATCTTGAATGGAACGGTAGAATTCGATAATTTGTTCAATTACGCTCCTAAAGAGCCCCCGTAAGTTTTATCTTGCATTCCCGTTGAAAATCTCTTGCTGGGTTGATAAGCTAACATTTCCCAGAGCTGTGCCATTTCCCGGAAACACAAACACCACTGGGAAGAACTCTCCTGTCCCAATCCCGAACACAAACACTACCACAAACACTACCACCAATTCTGCGGCCAATCGGTTTTCCGCCCAAGCCGCTTGTACTCTCACTCCCAATAATCCAACCAAGTTCTGGCGAGAGACCGTAAACCTCAACGGCGCATCACCGTTCAATGCGGATCCCACATATCAGGTCTACAGGAACGTGAGGATTTATGGAGCAAAGGGTGACGGAGTCACTGATGATTCCGGTGCATTTCAATTTGCTATTGATGGTAAGCCTCTGAGCTCCCCCCAAAATCGAGATCGATGAAAGCTCACATCCGCAATAGCTTGGAGTCGTTCCAGCAATTTCCAGCAGACAACTGCGCCGGCTCTTATCTACGTTCCGGCTGGCACTTATAAGATCTCAAACAGCGTCAAGATGCTTGTGGGCACTATGATGGTCGGGGACCCGCTTAACAAGCCGGTGCTCAAGGCAGATGCAAACCTTGGTACCAGGCCGATAATAGACGGCTTCGACTCGAGCCGATTCCTTGGCTCCACCACAAATTTCTACATCGGAATTAAGAACATCAAGCTCGACACCACTGCTATCGGTGCCAACACTGCTGCTGTTGCGCTAAACTGGCCTGTTTCACAGGCTACCCAATTGTACAATGTGGACTTTAGCATGCCGAACTTCTCCCAACATGTTGGTATCACTATGGATGGTGGGAGCTCGGGTGGTGGATCTGGAACCATTTTGAGTGATTTAGTACTTTCCCCTCTCCGTAGTATTGGAATGTGATCGATGATCGCTGACTCTGATTTAGTCTTTCACCGGTGGCGCAATCGGAATCAGACTCAACAATCAGCAATACATGTTCAAGAGTCTGAAATTCAATGGCTGTAATACTGCTATTGCTATTTCCCATGTTTTCTTCCTTACTGTGCAAGACGCCTCCTTCATGAACTGCGGTACCGGTATCGACATGAGTGGAAATGGGGTCGCGGGTTCCGTCTCTCTCATTGACTCTTCAGCCAACTCGGTTGGTATCGTGCTAAAGGCATACAAGTCCGGTAACGGCGCAGGGTCATTGGTAGTTGAGAATTTCGTAAGCACCAACTCAGGCGGCACTGTTGTTCAGAGTAATGGCGGCCAGACTCTTGTCTCTGGCAGTGTATCAAACACCTGGGTCATGGGAAATGCCAACCCCGGAGATTACCAAGGCGGAACCTACTACACTACTAGTCGCTCATCACCCCTCTTAACTTCGAGCGGAAAGTACTTCCTCATGCCCCAACCACAATACCAGCAGTACGGAAACGACCAGTTTGTGAACGTTAAGGATCGAGGCGTCAAGGGAGACGGTGCAACTGACGACACTGCTGCTATCAATTCAATCCTACTTGCCAACGCTGGATGTAAGATCATATACTTCCCCCAGGGGACCTATCTCGTTTACGACACAATCTACATTCCTCCAGGAACAAGGATTGTGGGTGATGTCTGGTCGACCATCAGTGCCGTTGGGAGCAAGTTCTGGGACGCGAACAATCCCCACGTTATGGTACGAGTAGGGAATGCAGGCGAAGTTGGTGTAGCTCAAATCACAGACATGCTTTTCACAACAGCTGATGTCCTCAACGGCGCAATTCTCGTGGAGGTCAACATGGCTGGAAACTCTCCCGGCGATGTTGGTTTCTGGAACTCACATTTCCGTATCGGAGGAGCCGTGGATTCAAAGGTCAACACAAACTGTGCCGGCTCTGACGCAAGTGATTGCAAGGCCGCCTTCCTGATGCTGCACATCACCCCCACCGGATCTCCTTACATTGAGAACATGTGGGGCTGGACTGCCGACCACTCTCTCGACGGCGGCCCATCACAAGTCATAGCTACCGGCCGCGGAGCTTTAATCAGGAGTACGAAAGCAACCTGGATGATCGGCACAGCATTCGAGCACAACACCCTCTACCAATACAACATTGTGAACGCCCAGAACGTCCTCATTAGCTTCCAGCAAACCGAAACCGCATACTGGCAGGGCCCTGGTGCGCCCATATCTGCTCCAACTCCATGGGCCGTCAACAGCGCATACTCAGACCCCAACTTTGCCGGCTGTGGTGCCGGCGACTCACAGTGCAGAATGGGATGGGCGCAGCGTATTAGCGGCGGCTCAAATATCTACGTATATGGCTCCGGCTTTTGGGTCTTCTTCGATGGGCTCACGTTTGCTCCTGGGCATGGGTATGGTGGTAGTGGTGGATGTGAGGCGAGTTGTTGCCAGAGCAGTGTTTGCCAAACAAGTGCTGCGGAGATTGTCAGTGGGTCGAAGAGTCTTTACTGGTACAACGTCAACACGCATTTGTTCACGAATTTGATCGTTGATGGGACAAATATCGCTAAGCAGCTTAATAATCCTGGGAGCTGGGGTGGTGTTGTTGCGGCTTTCTTGGCTCATAGCAGTGCTTAGACGCCGCGGGCTAGCGAGAGGGAGTTGAGCTGAGTGCGAGATGTATGGCAGATAGATGAAGGATAGATAGGTCAGGTTGGGCAATGAAAGCTTTAATGCTCAAAAAGCAGGACAAAATATACGCCCCAGTACACTTCCACCATTCCGCGTTAAAGGCAGAGCCCGTCAGAGGGAAAAAAAATTTATTTATGATAGTATGTATTGCTAAGAAGAGTAAAAAGTTTTGACATCTCAAACCCCTGTCCCTACGAGTATGATACCATCACCTTTGTCCATAATTAGGTTTAATACCGGTACCCATCTCTCCTAGAAATGGCATGGTTACCCGGCCTTCATTGCTTTCAGGTACGGTACTGGGATTGGTGATTTCGTTGCACCGTAATTCTTATTTTCACCTCGTGCACGTTTGATCCGCCGTAATCCACCTTATATCCACCTTAATATATCCACCTCTCAAAACCCCAAATTCTCCCGATACTCAATACATACACACATATTCCTATCTTTTTTAATTTTATAGGCTTTATATGATATGAACAATTTTTTCATAAGAACTTAAGTCATTGCCTCGGATGTTAGAAGCCTTATCTCACTCCTCGGTCATCAGCCGTCATCTGCTGTCTACGCCAATTCCGTGGGGGGACCTCCTGTCCCATCACCTTCAGGGCCCACCCGTCACGCGGAGGCGCACGGCAGATTCTGTTGGAAATAGCAGTTGATGGCCGCACTTGATGCGGGATGTGCCCGCACTCTGTGGCCACAGAGGCATGCGTACGCACAAGCCAAAGGGACGCGCAAGCTCTGAAAATGTTTTCACCCCACTTGTTTTTCCTTCCTTCACACCTTTCCTCGCTTCGCACCTTCCTCCCTTCCTTCCTTCCTCCATCCCTCCCTCCCTCCCTCCCTTCCTCCCTCCCTTCCTTCCTCCCTCCCTCCCTTCCTTCCTTCCTTCCTTCCTGTACACAACTTTCCTCACGCCTTTCCTTTCATCAACTTACCATCAATCAATCATGATCCTCATCTCCACTTAAGCGGTTTCAGTCCACTGCGTAAAATCCTCACCATGGATCATTACCTCCGCAACCCAGATTTTCAACAGATTCCGCAACCTGAGGCACCTGGAGTCCCTGCCCGTCCGTCCCGGGTGTCATTTCAGGTACGCCATCCGTCCCGTCCGGACCTGAAGACGGATGGACTGGACGCTTGGGTTCACTGCTTTCTTCTCCTGACACCCGCATCCCCAATCCCCTCATCGACATCGCTACAAACATACAACTTCCTTATCTTGTATTTCACTATTATCTTTATCAATATTTTTGATAAAAGTTGTTGGTTTGTGCAATCGACTCCAGTACCTCGCAGTGTGCCAATTGCTAACTTACTGTGTTTATTTCTGTAGTGGTCTTTGGCGAGAAAGTGGGCCATATGCTGCAGTGGGGTGGGGGGTAGGGCTCCTTCTCACCACCGACATCGTCAACTGGATATTCGAGAGATACCGACGTGAACATGATCGCCAGGCCCGCCGCCTGGAGGAAGGCGTCCTCGACATTGCCGAACGGTACGGATTGCCGGCTGGGCCACCCGGACCGCAAACTCCAATCCGTACCGTTCCGGCCACACGACCGTCCGCCACGAGGGAGTGCGGTGGTCGTCCAACGGGATCCGGGGCGGGGGCCTCGTCCTCGTCCTGTCCACCAACCTCTACGATTGGATCCTTTGCCGTTCAGGACGTGAACATGATCGCCAGGCCCGCCGCCTGGAGGAAGGCGTCCTCGACATTGCCGAACGGTACGGATTGCTGGCCGGGCC
>Ga0307510_10010285_pt1 | contig 11113 bp, 3 predicted proteins | sample 12_EM_MG_FD_207224 | JGI IMG/M metagenome (GOLD analysis project Ga0307510, IMG submission 207224) | Populus trichocarpa ectomycorrhiza microbial communities from riparian zone in the Pacific Northwest, United States - 12_EM | ecosystem: Host-associated > Plants > Roots > Unclassified | place... | reverse complement strand
TTTTTTTTCTCCTAGAATTAAAGATTTTGATATTTTATTTATGGGGTTTTTCACCGATGAAATTATCAAAGAATAATTGAATATTAAATATATTTTTATAGTCTATTGGTAATTCTGACGGTAATTTACATTGAAATTTCTTGAGAATCCCTCAAAGTTTTCCAAACCCCCCTAAACAAATTTTCAGATGACATTTCGTCCCATCAGTAATTCCTTTAGTGACTCATTTTTTAGTGGCAAAGTCCTGTATTTTTTTTCAACTCTCTAGAACTCTCCAATGGATTTAGTTCATTGGTAATTCCATCAGTATATAACAGTCCGTCGATATTTCTATCGATATAAAAGATTTTTTTTCTCCCTAGTGTTTTTGTATTCCTTATCTATCCAACATATTAATATAGTAAAATAACAATATAATAACACCAATTATGTTTAATAACGTAATAATAAAATCACTAACAATAAATATTCTAATTCTGTTAACAATAGTTCATTGTAAAACAACAACATATGAAAAAAAATACATTAAAGTCAATTTCATTACCCATTGATGTTTTACAGATACAAATTAGTTTGAAATATTTTTAACTAGATTTTTCTTCTTCTTCTTCTTCTTTAATTTCATCATCGTCATGTCCATCGTAATTTTATTCATTGAATTGAAGCTTGTTTATCTCATCATCTTCATCGACTTCTGTATGTTTATTAGTTGTTAATATATTATTTAACTCCTCAATATCAACAACAATAAAAATATTCTTTTTGTATTCCTTTATTTTAAGATGGTAGACATAGTAACTCGATGTGGATCAATTAATTCTTCAAGTTGAAAGATATCGTCTCTCGTATTTACTTTATTGTTACCATCCTGAAAAACTTGGACACGAACCTTAGGTTTGGTTTTCATAACGGATAACCAATCAACTATAGAATGATCATTTCTAAAGAAAAAATTGTATGTATAATAAACTCATTTACATTGCTTGGTAAAAATAAAGACATCGCCGACATTGCAAAATCTAGCCCTTGTATTAATTTCAACCAAACTATGGTGGGGATTTACTCTAATTTCTCTGTCAGTCCTATGATATTGCAATTTAATCACCTATTCTAACTTCCCTTCAAACTCATCAGAAGTTAATCCCTTGACACAAACTCCAATATTACAACTCTTTCTACCTTGATCATATTTTTCAGTATGAAAAATAAATCCATTGATAAAATACATGTTATAGCATTTGACATTTCTTTCAGGATCCAAACATAGTAAATTCAAACTACTAGCAGCATTGCCTCCTATTTGATAAACCTAGTATATAATTACAACCATTAACAGTTATAAAAAAGATGTAATAAAATTAAGTATTATGAAAGTTAAAAATTATCAAGTACTACTTACATGTGTTTTAAATTACATGAAAAATTATTCATCTTGTAATTGTAGAATTTGAGATTTAGTCAAATGTGAATTCTAGGATAATAAAAATTTACGATGTTATTATTATCAGCTTATATGAGAGTATAAAATAATATTTTTTTTAAATAGCAACATGTTATTATTATGCTTACTGAATAAAAGGTCTCAATTCATTGCACTCAAATAACATATAACTATGTACATGTTTGAATTTGATATCTATATAGTATCTTAACATCACTGTATTTTTTGATAAAGGTCTTCCAGGATGAAAAAATATTGACAAATTTTCACTTGAAAGCACTTCCCCACCATCATCATTTTTTTTTAAACATGGTTGATTATTGTTCTCAAGTGAGACTCAAAATAATACGAGATAAATATTAGAATCTCTTCAACAATATAAACGTCACATATCAAAGTTTCAACATACGCTTTGTTTTTAAATTTTTTTCTTAAGGTTGAACAAATATCTACATGGAATTAAATAGAGATTGAATAAATGAATGTTTTAATTTTTTTTAAATAACAATAAAAATTTACTTAGGATGCACATGTAATCCCTAATCTCTTGAATGAATATATCCATCTGTACTGGATGTATTATCAATTTGTTCATTTCCATCAACATTTTCCTTAAATAGTAAATATATGGGTAGATGCTTTATTGAATTGAAGAGGGATAAATGTAATATTATCTCAAGTTTGCAAATCGTCTGAATGATATTAGTTTCAAGCTTCTCCATCTATTGGGTATGCAATTTGTTAGAGTATATATCTCTAAAAAAGTGATTAATCTTCATGAGTGCATCTTATGTCCCTTTTGACAATAAATCCATGTAAGCAAGTGGAATGGGTGTTTGCATAAATAAATGATAATCATGAATCTTCATTCCATAAAATCTATAATCCTTCAAATTCACCAATCTAGATATGTTCAAAGCTTATTCATTAAGAAAACGCAAACTCTTAAGTCATTGGTAGACATGTAATTGTGCATTATTATCTAAAGCGAAGCTGACTTTGGGATTTGTGACTTGTGGCCCATCATAAACTAATTTCATATTTTTATAGTGACAAAATGAATGTATATCCATTCTAGCTTCTAGTCTTTATGGTGTCCTTTGTCTTTCTTTTAACATCCATCATTATGTTAAAAATATTTTCAAACATGTTCTTTTAATATGTATGACATCCAAATTATGCCAAAGAAGATTAGTCTTCTAATAAAGAAGCTCCTAAAAAATACTTTACTTTACCCAATTGTGGGTCATACCAAAACCATAAAACTTTTGTTTATCAGATTGAAAACCAAACATAATGCCCTTATACTATGAGACTACGTCATACAATTCTTCACTCGATGGTACCAATGGTACAACACTCCTTTCAACTCTACCTATAAAAAAGTTCTCTTTTTTCTTTATGTACTTATGATTGGTTGGCAAGAATCTCCGATGGCAATAAAAAAAGACGATTTACCACCATTTGTTAAGGTGAAGGCCTTGTTATTTTTTTATACAATATGGACAAACTAATTTTTCATACGTGCTCCAACTAAAAACCATCTTATACAAGAAAATCTTTAATAGTTTACATCAAAGCTGCCTTCATCTAAAAAATTTGTTTTCTTGAAACATTATACGTCAAAGTCCCATATATGATCATAATTGATTCAACTCATCAATCAACGGTTGAAGATAAACATTTATATTCCTACCTAGACTATTAGGATCAAGCATGACTGTAGATAAGAACATGAACTCCGACCTCAATGACAAGTTGTAAATCATAAGTTTCACCGACCAACAATAATAGGGCGCAACAAATAATCCAAATGGATTGAATCCATCTAAACATAACCCAAGACATACATTATATGGTTCTATTAAAAACTAAGGATGCACCCTATTAAATTACTTCCAAGCTTTACCATTGAAAGAGTGCGTCATAACTCAATCTGCCGCATCATGCATGTGAATGATGTCATGTCATATGTTCACCAGTCTTTGAAAATATGTATAACCTTTGCAGTCAAAGAGTGATTGGAAAGTATCTCGGTTTTCTATGTGTGACAAAAATCGTTTCCCTACCAGTTCTGGATTTATACCTAGTATGACCACAAATTCTACACTTCATAAAATCTGTATTTTCATTATAGTAAAACATGCAAAATTTTAGACACTTGTCAATTTTATGATATCCTAGACCAAAGGGTTTCATTACAAATTTGCTTTCAAGCAAATTGTTTTTTACTTATTCGACTATCTTGTCATATCTAACCTCACTCAGATCATAATCTAACTCAATGGTGAATATTTGTTTAATAACCAATAATTTACTATAATTTATATACTCATCTTATAATGATTCGGGGAAATTGTAATAATTTATTTTTACCCTATTTTTTGATATTTTTTCAAAAATTAAAAAATACAAAAAATATCAAAATTCAAATAAAATATGTTTTGATGTGATTTGACAATTAATTTTTGTTCAATTCATAATCTTTAAGCCAGTTCACTTGTAGCTTTGGCATTAATATTTTTTTTAAAGCGAATACAAAACAAAATGATGAAAAAAAAAAGAAGGTAAAATTAATCAAATAGTTTTTTAGTGATTAAAATGAATTTTTTTTAAAAGGACTGCTCTAGTTAAAAAAATATATACCAACGAAAACTACAAAAGGAAAAGAAATAAAAATAAAATTGACGTAGTAAAATGACTCTTTAAATTATTTTTTTTTGAAAGATAGGGAAATACTCTAGAAATTTCTAGAAGAAAAGAGAACATCCTTAAGTAGTCTAGAAAGCTGGAGAAATTTCTAGAGTAGTCTAGAAAATATAGAAAGAATGAGGGTAGTATAAATTGATAAGCCACACTACACTGAAAACCTAAACTCTCTCAAAACCAAAAACAACACCCCTGAATCTTGCTCTCCAGCCAAAAACACCATGACCCCTCTCCATCTCTGTTTCTATTTCAAAGCAAGAAAACTTCTTCTGGTAGTGTAGAGAATTAGCAACTCCCCAGCCATGGCAGCCACCGTTCCAACAGTAACAACAGCATACAGTGTCCTATCTTCAACCGAGAGCAGCATTGAAGGATTTTCCAACAGCAGCTTTTAACCGTCACCTTATATTCCAGCAGCGCCATCTTCAACTGAGAGTAGCAGTGGAAGTGACCAGCTTCACCAGCAGCTCTCTCCTCAGCTGTGCAACACAAGCAAGAGTTTCTCTCACCAGTCTTCCTCTGCACCGTGAGTAGTAGTAGAAGATTGGCTTCGTCAACAATGGCTAGCAGCTGACTCCATTGTGAGTAGCAAAAGCTTCAAGAACAGTTACCTCTCATCCTTCTCCTCTGCACCGAGACCAGCAGGAGGAGATCTGATGCATCAGCCACGTCATTTCTCAGCAGCAGTTGATAGAGCACAAGAAGCCTTTCTTTCTTCTCTTAGCTGCAGGAGTAGAGACCTGGAGCCTGTTCTTCCATCACAGCAGCAGCAAAGCTTCAGGAATTCCACCGTGACGCTAGTTTCTCTTGCCTCAGCCGTGCTGCTGCAGCAGCAGCAGCACGTGAACAGTAGCAACATTTTTCCTTACAACAGCCTAGCTTCCCTTCAATCTCCAATTAAAGGTCCTATCGTAACACACTAAAATGATCTCTTTTTGTTGAACAAAGCATGCATGCTATGATATTATGATGATTTAGGATTAATGGTGTGAATGAAGATATGTTTGTGTAGCAATGCTAATGCATGTGGTTTGTGATTAGGAGAACATTGTTGTGAATTTTGATTGATGATTGATTGATATTAGGTTAAACTCATAGCCTTTGTTTTGATTATAATTGAATCTTTAGTTTGATTTAGCATGATTTGATTATTTTTTTATCATTTGTTTTTATTGAGAAACAATATTAGGAAAATTATGTGAAAAAATTTTAATTGAATATGTTCTTTAGAGTAATGGACACGTTAGGTGTTTTTGGTAAATTTTTTTTGAAAATAATAAATGACATAAAAGACATACAAATAAAAATAAATAATCCATAAAATAAAAATGGTTGATTTTAGATAAGCCTTTAGTCATAAGAGCATCATGACTTAGGAAAATAATATAGTAAATAAAAATTTGAAGTGTTGTCAATAAAATTAAAAAATCATTAATGTTGTAGGATGGCATTTTATTTGTTGATATTTTTTTTAATTAAATATATGAACATTGAGTTTAATTGAATGGAATTAAATAACGAAAAACTTGCTTGTAGGCTTAAACTAAGAAATTGATTTTTTCATAAAAAAATGAAAAAGAAAAACTTAATAAAAATAATAATTTATTAATCATCTCAAGATGAGATGATATAGTCTAACCTTCAACCCTTCATCCGAATGTTGATTAAAAGATTAATTAAAAAAATAAGAAATTAATAATAATAATAATAATAATAATAATAATAATAATAACAAACAAATAACCAAAATAGTAATAAAATTGTCCTTTGAATTTCTTGACCGTCGAATTAATTATTTTTATTAATTATCAATCAACTTAGGATGGTATGATCTAATATTGGATATGATCTTTGGATGTACATAAGTAAATAATAATATCAATTAACACATAATTTGTGGAATATTAATCAATAAAATTTTTGGTTTTCCTATAACCATTTTGATTTTTACAAATAAAATTCAATATCCTTATCATTTATTAAGTAGTCCAGGATGGTATGGTCCAATAACTGGTCCTATTTTATGGACGCGACTTAATAAATAATATGATTTGTTCAACCTATAACAAGTCTTATAAACATATATACCCATCATTACCAAAATAACTCATGATGGTAAGGTTTGATATCGAGCCCTGTTTTGTGGACTTTGTTTTGTGAACAAAGATAATAACTTGAATAATATACATATCAGTTTAGACAAACAATAATTAAACCACATTTATCATTGAAAACAAACAATAATGCAACTTATTTTAGATAAGATGTACGTATAAGGTGATGGTTATCTATCTTGTTATATAATTAACCATTTACCCAAAATCTTTGAAGATCAGTTACGATTTCTAGTTACCATAATTTTAGTTACCATAAAACTAAGTGATGATTTATTTTTCATGTATCTATCCCTTTTACAAGTTAGCAAGCCTCAATATCCACATGTAACAAGAATCTTTAAACAATTCAAAAACTCTAATTGTGTTTGTATTTGGTTCTTTATCTATATTTGAGCATTCACTTGTAGAACCATAATTGTTTTTCATTGCATTCATCATCATATTTCTAAGAATTACCATTATCATTTACAATTTTATGCACGATACTAGAATTAGATTGAGTCAACCATACTTTCTATCATGGTTTTTTATAGAACATAGGATACTTCTCCGTGTACGAACCAATACAAGTATTTTTTTTATGAATTTGTTTTTATAGATGATGCATCATAATATTTGGATCGAAATTTTTTTTATTTTTACACCTCTTATAATATGGATATCTAATACCATATCCACTAACATTTTTCAGATTAAATAGTGTATAATTAATAAAACCCCAAATCTCATTACAATAATTTATCATGCACAACCTTTTGGGTGAAACTCGATATATCTAAAAATAAAATTTATATAAAATATTGATAACAACAAGTACTAATTAATAATGTGAACTAAACAAATTATCGATACCCAATTGATTAGCTATTATTGGTTCAATTTAAATTTATTCAATCTATTTTAATAATATTATTTAATCATTATGAATTTTCTCTAAAAATTCATATTTTTTTCAAATTTAATGAAATTTTCAACTTAACAATAAATTAAATTGATAAAATATAAAACGTACTCGTTAAATAACATATTATTTATTTCATAATAATAAACCTAAGTTACAAAATTAAATTCAATTTCATCAAATTACAAACAAATATAATTTTTTTTAATCTCAAAGAAACCTTTACATGTACAAATCTTACATTCATACAACAAGTTTCTCTAGAAAAAACCTATAAAACAAGTACACAATATAAACAAACTATATATACTACATAAAATGCTAAAATATTAACATAAAAAAGGGTTATAACAAAAAATTGAGTACATTTGTTTACTTGATATGGTGAATCTTTAAAAGATTCAAAGAAATTGAACTAGGTTTGGGGTATTGACAGATTAAATATTGAGGTGGCTAGATTTATAATGATAAGAGCTAAAATTATGAAAACAATAAAAGGACATATTGTCTTTTGCTAAAAACAAGAGAGAGAGAGAGTCATGTTGTTGGATATAACTTTAATATTATCCATTATATTTTTAATCCAATAGAATATATGTTACATATTTCAATATAACACACACACTCATATACTTCCAATATAAATATTACTATTTTATTTTTTGCTAAATAATAAATAATAATAAAATAATGAATATCCATATAGATATATATAGAAACCTAACGGATTGAATATAAATATTTAAAATTTATATACAATAAATAATAAATAAAATATAAATATAAGAAAATTCGATTCATGAATATTCATCTTTAATATTTATGTTGAGCAAAAACTAGTAATCTAATTCAAATGAAGTGGAAATGAAAGCGTGTCATACATAATCGATAATTAGGTTTTACTAATTAAAAACAGATGGAAATAACTACGGCAAATTAAGATCAAGTCTCCAGAGGATTATAATTCAAAGGAGTTAAAATAAGCAAAGAACTTTATCATTAGTTAATTAATTTCTTTTTCTTATATACTCACTCTCTCATTATCAAAGCTTGCTCGTTCCGTCTAGAAACTTTGAAAAAAAATAAAATAAACTTCTGTACGTTTTGCTACCATTAATGTGTAACACGTTACATACGTTTACTGATAAGATAGATAAAGCAAAGTATGCAAAGAAGTTTGAATGCATTTACTGTGCAGCTTGACAAATAAAGATTCATATATCTTTTGATTTATCTGTTGATTCACCTTCAAATTTTATTGTATAGTTTTATATATATAAAAATTAATTGGTTGTAACCAACTGTTTTAATTATTTTATAAGTTAATTTTTTATTTTAATTATATTCTCTATTTAGCTTCAGATTTTTTTGGTTAGATTAATTTGTATCTCGTGTGTTAATTTGTTTATTAAATTATTGAATTATAAACTTTTCAATAGTTATAATCTTAGCGTGGACCATCTATTGTTTTTTTTTCGATTTATATTTATGTGGTGTTTTTCTCAAGGGTGGTCAATGGGCCATTATTGTGATGAAATCGCCTACTCAACTTTCCGGTGTAATTGGGACCAATTAATTATCATAATCGACAGTCATGATTCCAACGTTATTTCTGCGAAGTTGGATATTATATATCAAACTTGACTTGCATCTAGAAGGGGAGGAAATCTGAAGAGGAAGATGACTATCGATCGATCTAATTGAGTGGACAAAGTACTGTATTTTAATTATGTGGTGTTTTTCTCAAGGGTGGTCAATGGGCCATTATTGCGATGAAATCGCCGACTCAACTTTCCGGTGTAATTGGGACCGATTAATTCCAACGTTATTTCTGCGAAGTTGGATATTATCAAACTTCACTTGCATCTAGAAGGGGAGGAAATCTGAAGAGGAAAATGACTGTCGATCGATCTAATTGTGTGGACAAATATTGTGTGTGTTTGTTAATTAGTTTTAATCGATCTTGCTCAGACATATATACCCAGTTTGTGTTACTTTTATTACAGATCGGAGATATTATTTAAGTTGATGTACTCAGGCATGCATGTTCTGTCGAACTGGTTGTAACGTAATCAGAAAGGATCAGATCTCTATTCTATAGCAAAAGCCTACTATATGGATTTCCGATGAGTTAAAGAAAAAGTCCATGCATTAAATATTAGGTTGGATTTTTTTTTCCAGCTTTAAAAAGTGTTAAGATTTTAGGAAGTCAATAATTTAATTTAATGCATAACGGTCAAAATACTTTTAAGAAAGTGATATATTAGCTAATGTATTTTTAAAAAATATATATATTGAGATTGTAATATATTGGATCGATTGTGATTAACAATAATTAACTTGTAAAGCTTGTAATTTGGGATATGAGATTATAATAAAACCATAACGAAACAAAATAGAAAATTTAATTATAACAAATCAAATATTGAAGGTTGAAAGAGGAAAAACAATTAAATTTAAAAATGAATTAAAAAAATCACTCGAGTAAATTTATATTGGTGACCAATGCAACGACATGGCCGAGCCAACTTTTTTTCGAATGTAAGAAGAGAAAACTTTAGTGGATGCTAGAATTTTTAAATAAGTAAAAAAATCCAAGAATCGATCGGGTTATTGATTTGATTGAGTTTAATAAGTTCAAGTCTATTTTAATAATATGAAAAAACAAACAAACGTGGATGAATTTTCTAAACTTGGTTCAATCTTCTAAAATCTTAACCTGTGAAATCTCATACTCGAGCTCAAGAATCTTAGTTCCCAACCAATTTAATTTTAAAAAATAAAATTAAAAAAATCAATGTAAAAAACTTGTCAAAGCAAAAAAATAATAGCAACAAAAAAAACGATAATCAAACTTGATAGAAGAAAAATAAAAAAAGATGAAAACACAAGAAAACCTCTCGACCTAAGTTATGTGTTGTTTTGTTTTTAAGAGTATTCTAGTGACTTAACTCTGAAAAAAAGTTGTAAAAGACTATAGTAACCTTGATTAATTAAAAAAATATCTAGAAGATGAGTGAGAAATTGTTTGAAGGACAAAACATTTAATTTACTTTTTCAATCCCTAATAATTGACTTGGGAGAATAAAAGAAAAATCAATTGGTGTCAAACTAGAGGTTTATTGATCACACATGTCACCAAGATGAATCAATTGACGTGACAAAACAAAAGTTTTGACCATCAAAGTTATTCTTACAAGTAGCCTGAAGGCGGTAGAGCGACTGATATGTGCCATGTATGTGTAAGCAATTTTTTTGAGTTTTTAATTTATCAAATTACCACATTGCCTATAAAATCAAATAATTATTACAAAAGAAACACTGTGAAATTATGAAGCCCCCATAGGCAAGCTCTGAAAATTTTGATTTTTTAGGTAATATAGTCATTAATTACACTGCTTGAAAAATTAAAATATAAAAAAAAGTCCTTATACTACAGTTAGGTTTTTATTTTTATTTTTAAGGGCAATATAGTCAGTAATTACACTGCTTGAAAAGATGAGATAAAAAAAAGTCCTTATGCCATAGTTAAGTATTTTTTTTTGTTATTAAGGGCAATCAAGTAATTTAATTATGCAAAAAAATTAAAAAAAAAAACTAAGATATCCCTAAACAATTCTAGCATGACAAATGAACCTTGTAAAAAAAACATTTTACCCTTGAAGGCTAATTTTTTATATTTTTTTCTGATGATGACAAAACTGTATATTTACTATTTCAATTCACAATAATTTATGAAATCTGCATAATGGTTTTTTCACATGAAATAGGTTCCGCTGATATGTGATATTGGAAAACGACTAAAAATGAATCACTTACAATCTATTAACTTAGATTTATGAATTAAAGTTGATGTCCTAATATGATTAATACTTCATCTTCTTCTTTAAGCCTACCAATCATAAGTGTTTCTATATAAATGACCTTAAGAAAAAATTGTTTCCA
>Ga0307510_10010284_pt1 | contig 11114 bp, 13 predicted proteins | sample 12_EM_MG_FD_207224 | JGI IMG/M metagenome (GOLD analysis project Ga0307510, IMG submission 207224) | Populus trichocarpa ectomycorrhiza microbial communities from riparian zone in the Pacific Northwest, United States - 12_EM | ecosystem: Host-associated > Plants > Roots > Unclassified | place... | reverse complement strand
ATCAGTTCGGTGTACCAGAATTTCACGAACCACTTGTTCTCAAGCTGTCCAGTCATGTTATTCGTGGCATGCTCAGTCCCGGCTATTACTGTTCAGCTGGAATCGATGTGGTGGCTACTGAAAATAAGGTCCTTGGGTAGCCGCGATACTTTGTTCAAACATACGGCAACTAATACTTTTTTAGTCCGGATAACTGCTCGCAGGTCTCATTTTTTTGCAAAAGCAAGCGAGGGGGTGCAGTATTGGCCCTTCCAATATCGGCTCAACGTCAGGACACTCTTGCGCGGGAAGCTTTTGGAAAGTGGATGGTAACACATATCGATCGATGGTTTGCCTTCGCCCGAAAGCTTGAACTGGGAATCGAGCAGATGGAGGAACTCATTCTAGTCACTGGCTGCGATCGCGCGAGATCTTGGACCAATGTTGCTTTCTTGAGGAACCAATTGGATGCGCAAGCATCCTTCGGGGTGGAAGTAACCCATGGTCCTGAACATAGAATCGACTGGCAGTTTTCACCCGAGCGAGTTGTGGGGGCAGTGTTAAACCAAGGGCCTAGTGGCAAGGTATGTTAGTGTACCATCTTCAAGTGCCAATGAGCCTGAGATTACTTCACCGGGTTCTTGTGTCTCTTAGGACCTAACTGAGGATCAATGCATATTCATCCGAGGTTTCCGTGTTGCCCGTACCTTTGCGATATTGCCGAGGTATCTTAGAGCAGCAGCCAAACCGTCCGAGTCGCCGAATGTGGATAGGTGCGACCGGGACTCTGGGCCAGACCTGGAGCCTGCATCAATACCATCTGTTTCTAAGGTGAAGTCTTCGGCTTATCGTAATTAAGCCGTCATTTGATTCCCCGAAGGATCAGGACCCTCTTTACTCTATACTTGGCTATCTCGCTGGAGTGAGTAGTGATGACCCAGCAGTACCTTTTTACTTGATAACTTTCACAGCGCGCACCTGAAGGCGATATGGTTCTTGTTCATGATGATGACCTGGCTCGGATCGGCGAAAGCTGTGATTATAACGTGAACTAGTACCGTATGTCACTTGCGTCATCTCACTCAACATCTACAGGCACCGGAAACTCTCCTACCAGATGTGGTTGAAACTTACCTTCAAGCTTCCAATCCGGAGATACATACAGATTTATGTCGTAAGCGCTTACGTGTATCACAACTTCTCTGATCCTCAGAGAGCATATGAAAAGATTTGTCGCCTGCCCCAAATGCTGATCCACAAATCGTCAGAGTGGCAAAGCTTTTGATGACATCTCATGACTCTAGTAAGTGATGCGTCCTTATGCTGTGAAGGTTGAAATTCCTCTGAATTGCTCTGACTGAGCCTGCCGCACGTGACAGGTCTTTCCCGGCAACTCTCACTGACATCCCTTGCATCTCGAAACCTTGACTCTCATTATATCGGCGAGTGTTCGGCCATGGATCGACGAAGTCTAGAAGGTGACAAGGTGAACCCACCGGGTTCACTCGCTCGAACCGACGTGAGTGGGCACAAATATTCCTCTCAGAACACTATACCGGTACATCGAGCTGCAGCAGATTCTGTCAATGCCCCCCAGGCCTCACAATCCATTCCATTGCTCAACTTCCCACCAGAGCTCATAACTCGCATCCTTCTACACCTCTCCCCTCTCGATATTATATCGTGCGGGCGTACCTGTCGGATCTTGTATGACCTGTGCGGCGACTCTGCCTTGCGTTATCTCGTTCAGATGGAACGCTGTTCAGTAAGCGACGACATGAGTTCGGGTATATCTTATCCCGAACGACTTCGCCTTCTCGAGGAGCGGGAAGATGCATGGAAAATGCTCGATTTTCGCAAGTCCGTGCACGCCTCCGTGCCATTCGCGTCGACTGGTTTCTATGACTTCACCGGTGGGGCGTTCTTCCTCAGCACGAGACTCGACCGTGCGAGTGGCCCAACCTCGATGGGGTACTCCTATCTCACCCTTCCGTCACTTCCAAATGCACAGCATTACAAATTGGAGTGGAAGGAGTTTCATTTTGAAACAGAGATGTTAGACTTCGCACCCGCGGTCCGCGAGCATGATCTGATAGTGGTTCTGACCGTGTACGTGGTTTCCTGCTCCCATTCGTCCCGAGTTTGACCTCCGAAAAGGAAGGAGGACATGCCTCGTCATTCGGACACAATCACGATTTTGCAATTACGGCTATTGAGTTTTTCAACCGGCCAGCCTCATCCTCATGCCGAGCAACCCGTCATCTTCATCGCCACGACGAGTCTGCCTCTTGGCGACCCGGACGTTCTGATTGATGTAGTTGGAGACTTCGTCGTCCTTTTTGTCACTTTTCTGGAGGAATGGAATGAGAATGAGGACATGTTCTTTCTGGTGCGCTGGAAAAAGGGTGAGGTGCACTGTGTGAGTGTTTCGGGGCTATTCCACAACCCCTCCAACTTCGCTTATATGTAAGATTTCAGCTTTGTCCCCCAGAACGGGGAGCCTACACAGATTTTGCTTTTTTTTTACAAGATACCCTCGTGATGCCCAACATGAAGGACAATAGGGTCGAAGTAACCAAGATTGTGATCGATAGTGACGATACACCACGCCTTGTACCCCTATGCATGCTCCACCTCCCTCCGCTCACTCACGGCGCCTCGATCCGCTCTCTAATCTGTCGCGCAGAACCAAACCCCGCCAGTTCAGGACCAGTTGCTATCCCATCTACCTCCGGCCGGCCATTCCGTGACAAGGCTGATGATGCGATCATTATTTTCGATGTGTCCTACCACCCCTCTGGGCATGAATGGTTCACATTCATAGTGCACCGCCGTGCGCTCTTCGCTCATATCCCTGCGGCGCACCGCGCAAGTGCGCCCTTCTGTTCTGTCCCTGACGAGACACCCGCGCCGGTGCAGGTGCCATGGTCCGCATGGGGCCCCGCCGCGACGCGTTGGTTCGAAGGGGAACACACGTCAATGGCTTGGATAACGAGGACGGCTGGCCAGCGTGCGGTGACGTTGGAAAATAGGATGCCGACGCCGATCATAGTGCGAGACTTTAATCTGTATGCTGTGCGCGCCGCTCGCGCGCTTATGGTTGCGAGCGGGCAGTCGCACCAGGGAAACTTGAGCAGGCAGCTTCCGAATGGGAACCGGATGACCCTTAAAGTGGAGGATACCCTGCTTTCCGCAGGCTCTATATTCGAAGAGGACGTGCGGTCGTCGCTGCCCTACGTCGAGATTGTGACCCGGAATGAATATCACTATGGGGGCGTTATGATCGACGACGAGAGGATTCTGGGTTTGGAGGTATGCTCCCAATTTTTTTTATGTCGTCAATCAGTATACACGTTGTTTTGAACTTATCATTTTTACAGTGCAGCGAAGAATCCGAAATTGGGATGTCGTTTTTCGACGTTCACGTCTTGGGGTAGCGTAGAGGTGTTCTGGGAACGATGTGCAATAAACGTCAAACTGAAAGGTTAGTTTATGTGGGCTAGGATAGGGAGAATTCGACCTTCGGCAACCACACCCGTTGCTTCTTCGTGGCTATATTGTATTGAGTATTGAGTCCATGCTGGACTATAGTCTGAGGATAGTACGATGATTCAATAGAGACGATTGATATCGCCCATGCGTCGGCCACATGACTCGGAGGAGCAGGGAGAGCACAATCCAATAGGCCCGAGGTGGGGTCCGTGCGGAGGGTCTGAATGACTTGGTGAACGCCCTTCACCGCGTAGCACCGTGACAGTGCCAGCGGGGTATAGCCTTGAAGGTGCGTGCATGTCTCCCTCTCGTCGGTTGGATCCGAGGGACATCATGCAAGGCTGGCTGTAGGAGTTGGAGAGGTTAGATGATGGACGCGGAATTGGTGTAGGAAGAGGCACGGGCAATGAAGTGGAAGAAGAGGAAGCAGTGTCCATTTTGGTATGTATTGTACAAGGTATTGTAATATGTTGTCCGGTCTGAGCAGCCCAACATGGTTCTTCATGAATCACGAGTTGCTTTGGCTGTATCAAGGTTTAGTTCAATGCACGACGGCCGAGGAACACGTTCATTGAGTCCACTGAGACAGTTCGTAATGTACACATACGACACAAATCACTATAATTACAATCAAAGAAGGAGATGAGGGAATAGCAGCGTGCACAGTAACCTGAATATACAATGCCACCTACTCGTGGGGTTGGCCAAGGATATCCCTGGCCTTGGACAGGAATTGTGGGTCAAAGACTGTCAAATCCTCACGACGAATTTCCCTCTTTGCGTCCTCGACAAACGCGCCTCCCTGTCCAGCAATCATCCGGCGTAACAAATCCAGGAGCGTCATAGTGATGTAGCCGGGGTATCCAACATTTGAGAAGATTCCACGATCCCGAAAAGCGATATCACAGACGAGATCAAGGATTATTTGTCGAGTCCCAATCGAATTGAATTCCTGCCAGTCGGACGTGATGTCCCAAAGCGCGCGGTCAAAAACGGTCTCGTGAATCTCACTGGGCGGGGACGGCAATGTCGATAAGAGTTGCCTGATAGAAAGGAAGTAAAGTTCGAGGGTAAGGCCAAAAGCGCCATTGCTGAGGTCCTGGAGGCGCCAGAGTTGTCGTTCCATGAGATGGCTTTGGGACAGGGAACTGGGGATTGCCTCTATGGATCGCAGGGTCCTGACCATTTCCTGGAGTCCTTGATTTCTCCACTCCTGGTTAATGCCAAACAACCTACGAAGTAATCTTGAGAGGTATATCAATTGTGGCTGAACAGGACCGGCCACGAGGTCAAGGGTCTGCCCTACGGTTGTGGTCCCCGTGACGTCGTCAAACGCTACGCCAGGCAACTTCTGAATCAAGCCGTGAGTCTCTTCGTTGATCCGTTGTTGGAGTTCGGATAGGGATGCATCCATTCCGAGTCGTTCCATACTTTCAACTTGCTCCTGAATAGGTGTCAGGTCGGGTTCATTCTGGCGTAGTATTTTTGTTATTCTTCCCCGCGTCAGATCCTTTTCCTCCGACGTGTTAAGTGCTTGACGTAGCCTTTCGACATGGTTCCACGCGGCGGCAAACTGTTCGTCTATGCTCCGGGCGGTCCTAAGTGCCGTTTCAGTGGGATCCAAACCATCCTCCGGGTGGAATGCGGAAAGTTGCTGCAGAGTAGTGTGGGCGTACGACTGCAGCTCCGAGGAGTTCAACAGTTTCCGGATAATCACAAGAGAGAGACATGTCCAGCGTATGGCGAATGACTGATTGGACTTTATTTCTGACACCTCACGAGTCCCTCCACTGCTTGCGATATCACTAAGCACTTTCCCGGGATGCCTGATCAAAGAGATGTCTGCGCCCATAGAGAACACGAATAGCGCCATGGCCTCAGTGCATGCTCGCGCACGCACGCGCCATTCATCTTCGTCTTTGAATAAGCGCCGATTGCTGCACGTTTCGAATAGACGCCTGATGTCTCTGTAGAGCTCCTTGTTGCGGTCGATCTGTTCACGCACCCACGCATTTGCACACCACCTCGTGTCGAAAGTACCAATGATCGCCAATGCGAGTGACCCTGCGTCCTCGACGTTGAAAGTGAGGCTGTTGACCAGCCATCCAATCGCCCGTGCATCTCGGAGGTGGCGCGCCACACCGAATCTCATCGCAATCCGCATCTGTCCTTCTGCTATGTCGAAGCCCAGTCGCAGCGGGGTGAAGCGAAACCCGCCCGCGCTTGACTTTCTCCACAGATTTCTGGTTATATACCAGACCAGAGGAGAAAACGGGGTGCGATATGAAGATTGTGGGTTTACGGATGGTGTAACCGTGATAATGATGTAGAGCATGGCACAGAGGACGGTTGCGAAAAGAGTGGATGTACCCACAGTCGTGTAGGTATTCAGAAGGAAGTCGGCAAGCCCAGCGAGAAAAAGGAAGAGGGAGATGTGGACGAGTCCAGGCACCGCTTCTGCTATTGCTCGCATGTACCCGCGCCTGCTAGAGCCTTCATATAGATACTGCCGAAGCCTGGCAACCTTCAAGGGATGACGGTAATACTGGAATATGCGCATGTGGTCCCTGGCCCACTGTCGGATAAGAGTTGCAAGGAGTGCTGCGGTAAGGCTGGACACGAGACTGATGATCCAGATGATATTCACCCTGACGTCAGACGTTGACGGACTGAGAGTGAAATCTGGGAGGGACGAATTGGAAGGGACGGGAATCTGTGCACCGAGAGAGGAAAGCTGTTGGGAGATTTGGTTAAGTAGTGCGACCGATTGTTGCTGGTAGAACGCCGACTGTGCTGCGGGCGTTGGTTGAATGGACTGACTACGATCGATGATGAAGGCGGTGAGGACAGCGGAGAATAAGCCGGCCTTTGGATGCATCCGTCCATCAATACGATGAAGCTCACAATAGATAGTGTGGAAGAAAGCGAACGCACAAATACGAGGAGACCGTCCATACCGCTGGTGAGATCGTTGAGGTTGGCTGTGTCGTACTCTTTGGATATTCTTCCGTAAAGTGACCATAGCGGATTCGCACTATCGCTGAACCCTAGGTCAACTTCTGTCTCGGTATCGGGATCCATGAAGTTGGTGATTAGCACTCGCGGAGAGACGGACGTAGGAATGTGGGGTTCGTGAGGCGAACTCGTCCCAGACACGGATGAGCATTTAGATACCCAGCCAATGCTGGTGCTTCCATAATTGATGTGGGTTGACACCGTTATCATGGTTGACGTGAACCATACAACTGCGGAGGGATGGCTGCTGGCATCAAAGTAATTTACCCACAAACGACACCACTGCACCCCATGACCTAGTGAGTAGTGACTCCGAGTCGGTATTTACCTGAGCTGCATTACATAGCGATTAGCGAAGTTGGTCGTATTTATGATCACTTATCACTTACTAGTACCTTCCAGGTCGTGCTTATGTGATGTGCTATCCCCACAGAGAATCGTGTAGCACACATAATGGCTCAATCGAAGTACCGGAACCGCTATAAATAAACTTCCAGCAGAGGCAGTGAGTGCTCCGTCGGCACTCCGAGTCCGCACACCGGCATTTACCCTCCCTCGTCGTCCCCGAAGGAGATACAGCGCAAAGATCCGGGGGGAGAGAGTGGAAGAAGGCGAGGGAGGGAAGGAAGGAAGGTCACGTCCTCCCTCCGTTCTAAATATGGGGGAGAGAGAGAGGAGTACCCAAAAGATTGCGCCTTTATCTGACTGATAATGGAATTCCAGTACTTATCTGTCATCATCACCTGTATAAATTTCGAGCAACTTTGCCACTATCTAACCGAAGGGGACATAACTTCATCTTATTTCATCCGACGAACCTCCCAGGGCGTTTCCGGTCGCATGGCAGCGTGCATCCCTCTGATAGCGGGTGTATGATCAAGCGTCTCTGTTCTAAAAGGTAACCGAGCCAGGAACGAGGCCGAGATATACGGGATGGGTAGCTCTAAGACGACTGCACCCAAGTATTACAAGGTAGGTGCGACACACGCGAGAGTGCGTGCGAAGCCACGCATACAACAGGGGGGATAAGGTGCGAGGGGAAAGGACGAACATACAATACACACATACAAGAAACCAAGGGGAAGACGGGAGGAAGAGGGAGGGGGGAGAAAGAGAGAGAGACCAGAACTTTTACCACCTCAAACAGAAAAAAGGGCGAAAAAGACGTTCATACAAACGAACCGTGTATCATGGCATCCCAGGCACTCTTACTTTGTAACGTTTTGAGGAAATGGGCACGTTTTGCATCTGCGGCATCCGCGTTTGCCACCGCCGCCGCCGTCTTGATCGGTGGAGGATCGCTGACGGCAGATTCGTGCGGATACGGATGCGGTGTGTGGTCCAATGTCGGTGGAGGAGTCACGATCCTCGGCGATGGCGTAGGTGACGGTGACAACGACTCGGAGGGCGTTGGCGTCGAAGAGCCAGTCGAATGCTGTTCCGCGGCCGGAGGCGAGGCAGAAAAACATACATAAAAGGAAGTGTTAGTAATCTGACGGATGAAAAGGAAGCGGCGCCCCGCAGCCAGCTGCCGCTAAGGCAGGTGACGCGGGTGCGAGCGCACGGTGAAGCTCAGGCGCTTGGGGCCGGATCCAAGTGCGTGTGGGTGTGGTTGGTGCGGCTGCGGCTGCGGCTGCGATTGCGGGTGGACGTGGTGGGTGTGGTGGTAGTGCAGGTTGAGGTGGGGGTGCATGCTCGGCGTTGGTTGTTGATGCGCGTGTTGATACGGCTGTTGGTAGTGAGGCTGGTAATGTGGCACCACTGGGCTCCCGTGCGGTGGAGACGACGCGAGGGGAGGCGTGTCGTGTTCACTGGCGCTGATTGAGCCCGTCACTGGCCCCTGATGGTGCCAGTGGTTAAACGGGGACGCCGTGCCGGACGCCGGGTGGGAACCCGAGTGCGAGGGTGGCGAGGGCCGCTTCTATGTGTGAGAAGATTGGAAGGAAAGGTCAGTATGTGGGCGTAGGAGGGAAGAAGAGGTCGTACAGGAGCGAGGATGCTACCAAGGACGAGGCGCAGGCCGTGGACGTGAGCGTCTTGGTGCGAGTCGTTTTCCATTGAGGGTGGGTGGGGAGAGGATTCGGGGGAGTTGTGCGACTGGCACGGGTGGTGAGAAAGAGCGCGTGGGATAACTGGTAGAGAACAGGGGATGCTCACCATGGTTCGGAATAGCTGGTAAACACTATTTGAGGAGAGCTGGTAGGTGGCCAGGGGAGAGAAAGGGGATGGTGGAAGAAAAAAAAAAAGGGAATGGGGAAGAAGGGTGTGCGATGGCTTGAAAAGAAGGGAGACAAAGCCAGACGAGTGAGGGCCAAGGCCAAGGCGAGGCACCACAGGCCAAACCGAGGGGGTGCGTTTTCGGTGGCTGGTCTTCTTACGTTATTATCACGTGAATCGGACTCAATTTCGTAATCAAAGTATCCCCACTTGGACCTCGTCGATCCGACCATGGCTTCGGCGAATTTGCTGGAATCCCCAATAGTACTGCTACTGTACCGTACCCCGTTTACTGTTTCCTTCCAATCGCTGCTATTAGGACATAAACCTGACTGCCCTATACGGATACAAGCCCCACCCGCCACCCGGCGCCTTTCTGTCAGCGCTCTTTCGCCCCACCTCACTTCGGTTCTGATCAGAGGACTTTCGCTCCATCCAGGGCGACAATCAACTAGCCGAGCTTCGAACCAACTATAGCAGTCGCTTTCACACACACGTTCTTCGACAAAAGAACCGCCCCACGTATAAAAGATAAAAAAACAAAGCGAGCAGTCCTTGTCTCTGCTTTCCCTTCACAATGGAATGCTTATCACCCAGATTTAGTGAGCCGGGCAGCGCCCTTGGACAGCAGTGGAGACAAAGGCTTCGATCACACGAAAAAAAAAGGCCCTGATATCGATTTGTTCAGAAGCAGAACCTGACTCGGGGGGCTTCATTTTTCGGTTGCACGTGGGCAAAAGTCGCACGCCTGTCGCGCGGCAACGAGCCGTCCTCCCTCCTGCTCTCACACCACAAGGTAAGCCACTCGCAGCCATCGTTTTTTTATTATCTTTCAGACGTCGAGCTCTGGGCTTTTTCGATTCTCTGATCGCGAGTCTCGGCCGAGCAAGGCACGCACACCTTCCGCATACGTCATTTACTAGTACAGTGGTACTGGGGCCATCAAAACCGCAAGGATAATAATTTTTCCTAATCGCATCAATTTCCAATTATGACTTCCGTCACCTGTGATAGGCACAGCGATTGGTTGAAATATCAAAAGCCAATGAATGCGCAACCTCCCCACCCGTTCTCAGAGGAGTCATTTGCTGGTGAGAGACCAGTAGAGAGAACATTGATGAGTCGCGTATTTGATCGAAATTCCCACTACTACAATACGACACCTCTGTTGCTTGAGCTGTATACACTACTTTCCAAGTATCGGCCACTACAGGACTATGGCCCTGGCCCCTGAGCGCCAAACCACCCCCGACCGTCTACACGACGTCTCTGTCTTGTCTGATACGATACGACGACTGAATGATACGTCATCCCGTTCTCTGGCGACGGACCAGATCAGCGCGACAACTTTACGTGTAGAGAGGTCCATTCTGAAGGCACTGAACCTATTTGAACATTCGCGGCTCCGGGCTCCCGCTGCTTCACAACCTGATGAGCCTTCAACAGTGCTGTCTGTCTGGTCGTGGGCGGAGCGATTCAGTGTGGCGCCCAATGTGAAGTGCCGACCAAAAGAGAAAGAGTTCCATTTTACCCCCTATTCTAAGATGGCATGGCGTCTATACCGTGATTGCGCCCAGATACCGTAGTGCACGGGCTATTACACCGTACACGGACCTGCCAAGAATCCACCGATACAGTACCCCACAGTACTGTATGAGAGACCAACGTCTTCGTCTTGGTTCCAATCTTTTTGTAGGACGGAGGCGCATTTCAGGCTGCCCCGTGACCTCGAGCGCAGTCCGGCCCCGCGATAGAGACTGGCAACGCCACGGTCTAATTATAAAACTGAATCGGCCATGCACCATCACCACCCCATAAAATCAAGAAAGAGATATCAATCTATCAACCCCAGTTATTTTGACAGATTGATAGCTCTTTTTTGATTATATGTATGTTGCAGAATATCAATGCTCACTTTTTTTAAATAAATAAAAAAGAAAACCAAAAACCAAAAGGCTCAGTCCTTGTGGCAAGAAATTGGTTGACCCCAAAGTCATGATCTCGGCGTGGCGTCCCGCGTCGGGTGCACGTGACTTTGTGGGGGCCACGGTGACAGGCACGTTAACAATAAATCGCATGTGAGGAAGGAATGAAGACGAGGACCGGTAGTGTCGTGTTCGCTTGGATGAACCCGAGGGTGATCATCAAGACCGGAGGCGAAGGAGGACGTTTTAAACGATCGTCGGCTATTTTTGTCATTGTTCTTGCGGAGTGCGGGGAATGCCGTGTTGTGATGAACTCCGCTTTAAAATGTTACCGGGGAAATGACCGGAAAGAAGCCAGTCAAGTGAGTTGAGAGAGAGAGTGAAGGCCTCCCTTGGAAGACCGTTTTGAGAGCGAGCGAGATGGCCTCGACCACCCAACAGCACTCCTCCTCTCGTTTCTCGACTTTCAAGATCTTTAGGCTCGCT
>Ga0307510_10010283_pt1 | contig 11114 bp, 10 predicted proteins | sample 12_EM_MG_FD_207224 | JGI IMG/M metagenome (GOLD analysis project Ga0307510, IMG submission 207224) | Populus trichocarpa ectomycorrhiza microbial communities from riparian zone in the Pacific Northwest, United States - 12_EM | ecosystem: Host-associated > Plants > Roots > Unclassified | place... | reverse complement strand
TCATGACGTCACCGATCGCGGGCGGCGTGGATTGCGATCTGCATCCTGCCGTTCCTCACCTGACGAGCCTGTTGCCCTATCTCAGCGATTACTGGCGCGATCAGGTCACGACCCGCGGCATGACCGATCTTGTCTCGCAATCCTATCCGACCAATTCCCCGATCAGTTCGCGGCCCGACTGGCGGCCCGCGATGGGCAAATCTGGCTCTAGCCTCGACGACCTAAAGGCACAAGCGCTCGACCGCTTCGGCGTCAGCCACGGCATCTGCAATCCGCTGTTCGGCGTGCAGATGGTGTTCAGCGAGGACATGGCGGATGCGTTCTGCCGGGCGCTGAACGACTGGCTGGCGAAGGAATGGCTCGACAAGGATACGAGATTGCGCGGCTCGATCGTGATCCCGGTCCAGAGCATCGAGAAATCGGTCGCGGAGATCGAGCGCTGCGCCCGGGACAAGCGCTTCGTTCAGGTGCTGATGCTGGTCATGGGCGACATGCCGCTGGGCAAGCGCGCCTACTGGCCGATCTATGCCGCTGCAGAGCGGCTGGGCTTGCCGATCGGCATTCACGCCGGCAGCAATTATCATAACCCGCCGACCTCGGTGGGCTGGGGCTCCTATCACATCGAGGATTACGTCGCGCAGGCCACTGCCTTCCAGACGCAGCTCACCAGCCTGATCGTCGAGGGCGTGTTCGCCCGGCACCCGAAGCTGAAAATGGTGATGCTGGAATCCGGCTTCACCTGGTTGCCGCCGTTCCTGTGGCGGCTGCACAAGTTCTGGCGCGGCATCCGCATGGAAACGCCGTGGGTGGATCGTGCGCCGCTGGAAATTGTGCGCAGCAACATCCGGTTTTCGCTGCAGCCGATCGATGCGCCGCCGGATCCCGCAACCCTGAATCGCCTGTTTGAGCATATGCAGTCGGATGAATTGCTCCTATTCTCGACCGACTATCCGCACTGGCAATTCGATGATGACGCGGTGCTGCCGGAGGGATTGTCGCCGGATCTGGTGCGCAAGATCATGATCGACAACCCGCATGCGACCTATCCCCGCCTGAAGCAGGCGGCGCTAAAGGAGACGACGGCATGAACATCCAGTTTCGCGAAAGTCCCGAGCGTGCGAAATCCGCCAGCGTCAAGACCGCGATTGCCGATTGCGACATCCATCCGGCGCGCGCGACAGCGACCGAGCTTCACCCTTACCTGGCGAAGCGCTGGCACGATCATCTCGAAACCTACGGCAAGCATCAGTATCAGGGTATGATGGAAGGTCCGCCCTATCCGAAGGCGCAGCCGAACGCATCGCGCCGCGACGCCTGGCCGCCGGAAGGCGGGCCGCAGGGTTCCTCGCTGTCGTTCATGCAGATGCAGCATCTCGATCCGAACAATGTTGCGTTCGGCGTGCTGTGCCCGCTCAATACCGGGCAGGGCCTTCGCAATCACGATCTGAGCGCGGCCCTGGCGACCGCGATCAACGACTGGCAGATCGACAAATGGACCAGCCAGGATTCGCGGCTCGGAGGTTCGATTGTGGTCGCGAATGAGGACGGCCCGGCGGCGGCCGCCGAAATCCGCAAGCGCGCCGGCGACAAGAACTTCGTGCAGGTGCTGCTGCTCAGTCGCAATGTCGAGCCGCTGGGCCAGCGCCGCTACTGGCCGATCTATCAGGCCGCCGAGGAAGCGGGACTTCCGATCGGCGTGCATGCGTTCGGCTTCGGCGGCAATCCCATCACCGCGTCGGGCTGGCCGAGCTATTACATCGAGGAGATGGTGGGCCATTCGCAGTGCCAGCAGACTGCGCTGGCGAGCCTCGTGCTGGAGGGCGTGTTCGAGCGGCATCCGAAACTCAAGATGGTCATGATCGAGGCCGGCTTCGGCTGGGCTCCGTCGCTGTCGTGGCGGCTGGACAAGAGCTGGCAGCGGCTGCGCAGCGAAGTGCCGCATGTGAAGCGTCCGCCGTCGGAATATATCCGCGACCACATCTACTGGACCACGCAGCCGATGGAAGATCCCGAAAAACGCGATCATCTGTTTGACGTGATCGACTGGATCGGTTGGGACAAGCTGTTGTTCGCGACAGACTATCCGCATTGGGATTATGACGATCCGTCGCGGGTGCTGCCGGCCGGCGTCAGCGACGCCAACCGCGAAGCGTTTTATCTCGATAATGCGCGGAAGCTGTACGGTCTCGCATGATCCGGAAAAGTGGGAACCGGTTTTCCGAAATAGATCATGCGTAAAACAACATGACCCGCCACGTCATCGCCCCGGTGGACGAACTGCCGCCGGGCACGCGCAAGTTCCTGACTATCGATGAACGCCCCATCGCGGTGTTCAACATCAACGGTGAATTCTTCGGCCTGTTGAACCGCTGCCCGCATCAGGGCGCGGCCTTGTGCGAGGGGCCGCTGATCGGGCTCGCGCAATCCTCCGATCCCGGCGAGATCGAATACACGAAGCTGGGTGAGATCATCCGCTGCCCCTGGCATGGTTGGGAATTCGACATCCGCACCGGCCAGTCGTACTGCGACCCCAAACGCTTTCGCGCGCGGGCCTATCCGGCCCATGTCGAGCCGGGCGCCAGCGTGGTGAAGGGGCCCTATGTGGCCGAGACGTTGGCGGTGTCGGTGGAGAGCGATTACGTGGTGGTGGATTTGTGACCACTCGTCATGGCCGGGCTTGTCCCGGCCATCCACGTCTTCAGGCTCTCGCATCAAGAAAGACGTGGATGCCCGGCACAAGGCCGGGCATGACGGTCAGATGCTGTGCTCCATCATCTTTCGTTCCCGCGCGTAGCGCACCAGGGCGACGTAGCGATAGATGCCATGCACGAATTTGCCGTAGGGCATGGTGATGAACAGGGAAAACACCACGCCGAGATGCAACGAGAGCAGTAGCCCCATCGCGGCGGTGTCGCGCAACAGCAGCAGAGCGATGCCGGTTAGACTGGTCAGGAACAGCATGGCGATGAAGGCGACGTCCATGCCGAACCGCTGTTCGTCGACCAGCGCCGGGTCGCGTTTGAACTTTTCTACCAGCAACCCGACAGGTCCGATCAAAAGCCCAACGCCGCCCAGCGTACCCAGCACCACCGGCTGGTCCCACCACGGATACGGCGCCTCGCGCGCGATCAGATAATGATAGAGCGTCGCGACCGACGTCGAGGCGAAACAAAGCGCAAAGCCGTAGAATGTGAGATGGTGATAGATCTTGCGCTTGTCGCTCGGCCGTTCGTCGTCGTTGAAGCAACCGACGCCGCCGCCGTCAAGGTAGCGCAACTCGCCGGCATCCCGCATCGCCTGAAAGATGGATCCGGCATCGGCCCGCATCCCGATCGGCTCGCCGATATCGCGCCAGAAGGCGCGCACGCCCATGGCAAGCGCCACCATCGCATAGAGAAACGCGGCGCCGAACAGCGCCGCCATCGCGTTATGCGGCATCAATTTGTAGAATGCGCCGGGTCCGGTATGGACACCTAATAGCACCTGCCGGTCGGTGAACGCGGCGAAGCCGAAAATGAAAACGGCGACGCTCAACGCGGCGATGATGCTGATCGCCAGACCGTTGCGCGCGAACAAGCCGGAGAAGGCCCGCGGCCAGACATAGGCGGCGTAGGATTCGGCGCGGGCGACGGCAAGCGTCTGCGGCACATTGACGTTGAATTCATGCGGCGGCGAGAACTGGCAGTCGGTGTAGCAGGCGCCGCAGGAATGGCAGAGGTTGGCGAGGTAATTCAGATCGCCGTCGGAAAACGAGCGGCGCATCTCCATTGCCGGAAACACCGCGCAGAGGCCCTCGCAATAGCGGCACGAATTGCAGACCGTCATCAGGCGGTCGGCCTCTTCGAGGATTCTGGTTCCGTGCATATTCGCTGCTTTCTGTCCGAATAAATTGCCGAGGGCTATTTGGTGAGCCCCTTGCCTTCCAGCCATTTCTGGATCAGCGCGGCGATCTCGGCGTTGTTCTTGTCCATCATCATCATGTGCGAATTGCCCTTGATGCCGGCCTGGGGCAGGTCAACGACATCGACGTGGCCGCCTGCGGCCTTGATGCCGTCGGCAAACGCGATGCCGGTGGCGCGGATCTTCGGCCAGCGCGAATCGCGCTCGATGTAATCGCCATACACCATCAGCGTCGGAATGTTTTTCAAGGCATCGACCTTGGCGGGATCGCCGACGCCGGCGGGCTCGATCGCGATCAGCGCCTTGACCTTGTCGGGTCGGGCTTGCGCGACCTTGAAGCCGAAGCTGCCGGCCTGGCTGTGGAACAGGATGATGCAGGGCCCGACGCGGTCAATCTCGGCGACATAGGCGGCGATGGTGGCGTCATCGTTGGTGGTCCAGCGCGGCACACCCTGCTTGACGAAGTTGTCGTAACCTTCATTCGGAAACTGGCTGCCGGGCATCAATTTTCGTTTCGCCGGATCGGAATCGTAGGAGTTCGGTCCGTCGCCGATGCGAAACCGCTCGAATGGATTGCTGGTGGTCAGAAACAGCGGCTCGCCCTTGAAGATATCCGGATATTGCGCCCAGCCGGCGCGGCCGCGTTCGACGGCGTCGGAGTTGTAGACGCTCCAGCCCTGGCGCAGGAAATAATTCAGCCAGCCCTCGCGTCCGTCCGGTGTGGTCTCGTAGGTGACGCCGGTGAGCCCGCCGCCATGCCACATCAAAAGCGGATACGCGCCCTTTTCGTTGGCGGGCAGGAAATACTGCACGTACATCTGCTCGACCTGGTAGGTGCCGTTCGGATCGACCTTCGCCGGCACGCCGCCCGGCGTGAACAGAACCTCCTTGACCGGCTTGCCGCTGATCTCGACCAGGCGCCCGCCGACATGAAACGAACCCATGTCCCGCAAGCCGATCGGCTCGGCGGCATTGGCCAGCGTCGAGCCCATCAGAACGGTCGCAGCAATGGCAATACGTGACACGGCTTTCCTCCGATAATTTCTCCCTCGCCCCGCTTGCGGGGAGAGGGGGTCTCTCGACAGACCAGGCCCGCGGAGAGTCCCCCTCACCCGAAGCCCTTCGGACTTCGACCTCTCCCCGCACGCGGGGCGAGGTAAGCTGGACTCCGTTCTAGTTCCGGGCATTTTGCGCCGCTTCCCGGCCCGCGATGCGTCCGAACACGCTGCCGATGGTCATGCCGATACCGGCCGCATAGCCCTGGCCCAGCACGTTGCCGGCCATGATCTCGCCGGCGGCGAACATGTTGGCGGAGGGTTTTCCCTCCTTCATCAGCATGCGCGACTGCTTGTTCACGCGGGTGCCGAGATAGGTGAAGGTGATGCCGGGCCGCACCGGATAGGCGTAATAGGGCGGCGTCTCGATCTTGCGCGCCCAATGGGTCTTCGGCGGCGTCAATCCTTCGGTGCGGCAATCGTCCAGAATGGTGTGGTCGAACGTGCCGGGGCGAACCGCGGCGTTGAAACCGGCGATGGTTTTTTCCAGCGCGCCAGCATCGAGCTCGAACTTGCCGGCGAGTTCGGCGATGCTGTCGGCCTTGATCGGCGGAAATAGCGTCGGCATGAAACTGGTGAGCACGCTCGAGTCGAAGATGATGTACGCGATCTGGTCAGGCTGTGCCGCTACCAGGCGGCCCCAGATGGCGTAGCGCTTTGGCCAGATATCCTCGCCCTCGTCGTAAAAGCGTTCGGCGTTCTTGTTGACGACGATGCCGAACACCACGGAGTCATGGCGGGTGATGATGCCGCCATCGAATTTCGGCGCGCGGGCGTCGATCGCTACCGCATGGCATTGGGTGGGATCGCCGATCTCCTGCACGCCCTTGGCCAGCAGCATCTTCAGGATCGTGCCGCGATTATAGGGTGTGCCACGGATCAGGAAATTATCGGCGGCATCACCCCAGGATTCCTTCAGCCATTCGATGTTGGCCTCGAAGCCGCCGGCGGCGGCGACCAGGGTCGACGCCCGGACACTGACGCGGCCGTCGCCCTGTTTCAGCGAGGCGGAGAGAAACATGCCGCTCTCGATCTCGATATCCAGTACTTCGGCATCGTACAGGATATCGACGCCGAGCTTTTCGGCGGTGAGATAGAGCGCGTTCAGCATGGCCCGCCCACCGCCGAGGAAGAACGAATTGGTGCGGCCCAGGCTCAGCGTGCCGCCCAGCGATGGCTGCCAGCGCACGCCCTGATCGACGATCCAGCCGAGAATGTCCTTGGACTCGGCGATCATGTACCGCGCCAGTTCCTCGTCGGTCTTGCCGCCGGTGACGCGGAGCAGGTCTTCCCAGAATTCCTGCTCGGTATAGGGCCCGGTGAGAATGTCGGTCGCGGCATCGTGGGCGCAGCGCATGTTGCGCGTATGCCTTGTATTACCACCCCGATAAAATTTTGGCGCGCCTTCCAGCACCAGCACGGAAGCGCCGGCCCGCCGGGCGCTGATCGCGGCGCACAACGCAGCATTGCCGCCGCCGATCACCAGCACATCATATTTACGAGTCAAGTCGACCATGCGCTCTTGTTATCGTTGTTTGCATGGAAAGCAAAACCGCTATCGGGCCGGCAGACCTGCCCGTCCGGCAGGCCTTCAGGCCGCTACGGCTTCTCGCGTCTCGATAGTCTTGCCGCCACGATAGATCGTGAGTGCGGCGATAATACCCAACGTGGCCGCGCACATCAGCCAGTAGCCGGGCGAGGCCTTGTCGCCGGTATGGTCGATCAGCCAGGTCGACGCGAATGGCGTGAAGGTTCCGAACAGGCCGGCCGCCAGCGCAAAGGCCAGCGAGAAGCAGGTGGTTCGGACATGGGCGGGCACCACCTCGACCAGCGCGCCCAGCATGGTCCCGCTGTACACCCCGAAATAGAACGAGAACATCATCTCGACCGCCAGCATCTTGCCGAAGGTCGGCGCCGCGATCAGCCAGTTGAGCGCGGGATAGGCCGTCACCAAAGAGAGACAAGCGATCGTCAGCAACACCGGCTTGCGGCCGATCCGGTCGGACAGGGCGCCGCCGACCGGATTCCAGATGAAGTTGGTCACCGCCACCAGCAGCGTCACCAGCAGGGCATCCTGCGAGGAAAGCTTCAGCACGCTCTTGCCGAAGGTCGGCGTATAGACCGTGACGAAATAGAAGGTGGTGGTCGTCAACACGGCCATCATCATGCCGAGAATGACGATGCGCCAGTTGGCGATTGCCGAAGCAAACACTTCCGAAGGGGTCGGGTGTTTCTTCATGGCCAGGAACGCAGGCGTTTCCTCGAGGGTTCGCCGCAGGAGGAAAATAAAGGGAATGATGAGGCAGCCGACGAAGAACGGAATGCGCCAGCCCCACGATGCGACGGTTTCCGCCGGCATCAACTCGCTCAGCACGAAGCCGAGAATCGAAGCGACGAAAATCGCGACCTGCTGGCTGGAGGACTGGAACGAGGTGTAGAAGCCGCGATTGCCGGGAGTGGAAATCTCCGCCAGATAGACCGACACGCCGCCGAGCTCGACGCCGGCCGAGAATCCCTGCAGCAGCCGGCCGATCAGCACGATGATCGGGGCGGCAATGCCGATCGTGGCATAGGTCGGACAGAACGCGATCACCACGGTGCCGATGGCCATGATCCCGAGCGTCACGATCAAGCCCTTGCGGCGGCCGATGCGGTCGATGTACGAGCCGAGTACAATGGCGCCGACGGGGCGCATCAGCGCACCGAGCCAGAACACGCCGAAGGCGTTCAGGAGTGCGGCGGTCTCGTTCTGGGCAGGAAAGAACGCCTTGGCGATGGCGCTCGCATAAAAGCCGAACAGGAAGAAATCGAACTGTTCGAGAAAATTGCCGCTGGTGGCGCGCAGAATGGCGCCGATGCGCGACTTGATCTGGGGCGGCTGTGCCGCAATGGTTTCGGACATGGCGAGTTTCTCCCCCGTTCAGATAGCCGGTGCGGAAAAGCGCTTCGCCAGCCGACAATTGCTCTGTTTGACGCGGCAATCTGCCACACCCGCGCGATGCGACCAACCGGAAAACGGCCAGTCGAGCCGGATAGCAGCCATACGCAGGCGGTTTTTAGCTTTTGCTCTGCAGCGAAACCGTCAGCCATTGCCGAAAGGCGACGAGCTTGGGCGGGTCTGTTCTCGCTTCCGGAGAGACGAGATAGAAGCCGGCATCCGCCGGTAGTGCGATCTTAAACGGTACCACCAGCCGGCCTTTGGCGATGTCGGCCTCGACATAGGAGGTCCGGCCCATGGCGACGCCGATGCCATCGATCGCGGCCTGCACGGTCATGAACAGGAGGTCGAAGGTGATGCCGGGGTGTTTGGAGATATTGGCGGGCAGGCCGGCGGCGGTGAGCCAAAGCCGCCAGTCGTCGTCATTGGCGGCGCTGCTGTGCAGCAGCACGTGGTCCGCCAGGTCCTCCGGCCTTTGTAGCGGCTTCTTGCCCGCCAGCAAGGCCGGGCTGCACACCGGAAACAGTTCGTCCGCCATCAGCCAGTCGGCGCGTAGCCCCGGCCAGTGGCCGCGGCCATAGCGGATCGCGGCGTCGACATCGCCGCTCTTGAAGTCGACAAGGCCGGTAGATGTGGTGATGCGGACGTCGATGCCCGGGTGTGCCTCCTGGAATGCGGAAAGCCGCGGCAGCAGCCACTTCGCGGCCAGCGACGCCAGCGTCGAGACAGTCAGCACATGCTCGTTGTCCTTGCGCAGCAGCCGCTCGGTGGCCAGTCGCAGATCGTTGAAGGCTGCGCGGACGCCGGGAAGATAATCCCGGGCTTCCGCCGTCAAGGCCAACGCGCGGTTCTGCCGGACGAACAGGCGAATCCCCAGTTCCTCCTCCAGTCGCCGGATCTGATGGCTGATCGCGGTTTGCGTAACGTTCAGTTCGGAAGCCGCGTTGGTGAAGCTCAAATGCCGGGCCGCGGCCTCGAAGGCGCGCAATCCATTGAGCGATGGCAAGCGGACGGTCATTTCTGGGGCCATTTATACATGAATTTAAGTCATGTGAAGCGGTGCGCAATGTCGTTTGTGGAAGGCCGGAATAACGCAGATATTCGCTACAAGAACTTAGCTTCAGGAGAATAAAATGTCCACTTGCACACATGAATCGATGATAAATCATCATGGACGGGGCGTTTGGGCTGAAATCAGCGAGACATTCCACCTCTGGCGGCGGCGGATGCAGGACCGGCGGCAGTTGGCCGAACTGACGAACCGCGACCTGCACGATATCGGCCTTTCCCACAGCGATATCGCCTTCGAAGCCGAAAAGCCGTTCTGGCGGGCCTGAGCGCCGCCAAGGCCGGCGCCGCCTCGTTGAGGGGGACGCCGGCCGATGGTTTTGCCCCGAATAAAATTGACAGGAGCCAGCGATGGCAGCGCGTGGTCTCAACGATCTCCGGCAACATTCCGATCTGCTGCGGTCGCGCACCGGCGAATCGCTCACGGTGCGTTTTGTCGAGCCGCGCGACGCTGAAGCATTGCAGAGGTATGTCCGGTCGCTCTCGGTCCGCTCCCGCTACAACCGCTTCCTAGGCGCCATCAGCGAACTGCCGGCGACATTGCTCGATCATTTCGTCCATGTCGGTGAGGGCGACCGCTTCAGCGTGATCGCAACCATGAAGGTCGACGGCTTCGAGACCGTCGTCGGAGAAGCCCGCTACGCGTTCGACCAGGACACATCGAGCTTCGAGTTTGGCCTGTCGGTCGACGATCGCTGGCAGGGCCACGGCATCGGCGCGGCGCTGCTCAGGAATCTGGAATGCCGCGCCGCCGCCTTTGGCGCCAGGCGCCTGTTCGGAGACACGCTGCGTTCGAACGACGTCATGATCGGTCTGGCGCGCAAGTCCGGCTTTGAGTTCACCAGGAATCCTGACGACTGGAAGCTGGTGCGGTTCGAGAAGTACATCGATATCGCGCCGCAGGAGATTCCGTGCGCGAGCTGGCGATTGGCGGTGGAAGCGCAGGCATTGAGCAGAGCTCACGCGAACTGAGCCCGCGTGGCCTGATTGCTTTACTTCCCCGAAAACACCGGCTTGCGCTTTTCGATGAAGGCCTGCACCGCCTCGCGGTGATCGGCTGTCGTCTGCAGGCGAACAAGGCGTTCGGCCTCGTGGTCGCGCGCGGTCGCGAAATCGAACAGCAGGGCCTCGTCGAGATTGTCTTTCATGTAGCGCAACGCCAGCGTCGGCCCTTCCGCCATCGATTTGGCGAGCGCGAATGCTTCGGTCTGAAGGCTGGCGTCCGGCACCACGCGGTTGACGAGACCAATGGTCTCGCATCTCCTGGCATCGACCTTGTCGGCGGTGAACATCAGTTCCCGTGCCCGCGATGTCCCGACCAGCCGCGTCAGCAGCCAGGCGATGCCATAATCGCCGCTCAGGCCGACCCGCAGATATCCCGTGGAGATGAAGGCCGATTCCGCCGCGATGCGGATGTCGCAGGCCATCGCCAGGGCGAGTCCCGCGCCGACCGCGGGACCGGGCAGGGCTGCGATGGTCGGCTTGCGTACCGAGACCAGCGCCCCGGTCAGCAACCGTTGCCGGTCCTGCAGGTCGGCGACTTTCTCGTCATACGACATTGCTAGCTTCTTCTGGTCGCGGTGTGCGCCCATGCCCTTGACGTTGCCGCCCGCGCAGAATGCGGTGCCGGCGCCGGTGATCAGCAGCGCGCCAACCTCGGGGTTCTCGCCGCAGGCCTTGATCATGTTGCGCAGCGCCGGTGTCAGGTCGTCCGACATCGCATTGCGGACTTCCGGGCGGTTCAGCGTGATGATCGCGACCCGGTCGCGGATCACGCACAGGAGTTCGTTGGTGCCGGTGTCGATGGTGGTTTCAGTGGTCATCGTGTCAATTTCCCGCATTTTCATTCCAGATGACATCATTTCGGACTCGATGCTTCGCATCGGCCGGGATGACGACTTCGCTTCAAAACTTCTCGACCCACGGCCGCAGTTCCAGTTCCCAGGTCCAGGCGCTGCGCGGTTGTTGCAGCACGTTCCAGTAGCTCAAGGCAATGGCGTCGGGATCAAGCATCGAATCCGGTCTGTCCTCGGGCTCGGTGCGCGCCGCACTGCGGATGCCGCCGTCGATGACGAAATGCGCGACGTGAATTCCCTGTGGCGATAATTCGCGCGCCATGCTCTGGGCGAGACCACGCAGCGCGAACTTGCCCA
>Ga0307510_10010281_pt1 | contig 11118 bp, 3 predicted proteins | sample 12_EM_MG_FD_207224 | JGI IMG/M metagenome (GOLD analysis project Ga0307510, IMG submission 207224) | Populus trichocarpa ectomycorrhiza microbial communities from riparian zone in the Pacific Northwest, United States - 12_EM | ecosystem: Host-associated > Plants > Roots > Unclassified | place... | reverse complement strand
ATATTATTATTTTAAAAAATATATATATCTTCATGATATTTTTGAGTTTGAGTTTTGTCATGCCAATTAATAATTGATAAAATCAAGTTTAAATTAAATTTTAGATAAATAAGTTGAGTCATTCAATCAAATCGTGTTTAATAATTTCAATAAAAATAATTTTATTTTTCATAAGATTTAGAATGATAGTATTTTTTTTAATAATTTTTGGATATTATAGTTAGTAATTTTGATGGGATTTGAACATTATCAATAATTATACGAGAAAAATAGATAATTTATGTTTAACTTATAAAATTTGTGAGAAATTATTTACTAATATTTAGATTCATCTTGTGCTTCTATTCATATAACAAGTGTCCAATTTAATTAAGTTAATAATTTTTATATTATTACGTCAGGTTTGAATTTAATTAGAATTTTTGAAAACTTTTCGTAAATATATCAATTTGGACATGGAATAACTAATTGAAAAAAAAAATTATCTGTATCAAAAGAAATATTTTCAAGATACTATAACCGTATAGATAAATTAAACAGGAATTGACGTGGCAACATAAATTAACTTTATGTTGGCATATCACTTGTGGCACAACAAACCGAGAATATTCGCCTTGGGATTTGCTTTCATCATCTGCAATGTAGAAAAAAATTTGAGGTTAATCATGTTCTATGATTAAATTATGGGTTTGGTAATATTTTATAAATAATTTTTAATTAAAAATATATTAAAATAATATTTTTTTATTTTTTTATTTTAATATATTAAATCATTGAAGAACATCTAAATATCAATTTGATATTTTCTCAAGTGAAAACAATTTAAAAATAGAAGGTCCCACAATTCTATAATATATTAAGTTTCCATTTAGAAGTGCGGTATTGTTGTGTTTTCTCTTAACCATAAGATAAAAATGTTTAAAAACTGTGTTTAGAAATGTGATCCCCACCAATAACTAAGGTATAAACTTAGTAATGTTGAAGCATCCTGGAGATGCTTTTTTTTGAGGTTTGATTTTAATTGTTTTTTTCACTTTCCTAGCACAAAAGAGAGTTATAACCATTGCAAATCATTAGCCCAAAATACCTTATTCTCCTCCTATATGTTTTCTTTATTAAAAGCTAGCTATGTCTTTTTCTTCAAACTCCAGTGATAATGTGAAAAACAAACTCATTATTTTGAACTAAAATCAATTTATAGAGCTTGATAAGTACAATAGATTAGGTTATTTGTCATATGAGTTTTGTTTATTTATGATGTTTTCTTCTTATTTTGATTACTAAAATAATCATTTTCTTCACCTATATCTTTAAAATCATAGATTAGGTTATTTGACATATGAATTTTGTTTATTTATGATGTTTTCTTCTTGTTTGATTACTGAAATCATCTTCATCTTCTCCTACATCCTCAAAATCATCATCTTCTTTTCTTATCTTTTCAAATTGAATGCAAAGATCTGTTATATATTTTGGTTTTTTAACATTTACACTTATGAGATTTTGTGTTTTATCTTGAAATTATAAGGTGTGTTTATGGCATAAACAGAAAGTAGCTCCAATTAGTTCTTTTTGGTAAAAGAAAATGAAGAATATCTCAAAAATTGCATTTCTAAATTGGAGAAGGTGTTGATTAACTTGTAGTCTATTTTTTTTTCTTAAAAAAATAATCTTTAACTCATAGTAAAAACTTATGAGTTATTCTTTTATATATGAGTAAGCATTAGTGTTGAATTATTTTTTTGGATCTGAGCGGCCTTGAAGTTGATATCTAGCACAATACTGTTGTATAATTATATTATAAGGCTTATTAATTGATATTGGTGTTTGGAATTTCAATTTTGTTAAATGTATATTAGTTCCCATCAATTATTTAGGGTTTAAGGATTTAATGAGTTCAACTTTAGCTTGAGTTAAAATATCCTGGCATATCGAATTGTTTTTTTTTTTTTGTGTATGCAATTTTTTATAGACAAGCATCACTAATGAAGGCTCTAGCTTTTATTTCTATATTTTGAGCCATTTTCATTGATTTTCTATCTTGCTTTTCCTAGCTAGCTAGCTAATTAGTATACAATCTTTGGGCTCTAATTTTTAACCCCAGCACATTTATATAAATAAGAATAAATGTTGTGTCAAGGTGTATACTACATTGATCATTCCTACAATATATAATATTGTCAACTAGCACTCCAATTATTAACTCCTAACACATTTATTTATGTTTTCCTTACATCTTAGTATATGAATTTTTGGACAAAAAAAATATATTTTGTGATAATTCTTGTTAAGAGAGAGCTAAATTTTGTTTAAATATAATATATGAATATAAGACTAATGTTTGTGCTTGTGTATGTTGAACAAGGCTAGTAAACGAAGCAATGAAAAGTTGTTATAGACAAGATCAAACATTCTGGACAAAAGAAATGTTTCATATTTGTATGTCATGTATCATAGCAGTTGATAATTGTATCAGACCAAACATATACTTAGATAAAAATAGATGGAAATGTGTGATGAATACATTAAAAGAAAGTATTGAAGAATTGAAATATGTCATTCTTTCATCAAATCATAATTGAAGAATAAATAGGATGTTATAAAAAATATTTGAGGATTTGAGAAAAAGAAATTAGTTGCTAAAACTGATGTTAGATGTAATAATGAAAGTGAGACTATTAATGCAATTAACGAGTGGTGGACCTTAAAACTTTAGGTTAGTTTAGGAATTTTATATTCTTAACTTTTAATTGTTGCTTTTAATGGTCGAAAGAGTCAAAAAGTTCAAGTATACTAGTATTAAACCATCTTTTTGTAGTAAATTTGATAGAATATTCAGCAACATTATGGCTATTAGAAAATCTTTGCAAAGCATGTCTGTTTATGTATACAAAATACAAGTTCAAATTGTAACGGCATCAATGTTACTATATAATTACATTACAAGAAAATCCTAGAAAAATCATACATTTGCAGAATTTGATTGTCATCAATACCTTTTTCCTAATAATATTTTAATTAAAGTTGTGTCACGTTAAAAAAAGTCATGAATATCATAGGCCATCGTAAATGGATTGTGTTTATAATGAGATTGCAGCTAATTTAATGAGATAATAAAATTATAACCTTAATGATGATTAATGTTGCTTTGCTATAATTTTTTATATATTAATAATCACATGCTTTTTTTTAATTTGAAACTATAAAATTATTTCATGTTTTTTTTAATTAGTTCCGTATCAATAATATTTTCAAAATCAATTTTAATCAAATATCTTTAAATTGTTTTTTATTCGGCGTCAATCTTAACAGTAATTTTAACAAAATACATATAAATCATACTAGCAATAATTAAAAATATTTTTTATTAAACTTATTTTTTTTAAATTATAATCACAAAAACTATTCCAATATCAAATAATACACTCTAACTAAGTCGGCAGTCAATTTCCGTTGAGATTAGATGAATATTTAAACGTGTTAATGGAAAGACGTGGAGTTCCATTTAGGCATGTTCTTGTAGGTAGCCACCCACTAGGAGTAAGTGGAATTTACAAAATTTGGATGTCACTATCATGTCACAGCAAGTCTTTATCTTCAGAAAAAAGCTGCACCAAGTCGTGTCGTCAACCTTGGCGGCATCATAGCCTTGTAGCTAAAATTCTCCATGGCAGGACAGCATTGAAGATGGTCAAACATGGAAACTAAATTTTTTTTCTCGTTTTAACCATTGAGCAGATCGTGTCATCGAAAGCAAATGTGCTGCTCATACCAGAAAGTTTCGTGATCGTTCAGGGGAGGCCTAACTTATGGCGTGGACCTTCAATTTTTCTTCAGCCCTGGGGTTCTAGCTTTATACATCGGGTGGAAAGCGATGCAAATTATATTTTATAAAAGTTTAATTTTTTTTATATTTTTAAATAGTTCAGGAAAGGCCTAACGTTCTAACATCCAGCATGAAAGATCATTAGTGATGCACCAGCCAAATACTGGGATCAATCCTCACCATTCAGAACCAGTTCATGCTGGAAACTGATCGCCTTTATATGCGTTGTATGCTTCGTTCTCTCATTTTTTTAACTGCAACTAACCCTGCCACAGAAACCCAAATTCTAACTCCCCTCTCCCTGCCTTGCCGGCCACATTAATGTTAAGCTTGGATGGTAAAGTCCAGGTGAACCTGTGGCAAGGCTGTATGCTAGATTCATGACGGTTTCAATTCCCGTTTTCTTTCTTGCTGTATTTTTGGAAGTAGAGGGTTCAATTTGGCCAAAAGTAAAGTTATGGGACTGATTTGACCAAATGTTTGAGGTACTTGGATTCTTCAATGCTCTTCCGAACAATCTGTAGCAAAAAAAAATAGGCTTCTTTTTGGAGATCCGGACTTCGTTAGGCATGTTTCTGAGCATGTCCAGGTTTGGCTTGTTCACTGCCTACAAGACATTTACCATTCAACAACCAGTACAACTGGAGTTTACTTGGTTTTGATTGGCAGAAGACACTTGTAAACCCATGTAAATATAGCAACATCATCCAATTAACTTCCAGAAAATGCAACCAGAAACAATAATAATCACTCAAACAAAGAATAGACTAGACTGGAACACAGAAGACACAAAAAAGTTGTCAACAAGAAGATCAAGCAGAAAGGGGGGAAGAGTTTTTTCATTCATCAAACTTAAATCATAAGCTACTCTTGCTTCATGTTGGTCTTACAAAAGAAATAATCTTCCTTCATCAGAAAAATAAGACTTAACAGGCTCGTCAATTGCTTCCTGGCCATGACATGCATTATACTTCGCTCAATCAACTAATTAAAATTTACAAGGCGAGTCTGATACGGGACATACCTCTTCTAAACTTGTATCTCGGGAAGGCTCAATCTGCTTCCACTCGTCCCACAACTCAAAACTCTTCAAACCATGCTGCTAAAATTGAGTTGTTAAAGATGCCCACGCCGATGATCATTTTCTGTGAATAACTACGCCCATGCCCCATTGTACTAGCAAGTGACAACAGGCACAGTATATCAAGCTCACAGGAGTTCAGCTGGATTAATGTTTAGTATTGTGGTAACTTTTGTGATCATGGTTTGAAAAAATAAATTTTATAAAAAATATTTTTGATTGAGGTTAATTTGATATTTATATGTATTTGGTTAAAACTGTGATTGAACAAAAAGTAGTTTAATATGTTTGATTAAGAATGTTTTTCAAATTGAGGTTATATATATTATTGATGGTTTTTAATTTAAATATTATAGATTTAACTATTACTACTATTACATTATGAAATAAATAATATTTATATAAAATATTTTTTTATTGTTCCATTAAACTATCTACAATTCCATTATGTATGAAATCCATCCGACAAGGACAAAATATCATCAAGAACAAAATTAGGATTACGATCAAATTCTACAAATGTTACGTCATCAAGTGATCTCTTTCTAAATTTTCAAATAAAACACAATTAAAAATAAAAATAAAAATTGAATTTTTTTTTAACTGGGTCGAACCCGATTCAACACATTTAGCTTTGGACCGGACCCGGTCCGGCCGAAACAGTGGAGAGTGTCTCCACTGTTCACGTGAATAGTGGAGACACCCTCCACTATTCGCTTAAGTGGAGAGTGAAACTCTCCATTATCCAGACGCAGGACCGGAAAGCAGCTCTCAGCTACTTTCAACAAACCTGTGGTTCAAACACATTTTATATGGGTCCCACACCAATAATAAAATAAGTTTTAGCGTTACCAAACATGTTATTTGTGCGGTTTACTTTAAAAGCTAAAGCTACCGCATAAACAAACACCCTCATACAACATGAATTCGGGAGCTCAAAGAAACAAATAGAGAGAATGTGTTATACACCATGGCACCTCCATGGCCTTCTCCACAACAAGGATGGAAGAAGGTTGAAGAAGAAGAGGAGGAGAAGGAGAGAGCACTAAAATTCATCACTTTGCAAGTATTATGATCATAATATTAATTTCCAATGCTTTCATCCTTAGCAGGGAGGCAAGGGATAATACAAATAAGAAAATGCGAGAAATGCTGAATACTCCAGAGTAAGTTAAGATGGAATAAAAGGAAATTACATTCTTTACAGATACAATACTGATTTGAAACTGAAGACTTCCACAAGACTTCCACTGTGATCCCAACTTCGAGGAAAAACTAGAGCTACACAATCTAATTGTTGGAAAAATTTAATCAACGGAGGGAGATAGAGATAAAGATCCATGGATTCTGTAGGTTAATGAGTAACTATTTCTCCATGAAGGTAGCAAATATTGCAAACAGACAAACACCAAGAACAATGCACAGGAGATCATAATAAAAGGAACTTCAGCAGAACAAGTTGTGAAAAAACTAGGATTATTATAGAAGCACTAACTGCAATAATTTACAAAGAACCAAGCTACAAAGCAGTCAAGGTTTCGGTTACAAGGAAAGCTATTGAAAGAATTCAACACTAGAACAACAATCTTTCTTGCCAAAGTATACAAAGAAAATAGAAAGTCTCACACGTAGTCTACAAATATTGATCAATCTTTTAACCAATTATTTTCTTTACTTCAATTAGTATTCTGTCCATTCTCGACACCAAGACCGTACAAAACACCAGCATACTTCTCAGTGGAGCCACTGAAAAAGTTATCCTTCAACTTCTTAAATGTGGATGATGTAAGCAAACTATCAGAGCCAGCTTGATGGCACACACCAATTCTTTCCACCTCCAACAACTCTGCAAGCTTGTTCAATCCACCATGCAGGCTATTGCAAAACTTCATCAAATGCTTGATATCATACACCATTGGAAAATACATATTGATCAAGTCAAAGAATCCTGCTTGTGAGTCAGGCAAACTCCTGCAAGTCAAAAGCTTGAGCAAATACCCAAAATCATATCCACTATGAAAAGTAACCCAGTTCACACCATCATTCAAAACAATCCCAGATGACATCAGAAGCTCACCAAACCGATTCACATCAATACCCATTTCACTGTTCTTCTTAAAATCAATCCCACATTGGCGCAACAATTCAATTGAATCACTGGCAAAGATGTCTTCAGTCACATTAAACTCACGAAAATTAAATTGCCAAATGCAAAACTTATCCGTCCCACAAGTTGGTAAATTCCCATTCTCATCCGAGAACGTTAGACCCAATTGGATCAATTTCAACATATCAACATTATCTTTCAAAGTCTGATAATTATAATCACTAATATTCTTAAAATTCCCGACAGGGCGCAAAACCACGCCAGGGAACTCGGTATCCATAGCTACGTGATTAAACTGATCGACAATTTCACGAATCAAGGCAAATTCCTCTTCGAGATTATCATTCCAAACCTCTCTAATTTGAATAGAGTCTTCTTTCGGCGGTGCAATTGACATTTCCATAAAAAAAAAAAACCAGTTAAAAAATCCTAGAAAGTTCCAAACTTAAACGAATCCAGATCCCAAAAACACACAAACATAAACACTTCGAAACCTCAAAACCTGAAAAGGGCCTGCTTAAATTCAGTCACAAAACGCAGTCCTTTCACAAACAACCCAGATCTGCAACAAATAAAACAAAAACAGCATAAATAAAAATCCAAACTTTATTGTACAAAACCTTCAAAAGCTAAAGTCTTTCAATCACTAAAGCAAAGATCTAACCTTTCATGTGTGAAATCAGAGGTTGTAGTGAACAGATCTTGAAGTGGTGATTTGTGATTCGTGGGTTTGATTTAGAGAGAATTTTTTGGCCAGATAAAGATTTTAAGAGAGAGAGGCGGGTTAACTCACTATGATGTCTTGTAAGAGAACTGGGTGGGGGAGGACAGTGCAATAAAAGGGGAAAGTGATGTTGCTTAAAATGGTGAACGGGTCAAAAACGAGGGCGTTTACACCGTGTTTACCAAAACGCGTGCGTTTTGTGTCTTCCTTCAATTTTCATACTGTGAAATGTGAATCTTCACTTGAGAATTTGAACCTTTTTTAAATTTAGACCCCTATATAGTCTTTGTTATGGATCCACTAATGATGTTTTTCTAGGGTTTTAGGTGGACTTTCCAATTCCCATCTTGATAATAAATGTGTGATTTTTTATCCCTAAACCACATGAGAAATTTTTTTTTCCAACCAAGGCAATATTTGAGTTCTATACTATTTATGGGATATTTAGGATATTTAGGAGCATGATAGTAATTATTTTTTTATTATAAATATATCAAAATAATATATATTTTTATTTTATAAAAAATATTTTTGACATCAACACATCAAAATAATCTGAAAACACCAAAAAATATTAATATGAAGTAAAGAAAAAAATATAATAAATTTAAATTCTTTCAAAAGCGCTTTTAAAACGTAAAAACAAATAAGTCATTAGCCTCTCACCAAAAAATAAAAAGGTGGATTCTTAATTTCATAATAATAATTTATTTAAAAATATTATTTTTCTATAAAATTATAATTGTTAAATCTAACTTGATGTTACAAGTTGATGTGGAATACTCGGGATCTTAAACCTGATTTGGGCTAAGTTTTTAATTGAATCAAACATAACAATATTTTCTTAATAAAAATAGATCAACTTGACCGGTTTCTAGTGACTTAATTATCTTGATTAAACTTAATTCAAATCTAGTTGAGTCAATACTAAAAAATAATAATATAACATTGTTATTTTAATAAAAATAATTGATTTAGTAATTTACAGGTTGACCCAATAACATATATTTTTTTTAATGAATTAGTCCTCAAATCTCATTAGGCAACTATGCATGAAACTAAGAAAACATAAATGAAATAGATTTATTACTAAACTAAAATTTATCCCCTTCCTCCATGTACTAGTTTAGCATCATGCTAGCTTCTATTTTTTATTTTTATTTTTCATTTAAAAAGACACCAAAATTGATATTTTAATTAGTGTTTTTAAATAACTTTGATATATTAATGTAAAACATAAAAGAAATACATCTAAAAAATTATTTTTAATTAAAAAATACTCTTAATTAAAAAACATTATGATTCAACCGAACACCACACATAAAAAAAAAATTCTCTAAGCGAGATGAATAATCCAAGTCACAGGTACATTCTTGCAATTCTTGGTTGAATGTTTCCAGCCAATTAAGCTTAATGTCACAGGTAGATTTTTGGTGATTGGCAATTGACCACATGAGAAGATGCCTGTAATTGTCGTAACATCGACATGTCTAGAAGCCTCTTGCAAGACGACTGAGTTCAAGCTTTGAAAAATCAAAACGGTGGGATCCAGGGACGTCTCTTTCATGGACAAGGCAAGCAAGAAGCCTTGACTTGGAGTTCTGGATATAGGACAAATTAGACCTAATTAATAAGGTTTCATACATGACTCTGCACAGGTTTGACAATGGTGTTTTGATGCTTATCAGATTCAATAATATGGAAATGGTCTTCGGTTCACATAGTCCCGACTCTGTGTGCTTTGTCGTTTTGAACCATGCTTCTTTTTATCATTTATGATATTCGGCTTATATATATCTCAACTGAAACTGGAAATCTTTAAATAATTCTAAGATTTATGATATTTGAACTGAAAATTTTTAAAAAATGAATTTAAAATCTAACCAGTTAAACTTATGTTATTTGATTATTAGATGAATTTATTGTTAATATATTTTTTAATTTTGTTGTAAAATATTAAAAGATTAAGAGTGGCATTATAATTAAAAAAAATAGAATATCATTTTGACTGTAAAAAGATTTATTACTAATTCAGAGAAGAAAAGGGTAATATTTAAATTATAAAGAGAGACTATGATATATTATTAAATAATTATAAACTAATAAATACTTACAGTTATTATTGTATCACAAATCATCTTATTATTTCACATATAAATCCGAAGTCACCATAATTATATATAATACCATATGTCGGTGATATCCGATGATGAAACAACCTCTCTAAGATTCCTAGACATTGTCCTAAAGACATGTTTACGATATATATTATGTAATTGATTAATTTATTTATAAAGTTTTTCGATCCCCGGCCGCTTCTTAATTTATACACCGAGAATTGATCGTTGAACCAAGCTTACAAGTGACATTAATTATAAATTCTTACATATATGGTTTTTTTTAATAGTATAAAATAAGATTCAAATCATTCCCAATCACATGAATCCAAAGATAAACTCAATGCTATAAATAAATAAGAATTTATTCGCAATTATTGCTGCTATAAACAACTTGCAATCGTGCTTCCCACTACCAAATATCCCTTCATATTTATTTAAATCCCCAACGGCCAACACTTTTTTATTATTATTATTATTTTATTAATATGGATGTTCGGGTCAGTTTACGTCTACCTCGACTAATCTCATGAGTCCTAAAATTAACGACCATGTAAATTTCTAGTAATCTTAAAACTTGTGAGATTCGAACTAGTGATTTTTAAAAATCAAATTTAGAGTCTGACTAGTTGGTTATACTTCAAAATTAATTATTATTATTATTATTTTGGATAGAAACAAAAGAAAGTGAATGATGAAGCCTTTCGTGACTTCTGGTCCCAAATGAAATAATGCACGCAAAGGCGTTCTGACCTTTTTCCACAACTTTTTCAAACTTTTGGAGTATGCATTGTTCCTTTTTCTTGTACTATCTATTTTGTCCCTCACCAATAACACCAAATGATCGAGAGTTGAAAATGTTGTTAAAATCACGATGTTCGTCATTTTACGAAGTCAACACATACTTATCTTACTAAATTACTTTAAGAACTTGAAAAGCAATAGAATTAGATTAAAATTGTCTTAATTACTCGTAATTAAAAAATCAAGTGAATTCATTTAAAATTAATTATGATTTTTTACAAGTTAATATATCAAATGCACGAAACTAAGCCTCCAACGTCCGGATTAACCATTACATGCAACATTAACCCTAGTCTCTCTCTCTCGGAGTCGTTCCGATCCACACCCAACCAATCAGATGCAACTTTCACGTTCGGCGCCGTCACGGTGTACCAGCAACCCCCTCCTTTTTCTTTCCCTTATCGACACAGTCCTCTCCATCGACTCTTGTACTCCTAAAACCATAGTAAAGCTCTTTGA
>Ga0307510_10010280_pt1 | contig 11118 bp, 6 predicted proteins | sample 12_EM_MG_FD_207224 | JGI IMG/M metagenome (GOLD analysis project Ga0307510, IMG submission 207224) | Populus trichocarpa ectomycorrhiza microbial communities from riparian zone in the Pacific Northwest, United States - 12_EM | ecosystem: Host-associated > Plants > Roots > Unclassified | place... | reverse complement strand
CCGGGGGGAGATACGCTTTAGTTTATGATACTTTGAATTTGTTGTTCTTTTTTCCACTTGAAATTCTCCCTAGGATTTGTGGAAGTTGGTGTTTCCTGGAGACTGTTTTTGCTGAAGGGTGCAGGGTTGGTGCCGTTCGGTCATATTCGCAGTAGCAAGATGATCATTACTTTGTAGTCGGGCTTCGTGCTATTCCCGGAGTGTAAATTGGTTGATTTTATTATTAGATTCCTGTGGGGGACTCGGTGCCTGATCAAGCAGGGTTCCGGCAGCCCGGTTTTTGGAAGCTTGTTAGGGGCTGCAGCGTCGGCCATGAAGTGATAGATTTTCTCCTCGCCCCTCTCCTCCTTCTTCTCCTTGCATGCTCTCTCCCTGTGCTAGCACCCACCAACGCATCGAGCGAAATATTGAGGTGCAGATTTCTAGCATTAGTGGTAGGTACCGAGTGATATTCTGTGTATCTGGATGATGCATTCCTGGGCCCATGTCTGACTGGATAACTATAGGCACCGTAGACTCAGGAAATCCTCGGCAGTGCCTTACCCACCTATTTTTCCACAAAATTCCCCCTCATGTTTTCTCTCTCTTGCGTTACGGTGCTCCTTTATCATACCATCACTCTACCAGGGTGGTTAGCGGTCAGGGAGCATTTCTCCTCACGCAGCTTCAAAGCCTGAATCAATCCGGAGATGAAGTCACATTGGACTGGCCGGCTATAACTATTGTCAACTAGTGAACAGAGTTCAAAGTTTCAAGATCTGGAAGCACAGGTTTTGATATCTCGCATCGCTTCAGCCACCTCTACCCTTTCCCGGGTCTGGTCAAACCACGTGGGAAACCGAGCGGGCTCAGCTCCCATTAGCGGAAAGTGATGAAAGAATTCCCGTAACGGTAGACTTAATTGGATGGAGCTATGTTAGGAGGGAGTTTTGGTCAGCGGTTGGTTGGGATAAGGGTGATGGACTTTTCGGTTAAGGTCCCGGTGCCCCAACGTTTTATGAGATTGTTATAAACTGTTGTGGCATTGGAGACCTTTACCGTAGACACTCCCGTTCTGAAAGAGGGGTAGGGGTAGGGAAACAGCACAACCGACCGCAAATACCATTTCGAGGACGGAAAATACTGAAACATAGACCATTTCTCCAAGGCTCTCGGGAACAAAAAGTCCCACACGATAGCAATCTTTAGCCAAAACCATCTACTCCAAGAAAGAAACACCGACCACGAGCAATGCATAGCTGACATGAAATTATCGGCATTGGCAGACGAAACGAAGACACCTTATCCAACAAACCCGGCCAACATCGACCTCATTACATTATTAAAAAATCGAACACATAAGAACGAGAATCAGACCCCCCCTCCTCCGAGCAGCCTTCACAGAGCAGCCACAGCAGCGCCAACAAATAGAGCAGCCGCAATGCCCGTACCCCGCGAGCCGCCGGAGTTCGCTGCAGCCCTCACATCATCCTGATCCCGTTCCTCAGTGTTGAGACCAACGCAAGTTTTCCTAGCAAGGAATTAGCAGACATTCGAAGGAGGAAGGGCTCTCTCTCTCTGTCACTTACCCAACCTTGCAGCACCCAGCGCTTTGGCACGTCTCGCCATAAAGACAGTATGATCCTGGAAAAAAACGGTCAATGGCAATTTTTCCGGGAACTTATTGATACTACTTACCATCACCGTCGTTACAGCACACTTGAGCGCACCACCGCCCATCGCAGACGTTGGGCGATTCGGAGGGACATGTGGACTGGCGGATGAACAGCTTTGGGATTGAGTCGAGGGGGGTGGATCGTCGGGCGATGCCGCCGTGGAGCTTTGGCGTGTAGCCTGAGCTATCTGAGTCTGCCACGGCGGTTATAGCGAAGAGCGCGGAAGCAATGACGGAAGTAGTGAACTTCATGTTTAGAGCGTTTGGGAATTGTCGGGTGTGCCGGTTCAGTGGGGGTTCAATTGGGCTGCGGGAGGTGTGGTTATCTAGAGGTCTGAAGCGGAGGTGGAGAGAGAGCGGTTCTGTAGGCCAACTTTATAGAAGGCCTAATTCACCACAGCCCCTTCACCCCCCAATCGCCCCAGAGTAGAAAGCGGTTGGATACGAGACTCGGTCATGGGCGGTCACCCTCTTGCTCGGGATTAATGTCGTGTGTTACACAAACTCGATTTAATTGTCGTTTTTATTGGGTGGACATTGGCTTTGGGGACGCCCTAAGCCGAATGCAGGATTTTCTTTTCTTTTTTATGAAGGATAGTTTAATCGCTTTAAGGTCTAATTTCTGTGTGCAACCTCCAGGTTATGACACAAAAAACCTAATAAACTGAACACAAGCCATACCGCAGAAATAGTCTACAAGTACTCGAGTACTCGAGTACCAGCTGTATGGCGTCAGCAGGGGTACTTGTACTGTGCTCGAGTAGCAGGGAGGTGCGCACCCGAGTACCGATACAAAGTCCGGCAAGAAGTTGTGCAACAGTTTTTTAAGTTAACCAGCCAAATATATCCCTATCTATTCCGGTTAACGGGTTCCTGCCTTTGTACTCTCCCCCGGCCACAGCGTGGCTTGCACACATATCTCCCTCCATTGCGATTCTAGGCTTTAAACGAGTCCGGCTGACTGCCTTCTGCTGGTCAAAAATCGCAATGGGCTGCACATCTCCCTTCTACTCGTACTGAGTTCAGCCTCCAGCACCCTACGGCTCCAAAAGCCCCCACCACTCTCTCCCGCCTACCGATACGCCATCTTCCTCCGCAAAGACACTAGCGCCCGCCGCTGGCAAACTAGCACATTCAAATCTTCATTTCAGCCAATGGTGGGCTACTGTAGGTGAAGCTCGGGTTGGATTCGAGAGGGGACGCAGCGGGGGCGATGCCTCAAAACTCAGTCTGTGAATACTGGCGCGGAACTCTCCACTTCCATGAAAGGTTTACTGTGCAACGTACTCGTGCCGTACAAGTACCAGCATTCCCATACAGCTAGGGGGCTCGAAGTTCCGGGCACGTGCATGACACAAAGTGTTTTGGTGGGGTGCATTTTCTGGAAAATGCCGTGCACAACAAATCTTCTGGCAGGAGTCGCTGGAATACTTAGAACAGAGGTGCAGTTTTTTCATTCCTCATTCCCTGTTGAATCTAACAGCTTAGCTCGCGATATCAGGCGGGATGGAGATTGATTTGGAAAGCACCAGCGAGATGATGAAAAACAAGGAGTCCCATACCTGTAGGAGCAAGAATACGGTAATTGAACCTCACTCAAGGACGTTGGGGTTGCTTCTCCTGGTGGGGTCTGTATTTTTACTTTTATTTGTCGGAGCGGGGGGGTAAAGATAAGCTATTTTTTCCTCCGGGGCGATCCCCTTTACCGATGTTCAAAAAGGGGAATTCCGGACGTCTTAGGGCGAGGTCCGATAATTCCGGCTCTTACCGCATGGCTCCAAGCGGAGCCTACGCTTACAGCCGACTCAATCAAAAATTTCTAGATTGGGAATAACCTCTCCTTAAGAAAGTATAGGACGATCTCCTCGGGTGAGATTATTTAAATAATAAATCCTGCTTGGTCCATGACTTTTGCTTTCACCTGCAAGTAAGGTCATGCAAGAAGTTGTGGCTAGAGTTAGAATTGAGGATGCTGTGCGTCTGTATCAATAGCCCGCTGCATTATGGTTCTAGTCATTGATATTGAACTTGTTGGCGAGATGAGAATGAGACAGAAGCTGTTAGAGACTGTGAAAAGAGATTCTTTACAAAATCGCTGGGGGAATTATTTTTGGGCAAGTTCTCGAAAGCCGATAATTCGGCATGTCCGGATTTTGCGAGAACTTTGGATGAAGGAGTTTGGTTGACCGGCACTATAGCATGACAGTCTTTGGGATATGGAGACCGTTTATGGGGTATCTGGGCGCCCCCGACGAAGCTGAGCGCCGATTGATGCCAAGGTATCCCGATACCTTATGAATCGGCAAGTGCCTATCATACAAGTAGCTTGGGCTGTGCCAGTACGGTACTTGCACAGCGAACTCCCCGCGGTCATACGAGTGCACCTCCCCCGAATCCCGTAACAACCAAAACTACCCCCTGCACCGATAAACACACCCCTGATCCCAGAGCTCACTCTGGTAGACCGTCACAAATAGGAATCCGGCTCGTCCCCCCCGGGGGTCCTGAGCGGAGCAGTTCACCGCTCACATTTTTATAGGCGGAGTGCTGGTGGTGCCATATCGTTCAGGTTCACGAGGGAATTACGGCATGCCACTCGGGGATTCTCTTGGCAGCTTCTTTGATAAGAAGTAAGGGATCGGCGTCGTTGATGTTAGCTGCAAGGTCTCGCGATTACTTGTAAATGGGGTTTCGCCAAGACAGGGTGTTACTTAAGGTTCGGTGGGGCCGGGCCTCTGACCATCGACCCTGCAAGCCACTGGGATTGATATTAAAATTAACAGGAGCACACCCCTCACTTCCTCCCCAAGAATACCTCCGTGAGCTGAATATCGGGTGCGAAATATAAGCCACTGCTAGTACGAGCACGGTACAGGTATTCTTGGCAAAGATGAATAAGGAGCCACCCTCTTCCATCCTATGCTCTGTGTCCTTAATTAGGCGGGCCCCAGGCAAGAGACATAGATTTGACATACGGTAAACAAGTCCCCGTTTATATTGGTCCTCTTATCAGAAAAAACAGAGCCTATGGATTAAAGAGGAGTGATGTCTATGAGGAGTTGGAATTGACTCTCCTGGTGGGGTTGGTTGTATTTCTCTTTTTATTCGTCCTACTCGAGTACCTTAATCTAAAGGGAACTTCGATCTCCCCTTGCGGTATTATTCTAGTTTCTACCGTACGAGTTCATGTGCTCGAGTACTGCGCCGGCTGCCTGTGCCCACCAGAATGTTAATGAACAGTTAATATAGGTTAGCCCGAAAGAAGGTCCCTCTTTTACAATAGCACCTCCCGAGCCTTTAACTCGAGGTACACGCACTGTGACACGGTATTTTTTACCTTTTTCTCATTCCAGTTTCTCCGCAAGAGCAACGATACCTCTGGGCATTCTTTGTTGTTGCCTAAAGACGGGAGGGAGGGTTAGCTCAATTTGGGATTCACGATACAAGTACGAAGGAACGCCGGGGATGCACAAGCAATAATTTGGGGTCCAGATCGCTTGGTGCAACAGGCCTTTCTTTTTCAACAGTTAGTTAGGCTAACCGCATCAAAGCGTACCGGATCTTGGTTGGCATCAAATCTTCTGTCGCGATAATTCAAAGCACCTCCTTATTTGGGATTATTTGGTTGCGGTTCCGGTATCCTTACCGTGCTGGGTGACTTCTGCGAGAGTGAAGAAGACTTTGCCTTCCAAGAATCCCGTTTGGTCCACGATGACCACAGCAGCTGGGCTCAGGGGCAGAGAATGTTGGTACAAGCAGAGTAGGTCAAGCGGGCTCGTTTTTTCCTGGAAATTAGGGTGTGCCATCATACGAAGGACCAGTCTTGGCTCTTTTCTTTTGGAGGGGAAAAGAAATCAGAGAACACTCAACTAACAACCCTTCCACAGCCCCGAAATGTCTAGCTCTTTGATTGGCTAATAGACTCGAGAGCTATTGGAGCAGGTTCGCTCTTAACTCTGGTATGATGTTAACTTTCAAAGTAGACTGTAAATAGCTAATAAAGCCGAGCGACAAAAAACTCGAGCCGACGGCCAATTTACACCAAAACCGAGCACTCTTTACCAATCATTTCCTGAATGTTTTTACCTGGGTAGTTTTTGGTCTAAAGAAGCCAACGACCCAAGTTTTTTGTTACCCAACCTTACCTCTGAATCCACTGCCCCTCAAGAGCCCTGACCATTCGGCCGAAGCTAAATTACTACTCGGGTGTTATCATACTGAGGGTAAGATACTTGTACTACAAATCATTCTCTGTTGCGGTGTGGGTATTGCTTCCCCCGGGTTGTGGGACCATAACTCCTTTCTTTAAGGGAGGGTGGAAGGTTGATACTGGTACTTAGTCTCGTGGGCACTTCCGCGGTAACAGGGCACACCATCGTGGTGACAGAGGGTTTGCGCAACCGGTGTAGGCATGATAGCTTGGTGGGCGGGTGACAGTGGATTGAGTGCTATCCAATCGGGAAGGGAGTATCTTCCGGGAGTCTGTTGCAGCTGGAAAACATCTACGAGTCTTCACTCGCCTTTGCCAATAATGGGCCCATGAGCCTAATATCTGGCTGGGGCTCCAGTAAAATATCAGCTGGCGGAGACACCCTTGGCGAAGAGGAGTATTTGTATGATATGTTGTCGTTGCTGACTTCTTGTTCTATCATACCGTAGTAGTAAATCGCAGCGGTCAAATTTCATCGGGCCTGAAAAGCCCTATTTCACACTTCCCCCAGGTCTCGCCACACACCTAAGTGCCAGTCCAAGACTTTTAGGCTAACTCAAAATAACTGGCTTTCCCACCACATGGGTCACTTTGAGCAAACCCTCCATTAGGCTCACTCTTGAGTGTTGCACGTTGGGACCGGTATTCTACTGTAACACAGAATCCATCACATCCGGGGGGGGGTTCAGGGCAGACTACGTTGACCGAGCTGTCTCGCTTCGGCCTAGTGCTTCAGCGACCACTCAGAGCGTAGGATTTTGCTCTAGACATTAGGGGATTTCGACATTCCTTTTTCCTTGGCAAATAATTAGCGTTGGTGGAGCGTTACACTGCATATTTCACGTCACACGCACGTCAATTCGACGAATCAGCCTCTGGTTCACCAGACTTTTCACCCCCCTATGTGTGGGTCCTGTCTGATGCGCCAGTGACTGAAGTTTAGGGATCCGGGAATTTACAAATGAGACGTCGCCCAGAAATGCATTACACAGACAGATGTTTTAGAGAGCTCATGCAGTTCGAAGTATCTCGTTTGGACTTGGCTACCATATTGTACTAAAGCTCGTGTGTAGATTGTCTGGAATTAAATTTAGCAGCATGCCTAAGTAATCCCCCACGACCCTCGACAATCAAGGTTGGACCGGCATGCCGCGCCTTGTCTCCTCCATATCCCTTCGTTCGTATTCACGGACGCGAGCTAGTGAGGGACTTGGGGGAACTAGAGATGCGCTAGACCTCTGAAGAGTAGTCACAAGTAGTGCCAAGAGAAAAGTTGCTGTTGGTACAGAAAATCTTCACAAATATGTAAGATATTGCAGGCAGGATAAAAGCTAATATAAGTTAGATGACAAATGGCTGATTGGTATCCTGAACACCCAAGTCTTGCCATTTTCAATGTCCATAAGCCTGGTCCTTTACCAGCCACTGTTTCCAATATGAACCCAGGTGGTGATGAGTCTGAGGAGGAAATAGAATTAGATAATGAGGGATATGTTTAAGGGTGAGAGGGAGATGAAAGTGAAGATGAAGGTGAAGGTGAAGGCAATAGTGAAAGCACTACAAGGGCAGGAACAGGTTTATTGAATCAGGAATTACCGCCTCCATCCGAGTTTACCTCGTTCAACCATCATGCTCTGGAGTACTGGCACCTCAGCAAGGTTACGCTACCTTCTCACTTTCTGGAATAGTTTTTGATGGTAGTGTAAGAGGATCGATTTGCTTCTGCTGATGTCCTGGCCCCTTAGCCCGTGGAAGTGATGGAAGGCTCCATTTAACCAAATCAGCATCTTGTGCCAGGTTCATTTTTCTCGCTTTTTTTTCCAGTAACAGAGTTTGAATCCTTGGCCAATAAGACAAATTTATATGCGACCTCAAAGAGTGCAGGAGACTATGGTCAGCAGTGGTGGGATAGCTCATCAGGAAAGCTAATGATATTCGTTGGTGTATTAATATACATAGGGGTTCATAAGTTAATGAGAGTAGGACAGTATTGAAAGACAAGTGATTAGTTTCCAAAACATAGAATCAGTAAGTATATGTCGAAATTTCGAACCAAGCACCTAAGGAGACATCTTCATATCTTGCCCTCTTGATGGCCAGGTTCCTCTCACCAGCCTGAGAATCCCAGCCAACCACCAGCACGTCAGAATTGGACACAAAAGCTGCAACCTCTTGTGATGAAGTTAGATCAAACATTTCAGTCATATTTGCTTCTGGCAACTATTGTTGCAATAGATAAAATAATGGTATAGTTTACTGGGTGATTAGTACATACTGTCATGACGTGAGTAAAGGCTATTTCAAAAGACTTTAAGATGTTAGCATTGTGTGAGCGTGGATACACATATGCTTTAATGTTTACATCCCGGCTAGATAAATTTTCTGATCTCCTAAGAAGCCTCTATAATGGCTCTACTCAACAAGCTTTCTCTCCCGCCTTCTTTGTAGTATTTCAGTTAATGATATCACTTCCTTATACAAACCATTAGTTGGTTCTTTACTGTCATAATTGCTTTTCAAATATTCCTTTGTTCAAAGTTCGACAAGAATATTTCATTACGGCATATGGGACAACCAGGTCAAACTCAGCAAAATATCCTACAGTGGTAAAGTTCAACAAGTATACCTTCTGACTTCCTTAGAATACTCTATTAGAAGTTATTTCTACTGATGTTCTTGCAGTTGTTTGGCAAGATAAGAATGTTGTTCGCTTCCTTACCATCAATCATAAGTGTACACCAGAGGAGTGCAATTTCACTACCTGAAGGCATAAACAGCCCTGCATTATTCAATCCAATCCAGAACTCATCAGTGCAGGATGGGGTGAAAACCATGTACGACACCTGCAAATACCTCTCCTATCGGTCAGTTATAATAGCTATAAGAGAGGGGTTGATATTGCTGACCAACAGCGCAGCTACTTTTATACTCAAGTTCCTACTTGTCGCAACTACTTTCCTTTATTTTCTTAGCTACTTGACACCTCTATTTTAAATTCCTTTCTCCTTTCACAAGTTTATTTTTCTACTCTTCTGAGTTCTCTCTGTTCTTCACCCTCATCATCAAGCTCCCTTCCTCCTACCAGTGTATACTCTGTTCTTAGTCTTAAAAGTAAATCCAGGTCTGCTCCTAGGTTCTACCATACTCGGCTTGCTTGGAACTTAGTTCTTGAAGGATTTGGCCACTCAAGAATACTACCTACATCCACTAGTGCTCTTTCTAATTTACACTCTTGTTCTTCCAGAATTCAACCATTCAGTAACCTATCTCAAAAGCGAGGAGCTGACTGTTATATTACATAAGATTATGATCTGAGTTCACGCCGTCTTCTACCAGGAGACCTCATCTTGAAAAAAGCCCTGCCCTAGAAACTACTGTCTCTTCTGCATGTATTTTTCAAAAAAAACCTGAATTGGCAACAGTATTCCACAACCCTAATAGCCCAAAAGGTCAAGTGCAATATCACCAAACCGGTGAGACATTTAGGCCTATTTTAAATGTTGAACACTAGCTTTAGAGGGTAAATGATTGGCATACTTGTCAACGTTAACGAATTACACAAATTGATAGTTGCTAGGTATGAGAGAGGTAGAGTAGCTTAGACCAGCTGGATTCAATACACTTTCCTCATCCGAAATGCCTGCTCAAAGAAGACCACAAGCTGAGGTATAGAAGTATATATACTTGTGCTACTTGAAGAAATGCAAGATATCTGAAGAAAAGAACTCACTTTCTCCCAAATCCTGTAGTCTCCCAAGTGAGAGCTTAGCCTTTCCTCTCCATCACACCTCACGTTATCAGAGTTTGGACATGTCAACTAAGCCAGAAAGCAGAGACCTAGCGACAGAGAAGGATCTAGCTCGATCTCCGCTATTAGCCTCAGGCCTTGAGCTACTCGTAGTTGAGTTTGAAGCCGTAAAGGCAAGAACACAGCAAAGCGTTTTTGCAAAAGATCTTCCAGTCTACCACAATAATAATTTAATGTTTAAATAACTTTATATATTACACTTGAAAATATTGAAAAATTTGGTTACTATTATAGTATATCTGGCTAGAGGCTATCTTTCTTTGTAATAAAATATTATAAGGCAAATTTTTAAAATTATCATTAAAGATGGAATATTGCTCAAATCTATATCTTAAATATATTTTAAGAAGCCCCAAGGGGACTCTATCAGGTAATAAAGTGTTAGAGCCCTTCAACTTACTTTGTTGTGGTTGGCAAGTTTTACCTTTTGAGCTAAAATGCACCCAAATTGTATTGTTTCCTACGATAGATTACATAGATATTGGACTCATACAGGGGTATGAGTCATGGCTTGGCAAGGTTATGAGTCATATCTTGGCCAGGTTATGGTGGATTCTCTTTTTATCTAAAAGGAGCTCTACCTCCTTATTCAAAGTCCCTTTTTTCTTCACACTACCCAGTATTCCTTACTCCACTTCAGTTCTTTCTAATATCACATCTTTTATTTCAGTAATCCAGATCCATACAAAGAACCTACCCACCCTAGCCCTGCTCTACCTGTATACAAGCAGTCTTGATCTGAGAACCTGAGAGAGTTGTTTCTAAAACTTCTCCCTCAGTTATTATTATCACTCAAGAACCTTCCCCTTAGTTGTTTTTCAATGACTAATCTCCATAGGCAAGGAGCTATTGCACTCTCCTTCAAGCAAGCATACTTGCATCATCTACTCTTCTGCCAATTATGCCACCTCACTTATATTCCTCTATGCTACCTCTGGTAATACCAATTACAATCTCTACTCCTAGCTGGAAATCTTGTTACTTATTTCTAGTACTTTCAACATACATGATAGTAGTGAACAATTTCTTCCACAAGATGACCAACAGCTTAAAGAATGAGATTATTATATTGTTATAAATAGTACATTTCTTGAGTAAGGTACTCTTTACCTACTACTCACTGGCAATAGATTGCATCAATGTCACCAATGATGAACCAGTCACTACGCTGGAATCTGGCTTTGGTAATGAGTCCTGCAGAAGGCTGTCTGTGAAAGAGATAGGTAGTGCTTTATTACCTATAGTATTGAAACCACATTAGATCACTATAGCTACTGGTAGACCTTCGATATTGCTCATATTTTCCTTTCCTCAATCGTGAATACTGGAATTCTTTTCAATTTTACAATTATGTTAATATCACATCTGCCAATAGCTCTGGAGCTTCATTAAAACTATGATCTTGCTTAAGCAAGATATCCACAGCAATTTTGATGCATATGACAG
>Ga0307510_10010279_pt1 | contig 11119 bp, 6 predicted proteins | sample 12_EM_MG_FD_207224 | JGI IMG/M metagenome (GOLD analysis project Ga0307510, IMG submission 207224) | Populus trichocarpa ectomycorrhiza microbial communities from riparian zone in the Pacific Northwest, United States - 12_EM | ecosystem: Host-associated > Plants > Roots > Unclassified | place... | reverse complement strand
GCCCCCCGGCGGCGGCTACGGCTTCCCGCCGCCCGCGCCCGGCCGCGGCCCGTCCGCCGAGGCGGAACTCTGCCCGCAGTGCCGCACGCCCCGCGAGGGCGGTGCGCCGTTCTGCGAGGAGTGCCGGTGGAACTTCCTCACGAACACGGCGACCTCGTACACCCCGGCGGCCCCGCGCCCGTCGACACCCGGCCCCGGCCCGAGCCCGGCGTCCCGCTTCCAGCAGCAGCCGCCGCCTGGCCCCGGTCAGTCGTACGGCGGTGACTCCTACGAGTACCAGGGATCGCGGCCGTCCCAGATGAACCGGCCGGCGGAGCCCATACCCCCGTTCGGCAATGAACCGACGGGGCGTCCTGGGGCGCCCGTGGGGCCTGGTGGACCTGGCGGTCCCGGTGGACCTGGTGGATCCGGTGGTCCTGGTGGGCCGAACGGTCCCGGTGGCTTCGGTGGCGAGCGGCAGGGTGGGCCCGGTGGACCGGGTGGTCCCGGCTCGCAGGGCTTCGGCAACGAGCGGCAAGGCGGACCCGGCGGCGGTCCTGGCGGGCCCGGCCCGCAGGGCTTCGGCGGCGAACGCCAAGGCGGACCCGGTGGGCCTGGTGGTCCCGGTGGCCAGAGCTCGCAGGGCTTCGGTGGCGAGCGGCAGGGTGGACCCGGCGGTCCTGGTGGCCCCGGCTCGCAGGCTTTCGGCGGTGAACGCCAGGGTGGTCCCGGTGGCCAGGGCTCGCAAGGCTTTGGCGGCGAGCGGCAGGGCGGCCCCGGTGGCCCCGGCTCGCAAGGGTTCGGCAACGAGCGGCAAGGTGGACCCGGCGGTAGTCCTGGCGGTCCTGGTGGCCCCGGCTCGCAGGCCTTCGGCGGTGAACGCCAGGGTGGCGGTCCCTCTCCCTTCGGCAACAACGACCCGTCCGGCCCGCCGCGGCCGTTCGGCAACGAGCCGTCGAACCCGCCCGCGCCCTTCGGCAACGAGGCGTCCGGCCGGCCCGGCCCGTTCGGCAACGAGCAACCCCCCGGTCCCGGCGGCCAGTTCGGCAACGAGCGGCCCGGCCAGGGCGAGTTCGGCGGCGGTCGCCCCGGCGCCTTCGGCGGCGAGCGGCAGGGTCCGCCCGCACCGTTCGGCAACGAGCCCTCGAACCCGCAGGGTCCCTCGGGCTTCGGCCCCGACCCCTCGCGGCCGATCCCGCCGCCGCCCGGACCGACGCCCCCCGCGGGCCCCGGTGCGACCAGCGGCGCTCCGCAGGCGTTCCAGCAGTCCGCCCCGCCGGCCCCGCCCGGGTTCCCGCAGGAGACGAACCGTCCGCAGCAGGGCGGCTCGCCCTTCGGCGGCGGTGACGACGACTGGGTGATCTCCCCGCCGACCCCCGGCTCCCCGGGCGGACCCGGCGGCCCAGGGGGTCCCGGCGGTCCTGGCGGTCCCGGTCAGGGCGGTGGCGGCTACGGCTATCCGCAGCCCGGTTCGAACCAGGCCCCGCCTCCGCCCCGTCCGGCGTACCAGCAGCAGCCGACGACGTGGCTGGCGACGATCGGCCCGGACCGCGAGTACTTCATGGCGATGATGCAGCGCTCGGGTCCGGAGGCCGCGGGTCTCAACCTGCCCGCGTACTCCCCCGAGCAGCAGCGCCAGCTCACCGGCAACCAGATCACCATCGGCCGCCGCCGCCACTCCACCGGCGAGTCCCCCGACATCGATCTGTCGGTTCCGCCGGAGGATCCGGGTGTCTCGCATCAGCACGCGGTGCTGGTGCAGCAGCCGGACGGCAGTTGGGCGGTCGTCGACCAGAACTCGACGAACGGTACGACGGTCAATGGCGGCGAGGAGCCTATCCAGCCGTTCGTGCCGGTGCCGTTGCAGGACGGGGATCGGGTGCATGTGGGGGCGTGGACGACGATCACGGTTCGGCGCGGCTAAAGACGTGTCGTTTGTCGTCTGCCGCGCCGTTGTGGCTGGTCGCGCCCCTGCGGCGGAGCCGCAAATCGATACAGCCCCGCGCCCCTTGCAGGGGCGTTGCAGTTACCGGAGAGGCCATGTGTACCGGCCCTCCGGAGTGTCCAGCCATGCCCATGCCTGCTCCCCGGCGAGCGTGATGCCGTAGCGCTCCCGGCCCGGTCTCCCTTCGCGTTCCCACAACTCGCGGGCCTCCCCCGGATCGAGCGTGCCGTGGGTGAGGGTGAGCAGGAAGCGGAGTAGTTCGTGGTCGCCGGGGTGGTGTGGGGTCTCGGGCGGTGAGGTGGGTTCGGTGCCGCGCAGGGGGACGAAGTACGCGGCCGTGTGCAGGAAGGTGCCCTCGGCATGGGCCGCGTCCCGGACCGTGAGGGCGATCAGGCCGGTGGCCAGGGGGGCCAGGATGCGGGCGCCGGGGCTGCACTGGGCGGGCCAGGCGGGCGGGATCGACGTCAGGGCGCAGGTCGCGACGATCCGGTCGTAGGGGGCGTGTTCGGGGACTCCGCGGGTGCCGTCGCCGGTGACGACGGTCGGGTGGTACCCGGCGTCGGCGAGGTGGGTGCGCGCGGACTCGGTGATCTCCGGTTCCAGGTCGACGGTGGTCACCAGGTCGTCGCCGAGCCGGTGGGCGAGCAGTGCCGCGTTGTAGCCGGTGCCGGCGCCGATCTCCAGCACCCGGTCGCCGTCCGTCACCCGCAGCTCGGCCAACATCCGTGCCATCAGCGAGGGTTGACTGCTGGACGACACCAACTCCCCGTCCCGCAACCGCGTGGCGAGCGGTACGTCGGCGTAGGCCCCGCGCAGCCAGCGCTCCCGCGCACACGGGTCGGGGCTGCCCCTCCACACCCGCTCATATCCGTGTCCGTCCGCGGCGCCGACGTAGTAGTACGGCACGAACAGATGCCGCGGCACCGCCTCGAAGACCGCCCGCCACCCGGGGTCCGCGTCCCAGGCGCCGCTCCGCGCGATCGCCCGCACCAGTTCCGCCCGCGCGGAGACGGCGACGGCGTCCAGGTCCTTGTCGAGAGCGTGTGCGCTCATACGTCCACTGTCCTGCGGCAGCGGCCGGGAGGCGAGCGGTCCTAAGTCCGAAGTCCTCCGCCACCCCGTCTGAGACCATGGGAGCGTGAAAGAGATTCGGCGCGGCACGCTTCAGGAGCAGACCTTCTACGAGCAGGTCGGCGGGGAGGAGACCTTCCGCCGCCTCGTGCACCGTTTCTACGAGGGTGTCGCCGAGGACCCGCTGCTCAGGGCGATGTACCCGGAGGATGACCTGGGCCCGGCCGAGGAGCGCTTCGCCCTCTTCCTGATGCAGTACTGGGGCGGCCCGACGACGTACAGCGACAACCGCGGCCACCCGCGTCTGCGCATGCGCCATGCCCCCTTCCAGGTCGACCAGGCCGCGCACGACGCGTGGCTGAGCCACATGCGGGTCGCCGTCGACGAGCTCGGGCTGTCCGAGGAGCACGAGCACACGCTGTGGAACTACCTGACGTACGCCGCCGCTTCGATGGTGAACACGGCCGGCTGAACACGGCGACCGGACACGGTCGGCTGACCACCGTTCACTGAACGTCGGATTCCGGTCGTACGGCGCCGCTATCCGGTCACAATCCGGTCAAGCAGTAGTCGCAAACGGTTACTCACCGCCGGTCCCCTCTGGCAGCATCGCCGGGGAAGATCCGGACGACGGCGGGGGGCCGGGTGGGGTTCGTCCTGGTGCGTGCGCGGGCGCACCGTCTGTTGCTGGCCGCCGCGCTGCTCACCGTCCTGCTGACCACGGCGGTCCTCACGACGCTCATCGCCTACTCGGGCGCGATCGGCGACGCGGCGCTCCAGCACTCCCTGAACGACACCCGCAACGCCTCCGACACCTCCCTGATCGTCAAGGCCGACGTCCCGCCCGCCGACCGTCCGGCCGCCGACACCGCCGTACGGAAGGCGGCCGGGAGGACGTTCGACGGGCTGCCGGTGACGGTGCGGACGCTGAAGCGGTCGGGGCCGTACGCGCTGCCGCGTTCGCTCCAGCCGCGTGCCGAGCGGTCCGGGGACCCGGATCTCACCTACTTCGGGGCGCTGGACCGGACGCAGGTGCGGCTGGTGGCGGGGCGGTTCCCGCGGGCGGCCGGCCCGGGGGACATCGAGGTCGCGCTGCCGCGCACCGCCGCCGAGGGCCTCGGTGTGAAACCCGGTACCCGCCTCACCCTCGCGAACCGGCTCAGCGGCCCCGCGGCGCACATCCTCGTCACCGGCGTCTACCGGCCCGCCGTCGCGAGCGCCGCCTACTGGCTCCTCGACGACCTGCGCGGCCGCGGCCTGAGCACGGCCGGTTTCACGACCTACGGTCCGCTGCTCACCGATTCCACGAGCCTCGCCGGGGTGAGCGCCGGGCCGTCCGCGTGGCTCGCGTCGGCCGACTTCTCCACGGTGACGACCGGGCGGATCGGCGCGCTGCGCGAGGCGGCCGGCACGGGCGGCGCGTCACTGCGCGGGGCAAGCGTGATGAGCGGGACGACCGCCGCGACGACCTCGCTGCCGGACGTACTGGACCGGCTCGACCGCTCGTTGCTCGTCTCCCGCTCCACGCTGCTGATCGTCGCGCTCCAACTCGCGCTGCTCGCGGGCTACGCGCTGCTGCTCGTGGCCCGGCTGCTGAGCGCCGAACGGGCGGGCGAGAGCCGGTTGTTGCGGGCGCGCGGCGGTTCACGGGCGCGGATCGCGGGCCTGTCGGCGGCGGAGGCGCTGCTGCTCGCCGTACCGGCGACGGCGGTTGCGCCGCTGCTGGCGGGACCGCTCACCGAACTGCTGGCCGGGCACGGCGCGTTGGCGCGGATCGGGCTGCACCTGGACACCCCGGCGGGCGGCCGGGCGGGGGTGTGGCTGGTCGCCGCGGCCGTGGCCCTGGGCTGCGCGCTCGCGGTGACGCTCCCCGCGCTCACGTCCTCCTTCGCAGGCGGCCGGGCCCGCGCCGTCCCCGCTCCGCTGCGCGCGGGCGCGGACCTCGGCCTGCTGGTCGTGGCCGGGGTCGCCTACTGGCAGCTGAACCGGCAGACCTCGGGCGCCGTCAGCACCGACAACTCCGGGACCCTGGGCATCGATCCGCTGCTGGTCGCGGCCCCGGCGCTCGCCCTGCTCGCGGGCACGGTCCTGACGCTACGGCTGCTGCCGCCGGTGGCACGGCTCGCCGAGCGCCGGGCCACCGCCGGGCGGGGGCTGCCGCTGGCGCTGGCGGGCTGGCAGTTCAGCCGCCGTCCGATGCGCGGCGCCGGGCCGGTCCTGCTGCTCGTGCTCGCCCTGGCGCTGGGCATGCTCGCCATCGGCCAGAGCGCCTCCTGGAACCGCTCGCAGAGCGACCAGGCCGACTTCCAGGCCGGGGTGCCGGTGCGCGTACTGGCCACCGGGGAGGGCGGGTTGGGCCGCACGGAGACCTACGCGAACCTCCCGCACGTACGGGAGGCCGCCCCCGCCGTCCGCACCTCCCAGTCCCTCTCGGGCGACCGCACGGCGACCGTGCTCGCGCTGGACACGGCCCACGCGTCGGACGCGGTGCTGATGCGCCAAGACCTGACGTCGGGCCGTCCCGTGGGCCCGCTGCTGGCCGGCCTGGGGCCGAGGGGAACCACGGCGGGCACCGAAATCCCGGCGGGAACAACGGAGTTCACCCTGCGCGCGGGCATCGGCGGGACGGGCCCGAGGACCACGGTCGACGTCACGGCCACGGTCGAGGACCGCTACGGCACCCCGTACCAGGAACCGCTCGGCCAACTCCCCACCGACGGACGGCAGTACGACCTGAAGGCGGACGTCTCCGCCTCACCCGGCCCGCTGACCCTCACCGGACTGCAACTCGACATGCCCCAGCCCGGCGAGCACTCCTCCCAACACCGGCTCACGGTCAGCGGAGTGAGCGCCACTGACGCCGGGGGAAAGGTCCGGCCGCTGCCGCTGCCGGCCGCCTGGACGGGGCGGGCCTCGGCCAGCGAGTCGTACGGCACGCTCTCCAACCCACTCACCCCGAAGGTGAGTTCGGCGAAGCCGCTGACCGTCGACTACGGCACGGGATACATCCCTGGCAAGGACATCTGGACGGTCTCCGCCGTCACGGTGCGGCTGCGGGTCGTGCAGCCCCCGGCGCCGGAGATCACGGCCGTCGCCACCGACCGCTTCCTGACCTCGGCGGGCGCCCGCACCGGACAGCGGGTACAGGTGACGCTCGGCGGGGAGAACCTGCCGGTGCGGATCGTGGCGGCGGTGCGGGGACTGCCGACGACGGGTGATGTCGCGGAGGGCGACGGCGGTGCGCTGCTGGTCGATCTCCGGTCCGTGAACCGGGTGTTGGGGACGCGCTTCGTCGATGGCGTCACGCCCACCGAGTGGTGGCTGGGGACGGCGCCGGGCGACGCGCCGGACGTGGCCGCGGCGGTGCGCGCCCTGCCCGACGTCGATCCCGGGGAGGTCGTGGTGCGGGAGGAGATCGCCCAGGAACTGCGCGACGACCCGTTCGGCGCCGGCCCCGAGGCCGCGTTCGCCGCGGCGGCCCTGGTGGCGGCGGCGCTCGCGGCGGTCGGGTTCGCGGTGAGCGCGGCGGGCTCGTTGCGGGAGCGCGGAGCCGAGTTCGCCGTGCTGCGCGCGCTGGGCGCCCCGCGCCGCCAGTTGGCCCGGATGGTGGCCGCCGAGCAGGGCGTGCTGGTCGCACTGGCCCTCGTGGTGGGCGTGGCGCTGGGGACCGTACTGACCCGGGCGGTGATCCCGCTGATCGTCCTCACCGCCCAGGCCACCCGCCCGGTCCCGCGCGTCCTGGTCGAACTGCCCGTCGCACGGGTGACGTTGCTGCTCGTGGCGGTGACGGTGAGCCCACTGATCGTCACAGCGACGCTGGCACTACGACGGACCGACCCGGCGACCTCGCTCCGCGAGGAAGGAGGCGAGTGACATGAACTCCGCACACGTCTCCGCGACCGCCCCCTGGATCCGCACCCGCCTGCGCGCCGCCCCCGGTGCCGCCTGGGCGCTGGCGTTGCTCGTGGCGGTGACCGCCTGTCTGGCCGCGTCGTTCCCGCGTGCGCTCGACCGGTACGAGGACGCCGGGCTGCGGGACTCCGCCGGACAGGCGGGACCCAGCCAGACCTCCATCCAACTCTCGGACACACAGCCGGACTTGATGCTCCCGCAAGATCAGCGCGAGGCCGACCTGCGCCCCGACGCGCTGCGCACGCGGTACGACCGTGTCCGCGGCGTGGTCGGCCGTCCCCTCGTCATCGACCCCGCCCAGTCCGCGTACGGCGTGCGCCCCGCCGACAACCCCGTCGTGCCGGACGCGTGGATACCGCGCCCGAACGGCCTGCCCGCGCAGGTCTACCTCGCCACCCAGAGCGACCTCGCCGGGCACGCGACCGTACGGGAGGGCCGGTTGCCGCGCGCCTCCGGCCAAGTCACCTCACAGACACCCGAGATCGAGGCCGCCGTCACCGCCGCGACCGCCGACAGCCTGCACATCAAGGTGGGTTCGGTCATCCACGTACCCGGCGAGGGCCGCGCCCCGCTCGCCGTCCGCATCACCGGCATCCTCTCCCCGCGCGACCCCGCCGGCGCCTACTGGTCGACCCAGCCGCTGCTGCGCACCCCGACCCTGGTCGTCCTGCCGACGCCGGAGCAGCCGAAGTACTGGCTCGGCGCACTGCTGTTGGCCCAGGACGCGGCCCCCGCCCTCCTCGGTACCGGCGCGAAGCCGGGCCCGTACTGGCAGTTGGCCCCCGACCCGACCACCCTGCGCGCCCGCGACCTGACCGGCCTGAAGACCGCCGTCGCCGCACTCGAATCGGGCCCCGGCCTCCAGCAGGTCCGCACCGACACCACTCCCGACACCGACCTGAGCACCGGCCTCGACGACGTGCTCGCGACCTTCGGCGAACTCCGCTCCGGCATCCGCCCGTTGACCGCCGTCGCGGCCTTCGGCACCGGCACGGTCGCCTTCGTCGTGCTGCTCATGGCGGGCGGCCTCACCGCGGACCGCCGCCGCACCGAACTCGCCCTGCTCCGCGCCCGGGGCGCCTCCCTGCGCGGCCTCACCGCCCGCCTGCTGGCCGAGACAGCGGTAACAGCCGTACCGGCAGGCGCACTCGGCCTGACGGCCGCGCTGCTCACCATCCCCGAGGGCCGCCGCTCCTACGCCGTCGCCGCCGCCCTCGCGGTCACCCTCACCGCGTCCGCCGCGCTCCCCGTACGCGCCGCGCTCACCCACCGGACCGTGCGCCTGCACGGCCCGCGCGAGGACGTGACGACCGTACGCCCGTCCCGGCGCCGCACGGTCGCCGAACTCACCCTGCTGGTGGTGGCGTCGGGCGCGGTGGAGGCGCTGCGCAGACGCGGCACGTCCGGCTCGGCGGGCGATCAACTGGTCGCACTGGCACCGGTGTTGGTCGGGGTGATCGCCGCACTGGTCCTGGTCCGGGTCTATCCGCTGCTGCTGCGCCGACTGGCGCGTCCGGCCGGTCGACTGCGGGGCGTGGTGGGCCATCTGTCGCTGGCCCGCGCAGGGCGCACCTCCGTCTCCGCGGTGCTGCCGCTGCTCGCCCTGCTCACCGCCCTCACCACGGCCGCGTTCGGCGGCTCGGTACTGGCGGGCGTGAGCGACGCACGCGACCATGCGGCGCTGCTCGCCGTCGGAGCGGACGCCCGCCTCGACGCGACCGCCCCTCTGCCGACCGAACTGCCCGACAGGGTAAGGCGGTTGCCGGGGGTGCGCGGGCTCGCCGAGGTGAGCGTCACGGACCAGGCCAAGCCGAGGGACGGGCTGGAGGCGGTACCGCTCGTGGGCGTGGACCCCGGCAGCTATGCGGAGTTGACGGGACGGACAGGCGTGGGGGCCTTCTCCGAACGCCGGTTGAAGCGCCCCACGGGTTCCGTGCTCCCGGCCCTCGCCTCCCCCTCCGTGGCGACCGCCTACGGCACCCGCCCCTTCCTCGTACGGCTGCCGGACACCAGCGCCGTCACCGTGCGGATCGTCCTCGTCCGGGACGCGACCCCGGCCGTCGCCGGCGCCGACTTCCTGGTCGTGGACCGGGCCGGACTGTCCGGTACGGCGGCCAGGCCGACCTCGCTGCTGGTGACCGGCGACCGGGTGAGCGGGGCCGCGCTGCGCAAGGCGGCCGGTTCCTCGGCCGGTGTGACGGTACGGGCCGAGGAACGCGCCCGGTACGTCGGCTCGCCCCTCCAGTCCGGCGCCGAGCGCATCTACACGGCGGCGGTGCTGGCGGGCGCCGGTTATGCCGTCCTGGCCCTGCTCCTCTCCCTGCTGCGCGCGGCCCCGGAACGCGCCGCCCTGCTGGCCCGCCTCCGCACGATGGGCCTCACGCGAGCGCAGGGCCGCCGTCTGCTGGTGCTGGAGTCCCTGCCCCAGGCCCTGTTGGCGGCGGCGGGCGGCGCGCTCACCGGCTGGGCGACGATCCGTCTGCTCGCCCCGGGCTTCGACCTGACGTCGGTGGCACTGGCCTCCGCACAGAGTCCGGTCGGGGAGGCCCGGTTGAGAACCGATCCGGTGTCGCTGGCCGTCCCCGCGATCGGGGTGCTGCTGGTGGCGGTGGGCGTCGCGGTGGTGCAGGCGTGGTGGTCCGGACGGCGGGGCTCCGTACGGGAGTTGAGGGCGGGGGACGCGCGGTGAGCCGTAGCGAAGGCGTTCATGGACAAGGCGTGTGTGAAGAAGGCTTTCGCCGAGCAGTCGGCTGTGACCGAGGAGAGCGTCGATGACCACGAACCCCACCCTCGCCGACCTGGCCACCCGCGCCACCGAGAGCCGCAACCGGCCCGCCTACGGGCATGACGCGCTCATCACCTGTGACCGGCTGGTCCGTATCTTCACCACGGACGGGGTCGAGGTGCAGGCGTTGCAGGGGCTCGATCTCCTGGTCAGGGAGGGCGAGTTGATGGCCCTGGTGGGGGCTTCGGGCAGTGGCAAGTCGACGCTGATGAACATCCTCGCCGGGCTGGACACACCCACCGCCGGTGCGGCCCGGGTCGCCGGCCGGGATCTGCTCACGATGACCGCCAAGGACCGGCTCGCCTACCGTCGTGAGGTCGTCGGCTTCGTCTGGCAGCAGACCTCCCGCAATCTGCTCCCCTATCTGACGGCCGCTCAGAACATCGCCCTGCCGATGCAGTTGTCCGGCAGGCGCTCCGGGCGCCGCGCGAAGGCCGAACGCGCGCTGGAACTCCTGGAGTTGCTGGAGGTCGCCGACTGCCGTGACCGGCGCCCGCGGGAGATGTCGGGCGGCCAGCAGCAGCGGGTGGCGATCGGGGTGGCCCTCGCCAACGCCCCGGCCGTGCTGCTCGCCGACGAACCCACCGGCGAACTCGACTCCCACACCGCCGAGCAGGTCTTCGCCGCGTTCCGCACCGCGAACGAGCAGTTGGGCACCACCATCGTGATCGTCACCCACGACCAGGCGGTCGCCGCCGAGGTCCGTCGCACGGTCGCCATCCGCGACGGCCGGACCTCCACGGAGGTCCTGCGGCGCAGCCAGGTCGACGCGACGACGGGCCACGAGACCGTCGTGGCGAGGGAGTACGCCATGCTGGACCGGGCCGGCCGGCTCCAACTCCCCGCTGAATACACGGAAGCCCTGGACATGCGCGACCGTGTGGCCCTGGAGCTGGAGGCGGACCACATCGGCGTCTGGCCGGACGACAGCGAGCAGCAGTGACGGACGGCGGGCTCAGCGCACGCTGACGCCCAGTGCCCCAAGTCCCGCCCTGCGTACGGCGATCGAGCCGTACGGCGTGCGCAGCCGCAGCCACGCGCCCGACGAGAAGAGGCCCGACTCGCCGCCGGGGCGCAGGAATCCGAGCGACTGTGCCGCGTGGACCGCGCGGACCGGCAGTGAGGTGTCGCCGACCGTGCGGGACCAGATCTCCCGCCCGATGCGGTCGAGTTCGGCGCGCGTACGGGTCTCGGGGGTCAACTCCTGCGTACGGGACCGGAATTCGGCGATCCCGGCCGCGATCAACGCGCTCAGTGCCTGCGGGCCCGGCAGTCCGGGCTCGGGGGTCCAGCCTCGGCGCGGTGGCAGCACCCCGGCCCACGGCGGGCCGGTCACCGCGGCCGGTACCCCGGCCGTCGCCGCCGACTCGTCGAGGGATTCCAGGAGTTCACCGGCGGAGACGGTCACGTCGAGGGTGGCGTCGAGG
>Ga0307510_10010277_pt1 | contig 11119 bp, 9 predicted proteins | sample 12_EM_MG_FD_207224 | JGI IMG/M metagenome (GOLD analysis project Ga0307510, IMG submission 207224) | Populus trichocarpa ectomycorrhiza microbial communities from riparian zone in the Pacific Northwest, United States - 12_EM | ecosystem: Host-associated > Plants > Roots > Unclassified | place... | reverse complement strand
TCGAGACTCTCCTCTACATCTTTCATTATCCCCACTAGTGTCTTGCACGCGTGCAGACCACTCATATCAGCGCATCCAAGGGTCAGCGTTAGCCACCTGTTATCCCTTGAAGAACAAGTCCCGCCACTATCATACAAACCCGTGCACGTCGCACCTTAGGGTCCTTGGCCCTTAACATTCCTCCTTGAGACTTGTTAAGACTACATGGCAATCATTGCGATGATGTGGCAGTTCCAATGACAACCCTGAGCAGCCAGTGGGTTGTCATAGTTTGGGCTCAGGTGGCAGTGGTGGCATGATAGGCACTGGGAGGGGACAGTTGTTCAAAAGATTGCCAGAGGGCAACAGGTTTATTCTTAACCCAGATGTTGTGAGTGTTATGATCCACCCCAATTTTTCTCATCCTCATTGGACCCCCTCCTCATCACCATATCCAAACCACCACCTATGGCTAAGCAACCATTACCGTTGAACCCATCACCCCTACCAGACCTACCACTGTTACCACCCAATGAACCATCCAGACCATCATCACCTCTTGACCAGCCACCAGTCCTGCCCCTCGTCCCCATCCCCTGGAATATCCACCATCGGGACTACTCCTCAATGGAGATGTACCAAGAGCCACCCCCAGTAGAGAACCCACTGGAAGACCCAGACAGTCCCATGGAGGACGCACTGCCCTTAGAACCAGAACCAACCCAATATCCAGTTAGTGAAGGCAAGCTGCATACCCTGTCATCAGGAGAGTCACCTATCGCACCCTGGAGGGAATACCATGATGATCCCCCTCCCCCTGTGTCCCGCAAGCATTCCCTGTCACCCACAAGTCCCTCTTCAGCACCCATATGCCAACACACCAGTAGAGAAGGCAGCTACCAGTCAATCACGCCTGCTGCCTTGTCGCCTATAGCCAGCACCTTGCCCCAGAGTCAGGGCAACCAGTCAACCTCTTCAGGAGGATCCGCAGACAATCCCTCATCCACACAGAGCTCCGCAGATGATGTGGATAGTGACATGGCCCTTAATTGGGTCACCATCAATACCGACTACCTTAAAGGGTAGTTGCTTACACTAGACACCCATTAGACCAGAATGGGTATGCAGAGATCAGATCTCTGCAGATTTACCTCAAACCTTGCGGTTGTCATCATGATGACGCTTCTCTTCTTGGAATGACCTGCCGCCATTGTCTAGGATCGATTAGGCAATTCCTTGATCCTTTCTATTGTCCTTACTCATTCTCTATTGTTCAACTCATACAGACCGCAGCACTTATCTGTGGATGTTAAGGTCCAAGGGCCTTAAAGACACGATGTGCGTGGGTTGGTTTTGGTGACGACTGGGATTGCTTAGTGGGTTGTCCTCCTAAGGCAATGATCACATGAGTAGTGCGGTACTAGTTGGCTACACAGTATAACAAGTAAGTCCCCAATGATAAGGGTGACTCCTGAGTGTTCTGATAGAGGTAGAGAGGGGAGAGCTTCAAAGGGGGTTTGAAGTGACTAAAGGTTCAGGCTGTTTGACTCTGAGAGTCCTGGGTGGAAGCTACAAGTCTTGGATTGAAAACCAAGTTAGGCTTAGGGCCTAACTGCTAAAAGTACGAGCGCTTATATACAAGGGAGAGGTAACAGGTCACAGGAGTCACAGAATAATATGGTCACATATAGTAAGGGTTCATCATAAGCTGGCAGTTCTAAGTATAGCTCCATTATGAGCTGGCAGTCTCATCATGACATGGCAATGAGCTGGCAATCCATAATGGGTTAAATGGTGATGCTGCGGAGTGATGGCATGTGATATCTGACTGTGGAATGGTCAGGTGATCCATCAGGTGACTTGTCAGGTGATTTGGTGGCAGTCCAAGCGGCGTGTGAGGGAACAAGTTGGGAACAAGTGACTGAGAGTGCAGAATAAATGGTGGAAAATAGCAGGAAAAATGAAAATAGGGCCCAGGATCGTAACAGTGGACCTTCATACGATACAGACAGATGCCTCTTGACCAGAAGTACCTACCTTAGTGATAGTGGTCCGTGCATGAGCCTGCCTGTATATAAGCGCCCAGTATTTCAACAGTCAAGCCCTAAGCTTGACTTGATTCTCAATATCAATGTTCTTGAAAGCTCCCCAAGTGCCTCCCCTTTCCCTCATCTCTTACATAAGCCTCTCAGAGTCGTCTCTAGCAACACTAGAGACTTCTACCTCTTCAAGTACTCGCCACCAGTTCACCTCTTAGTACAAGTCGTACTATCAAGGCCCGTTGAAGCCTTAACAGTGAGGGCCAGTTAGGCAGAGTTGTGTTGTGGGGTTCACCCAAGACAGGTTTTCATTATCAGTTCAGTCTATTCTGACGATGTGAGGGGGGGATGGTATATCCTTTGTTGAATCCTTGCCCCCGACTGAGTCATGGGAAAAACCGACCTGGTGTTGGTTGCAGTTCAAGGAGCCCCCGACTTGTGCAATATTTCGTATCCGCAGATTCCACACTCCCCCGCCCTGATGATCGGACCGCTTCATGCCACATATATTATTAATTTTCACGGCTAACAAACTGGTGCGACAGGTAACATTTTTTCTAACTTCTATTCACCAAATAAATAATATATATGCACACCAAAAATATATTACCCCTACACAGAATCAAACCCAGAGCCCCCCAAAGGTTACACATAGGACTACAAACACAATTACCACCACACCAACACACCTTATTTCTGTTCCTCCCTTTATGACATATGACCAGCTATAAAGGATGAAAAGCCTTCCCTCTGCTGTTTATGGGTGTGTTTTTACAACGCATTATATTTGTTTTGCTTACATTAATTATTCCAAGATTTCTTTTTTCTCCTTAGGACATGTTTTATGTTTGTTTTGTTTACATCGAAATCCAAGATCTCTTTATTTATCTGGGTCTGAAATTCTGACAGCTATTCTGACAGCTCTACCAATTTACCGGTTGCCTTCCTTTTTGGAAACGTGGGAAGCGTGACAGCTCACGTGATTCTTCGCGAAAATTGATCAACTGTAGCTCGCTCAGCTTGTTCGAGTATCCCGTCGCGCTGCACCAACCCAGTGGATCGACCGTACCATACAGCCGTACCATACAGGTTACCATACTTCTGGTTTCTCTCTTCCACAGGCACTGTCCAACCTTTCTAAGCAACGGAACATCGCTTCTCTCCCGCCGCGTCTCACTACCTCACTGGTATTATCTTGCCCCTGGTACGACGGATGTCCCTGGGCCACCCTTCAAGTTCTGGACAATCTAAGTTACGACTTTCAATAGTCCCCTACTCGTGCCAGAGCAGCCTGACCAAAAACGTTATTCGGCGCTTGACCACAAGTTGCGCCCATCTTGTTCATGATCAATCAAACTCAATCACCTCATGTCTGCGTGCGAATATGGAACACATCGATGGGCCCAGGGCAGGGCACTACTGTACTGATCTTGCTCTTCCCCCCTAACCCTCTGCCAACCAACTCCAGTATTACTCTTTCACAGTGATCCAACCCCCCTCCCAAAGACCCCATTCCTTCCCTACTTCTGATATGACTGACCATCCAGGATTGGCTTGTTTCCAGGCCCTCTTAGAGTCCACTGTGCAGGCTTATGAGAAAGAGGCGGGCGTCAAATTGGCCGACCTGGAAGGCCCACTTGCCAAGGGACTACAGTGTTGCCACTCTGTCGATGCCATTGCTACCTTGCTGCAAGGCCAAGCTCAGGCTGTCGATGATTTCCAACAAAGTGATAGAATCTTCAAAATGATTAAGACTACTGTATCGATTTTATCCCCGATTTCTTCCATCACCTCCGTCGCCGACAGCGTCGGCCTGGTACGTTGGAAGCTGTTCATGGCCTGTTTTACCTCTCTAACCCTTTTTTACAGTTGCTCCCACATGCAACGGCAATAAACATTACTCTCGGGATCCTACTGAACGTATGCGCCCTCCTTGAGCTCATGTCGATGTCCTTCTAACGTCCAGTTGAACCAGACGGCCAATGGCGTAATTACAAGTTACGAAGTACTCGCCGATATGTTGGAGTCAATCGAGCTTTTTGTCAAACGTCTCAGGAAATATGCAGAGATGTCTCACTCCATGCCCGAAGTGGACAAGGTACTGGTCAAGTTGATGGTGGAGCTGATCTCCACGCTCGTTCTGGTAACCGGAAAACTCAATAAGAGACGATCGCGTGAGTCCTTTTCTCCCTAACTGAACAAGTCACCTTACGCAGGGCAACGCAGTCAAATGGATAAAGAATTTCTTCGGGGTCAAGGACGTCAATGCTGCACGGCAGAAGTTCAAGCGACTACTGCAAGCGGAGGAGCTGGCTGTCGGAACCCAGATTCTGGAACATGTCGACAGTGAGCGAATACCCTCTACTCGCAAGCCGCATTCTATTGACTATCCTTCCAACCCAAGGCACCAAAGCAACCGTCGGTACGTTCAACTTTTTTTTTGGTGATAACAAGCTAGTTCTGTGTCTGACCAGGCGCTAGATCGAATGGAATGTCAGTTATCTCCTAACTTAGACCAATAATGCCTGGAATCGCTGAGGTACTCTGACAGGTAATGAGCTACTACGTGACATCCAAAAATGGCTCTCCCCCCCCAATTTTTGGACAAATTACAACACTGCCTGCGGCGAATGCCATAGCGATACTGGCAGGTGGTTCGTTAAGGGCGACACATTTTCAAACTGGAAGGATTCTGGACCAAGTTCACTACTTTGGATTAACAGTAAACGTCAGTCGCTATCGAGTGCTTACATTTTCGCACAATGGCTGATCATTTTCCCCTTTTGTAGCGGGCGCTGGGAAGAGCGTTCTTTGGTGAGTGAACCACTTCATATATATATTTCTCAAGAACTTACAGTGCCGGCTAGTTCCGCAGTCATCGAGGAAATCATGACTATACAGAAATCTGGGCCTGCATCTCTCGCAATGTATTACTATGACTTCAGGGTGAAAGAAAAGAAGGACCTCTGTGGGCTGCTCTCTTCCATGCTGGTCCAGCTTTGTGGCCAGTCTGATTCCTACCATAGTATCCTTTCCACCTTCTATTCGACACACCTCAATGGTACACGAAGCCCCAGCGACGACGAACTTATTCGTTGTTTAATCGACTTGTTGAAACTCCCAGGATCACAACCGATTTATCTAATCGTTGATGCCTTGGATGAATGTCCAAGTACATCTTCTCTGTCATCCCCCCGCAAGAAACTTCTATCACTTCTGGAGGACCTTGTCGAAGCATGGCTCCCAAACCTGCGTATATGCGTTATGAGCAGACCTGAGGTTGACATCAAGGCTATCTTAGAGCCTCTGACATTCTGTCCTGTTTCATTACACAAGGCGAGTGGACAACAGAAGGACATCAAGGATTATATCGAGTCGATCGTTAACACAAATAAGAAGATGCGAAACTGGAATTCGCAGCAGAAGCAACTTGTGATTGATGTCCTGACAAGAAAAGCTGACGGGATGTAAGGTGTTTATATCCTATTTCTTTATGGCTCTCACCGGCACGTTTCTGGTAGGTTCAGATGGGTGTATTGCCAACTCGAATACCTCGCCAAGTGCCCCCTGGTGCACATCCAACGTGCTCTGGACGAATTACCGACGTCACTCGATGAGACATACGAACGCACCTTGGGAGAGATCGAGGACACAAACTCAGAATATGCCCCACAGCTCCTTCTATGCGTTGCAGTCGCTTACCGCCCACTTCGAGTTGAGGAACTGGCGGAAATTCTCGCATTTGATTTTGAGAGCCCGATTCCGGCATTTCGCGAGGAGTGTCGCCTGAAAAACCCAGTAGAAGCGGTGCTATCCACTTGCTCCACATTGCTTTCTGTTGTTAAAGTCAACGATCCGGATTCCCAAGTCGTACAATTTGCACACTTCTCTGTCAAAGAGTTCTTGACATCTACCCACTTTGCCCAAAAACGCAACTCTATTTCCAGCCGTTACCACATTTCCATGACACCAGCTCATACAGTCATCACCCAAGCATGTCTGGGTATGTTATTGCACCTGGACCAAACGGTCACCCGACACAGCCTAAGCCAATTTCACCTTGCCAAATACGCTGCCATTTACTGGTTCATGCATGCTTGTTTTGAGGGCGTGTCACAAAACATGGAGGAAGGGATGAAACAACTTTTTGACCGGATGAAACCATATCTTTCCATCTGGCTCTGGATACATGACCCAACAGGGTACTCACAGCAGGAACGTGCAGGGGCCACAGTGCCACTCCCACTGTGTGGAACCCCCTTACACTATGCCGCCTTTTGCGGCCTATATGACATTGCAAAGATCTTGGCCACCGAGTACCCAAAGGGTGTGAATTCTCAGAGCTTTGATGATGCGTCAACGCCATTGCATCTGACTTTGAGGGAGGGCCATGTGGATGTGGCCTGGATGCTTGTGGAGCGGGGCGCCGACATGACAGCCCAGGCCAAGGACAGGATGACCCCACTGCATTGGGCGTTGGATGGGGGTCATGTGGATGTGGCCCGGATGCTTGTGGAGCGCGGCGCCAATGTGTCAGCCCAGGCCCAGGACGGGATGACCCCACTGCATTTGGCGTCCATCGGGGGTGATGTGGATGTGGCCTGGATACTCTTGGAGCACTGCGCCGACGTGTCAGCCCAGGCCCAGGACGGGACGACCCCGCTGCATATGGCGTTGATTGAGGGTCGTGTGGATGTGGCCCGGATGCTCATGGAGCGCGGCGCCGACATGTCAGCCCAGGCCCAGGACGGGACGACCCCGCTGCATTGGGCGTCGGGCAGGGGTCATGTGGATGTGGCCTGGATGCTCGTGGAGCGCAGCGCCGACGTGTCAGCCCAGACCCAGGACGGGAGGACCCCGCTGCATTGGGCGTCCGTCAGGGGTCGTGTGGATGTGGCCCAGATGCTTGTGGAGCGCGGTGCCAACGTGTCAGCCCAGACCCAGGACGGGGCGACCCCACTGCATTGGGCGTCGGGCAGGGGTCATGTGGATGTGGCCCGGATGCTTGTGGAGCGCGGCGCCGACGTGTCAGCCCAGGCCAAGGACGGGACGACCCCGCTGCATTCGGCATTGGCCCAGGGTCGTGTGGATGTGGCCCGGCTGCTTGTGGAGCGCGGTGCCGACGTGTCAGCCCATGCCCAGGATGGGACAACCCCGCTGGATTTGGCGTCCTCCGGGGGTCATGTGGATGTGGTACAGATGCTCATGGAGTGCGGCGCCAATGGGCAGCCCACGCAACTTGATAGTCATAGCTAAAGGGGAAAAATCTATGAATGGTACCTTATAGCAGCCTTACATGCCTCACCATTAGAGATATCACCATCACTATTGAGCGATTTGGGCCCCCCTTGTGTATAGGGCCTGGGTTCTACTACTTATTGAGTATGCCTAGAATATTGGAAGCTGTCTGGTTCTCTAGATTCCCATCAAGTCTCGGGCTTCCTGTGTTCATATGATTAAAGCATATAAGGACAATTTTTTCCATCGTCATCAAGGCAATGTGAGAACCAAGGGGGTGCTTGGCCTCAGGACTGAGCATTTTCGACCGCGTGACGTCCGTGCGCGCCCGACTGGCCCGGGTCCGCCCTTGAGCCCACCGAGCCTAGCCTCTTGCTCTGTCCCTCTCTCCTCGCTTTCCAACCTCCTGTCTTCCACCCTTGTTGCTACATGATTGATACATTTCCTTGAACAGAACAAGAGTCGCCCCTTGTCGCGCCACAAGTCCTATAGCCGGACATACGCGGATCGCCCAACTTCAAGTTGTCGGCTGACGTTGCAAGCACGCGGCACACGGTGACATACCGCCCCGAGAAGACCGTTGCTCCATGTAGCACGCACTGCACACAGCCCCTCACTGCACTAGTCAGGCCCGGTCTGGACCGCATCGATATTTAGAAAGATCTTACCGTATATAGGTTCATCCGAGCTGCTTTTCGTACGTTTTTCCTATCTCCTTTTGCCTTAGACGTTTGGCTCTCCATGCTATACTTTATTTGACCTTAGACCTTTACAATCGAGCATCGCCGCACCGTCCCTCACCCTCGTCGCCTTCGCACTCAACGTCATGCACCTTACAACAATTTAGTAAAATTTCCTGCATTTCGGACACTGCTGTCCATCATTTATGATGCCGTGCGGCCTGTCGCCGGCAGTACCACCTTCGAGTTCGTCTTTTCGCTTTTCCCTCCTTTAGCTCAATTTTTCCCGTAGAATACTTGTCTCGTACTGTCTCAGCCTGGTATATAAATACCCCCGTGTCTGGCCCTGTCAAAGGCTAGGCAATTGCGGCCCACTTTCCCCCTCTATTTTTGCATCCTTCTGCTCTCACTTGACCGTTTGACGAAGAACGGAGTCGGCCAAACCGTCACTCGTTAAGCTGGTCTGGGTGTTCTTTGTATTCTCCCTCGCTGTTTCTCTTCTTAGCCGACCGACTGCACCTCGCCATCACCTTCGCCTCGCTTCATCCAATCTCTCTCCTTGCGCGGCCTTGCTAGTTCGGGACCGCGACCCCATCTCTTCAAGAAACACCCTCGAACTCACTTGCTAGGTCACTCCGACCAGCTACCTACAGAGGCAGTCTACCGCTTTCGTACATGGCTTGACGGTATTTCTATCGAGGATCATGATCGTCGTTTAGTCATCAACAACCCCACCATCCTTCAGGAATTTCGTTTCTACGGCCCCAGTCACAAAGCGATGGTCCGCGCCAAGTGAGATCCAACACTAGTACTTTTGGATCTACCAATCTTCCATCATTCCGCGACCTGATCGCTTCTCCCAGCGAATTGGACACGATGGAGCTTCTCCCGCGAACATGACAGGGATCACGCGATCGAGGCATTTACGGCAAGCGTTGTGTTGCTGGCAGCCGGTCATGTTGCCAACGCACAGCTAGGCTGAGCTAGCGAAAGCCCGATGGGCAACCGTTGAATAGACAGACCTTCCGAGTCGCGTAACATCGCTTATGGGTTAATCCGTCCACCGAACACGCATTTCTCCATTCTCGCTTTATGGGCCCTTGGGCTTCCCGGTATCACCGTGTGGCTGCTTCTGGCGTCGTCCTCGGCACTAGCATCTACTGTGGGCTGCCTTCGTGTGTACTAAACACGAGACCGCAAAGTGTTGGGTAATGTCATTTCATAGTATTGATAACCCTGTCCTCTTCTACTACCAGACTATCACGAGAAAGACGCGAACATCATCGCCAGTTTGTTCTTGTTGACCCGGCCTCTGCCGGGAAATGGTCGAGTCCCATTGTGTGAAGGTTGTGTGTAATTAGGTCACGATGACGGGGCATCATCAACGATATCGAGCCATGTACTTCAATGTCTGGAACCAAGAGCCGTATGTACTCATTTTTTATTTTATAAGTATCTGTAACCAAACGTGGCCTGGGTACGCCCGCTAGTGCCAGTGTACATAATGCTACGAAGAACCAAGAATCAATAACTGGAAGGATGAGCGCACTGACGGACAACATTCCTAACCTTGGTGACGTCACCGCATTACGGACCATAGTGCACAAAATTCACCCAACGCTCCAAAGTCATCCCTCCCCCCGTCCTTCCGCGCAGTTTGACCGCAGCATCTCGAAGTGCTTCCGCAGTTCTCTCATAATAACATGCCCCTTGACTCTCGCCTGGCGGGAATACCGAGTTATCGAAGTTCTGGGCCACGTGTGGCCCATCCTTGTCTGCCATCGCCCACATCGTCCCAACAACACTCCGGAATCCACAGTACTGCATCGCAGCAGTCAGATGCAGCGCCTCGTCCGAGAGCCTCCCGTCCGTCAGCTCTGCCGTGTGACAAGCAGCAAGGAACGCAAATTCCGCATTGGGTAGCCGAGATCGAATGATGTCTAACAATGTAAGCCGATTGCCACCGTAGAGCTTGAACGAAGAATCGAACGGCTTCGCTGGTTGGAGTATTCCATGACATACAATATGAACAAACCAGTGATCCTGGAGGCGCTTCAGCACGGCAGGGGGTGTCGCCCTCGCAGAGATGAGCATTTTCACCTGAGTATTGACAGACTGTACGACGCGCATCTCGCCCAATGCCGCTTTCGTAGATGAATCGTGCTGTACGACGAGGAGTAGTGATGGCTTTCCTAACGTCTGTGACCCAGATTTGTTGGATTCGATTAGAGCCGAAAGTGTTGGCGTGTACGATGGGATATACAGGTCGAGGAAATATCAAGGGTGGTCAGAGTCAGATGGAATTGGTCCCATAGCATGAAGTGGAAGTGAGCAAAACATAGATGTTGGACACCACCAAACACGAGATTGTTCTGGTACGTGTAATTCGTTGAGCCTTTGGATCACGGGCCGACCTACAAGCTCATTGAGTACAGAACGGAGAGCGTCATCATACTCGACTGACTCGAGGCCTTTCTTCCTCGCGCCTAATAACTGATCGCGCAGCTTGTTCGCTCTGTCATAGAAATCGTTGGCCGTGGGAATGAGTGAGGGAGGAGAGTCACAAAGCGAGAATGATGATGTCCGAACGCCATCTGCTGTGGTTGACCATGACCACGGGTCCACAGACAGCAGCAGAACTGAGATTGTCAAAGGATGGGGGTTTCAAGAAGGACTCCAACCCTTTCCGTGCTCTGATCTGGGAAATGAACTTTTCACGTTCATCTGAGTCACAGGCTAGCAACCCCGGGCCGCATTGCCGCACAATGAGACGGCCAAATGGATCCATCCCTCCAAGGCCCTCTTCCCCACCATCGCCATAATTGTTCTGTGCGAAGATCAAGGTCAGCACCTCGAGGTCGTGATTGATCGCAGCAAGCTTGTCTGCTAAATCGGGGTCAGATGCGCAAAGTTGGTCAATTGAAGAACGAAGGCCGCGCATTTCGGAAATGATCAAGGCTCTTCCTCGTTCGAGGGTTTCGACGGCGCTCTGTAGTTGACCTGTGTGGACTTGGTAGGATGCGCAATTTAATGGCAGGGTCATGAAGCGCCAACACCACTGGCAGTTCTTTTCACAATTCACAGGCGAGCGTTTAACATAGTCGACAACGTAATACAGGTCGAACCTCCAATGGTGCCATCCGCTTCTCTCAGACCGTGAGCGTCGATACTGTACTAGGCATC
>Ga0307510_10010276_pt1 | contig 11119 bp, 13 predicted proteins | sample 12_EM_MG_FD_207224 | JGI IMG/M metagenome (GOLD analysis project Ga0307510, IMG submission 207224) | Populus trichocarpa ectomycorrhiza microbial communities from riparian zone in the Pacific Northwest, United States - 12_EM | ecosystem: Host-associated > Plants > Roots > Unclassified | place... | reverse complement strand
AATTCGATAATGGGGAGGAGTGTGGTCCAATTGTCTTGTTGGAAGTTTCCACAGATACAAAGGTATTGCTTGATAACTTGGTTAACTCGTTCTGACTTGCCGTCAGTTTGCGGGTGAAACGCGGTGGACAATTTCTGCTTGATTCCGAGCTTTCTCCAGAGTTCTTGTGTTACTTGTGCAGCAAATTGTGGTCCTCGATCCAAAATGATCACCTTGGGAACGCCTGTTCTTTTCCAGACATTGTCTACTAGTAGTTGGCTTGTTTGTTCAGCTGTGATGGTCTTGTGACAGGGGGATAGAATGATGGCTTTGCTATGACAGTCGACGACCGTGAGGATGCTGTCATATCCTTGTGATACTGGGAGGTCTACGATGAAATCCATGGTGATTGTTTCCCATATTCCTTCAGGGATCTCGTTGGGCTTGATTGGTACTTTGGTTGGTGGCCGTATCTTTGTAGTTTGGCATGTGGCACATCCTCGTATATAGGCTTTGACAAATTTGGTAATGCCTGGCCACCAATATTCGCGTGAGATGAGTTCGATGGTTTTCCATTGTCCTGGGTGTCCCATTAGGTTATCATGGAATTGCTGGGTGACTCTTCGTTTGAGTTCTTCGTTCTTTGTCTTTGGAATATATATTAATCCTTTGTAAAGGATTAGGCCATCTTCGTAGTTCCATTCTTGTAATCCTTTGTTTATGTGTCTTGGGCCGCTAGTGAGGATATCTTTAAGTTTCTGGCCCATCAAGGTATCTGTCTTTATTGCTTCTTGTATAGCTTCCTTGAGCTCTTCATTGATTCCTGTAGGAATTGCCATGTTATGTAGTGCCCGTATATGGAATTGCTCCGGCTTGAGTAGGAATTTTTCCGGTGTGAGCAAAATTGTTTCCACATTCTCGGATGCTATCCCCTCTTTATAATCTGGACGCCTGGACAGCGCATCTGCCTTGTTAATTTTGCCAGGCTTGGGGATAATCACGTAGTCAAAAGTGCTGAGGAATAAGGACCATCGTGCTTGGTGACGTGTAAGAGTTTGTTTTGTGGTGAAGTACTTGAGATTCGTGTGGTCCAAAAAGATCTTTGTCTGGTGGGCACTGCCTTGGAGGTAATGGCAGAAATGCTTGAGAGCATGAATGATAGCCAGGAGTTCTTTGTCGTGGATTTTGTAGTTGCGCTCGGCTGGCTGGAGGGACTTGGAGTAAAAAGCGACTGGGTGCAACCGTCCTAACGCGTCGTCTTGTTCCAGAATTGAGCCCATGGCATAGTCGCTTGCGTCGGTAATCAAGGTGAATGGTTTATCATAGTCCGGTAGGATTAAGACCGGTGCGGAGGTGAGTGCGTGCTGTAACGCCGTAAATGCGGTTTCTTGAGAATGGGTCCATGCCCATGGTGTATCCTTCTTTTTAAGGTCGAAGAGGGGTCGTGCCAATGTGGAGTAATCTTGCACGAAACGATGGTAGAAGTTGCAAAATCCTAGAAATTGCTGTATGTCTTTGACTTTCTTTGGTTTAGGCCAGTCTTGCACTGCCTTGAGTTTCATGGGGTCCATGCGTAGTTCGCCTTCAGAGATGATTAATCCTAGGTATTCAACCAATGTCTGGTTGAAGGAGCATTTGGCAGGGCAAAGGTAGAGGTCTAACTTGAGTAAAAGTTTGAAAACTTTGTGTGTCCACTAGACAAGTTCCGTGATTGTAGTTGCGTAGATAAGGATGTCGTCGAGGTAGACGACTACGTGTCCTTCTTTGATTAATGGACCAAATTCTATGTCCATAAATGTCTGGAATATCACGGGTGCATTGCATAGTCCGAAGGTCATGACTGTGGATTCGTATAATCCCATGGGTGTCTTGAAGGCCGTTTTCCATTCATCGCCTTCACGTACTCAGATATTATTATATCCCCATCGTACGTCTAACTTGGTGAAGAATCGTGCTCCCAATAATTTGTCGACGAGTTCAGGAATAAGTGGGATTGGAGCCACATTCTTAACTGTGATTGCATTCAAGGGTCGGTAGTCTTGTACCGGGCGTAGTTTGCCATCCTTCTTGTCAATGAAAAAGAAGGAGCATGCGTGGGGTGCTTCGGATCGACGTAGTGTGCCTCATTTCAGGCCATCTTCAATGTATTCTTTAAGGGCGACTTTCTTGATAGGTGTAAGGCGATAAACAGTGGTTTTCTTCATTTCCATGCCTGGGATAAGGTCTATCTTGTGGTCCCACGGCTGGTGCTTGGGTAGTTGCTGTGCTTCCTCATCTGAGAAGACTTTGCCGTATTGACGGAATTCGGGGGGTATTTCAATGTTCTTTGGTTGTTCTGCTTTGGCTAGAGTCGTTGACACCATAGTTCGTGCGACTACCGGCTCAGGGTAATTGATGGCATGCCATGCCGCATTCATGTAAGACACCATGGGAGTAACCATCGGTTCTGCTTGGATAGTAGCGTGCCGTGGCGCTGTCGTGGAAGGCACCATGGATATAACCACCGGTCCATTTCTTCGTGTAATCGACACCATGGGCGAAACCACCAGTTCGTGTTTAGCCATATTGCGCTGCGACGCAACTATGCTCTTCTTGGGAGGTGACATCGTGGGCGAAACCACCAATTCACTTATCATGTCATTAAATTCCCCATGGTGATGGGCCATAATGCAAGGTGTTGGATCTATGCCTTGGTACTTGGATTCGAGGAGATCATCGTAGTGGGCTTCCAAATCTTCTGTTGGAAGGAGTTGTGCAAGTTCCGACGTTTCGTTTGGATAATTCGGGTAACAAGAGGGTGGGCAGCGGTCAAGGCGAAGGATATTCTTTACCCAGTCTATCTGGGGATTGTGTGCCCTGAACCAATCGGTTCCTAGGAGTATATCATGCCGTCCGATATTGGTTACGGCCATTTCTGTGGTTTCCTTGTGTTCTTCGGCCATCTCCATTCGCAGTATGGCAGTATGGCGGATAGGTCCTTGTTTGTTCATGGTACCATCTACATTTCAAGGGTAGATAGGTCGTACTAGGGTAGTCGTGGGGATCTTGTGTGTATTGATAAATGAGATATTGCAGTAGACACCTTCGGCTCCACTGTCGAGTATTGCATGAGCATCGATTTTTCTCCTGTGGCATATGATTCGAACTTTAACCCGAATTGACGGGGAACGTATATTTCAAATCGTATCTACTGGTACATGGGGAGTCTTGGGAACTTGGAGATTTCGGAGATTGCTAGAATTACAACGGGATGGTGGTACAACTCTCACTGACGATGCAACAGGAGAGTAAGCTAAAAAGACGAGTGATTGATGTGGGCCACATCAATATCCTGGGGGTCCATATTGAAGATGGAGAGTGTCTGGAGGGCAACATTCATGTTGACAGGTGCAATGGGTGCGAAGTAGTTGGTAGACAGCTGGTTTGCTTCTACATTATCATGGATACTCATTTTATCCATGTCTTGTTCTGGGGTAGAGTCCATTTGACGTAACGAGGTCCCGGGGCATTTGCCTAAGTTGCAGTTGGTAGTGATGTGTCCTGGTTTGCTGCAATACATGCAAAGTTTCTCTTTGAAGCGGTGTTCCCTTTCTTCTAGGGAGAGCTTTCCTCGATGAAATGAGGATCCGCGACTACGTCCTCGAAATTGACCACGTCTGCGTGTTGCATTTATTTCAGCGGTAGGTTCTTCTTCTTCAATTGCTCGAATTCGAGGGGTAAAATGACCTCTTCCGCGACCTCCAGCAGAGGGTGTATAGGTTCGGGGTGCGAACATGCGGAAGGAACGATCCAGGTCTCAAGCTTTATTGATGAGATCTGGGAGTGTAGCAGGCTGGGGTGACAAAGCTACTAGCTTCTGTTGGAGTGCTGAGTTGATGCATTGTCTGAATGCATACATCTTGGTATTGTCATCGACGCCTGATTGTCAAGCATGGTTAGACCAATCTTGGTACCAATCATTAAATTCTCGGTTGCCCATGTAGGTGCTGTGCATTCCTTTAATGGCTTCTTGTTGAACTTGGGGGGGAATGAACTGTTTCTCGAACGCAATCCAGAATTGATCCCAGGTTCCGTAGTCTTGTGGAGTGGCAGCTAAGGCCTCAGCAATACAATCGCTGGCCCAATCTCCTCCGCGAGTACCTGCTTTGAAATTGGTCAAAGCCGCTGGTACTTTCTTATCGTCGGTGTTATAAACTGCATTGTTCATTGTATAATAGTTGGCCAAGGTGTTCCAAAAGGCCTGGGCCTTTGTTGGGTTCCCATCATAGGGATCAGGGGTACTTCCCAATAGTTTGGGGGTTGCGATGTTTCCTGCCATGAGGACTGGGGGTGGAGGTGGTGCTGGGGGACTAGGTGGTCTCTGTGGTGGGCCTGTTCTTCCTGAATGTGGTCGGTGAGGAGGGATCTGCGGTGGTATTCCCTTGGGGTTTCCTTTCGGTACTGGTGGTGTCCCTAACTGAGTTGCGGTGGGTACTGGAGTGGCTTGCAAGGATCTTGAAGAGCTGGCAAAGGTCTTGGGTAGTGGTTCTGTTTTTCCTTTACCCTTGGATACAGGTGGAGTAGGAAGTGAACTTTCTTCTGGTATTGAAAGTTTGGAGCTTCTAGGAAGCGTACTTGTTGGACGGGATGGGGTTCCTTGGGGACTTGGGGTACTAGGGCGACTGGTGAGTTTCTGGATGGTAGCAATGATCCTTGTTTCAGCTTCTTGTAGTAAGTTGCTAACGTTGAGTGTGTCTTCGCCTTCTGAGGAAGGTGTACTAGGGTTGGATTTGTATTCAGTCGTCTCTGAACTATCTTTCTCAAATTCCCCTGGGATGGTGATTTCTTCTGCGTCAGAAGTGCTAGGGCTTTGGAAGTGTACCATTCGATTATTGAGGTACTTCCACTTGGAGTCTGTAGTGTCCCACTTGATTTGTTTACCGTGAAAGGTAGCAGTGTGGTGTATAAAGTCGAAATTGTTGACTTTGTCAAGGTGGAGAACAAGAAATCGAAATTTCCTTGTGGCAAGTTCTTCGTTGTTTGCTGTAAATTTCCAAGGGGTTCCTACTCCTTCACACCAAATTCCTGGTGTTAGAAAGCGAGCAAAGAGGCAGTGAGTTTCGTTGTAGTAGGCTGCAAACGCGTCTGTGGCGGAAACTGGGATATAGTCTTGTTCAGGTTCTGTGAGGTCCAATCGCTGTTCCGGAGTGAAGTTATCAAGAATAGTGTCCCAAGAGCTTATGCGAGTGTGACTGTGTAACTGGGGTTATCCCAACTATAGAAAATCGTACACACTTTAACCAGACAAGGAGTTCTAGTATCACTGTGATGGGTAATGCCTCTATAGTCTTCTAGAATACCGTTGATTGTGATCAAAGTACAGTATTTCCAAAAGAATTTATTAAAGGCCCCAATATGCGGAGTGATAGTCTGTAACTCTGTCAAAGGGTGGCTAATGTGTTTCTCGGTATGATTCTGTAGAAGGAACAAACAATGTTGCTTGAAGATGTGGAGCTCTGTACGATTTCTGGTAGGGGCGGTGACACCAAGGTAGATAACTTCTGGTAGGTAGATCTGTGACGTAGCTCTGATAAGATCAGAGTTTCCTGAGACGCTGGTGTGGTGACTGTGGGGAGTAGGGGGTAACAGGTGTTCGATTCTAGGTAAAGAATCGTATGGTCCTTGTAGGACTTCGTGGATGTGGTGGGTTGCTGGTACCGTAAAAGGATTTACGGGTGGAGTTGGTTGTCTATAGACTTGGGGAGATGGGACGGGCTGGGGTCTTCGGTCTATGAAGTTCTGGGTTCTTTGAAGTCAGGGTCTTCCTCTTTCGTTAGAGGGTATAAAATGTCCTCATTCGTGGGCTGGGGCTGAGTGATTTCTCCTGTTATGTAGACTGGCCAGATTGTCGGTTATAGTGAAGACCTTCTACAGGTCCTGCTCTGAAGAATCGGGGGTCCCAGAGGTGGATTCCAAGTGGGGTGGGTGGGGTTCTGGGGTGACGGCTATCGCAATGACAAAGGTCGATTCCGCAGAAACAAAGATCCGGGTTGTCGTTCGAAAAGGTGATCTCTCGGGCACGCCGATATACTGACTCAGGTGTGCTTGGGGGACTGGATTCAGGGGTACCAACCAGAGTGGGGGGTAAAGAATTGTCCACGCTGTCGTGATAGGATGAATTGAGCGTGAGAAGATCTGGTTCCAAAAGGATACACTGGAAACGTTCCAGGTATTCGGTGTCTCTTCCCTGGGTGTTTGGCTGGGTAATGGGGAGGGTAAAACCGGAAGGGGGATCGATAAGGCTGGTATGTGGGGTGAGGAGATCTGTGTTCCAAGCGCGGTTGTTCCAATGATAGGTGAGGATTCGTTCGTCGCTGTAGATGAACTGATATAGTCCTGTTGAAGTAAATTCTCCGCTTGGGATTGTCTGTAGTCGAATTTCATTAAATTCCACTTCAACTTTGGTTTCCAACATGAAAAATCTAGATAGAAATCTAATTCTGTGTCCGGCTTGGATTTGCGTGATAATTTCCGATCGGACCGAGGGGACAAAGTAGTGCCAAAAGAAGGTTTTGTTGTAGAACAAGGAGATTTGGGTGGCCGGGGATTGGTCGAAGTTATGAGCGCCAGAGAGTAACCAATAGGCAGTACAACATCTTGCTGCGTTAAGGATGTCAACAAGTTGGTAATCAATGTAATGATAGAAGTGTTGAGTGCTGAAGAGACAACCAAAGGGGAGGATGTCTAAAAGATCTTGAGGAACCAAGTGATGTTCACTCCAATACGTAAGTTGGACTTGTTCCTGGAGATTGGCGATTCTTGAGTAAGTTTGTCTTAAGATTTCTTCATGAAAATTTGCCACTTTAAGACAAACAAAGAAAAAGTTGAAATAAACCTCTGATTTATTTACCCCGAATAAGTCCTTTGTAACTTACTAATAAGTATTACAAAGGGTTTTCTAAGGGGGGTGTAATGAAATCGAACGGTTTAGTGGGAACACGAGGGGTAGGTACGAAACATGAAAACTGGGGGTCCATACGAAGCAAGTCCGTGATGCGCATGCTGCAGTTAACAAAAAGAATCCCTTGCTCTGTGAAGTGTAAGTGGCCGCAAAGGATAGCCGTACGACCGTCTAGGAAGTCGTACGCGACAAGGGGGACAAGGGCTCCTTCAAAGTGAGAGAGCCAAAGAGGAGGGAAGCAAGAAAAGACAAACTTAATCGAGTCCAAGAAGGTGGTCTCAATGTAACCGAAGGGGAAGTTGAGGGACCACGGGTGCTTGCCTACTTTGGCACAGATGTGGACTGGGGGGAGAGCGCCATCGGAGTGGATGTGGATGGAGTGATGGGCGTCAGCGCGGAAAGGGGTGACAAAATACGGGGGTGTGGTGGTGTCGAGGTCTTGGGCCCGGGGGATGAAGTCAAGGAATTGGCTGTTGATAAGTTCCTCGGACGAGAACCAGATGTGGCGGTCCTGCTCGTAGTGGACTGTGTACTGATGAGGGTGACCATTGGCAGGGAGGCAAGGCGGGGTGGCGAAGAGGTAGTCGAAGGGGCTGATGTCAATGGTGGGGTAAAATACTGGGCGATGTTGGACAACGGGTGATAGCGGGGCGGGGGAAGCGACCGTGGTGATGGGGGCTTCAACAATGGGCGGGGGGATGTTCTTGATGGGGATGTCCTTGAGTGAGTGATGGTCGACAAGGTCACCTGTGAGTTGAAGGTGGCTCCAACTGTCTTGGTTGAGTGGGGGAAGGAGGGCGTCGAGCTCTGCTTGGGCAAGACGGACGACATGGGCGGCAGTTTCTTCTCCGAGTTGTTCAAGATCGAACTTGGCGGTGGCACAAAGTGCCTCCTCAGTGGGCTCGGGAGTAGGTGGTGATGGCGAGCGGACCACGTAGGGGTCGAGATCAATGGGGGTGGGTTCAAGGGTGTCCAGGTTGATAAGGGTGATGCTGGTGTCGGTGAACGAGGTGGAGTATTGTGGGGACTGTGGAATGTAGTCGTCGTAGGGGCCAGGACCAGTGGGTTCGAGGAAGGGGAAGCCGGGGACAATGAACTCGAAGGGGAGTTCGGGGCTGGAGACGGCGGTGGGCGACCAGGGGACTGTGGGGGACGACGGGTGGGAGACGGGAGGGTACTGAAGATGGGGGCTTCCTGGACTTGGGTAATTCCAAGTGTTGTGGGGGCTATTGAGGACGTTGTTGACAACCTCCAAGGCGGCGGCGGAGTTCTCCTGGTAGATGGCATTCAAGTCGGACCAAGAGGCGATGGAGAGGGAAGGTGAGGACACTTCCAAACAGTCAGCTTCAACTTTAAGAGACTGTTCTAATGTCGGGAACTCACTACTTTATGGGTAGCGAGACTCGACGACGGCACGGAGTTGAAGGTGACTGATCCAAAGGAGCAGCAACAAGATGTTGAGGAGAAAGAGACAGAAGGCAAGGAGAGGTGGGACGGAGTAGACTGTTGGCGACAAGGGGCAGGCTGCTGACAATGAGGGAGCTTTGAAGGGCTCCAGTGTGGGGGTTGACAAGAGAACAGTCTAAGGACTGTTCACCTAAATTCGTAGGTCTTATATACTAATACAGGGTGGTCTGTGCGCAGTTTAGGGTAGGTACAATTACAGGTAACGGGGGACTGTGCAGTCAATGCGCACTAACTGCGGATTACATTATACATCTCGATTAGGGACTAGCCCCAATGAGTCGCATCTTTGTTGATCGGGTCGCGTCGCGTGTTTGTTGATTGTTTAGTAGACGCGTCTTGTTGGTCATTCCCACAATCTGCCATGTGTTGATCAATAGGTTGGACGTGCATCCAAAGCGTGTCTTATCATGTGACGTTGTTGATGACCAGTTCCTTGATAGGTCATGTGTTATCTTCCCAGGGTCACGGGGTCATAGGTTCCCAGGGTCACGTGCTGATAAGTCACGTGATGTACGAATGGCAGAGGGGTCACGTGATGGGTCACATGGAGGGTCATGTGATATGTTCCCACGGTCACGTGATGCTGAAGTTACTGGTTTGTAGCTGAGACTGGGGGGCGCGAGTACCGCTCGTGACAGTCTACTTCTATAAGCCACTCTCAGATTCATTCAGGTGAAATCAATGTCTATCTATGCTGACACTCATAGGGAAAACCCAAACACCCCCATCCAAGTCCATCCATTATTATTGAGCCTTTCTGAGACAATCAATGTGTCCAAGACAAGCCCACAGATAGCTGCCATCTCAGAGAATGATGAGAGGGCATTGACAAGCAACCTTTATACTTCGCCCAGTGTACTTCCGCCACTAGAAATGCACTTTGCTACAAAAAATGGTTGGTCACTCCTCTCAACTTGAAATGGATATGCCCTTATATCAGTAGCTGGCTGCCAAGAATGCATGGCATCTGCCCCTCAAGCCAACTCAAGGGGGGAGGGTAATGCCACTCAATGCAATTCAGCAGCAACATTCCATGCCCTGGAAGACAACACAGCACATATAGGCAGTGCATCTCTGAGCATGCATAACAAAGGGAAGAAGCATCGATGCACTTCTTCTAGTGGTATTTGAGGCAATCTCCCAAACACTCATCATCCAAAGGCAGCTGCATCAACACACAGAACCAGAGGGAAAAGTGCCCAGAAGGCACGGTCACAGGATGTTAATACCTCACCCCCAGAAGAAACGTCTGAAGGTGGAGATAGGGGGGTAGAGCCATGTATATTTACTAGAAGTCTTGTTCCATGCATTGCTGATGACATATGCTGTTCGCTAAATGTACAGATAGTGATTTAACCCCTGAAGAAACCCTCAAAAATGAGAACCAGGCTCTGAAAGGCAGATGCGACATGCTCAAGAAGAGATGTGACATGCTTGAGAAGACTGTCCAGGACCTGCAATCCAGATGTGATATGTATCAAAATGTGCTTGACACCTGGCAGGAGGACATTATAGAACTCAAAAAGCACACAGGAATATTTAATGTAGAATATGGAGGGGTGCAATTTTGAGTCTTGCCGTAGTATTTCCATAGATATAATTGAGTAGTATTTAAAACAATTGGCTCCATCCCATAAACCGGTGTGGTACCGATTTGGAGGCTCTCCTAATTGCTCCAGGTCATTGCAAGCACATTTAGTATGACAACAGATTATTATGGTCCCACATGTGCAAGGCATCCAAATTGATTTGGGCCAATACAAGCCTCTTGGCAGTGTACAGTATGTGTGTAAATTGGGCACATGTGAGATATTTGTTCTGTAGGCCTTTCTGCCATCTTGAACCATTGCAAGTCCATCAGCATCCCATGCATACTGATTGGTGATGCTATTTAAGGCTCATGTGAGAGCTTACAGTGCTTACAGGCCACAGTTTTCTGGCTCCAGCTTATCAGTGAGGGGGTCCATCAGTGCTGTGTGCCCATGCAAGCATTTTTCTTGGCAGATATTCCACCAGGTAAAATTTAATGGGTCAACATGAGGGCATTGCATTGCAACCCATTATTTGTTCGATGTGTCCATGCAACCATAATGTCCCCATATATTATGGTGCAGGAAGTGGGCTCAAGCAAGACTGTTGCTTGGCAGTTTTGGGCCATTGCGAGCTCATGGACATTGCTTCTGCAGGGGCTTTATTGGCCCATGCTACCCAACCAGCCACCTAAATTTAATTGGAAAGTATGTCAGAATTCTACAGGCAACAGCAGGCCAACTTTTATGCAAAAGGCAGTCCATTCATGTCTGGAGCCCTATAAGCAATTTTCTCAACAGCTGCTTCACATTCTGTTACACATGGACTCTGCGTATTTGTAAGGACTCGCCTTGAGTACTTACGGGTAAGCGTTTAGAGTCTACCTTTAGTTATAAAGGTCGCACAGTTACGTTAGTGCAAAGCTAAGTTAAGACTAACTTAGATAGTATCGCAGACTCTAGGTGCTTGACTTAGAGCACAAGGGAATTGCTTAGAGTGATGAGAACAGGAGTGAACACTCTAAGGAGCTTATGGTCCTGTATTGCAGAAGAGACCAAGTCTGGAGAGTTGGGGCTCTTCAGGAGGTCTTATATACATGAGCTACCTAGTCATCTATCTAGCGAGTCAAGGAATGCGCAGCAAGCCTTGGTAATGGATGAGTAAGTAGTTACTAAGGTAAACAATCATATGCAAAAGAGATTA
>Ga0307510_10010275_pt1 | contig 11120 bp, 12 predicted proteins | sample 12_EM_MG_FD_207224 | JGI IMG/M metagenome (GOLD analysis project Ga0307510, IMG submission 207224) | Populus trichocarpa ectomycorrhiza microbial communities from riparian zone in the Pacific Northwest, United States - 12_EM | ecosystem: Host-associated > Plants > Roots > Unclassified | place... | reverse complement strand
GGGGGGGGGGGGGGGGGGGCCGGGGGGGGGGGCCGCGTGGGGGGGGGGGGGTGGGGGGGGGGTCCGCGGGGGGGGGGGTTGGGGGGGGGGGGGGGGCTGGGGGGTGGGGGCACGTGGGGGGTGGCGTGATTTCGACGGTGGGCGGCTGGTGGGCCTCTGGTGGGTGGTCGGTGGGTGGCCGGCGAGCGGGTGGCTTGCGTCCGGCGGGAGCCGGGTGGCGGGAGGCGGGTGCCGGGAGCCGGGAGGTAGGAGGTAGGAGCCGGGAGGTAGGAGCCGGGAGGTAGGAGGTAGGAGGTAGGAGGTGGGAGGTAGGAGGTAGGAGGTGGGAGGTCGGCGAGCGTCGGGTGGGCCGTGGCGGCCAGGTCGTTCGGTCGTTCAGGTCCGCGTCGCGTCTACGGCCGCGTTGAGCACCAGCTCCCAGGGGAACTCCTTCGGCTTGCCCTGCCCGGGCTGGTTCGGCACGAAGCCGCCGTCGCCGTACAGGAGTTGTACGCCCATGGCACGCAACTCGGCGACGCTGCGCTCGAATTGGCGGTGCTGTACGTAGGCCGAGTTGACGCAGGGCATCGCGACGATGGGGATGCCCTTGCCGATGCCTTCGGCGACGACACCGATCACGAAATCGTGGGTGAGGCCCAACGCCCATGAGTTGACCGTGTTGAAGGTCGCGGGTGCGAACGCGATGACGTCCGCCTTCGGCCAGACGTCCGGCTCGCCCGGCATCTTGTACTCGCTGCGGACGGGGCGGCCTGTCAGCCGGGCCAGTTCGCCTAGTTGGGGTTCCAGCCAGCGGGCTGCGGTGGGGGTGAGGCCTAGGCATACGTCGAAGTCGCGGGACTGGGCTTCCTTGATGACCTTGGCGATGTCGAGGGTGGGGGGTGCGGCGGAGGCGAAGAGGTAGAGGGCGCGGGGGGTGGTCGTCATGCGGGTCATCCGATCACGGGGCAACCAGCGTTGATGTGTCGTGACGGCCTAGGCTTCGAGGGGTGATTGAGACCATCGTGTTCGACGTCGGCGAGACGCTCACCCGAGACGACCGGTATTGGGCGTCGTGGGCCGACTGGCTGGGCGTTCCCCGTCATACCGTCTCCGCGCTCGTCGGGGCTGTGGTGGCCAGGGGCCAGGACAATGCGGAGGCGCTCCGTCTTCTTCGACCGGGTATCGACATCGCCGCCGAGTACCGCGCTCGCGAAACGGCTGGCCGAGGCGAGTACCTTGACGAGAGCGACCTCTACGACGACGTCCGCCCGGCCTTGTCCGCGCTTCGCGAACTCGGGGTGCGAGTCGTCGTCGCTGGTAACCAGACCTCCTGCGCCGGTGAGTTGCTGCGTGCCCTCGACCTGCCTGTGGATCTCACCGTCACGTCGGGGGACTGGGGGGTGGCGAAGCCGCAGCCGGAGTTCTTCGCGCGGGTGCTTGAGGTGGCCCAGGCGGCGGCGGACCGGACGGTCTACGTCGGCGACCATCCGGCCAACGACATCTTCCCCGCCAAGCGTGCGGGGCTGCGCGTCGCGCATATCCACCGTGGTCCATGGGGGCATCTATGGGCGGACGACGCCGAGGTCGTGGCGGCGGCGGACTGGCGCATCGACAGTCTTGGCCAGCTCGTGTCGATTGTGGCGGACCGACCGTAGCGTCGCGGCCCCACCAGCTTTGGCCGGTGGGGCCGTTTGCATAAGCGCTGCGTATCGACGCGGGTACGGTTCGGAGCGGACGTCCTCAACTGGAGCCTGTATGAGCGTATTTACGAGTGACGGAGTGGGCAGGCGGATCGCCTATTACCGCAGTGTCGTCCGTCCGAAGATGACGCAGCGACAGCTCGCCGATGCGGCATGCGTCGCTCTCGGAACCATCCGGAAGATCGAACGCGGTGAACGCGGCGTCACGGACGCCACCCTGGAAGCCATCGCGCATGCGTTAGGCGTCGACCCGACCCGGCTGCGGGCCGACCGAGGTCCTGCGCTGAGGGCCGTCCATGATGCGCTGCCCGCGCTTTCCGCTGTGATCGCCGCCTATGACGTGCCTGAAGACGGCCGGACGCGCCCCCTGCACAGCCTGCGCGCGGCCGTGAACGAGGCCGTCCACTGGCGACTGGGCGCTCAATACACGCGCATCGTCCGTACGCTTCCCGATCTGATCGCTGAACTCGCGCGTGCCTACCACCAGACCTCCGCCCACGAGCGGTCCGAACTGGCCGCCCTCCTGGTCAGTGCCTACCGCTCCGCAGACGCCGCCGCCTACAAGTCCGGGGCCCGTGACCTGTCCGCGCGCCTGGTCGAACTGATGAGGTGGGCCGCTCCCGAGGCTGGAGATCCGCTGCTGTCGGCATCCGTCGCCTATGTCCGCACCGAGACGTTCTTCGCTGCCCACGCCCATGTCCCCGGGCTGCGCGCACTTGAACACGCCCTAGACTCCGCACCCGCCCCCAACGAACTGCCCGAGATCGCGATTCGGGGCGCGCTCCACATGAGGGCCGCGGTCATCGCCGGCCGAGCGCGCGATGCCGCGGTGGCGGCCGACCACCTGAGAGAAGCCCGCGCTTTCGCGGACCAGGTCACCGAGGGCGTGTACTACGGCACCGCGTTCGGCCCCGACTCCGTTCGCATCCACGAGGTGTCCGTCGCGGTCAGTCTGGGCGACGGGCATGCCGATCGCGCGCTCACCATCGCGAACGAGTGGAAACCGCCCCTCGACCTGCCGGCCGAGCGACGTTCCGGGTTCTACATCGAACTCGCCCGTGCCCAGCTCTGGTGCGGCCTCGCCGATGGCGCCTTCGAATCGCTGAAGGCCGCCCGGCGGATCGCCCCACAGCACACCCGCGAGCACCCGTGGGTCCGTGAAGACGCCGCGACGCTACGCCGGTTGAAGCGGGCCGACTCGGAGTCCCTCACCAACTTCGCCGAATGGTGCGCTGCCACCTGAGCGAACCACCCCAACTACCCCTCGCTGGGGTACTTGTGGCCTTCTCGCACCCTCACCATCTGTCGCACGCGCAGAAACCAGCAGATGGGAAACGGGCATGCCCAACCCACTCCCGCTTGTGACCGGGTACGCCACCGAGGAGTACTGACATGTTCGAGACCAGGGACCTTCTAACAACGCGCACAACCTCATCGAGAATGCGGCCGGTCTGCGGAACTGTCGAAGAGTGGCTGGCCTCAGCCCACCCGTCGCCGAGTACCGTGTGTGAAGAGTGGGACAGCATCGCGCAGCTCGCATTGATCCCACTCGGACGCGGCTTCGAGGCCGTCCGCATTCACGAAGACATCGTGCACGGCTTTGCGGGAAGCGACGACTCGGCCACGGTGAGCGCACGTCTCGCCGAGAGCCTCAACGGCGGCCCGGTCATCCGCGACCCCGGATTCCACCGCTACTACGCCCTCGTACCACCTGGCACCGCCGAGGCCTGGCGCACCCTGGTCGCGGAGTGCATTTCTGCGGGCACCTACCTGGGCGTACCGCGAGCCGACCGGGTCGAGTCGAACGGCGGGACGAGGACCTCGTACTGGTCGGTGCCGATGTCTCGGCCGGACGGTCTGTGCACGGCCGCCGACGTGCTGACCCTCGTGCAGGTGGGCCACTGTCCGGCACGCGAGGACGAGTCTTGAGTGCGTCCGCCGACGAGGGGCAGGAACTGTCGGCGGAATGCACGGTCGCCCAACGCCCTCATTACGAGGGGCTCCACGGCGAGTGCCGTCAGACGAAGGACATTCCACTACCAGGGACCACCCACATCCTCCTGCAGTCCCGCTGCGGCTGTTCCTGCCACAGCTCCGACAAACCCGGGGCCTGATCCCGAACGGGCCCTGTACAGGGCCCCATGGCGCCCGCTTCGGGGCAGGGCCGCGCCACACCCAAGTCTCGCTCGCAAGAAGGAGATGTTCATGACCGTCACTCTCGACCACCCCGCAGACACCCGCACCCGGGACCCGCAGGAACTCCTCAACGCCGTCGCCCCGCACATCACCGAACTGACCGTGAACATCTTCGACTCGGGCATGACCATCTGGGACCGGGAGACAGCACTGCTGCTACGGGATCACACGATGGTCCGCGACATGGCCGAACGCATTCTGGGCAACGCCGTCATGTACGTGATGGGCTCCATCGAGAACCCGGACGTACACCTCGGTGTCGGCAAGCTGGTCGACATCGGCGTGCATCAGCTCATCCTCGACACGCCCGTCTGGTTCGGCATCTGCCGCCTGTACAACGGCGGCCGGTACAAGCACCACGCCCCGTTCATCCAGCGCCGAAACGACGGCCTGTGCCTGCGCACCGGAGACTTCCTGAAGAGCCAAGGCTGGCCCGTGGACGAGGAGTTGTGGGCCATCGACGGCACGGACTGCTCGCCGTGCGACGACAAGGTCCCCGACAGCCACTGACCGCCCGCTACAGTCGGCCCCCGCTCTCCCGTTCCCTGCGGAGGGCGGGGGGCTCCAGTATCCCGACACGACACAGAGGAACGACGCCGTGCCCGTACCCCACGACATCCCGGCCGAGACCGATCTGTGGGACGCCTACGCAGAGTCCGCCTTCAAACACGACGCCGAGCCCACGTTCTGCTGGACGCAGTACGCCGGTCACGGGCCCGGCCCCGAGTTGCTCGGTGCCCCGCGCAGTGTGTTGGAGATCGGGTGCGGAACCGGTCGGGCGCTTGCCTACCTCGCGCGGCAGGGTGTCAGCGCGCAGGGTGTCGACCTCTCGCCGGTCATGGTCAAGAAGACGAGTGAGCGGTGGGGCGACGCCGGCGCCAAGTTCGCGTGCGGTGAGATTCTGGAGTACCTCGCCTCGTCCGACGACACCTACGACGCGATCTACTCGATCTTCGGTGCGGTCTGGTTCACCGACCCGAGCCGGCTGTTCCCGCTTGTACGTGCGCGACTGAACCCGGGCGGCGTCTTCGTGTTCTCCCAGCCGCCGGCCATCCCCGGTGCGTACGGCCCGCAGGGCATGTACAAGGGGGGCTTCGCGGGGAAGGCCCTGTTCACGTACCGGTACAGCTATCGGCCTGCTGTTTGGGAACGGTTGCTGACTCGGGCCGGGTTCTCGGCGGTTGAGGCGGCTGTTGTTGATGCGCCTGAGGCTGGGCATATTGGGACGTTGATCGTGCGGGGCGAGGCTTAGCGTCAGGCTGCTGCCGTCTCGTGGCTGACGTCGCTTTGCCGCCTGGCACCCCACGACGACTCGGCCGCCGATAAGGAAGTGCGAACAGGTCGCTGTGTAGAGCAATGCCGGCGAGGTCGTCCGTGGCACGAACTGCGACGGTCGCCGACGCTGCGGCAGGCTCACCACCTCCGTGAGGACGGTACCGGCTTCGGCGGGTCCGTCCCGTTGCCCTTCGACGGGTTGCAACGGCGGTGCATCGGGCGGGAGTTGTCGCGGTCGAGGAGGTCGCCGCTCTTGGACGGCGGCACGACGTGGTCGACGGTGAACGACAGCGGGTGCTTGGCGTTCAGCTCGTATCCGATGTTGTGGCCGCACCGTGCGCACGGGAGGCGCTGGGCTCGGAGCCAGGCGCAGAGCCTGGGGGAGGGGCGCCCGTTGCGTGGGTTGCCGGCCACGGGCGCCTCCTCGGCTACGCCTTGGGCACGGTCCAGGTGACGGGGTCGCGGCCGTCAGGGCCGTAGATGATCCGGTCGGGGCGGGTGCCCTTCGCCATGCTGAACGTGATCTTGCCGCGCAGGCAGGTGCCGGGCTGTACGGCGGTGCCCTCGACGGGGTACTCCGGCTTGGGGATGCCGGCGCCGCTGACGCCGGGTGTCTGGATCCGGGTGTCGTCGGGGTAGCCGAGGGCCCACGGGCTCTGGGCGACCATGACGTTGGTGCTGGTGGCGTCGGCGCAGACCTTGACTTCGAGGATGGCCCAGGTCGGGTCGGGGAAGTCGGCGAGCGCGTCGGGGAGGTCGACCTCGGCGGGCTGGGTGTAGCTGATGACGCTGGTGGTGGCGCTGATGTGGCTGCCGTCGAGGTCGGTGTCCGACCAGTGGCGGCCGGCGCCGATGGCGAGGGCCTTGGGCTTGGCGACCGCCGTCGCGGTGGCCGTGCTGGTGGGCTTGGCGGCCGTTGTGGGCGCCTTGCTGTCGTCGCTGCTGGTGTTGCTGTTGCAGGCAGTGGCGGCCGCGATGAGCAGGGCCGCGCAGGCGGCTGTGCGGGTGTTCATAGTCCCCCCGGGGCGTGCTGATGCTGAGGGTGCATCATGGCGCCCCGTGTGGGGCGATGTGGGGTCGCGTGGCCGTCTTGTGATGTTGAGGTCCGCCGCCCGGCGCTGCACATCCCGTGGGGTCATCTCTACCCCGGCGCCGGCGGCGAACGCTGACACGATGAAGCCCCAGCCGGTGAGCGGTCGGCTGGGGCTTCATCGTGTGTCTGTGGCGGCTACTTGTTGGGGCCTGACAGGTCGATCCATATCTTCTTGATCTTCCCGCTGACTATCTCCGCGTGCGGCGGTCGTTTCCCATCTGTGCCGTTGCTGGTGGCGGCGTCGATGAACTCCTTGAGTTCGGCGAGTGTGATGGGTCGGGTCTTGCCGTCGAGCATGTGCTGGTGTTGAGGCATGAAGGAAAGGACGGGCTGTGCCGGCTTCTGTGTCACTAGCGCGTCAGGCGGTCTGAGGGCGCAGTTGTTCGCCGAGATCGCTCACGTTGTCTGACCGGCGGTCAAGCGGCTGCGCGTTCCTGCCGTCTGGCGAGGGGTGCGGCGACGTCGTCGACGGCGTACCAGGGCTGTCGGGGTCTGCCGCCGGACCGCTTGAGCTGGCCGCGGTGGACGAGCAGCCGGACGCCTCCGAGGCTGATGCCGAGCTGCCTGGCGACCTGGCGACCTGGCGACCTGGTGCGCGGTGAGGTGGCCGGGCCGGATGATGTGCGACTCCATGGCTTCATGGTGCTCTGCACGTCTCGTTGATTCGAGCGGCTGTGCGGTCAGGACGGTGACCGTGGGCGGTGTGTCGGGCACCTCTTCACGGTACTGCCAAGTCGCCTGGCCAGACCGGGTGTTGGGCGGGGGCCGTAGGCGTACCGTGTTGGCACGCGATTCGGGGGCAGCGGCACGGGGACGGCACGATGGGTGAGCGGTACGGCGGGGATCACCAGGATTTCCGGGGCGGGGAGTTCAACGGGGACTTCATCGCGAAGAACGTGGAGTTCCACCAGCACGGGCCGGCGCCCACCGCGTTGGATGCCCTGCCGCCGAAGGTGGCAGGGTTCACCGGTCGCCGTGACCAACTCGGGGAGCTGCTCGGTGCGTTCGACCCGGCTGGGGGCGAAGCGCCGGGAGCCGTGTTGGTCGCCGCGGTGTCCGGGCTCGGCGGTATCGGCAAGACCGCGCTCGCGGTGGAGGCGGCGCATGAGGCCTGTGGTGAGGGGTGGTTCCCGGGTGGGGTGCTCTTCGTCAATCTCCATGGGTACGACGATGATCGCGTTACCGCGGAACAGGCGCTGGAGACTCTGCTGAGGGCCCTGGGGACGCCTCCGGAGCACATTCCCAACGGGGTTGATGCGCGGGCCGCGTTGTATCGATCGGTGCTTCGGGTGCGGGAGCGGGAGTTGGGGGCTGTGCTGGTCCTGGCCGACAACGCGTCGGCGGCGGAGCAGGTGAGTCCGTTGCATCCCGGGGGTGTGCGGCACCGGCTGCTTGCCACCTCGCGGAGCAAGTTGCCTCAACTGGGGGCACGGCTATTGCCGTTGGGGGAGTTGAGTCCGGAGGAGGCGTACGACCTTCTGGACCGGGCGTTGCGGATCGCCGCTCCGGGTGATGCGCGGGTGGCGAGTGAGAGCGAGGCGGCTGCCGAACTCGCCTTGTTCTGTGGGCACTTGCCCCTGGCCCTTCAGATCGCCGCGGCCTTGCTCGTCCTCGACAGGGACAAGCCCGTGGCCGAACTCGTTCTGGAACTCGCCGAGTCCGGTGACCGACTTCTGCACCTCGACGACGGCGAGCGCAGTGTGCGGGCTGCCTTTGACCTGTCGTATCGGCGTCTGCCGGCTGAACAGGCCCGGCTGCTAAGGCTGTTGGCTCTGGCTCCGGGGCCGGAGGTGACAGCCGAGGTCGTCGCCGTGTTGGACGGGGCGGACACTGCGCCGGTGCGTGTGCTCGATGCGTTGGTCCGCGCCCATCTTGTTGAGCGGGGGAGCGGGCGTGGGCGTTGGCGGTTGCATGACTTGGTGCGGGTGTTCGGGGTGGGTGTGGTTGAGGGGGATGCGGGGTTGTGGGAGGAGGGGGAGGCGACGCGCGTGCGGGTGCTGGAGTTCTATCACCGGTGGGCGGATGCGGCGGATGACCGGTTGCGGTGGCTGCCGGGGATGCCGGAGCCGGAGCGGTTTGTGGATCGGGAGGGGGCGTTGGCGTGGTTTGACTCCGAGCGGGCGGGGTTGGTGGCGGCGGTGCAGTGGGCGCGGGAGGAGCGGTACGCGGCCACGGCAGTACGGCTGTCGCAGTGTCTGGCGGAGTATCTGGACTGGCGGCGTCTTTTCGACGACTTGATCACGGTGGGTGGTGCCGCGCGGGAGGCTGCCCACGACGCCGGTAACCGGGTGGGGGAGGCCATCGCGTGGACCAGCCTCGGCGGCGCCCTGCGGAAGGCGGGCCGGGCAGAGGAGGCGGTCGGCGCCCACACCCGCGCCCGCGACCTGTACCAGACGGCCGGGGTCCACCACAGCGAGGCTTTCGCGTGGAACAACCTTGGCATCGCCCTGGAGGAGACGGGCCGGGCGGCGGAGGCGGTCGACGCCCACACCCGCGCCCGCGACCTTTTCCAGGCTGCGGGGGACCGCCGTCGCGAGGCCATTGCGTGGAACAACCTTGGCGGCGCCCTGCGACAGGCGGGTCGGGCAGGGGAGGCGGTCGACGCCCACACCCGCGCCCGCGACCTCTTGCAGGCCGTCGGGGACCGCCATAGCGAGGCCGGGGCGTGGAACAACCTCGGCACCGCCTTAGGACAGGCGGGCCGGGGGGAGGAGGCGGTTGAGGCGTACGAGAAGGCTCTGGAGGGCTACCGGGAGTTCGAGGACTGGTACGCGACGGGCCGCACCCTCTCCAACCTGGCCTTCGCCCACCAGGACGCTGCCCGCCCCGCCGAGGCCCGCACCTGCTACCTCCAGTCGGCCGACGCCTACACCCGCGCCAACGCCCCCGCCGAAGCCGCCCAAGCCTGCACCCGCGCCGAAGCGATCACCCCTTAACCGCCCCACCCAAAGCAAACCCCCCACCCAACCGCCGAGCCACCAGCACATACAACAAAATCACCGGCGTCGAATAAACAACGGAAAACGCCGCCAGCTGCCCGTAAGCCACCATCCCCCGATTCCCGAAGAACTCATTGATGCTCACGCTCGCCGGCATCTGGTCCGGCGTGAGTAGCAGCATGAACGGGACGAAGAAGTTCCCCCACATCATCACGAACGAGAAGACGGTCACCACCGCCACCCCGGGCCCCATCAGCGGGAGGACGATCCGTACGAGCGACTGGAGCGACGACGCGCCGTCGGTCCACGCGGCCTCCTCCAGTTCCTTCGGTACGCCGTCCATGAAGTTCTTCATCAGCCAGATGGCGAACGGGAGTTGGGACGCGGCGAAGAAGAAGATCGTGCCTTGCATGGTGTCGATGAGATTCACCTGCACGAACAACGCGTACACCGGCACCATGATCGCGGTGATCGGAAGGCTCGTCGCGAAGAGGATCGCCAGGAGGAAGGGGCGGTTCAGGCGCGACCGGAAGCGGGACAGCGGATACGCCGCCAACGCCGCGCACACCACCGTCAGCAGCGTCCCGAACCCGCACAGGATCAGGCTGTTGAGCAGGGGTGTGAAGGTGATGTCCGAGTTCAGGATCGCGTGGAAGTTGTCCAGGGTCAGGCCGTCGGGGGCCTTCACCTTGAGGTCCGCGTGGGCGTCGAGGGACGACAGGACCACCCAGAGCAGTGGCAGCGCGAACGTCGCCGCGACCACCAGCAGCCCCAAGTCCGCCGCCAGGCGTCGGCTCGTGCGGCGGGAGGAGAGGGTGAGTGCCATGGGTCAGACCTCCGTTCGCAGCAGGCGCATGTAGATCACCGAGAAGAGCGAGCCGACCAGGAGCAGGAGCAGCGCGACCGCCGTGGCGTAGCCGATCATGCTGTTCTGGAAGGCCTGTTCGTACATGTAGAGGGGGAGGGTCTGGCTCTTGTCTCCTGGGCCGCCTCTCGTCATCACCCAGATCAGTCCGAAGACGGACAGGGTCTGGAGGGTGTTCAGCATCAGGTTCGTGCCGATCGAGCGGCGGATCATCGGCAGCGTGATGTGCCACATCCGGCGCCAGCCGCTCGCGCCGTCGACCTCCGCCGCTTCCGTGATCTCCTTGGGGATCTCGTTCAGGGCGGCGGAGTAGACCAGCATCGAGAACGCCGTTCCCCTCCACACGTTCGCGAAGGACACCGCCAGGATCGGGAGCGTGAACAGCCAGTTCTGGGAGGGGAGATGGAGCCAGTCCAGGATGGCGTTCAGGGTGCCCTCGCGGCGGAAGAAGGCGTAGAGGAGGAAGCCCGCCACCACCTCCGGGAGTACCCACGCCGTGATGACGATCCCGCCCGTCAGCGTGCGTACCGGTTTTGACGCGCGCTGCATCAGCGCGGCCAGGGCCAGGCCGATCGTGTTCTGGCCGATCAGGGACGACAGGACCGTGAACACCAGCGTCAGCCATACGGCGTTCAGGAATTCCGAGTCCTTGAAGGCCGTACGGAAATTCGCGAAGCCGACGAAGGAGGAGTGGGCCTGGCCGGTGAGCTGGAGATCGGTGAAGGCGATGTAGGCGCAGTACGCGATCGGTCCGGCCAGGAAGAGGAGCAGGAGGATCAGGGCGGGGGAGAGGGGGAGGAGGCGCGTGAGGGTTTGGGTGAACGGGCGTTTCTGGGTGGGCAGTTGGGGAGTCGAGGCGTCGGGGCCGCCGGGCCCGGAGGGGACCTTCGTCACGGCCGGGCCCGGGTGCTGCGGTGCTGTGGTCATCGGCGGTCGCCGCCGCTCATTTCTCGGTGACCTGGTTGTTCGTGGCCGACTTGAGCTCGTCGTCGTACGAACTCGCCGCCTTGTCCACCGACATGTCGCCCGTCGTCACGCCCTCCATCGCCTCCTGGATGGCGGTGGAGACCTTC
>Ga0307510_10010273_pt1 | contig 11120 bp, 11 predicted proteins | sample 12_EM_MG_FD_207224 | JGI IMG/M metagenome (GOLD analysis project Ga0307510, IMG submission 207224) | Populus trichocarpa ectomycorrhiza microbial communities from riparian zone in the Pacific Northwest, United States - 12_EM | ecosystem: Host-associated > Plants > Roots > Unclassified | place... | reverse complement strand
AAGTACAGGCCGTACATGTAGGCGCACCAGCCGTTGTTGCACTTGTAGCGCGAGTAGCTGTTGGTGTTGTCGAGGTCCGAGGCGTCGTGGCACTCGCCGCTGAGCGAACCCGTCGGGTTCAGGCCGCCGTTGATCGTCCCGTCCGGGCCGATCGCGGGCGTCGGGTAGCAGCCGTCCGTGTCGTAGTCGAAGGCGGGCAGATACGTCTGCTCGGCGGCTTCGGCGTTCGCGGGCAGTGCCGTGGGCGGCGCGGCGAAGGCGACGCTGGGGAAGGCGATGACCAGGGCGGCGGCACCGCCGAGGCCGGCGAGCCACCTTCCGCGGCGGGTGCGGGACTTCTGGGACGACACTGCGTCCTCCTCTTGGGTACAGCCCAACGGCTCTGGGGGAAAGGGCTTTCATGGTCCCGACTTTCCATGTACGCGCCAAGGGGGCGGGATGTCACTTCGGTAACGGGCGGCCCAATACCTGAGCTACGCAACTTCCTTGACGCTCGGGTAGATCCGCCGCGGACTCCTCCGGTCCTCCGGTCTTCCGGTGCGAGGTCCGGGCGCAGCCGCAGCCGCAGCCGGGGCGGTCGGTGCAGCATCCCGGCCCGGGTGCGGGTGCTGTAGCGGACCTCGCCGACCGGCCGGGGTGCCACCTGGCGCGCGCCGGCCACCGGCGGTACGGGGTCGAAGGGGCATGCGTCGGTCCCGGCGGCCCGCAGCAGTACGGCGAGTTCGGCACGCTCGGCCTCGCTCCAACCGGTGCCGACATTGCCGACGTACCGCAGCCGGCCGGCGGCGCGCTGCCCGACCGGCACCGCACCCGGCAGACCCGTCGGGCGGCCCTTGCCGCGCGCCCCTCGCCGGGCACCCGGCCGCCGACGAGCACGTCCTCACCGCGCAGGTCGCGGATCTTGATCCAGGCGCGGGACGCACCCCGGGTTCGTGCGCTGAGTCCAGCCGCTTGCGGACCAGGCCCTCCAGTCCGTGCTCGCGGGTGGCCCGCCGTGCCTCGGCGTCATGTCCGGTGAGGGCGGCGGGAGTTGACCAGTGCGGGCCGTCGAGGTCGAGCCGCTCCAGGGTGGTGCGTCGGTCGGCGTAGGGGAGGGTGAGGAGCGGCTGTCCGAGGTGGGGGATGTCGAACAGCGCGAGATGGACGGGTGTTTGGGCGGCGCGGCGCGGCGTGCGGGGATCGGCGGGATGTCGCCCAACACGCTTGTGCAACAAGGTGTGTTGGGCGCGTCCTGGGCTTGGTGGTGGTGCGTAGCGCACGTGGATCCTGGCCGGTAGCCGCCTTCACCCCTGCCCTTGTGGCTCGGAATGCTGGCTGGCGAACCTGCAATGACCACGCCAACCGGGGGAGTGATCCCGACCATGGTCCACTTACGTAGATTCGCCGCCGCCGCAGTCGCATGCGCCGCCCTGGTGCTCGGCACCGGGGGTACCGCGAACGCGGCCGACCCGGCCGCCGGCACGCCGGCCGTCCACCAGGCCGTCACCCGCACGGCACCCTCCGCACCTGTGGGCGTCCAGAGCTTCGGCCCCACGGCAACGTCGCCCTACACCTCGCCGGCGTCCACCGCGGGTCACGTCACCCCCGGCCAGAGCTACACGTGCGAGTACCTGAACCTGTGCGAGCTGGTGTGGGACCCCACCACCGGGAACTGGGAACTGTTCAAGCAGGACCCCTGCAACCGGTACTACGTCTATTACTGGGATGGCGGCGGGTACTACATCAACAACCAGACGACCGGCACCGTTTCCAGCTTCTACGGCAGCGGCGGCAACACGCTGTGGACGGACACCTCACCGACCAGCCAGACGTACGCCGACTGGACCCCGGTGTACTCGCTCCGCAACTGCTGAACCCGTACGGCGGTGCTCCCGCCCACGCGGACGGGCTCTTCCTGGCGACCTCCAGGAAGAGCCCGTCCGCCTTTCCCGGAGCTTGCCGCTGTGCTCAGGGTCCCGCCACCGCCTCGCCCGCGCGGTCTGTCACGGCGGCCGGGGCCAGATCCACCAGGCGTAACGCGACGGGCAGGAGGAGACGGGCAGGAGGACCGGGCCCCAGGCCTCCTGGGCGATCGGCGGGAGGGGGCCGGGGGTGGCGAGAATGGGTGGGATGTGAGGGAGGGGCGGTGGCAGGGGCACGGCACAGGTGTCGACGGGGTCGAGCGGCGGCACGCGTCTTTCGGTGCGGGTTCGCGCGGGTTCGCCTGAACGGGCTCGCTGAAGGGCGCCGGTCCCCATGGGTGGCACCATCCCTCGAACAGCCGTCGACTCAGAACTCGGGGACGGGCGTGGGCGGCGCCTGCACGAGCCCCGACTGGTAGGCCATCACGACCAGTTGGGCACGGTCGCGGGCGTCCAGCTTCGTCATGGCGCGGTGCACATGCGTGCGTACGGTCAGCGGGCTGACGTACAGCTTCTCGGCGATCTCGTCGTTGGACCGGCCTTCGGCGGCCATGGCCATGATCTCGCGCTCGCGGGCGGTGAGGGTGCCGAGACGGTCGGGCGTGGTCAGTCGGGCGCCCTGCGCGGGGGTGGCCAGGAAGCGGGTGATCAGGGTGCGGGTGGCGAGCGGGGAGAGGAGTGAGTCGCCGGACGCGACCGTGCGGATGCCGGACAGCAGCGCCTCGGCGGTGACGTCCTTGCCGAGGAAGCCACTCGCGCCTGCCCGGAGGGCCTGCGCCACGTACTCGTCGACCTCGAACGTGGTGAGGATGAGGACGCGCGTGCCGGACAGCGCCGGGTCGGCGCAGATGGCGGTCGTGGCGGTCAGGCCGTCGGTGCCGGGCATGCGGATGTCCATCAGGACGAGGTCGGGGCGGTGTTCACCGGCCAGCGCGATCGCCTCGGCGCCGTCGGCCGCCTCGGCGACCACCTCCATGTCCTCGCAGGTGTCGATCAGGATCCGGAAGGTGGCCCGCAGAAGGGCCTGGTCGTCGGCGAGCAGCACGCGGATGGTCATGGGGTTCCTTCTCCCGGTTCCGGGGCGCTGGGGTACAGCGGCAGTTCGGTGGTGACTTCGAAGCCGCCGTCGAGGCGGTGACCGGCACGCAGGGCGCCCCCGACCGAGTGGGCGCGCTCGCGCATGCCGATGAGTCCGAAGCCGTGGGCGGGGGCCGGGGCGGTGATCGGCATCGCGCCGGCTCCGTCGCCGCCGTCGACACGGTGCCCTGTCTGGAGGGCGCTTCCGACGGAGCGGGCGCGCTCGCGCATGCCGGTCAGTCCGAAGCCGTGGGCGGAGGTCGGGGCGGTGGCTGGCATCGCGCTAGCGCCGTCGCCGCTCTCGGCACCGTGCTCGGCCCGGAGGGTGTTGTCGACGGGCCGGGTGCGCCTGCGTATCCCGTTCAGTGCGAAGCCGTGGGTGGGGGCCGGGGCGGCGACTGGCATCGCGCCGCCTTCGTCGCCGTCGTCGGCACGCTGTCCGGTATGGAGGGCACCGCCGATGGACCTGGCGCGCTCGCGCATCCCGACCCGCCCGAAGCCTTGGCCCGGGGTCGGTGCGGCGGCAGCCACCGTGGCCGTCCCGTCGTCCGTCACGGTGACGGTCAGCCGGTCGTAGGAGTAGCGCAGCCGCACCTGTGCCGACCGGGTCGAGGCGTGCTTGCTGACGTTGGTGAGCGCCTCCTGCACGATGCGGTACGCCGTCAGGTCCACCCCGGGTGAGAGCGGATGTGGCTCGCCCTCCGTCGTCACGGTGACCGTGAGCCCGGTGGACGCGAACGCGCCGGTCAGTTCGGTGAGTTGGGCCAGTCCGGGGCTCGGGGCCAGAGGTGTGCCGGGGTCTTCGGGCCGGCGCAGCAGAGCGACCGTGGACTTCATCTCGCGCAGCGCGGAGGACGTCGTACCGGCGAGTTCCGTCAGGATCTTCCGCACATGGCCGGGGTGCGTGGGCGCCAAGTGGGCCGCGGCACCGGCCTGGACGTGGGCCAGCGCCAGATGGTGGGCGACGACATCGTGCAACTCCCGGGCGATACGCATCCGTTCCTCGGCCACCCGATGCCGAGCTTCCTCTTCCCGGCTGCGCTCGGCGTACTCGGCCCGCGCCTGTACCGCCTCCAGATACGCGTCCCGCAGCCGGACCGCGTTCCCGGCGACGACCGGCAACAGCAGCCACGCGGCCGGGCCGACCGTTCTGAACGGCCAGGGGTGATGCACCGGGTCCACCACCGTGGCGGTGGCCACCACCAGCACGACCGAGGCGAGGAGGCAACGGCGAGCGGTGCGGCGGCCGGTGAGTACGGCCAGCCGGTACAGCGCCAGCATCAGCGGCCCCAGTATCAGCGGGGTGAGCAAGTGGCCCAGCGCGCTCGCCCCGGCGGCGGCCACCGCCGTGACCGCCACGACCGTACGGGGACGGCTTCGCTGCCAGAACAGGGCCGTACAGGCGACCGCGGCGAGCGCGATCGTGGGGGCCACCGCGTCCGGTCGGGGACCGTTGGGGACGCCCAGTTCGCTGCCGAAGAGGAACACGGCGAACAGCAGGACGGCCGACATGGTGTCGACGGTGCGGATGTGCTCGTCCGCGTAGCGCTGCCAGCTGTCGTTCATGGGTGTCTCCGGTGGGGCTCCTGGGATCATGGCCGGCGGTGCCGGAGGGGGACGAACCGGCCCGGTCGACGCAGGGGAGCAGCCACAGGACGGAGTGCTCCCTGGCTGTTCGCGGGGATCGACCCAGCCTTCCGGCCGGACCCCCGCCCCGTCGTCGTACGGCTGCCGACAATCGCGGCTGCTCCCCACGCAGGTCGCCGCTACTGAGAACGCGGTACACGTCGCCGGCCGTGTCATCCCCGGGCACGACCGGCGCCGCGCGCGTCACACGTTCTGCAGATACGCCAGCACGGCCAGCACCCGCCGGTGCCCGCTGTCGCTGGGCGGCAGGCTCAGCTTCAGGAACACGTTGCCGATGTGCTTGCTGACCGCGCGTTCCGTGACGACCAGGGTCTTGGCGATCGTCGTGTTGTCGTGGCCCTCCGCCATCAGCTTCAGCACTTCGCGCTCGCGCGGGGTCAGCGAATCCAGCGGCGAGTTGCGGCGCCGGGTGAGCAACTCGGTCACCACCTCGGGGTCGAGCGCCGTACCGCCGGCGGCCACCCGGTCCAGCGCGTCCAGGAACTCGTCCACGCGGCCGATCCGGTCCTTGAGGAGATAGCCGACCCCGCTCGCCCCGACGCTCAACAGCTCGGCGGCGTACGACTCCTCGACGTACTGCGACAGCACCAGCACCGGCAGCCCCGGGATCCGCTCCCGTGCTTCGAGCGCGGCCCGCAGGCCCTCGTCGCGGAAGCCCGGCGGCATCCGCACATCGAGGACGGCCACGTCCGGCCGGTGTTCGAGCAGTGCGGGCAGTACCTCGGGCCCGCTGCCCGCGACGGCCACCACCTCGTGCCCGGCAGACGTCAGCAGCAGGACCAGGCCCTCCCTGAGCAGGGCGTTGTCCTCGGCGAGCACCACTCTCACGACAGTTCCGCCTCAACTACGCTCACCAGACGCATGGCAGCTCCACTTCGATCACGGTAGGTCCCCCCACGGGGCTGGTCACAGTCAGATTGCCGTCGAGCGCGGCCACCCGGCGCCGCATGCCGAGCAGCCCCGATCCGCCCGACTCTCCCCCAGAACCAATAGCCTGGGAGGGGCCCCCAGCTCCGCCCCGCCCCTCGTCACGCACCCGGACACGCAGTCCGGTGCGGGCGCGGGCGAGGTGGACGTCGGCGCGGTCGGCGCCGCTGTACTTGGCCGCGTTGGTCAGCGACTCGGCGATCACGAAGTACGCGGCCGCCTCCACCGCCGCCGGGGCGCGCGGCCCGTCGTGTCCGTCGGTCAGCTTGTCCACGGTCACGGTGACCGAGAGCGCGCTGCTGGCGGCGAGCGCGCGCACCGCGCCGACCAGGCCGCGGTCGGTGAGGATCGGCGGATGGATCGCGCGCACCACGTGCCGCAGATCCGTCAGCGCGTCCTCGGCCAGCGTCTGCGCGTCGTCGAGCATCCTGCGCGCCGCCGCCGGGTCCTGGTCGTAGGCCCGCTTGGCGAGACCGATCCGCATGGAGAGTGAGACCAGCCGCGCCTGGGTGCCGTCGTGCAGGTCGCGTTCGATCCGGCGCAGTTCGGCTTCGTGCGCGGCGATCGCGCCCGCCCGGGTCTGCACCAACTCCTCGACCCGTACGGCCAGTTGGGCTTTCGGTGAGGGCTTGAGCAGGGCGGTGGACCAGTGCGCGTCGAGGTCCGCGAGCCGGCTGATGAGCGGCAGGACTACGGCCCGGCGGCGCAGCAGCCCGCACCACACCCCGTCGACGACCAGACCCAGCGGCCACAACGGCAGCATCAGCACGGGCAGCGTGCCGTAGGCGTAGTAGGCGACCATCCAGCGGAAGTCGGTCAGCGTGCCCGGGTCGCGGACCGCCGTGCGCACCCGCTGCCGCAGGGTGCCGGTCAGCGGCTGGTACGCCTCGGGGATCTTCAGGCCCGTCCAGGCGCCCGCCTGGTGCCGCTTGGCCCCGGCGATCCGCCGTATCAGCAGCACCGTCTCGGGCAGCATGAACGCGCCGACCACCGTGGCCGTGAGGATCGCGGTGATCAGGAGCACGGTGATGAAGATGTAACACCCGAAGGTCATCGCGGCGGAGACGACCAGCTGGACTGTCGCCCGGGCTGCCTGCCGCACGGTTGCTCGCATGAAGATCAGGTTAGGCGTATCTGTCCGGGCCCGGGGGAGCGGATCGCCCGGCGCGGGTGTAGCCCGTTCCACCACGGGTCCGGGAGATCGCTCCCTCGTGGCGTCGGGCGGACGACGGAATCGTTGAGGCAACACGTCAGCCAAGATCCAAGTCTTCTCGATCCGGAGGAAACCACCCATGACGCCGCTGCTCGCGTCGAGACCCGTGCTGTGGTTCCTGTTCCTGTTCAACCTGCTCGTCGCCACGGCCGCGCCCTTCGTCGTCGACGGGGCGCAGGCCGTCCTGACCGCCGTCGGCATGGGTGCCGTCTCGATCGGCGCGGGCGTGAGCCTTTTCAGGACCCGCAGGCGGGCGGCCTGACGGTCGCCTGCCCGGCGGGGCGTGGAGTGGCCGGAACTCGACGAGGTTTCCTCGCCGGTGATCTGCGAACTGCTCGGAGTGCCGTACGGCGACCACGGCTTCTTCCAGGAGAACAGCAGCACGCGCATCAAGCGGGACGCGTCCGGTGAGGAGCGGACGGCCGCCGGCGCGCGGCTGATCGAGTACCTCGACGGCCTGCTGGGCGCGAAGGCGGTGAACCCCGCCCAGGATCTGCTGTCGGGGCTGGTCGCGCGGATCGAGTCGGGTGAACTGACCCGCCTGGAGGCGGCTCGCATGGGCGTGCTGCTCTTCGTGGCCGGTCATGAGACGACCGCCGACATGATCGCCCTGGGCACCCTCGCCCTCCTCGAACACCCCGACCAGCTCGCCCTGTTGCGCGACACGGATGATCCCGAGCTGGTCGTCCCGGCGGTAGAGGAACTCCTGCGGTACCTCACCATCCCGCACATCGGACGGCACCGAGTGGCCCTGTAGGACGTCGAGTTCGCGCGCGGGACGATCCGTGCCGGCGACGGCATCCTCCTGCCCAACGACATCGCCGACCGGGACCCCCACGCCTTCGCCGATCCCGACCGCCTCGACCTCACCAGGCCCGAGGCCCGCCGCCACGTCGCCTTCGGCTTCGGCGTCCACCAGTGCCCGGGCCGGCCGCCGGCCCGGATGGAACTCCAGGTCGTCCACAGCGCGTTGTACCGCCGCATCCCCACCCTCCGCAGGGTCACCGACCTCTGCCGGATCCCGTTCAAACACGACGGCTCCGTCCACGGCGTCCACGAACTGCCCGTCGAGTGGCGACAGTTGGGCAGTCCTGCCCCCACCCGGGCTGCGGCCCGGAGCGCCCGTCATACGGCGCACCTGCCGTCGTCGACGGGCAGCACGGCGCCGTTGATGTGCCGGGCGGCGTCGGAGGCAAGGAAGACGAGCGCGGCGGCCTGCTCCTCCGGGAAGGCGATCCGGTCGGAGAGCACGAGCCCGGGGCCGATCACCCCGGGGCCGTGGGCCCGCGCGTCGACGTCGTAGGTGATGCCGGTCGCGGTGGCCCCGGGGGCGATCGCGTTGGCGCGGATTCCCCGGCTCCGGTACATCACGGCGAGGGACTTCACCAGGCCCACGATGCCGTGCTTGGCGGCGGTGCAGGCGGCGCCCGCCGCGCTGCCGCGCAGGCCGGCCTCGGCGGCGGTGAAGACGATCGCGCCGCGCCCGGCGGCGAGCATGTGCGGCAGCGCGGCCCGGGTCAGCAGGAAGGGCGCCGTCAGATCGACCCGGACGACCCGTTCCCACTCGGCGTCGGTGGTGTCCGCGAGGGCCGACATCCGGTCCGTGATCCCGGCGTTGTTCACCAGCACGTCCAGTCCGCCGAACGCGTCGACGGCGGTGGCGACGACCTCGTCCACCACCGCCTGCTCGCTCAGATCGCCGACGACGCACACGGCGGAACCGCCGTCGTGCGCGATCTCCCTGACCGTCCGCTCGGCGCCCACCGGGTCGAGGTCCGCCACCAGCACCTCGGCACCCGAGAGCGCGAACTGTAGAGCCGCGGCCCGCCCGATCCCGGACCCTGCGCCGGTGACGACGACACTGCGCCCTTCAAGACCGATGCCGTGCATGGCGTACTCCTTGATTCTTCGGGTGCCTACGGCGATCGCCCGGCCGACGTACCGCGTGACCTGCACGCCGGGCGCGGGGAGAGGGGTGTGTCCGCGGACCCGGCGCCGATCTGGGGGAGTGGCCGGCGGCCGGGTCCGGGACTGCGCCGACCCCCGTCCCCACGGGTTCGGCGCGGGGGCCGCCTTCCGCTCAAGGCGACCCCGGTTCTGGTGAGCGAGGGCTCAGTCGTGCTCCTGACTCCTGTCGGCCCACCCTTACGGCGGGCTTCCTTGAGTTAGGCAAGCGTATCTGACTTACTTGAGTCAAGCAATCGAATGTATATTGCTTGAGTCAGGCAAGCAGGACGGTAGGATGGCGCCCATGTCCACGTACGGCAGCATCAGTGAGACACGATCACTCGCCCGCGGTGGCGGGCAGCATCTGCTCGTCGCCGTGGACGAGCCGGACAACGCCGAACTCCTCTCCACGACACTGGAGTTGGCGGGCTACCGGATCAGGACGGCGGGCAACGGCACCGAGGTGGTGTCGCGGCTCGCGGAGCAGCGGTTCGAACTGGTCGTCATCGACGCCGAGTTGCCCGAGATGGGCGCCCTCGCGCAGGACCGCCGACTCGTCACGCACCGCCCGCCCGTCCTCCTGCTCACCGGCTGGGACGTCCTCGACAAGCTGCTGCCCGAACTGGGCGCGGGGGAGCGGGACTACGTCACCAAGCCCTTCCGGATCGCCGAAGTGCTCGCCCGTATCCAGGTGTTGCTGCGCGGCCGGGGCGGCGGCCGGGACGGCGCGCTGCACTACGCCGACCTCGTCCTGGACGACACCACCTGTCAGGCGCGGCGCGGACGACGCACCCTCGATCTCACGCCCGCGGAGTACCGGCTGCTGCGCCACCTCCTCGTCAACGCGCACAAGGTGCTGTCCAAGGAGCAGATCAGCCGCTACGTCTGGGGCGACTTCCGCGGCGACAACGCGATGGAGCAGCTCGTCTCCCGCCTCCGGCGGAAGGTGGACCAGGAAGGCGCCGCGCTCATCCATACGCGCCGGGGCTTCGGCTACTGGCTCGGGCGGACGGCCGGCGAGGGGTGAGCGCGTCGGCGCCGCGCCGGGGGAGTTGTCAGGGATTCGCGGAGCAAATGTGTTCACCCTGTGAGGCGGGGTGTTGGGCGGTGCCACGGTGGCGTGGTGCCGCCCTTTTCGCGTTGCGTTAGCGGGGTGTCGGCGTCACGTCCCGGTCGGTCAACTCGCCGGTGATTCAGCTGAGTTGACCCTCGCTGACATCTCTGTCCGGTTCATGGCAACAGTGTCGACGCGTGATCTGCGCCACGTCAGGCTGTTGTCAGGAAACTGACCGGAACGAGTCAGCCCGCTCTGTTTGCATGTGCTCATCGAGGCCTCGATCCCAGTACCCCGGCGCTCCGCCCCACACGGAGCCCCCCACCACCGAGGAGAGACATGGCCGACACCCTGACCGACACCGCGCCCGACGCGGCAGCGGTGGTGCCCGAATACCCGATGCAGCGGGACGCGCGCTGCCCCCTCGCCCCGCCGCCCGCCGTGCACGGACTGCGCGACGGGAAACCGATCAGCCGGGTCCGCATCTGGAACGGTGCCACCCCCTGGCTGATCGCCCGCCACGCCGACCAGCGCGCCCTGCTCACCGACCCCCGCGTCAGCGACGACGACCTGGAAGCCGGCTTCCCCTACGTCAACGCGCACCGTGCCGAGATCGCCCCGCACACCCCGCGGTTGATCACCAACACCGACGCCCCCGAGCACACCCGGCTGCGCCGGACGGTCAACGCGCCGTTCGTCGTCAAGCGGATAGAGGCCATGCGGGCCCCCGTCCAGAAGATCGTCGACGAACTGATCGACGACATGCTGGCCGGCTCCAACCCGGCCGACCTGCTCACCGCACTCGCCCTGCCCGTCCCCTCACTGGTCATCGCCGAACTGCTCGGAGTGCCGTACGAGGACCACGACTTCTTCCAGCGCAACAGCAGCATCGCGCTCGACAGCGCCGCGTCGCCCGAGGAGGCGCGGGCGGCGAGCGGCGCGCTGGCCGCCTACCTGGACAAGCTCATCGGGCTCAGGCTGGAGAGCCCGGCCGAGGGCGTGCTGTCCGAGATGGCCGGGCGCGTCGACAACGGTGAGATGACCCGCACCGAGGCCGTCCACATGGGCGTCGCCATGCTCATCGCCGGGCACGAGACCACCGCCACGATGATCAGCCTCGGCACGCTCGCCCTGCTCCAGAACCCCGACCAGCTCGCCCTGGTGCGCGACACGGACGACCCGAAGGTCATCGCCGGCGCGGTCGACGAACTGCTCCGCTACCTCACCATCGTGCAGACCGGCGTCCGCCGCGTCGCCAAGGAGGACATCGAGATCGGCGGCGTGACCATCCGCGCCGGCGAGGGCATGATCTTCGACCTGCACGCCGCGAACTGGGACCCCGAGGCCTTCCCCG
>Ga0307510_10010272_pt1 | contig 11121 bp, 11 predicted proteins | sample 12_EM_MG_FD_207224 | JGI IMG/M metagenome (GOLD analysis project Ga0307510, IMG submission 207224) | Populus trichocarpa ectomycorrhiza microbial communities from riparian zone in the Pacific Northwest, United States - 12_EM | ecosystem: Host-associated > Plants > Roots > Unclassified | place... | reverse complement strand
TGTGCCACAAAATGTAAAAGACTTTCATGCACCCCCGAGTACAGTACTCTTGGTCTTCCACCTTTATCCACTGCTAATAAAAATCACAGTAGTTAGTACATTCGGTGGTTTCTTTTTTAAAAATTTACTTTACAATTTGCCATCGCGATAACTCTAAAGATAACTCCTTCATATGATATTCTGCTCCTTTTCAGTAGCTGATGATTACTTGTGTACCGGTACGCTACTACTTTATGACCTGGGATATGCCACCAATATTGAGTCGCGCATTAACTTAGTGGCAAACTCAAGCGTTGTGGGTGGCTTGGGCGTGGATTGAGATCAGTCAGTCGCTTGAGGGACTCGGGCTAAAATTCAAATAACATTCGCGGGCACTTCAGGCTGGCACAATAATTTGGACAGATGGACGGGAGTCTTCATTCCTCAATAATGATATAACAAAATTTAATAGAAATTCGCACCGTTCACACTGAATCGCCCATCTGGACAAGGGCTACATCCGGCGCGGCTAAACGCCCCTGCAAATATTCCTCCCCGCAGACATGCTCAACAGGAACCAGTCGAGTCTGTGATCGAGCTAATTGGGCCACCCGCCCGTAGGGCCTATATCATGATACCCCGTCACTACAATCCCCAGATACTGTGCACAGAGATGAATACTCACCAACCCCATAATAAAGCAACCCATCTCCCACTGCCGCATCGAATACATTGTCCGAGATGATGTCCCAGATGGAATCACCTGCGTCCGCATCATATGTCAATTGCAAGTACGGGAGAGCGCAACTTCCATAATCATCCTGGCAACCACCGCCGCAGTAATAACTATTTGCTCCGCACCATCCCTATCGTGTTATGCATCAGTATTGTGGAGCCCCCGCGAAGAGGGGTAGGGAGGAGGGGTACGTTAATGGAGCAGCAGGGACCAGCGTTCCCGGTACCACACGTATACGATATGCCCCCGACTTGATTGTTCGTGCCGCACTTATTCGCATGCTCCCCGGATGTCGGCGACTGAGTGCGCTTCACCAAAACGGCCGGCTCCTCATCACGGCGCTTGGCTGGGATGCCGGTCAAACTGGCCCCATAAAATTGAACCGCAACTGGATCTGGATTCGGGTCAGCGGTTGGGTTGGGAACCGGGTTCGCGGCTATGAGGGACGCAAAGAAGAGGATAAGAGCGAGGTAGAGGGATTTCATTTTGTATTTTTTGGGGCGGTATTTTTTTGGAGGAATTTGATAGGTTCAACAGGCCAGGGTGAACGCTATGGCGAGGGAAGAAGATATGGTCGGTGGATGGGAGGGGGTTTATATGCTTGCTTGGTAGGGATCGCGGCAGCCCACGAACAGAGCTATCGTAGCCCCTCACAAGATTCTCTTTGATCTCTTTGGTAGCGAAGAGCGAACTATCCCCCAAGTGCTCCCGGGCATCTTGTAGCTAGTAAGGTGAGGGCTCATGACCACTTTCTTTCTTTCTCCCTGGGGAGTAACAGTCGCGCTTCTCTCGAGATCCAAAAGAACCCCCCGGAGTCCCCAGAAGGGTCAAGTCAATATTTACATCTCCTTTCAGTATGCCTCTCCCATCAGTGGCCAGCCCTCTCTGGCCCTGCACTTGTTGTGGACGATGGTTGTACACCTACAAACCAGCAGTAGTATATTTCCTAATCGGGTGCTCAATGGTCAACGATTTGAGCTAGTAAACCGGGCCTTTGATGAAATCCTTCCGTCCTTCGCTGGACAGAACAAATGAAAGGGCTACTTACCAGTGGAGCTTTGTCGTGGTGCTATGTGTGTTTCGGCGGGGGAATAGGTAGTATGGAAGGAATTCTTTGGGTAATTAGTGTGAAGGGGGTTGCTGTTGCCGTTGGAATGAATGGCTGGGGGTTGTCTTAGGGTGGCAATGGAGGTTTTGGCATATCCAATAGTTGGTCCTCACGGGTAGGAGCTTGGTAGATAAGGCCTATTTGGATCTCTGGTGACCTATTTCTAGTTAAGGAAGGGCGATTTCCGGATCTCGTTATTTTCTTAACAAAATCTCCTGGGCGCGGTGATCCACCGGGGGATTAAGCGGAAATATGGATTGAGTTTCCTTAGTCAGCTTTGGGGAGGCTTGTGTAAAAAGTATTGGATCATCCGACCCTTAGCAGGCTGGGGTGCTGCTATTTGATAGCCGGTGTGCTGGCTCGTGCATAGCAAAGGAGAGAGAACTGGAAGGCTTGGGGTATCCAATAAACTACGGTAGCACTCTTCTACGATAGCCTTAATGATTGATTATACAAACCTAATTGTCCGAATACGATTATTATACGTGGTAGCCATACCGTTGTTGAGGTTTCAAGATGGACCAGCTGAGGTTCACACCTGTCTTATCTCTCGGAAAACACATTTGTCTGCCCGAACAGAGGGTAATTCTGTGGGTTTGCCATGGGTGGGCGGTCAATCACGAGTGGTTTTTTTTATTGGGCGCCTGGTGGATTACGACTACACCATTCAAGGACTACTGGTATTTCAGGAAGGGAATTCAGGAAGGGAGGCATGGCAGTATTGATTGCTAGCCGAGGAAAACTCTTTGATCACAATTGACTGCCCCATCAGAAGTAAGTCCATGTTGTCTCTTCTGGGCTGCTTGGGGTGTGGGCGACTTAGGATGCCGCGGAGTAGGAAGCCCGGGGTTCCTGGAGCGCCTTTAGCTAAGTACCGACCTTAACACAGAGATAGTGTTGAACTGTTTTGAAAATTCCCTTTATGATCTCCGCTCAATCCACTCACCATTTTCTTTGCAAAAGCATTGGTTTTCACGACTAGTAGACTAGCGTCTCTAAACTCTTTGCCACTACCGGTAACATTGCAGACGGGGAGTGAAGCATATGTTACTCCGATAGGATTCAGGAACAAAATTTGCCTCCTCTAGCGCAAACTCATGTGTAAATTACAAGTTAAATTAGCACGTTGGAACTAGCTTGATATGTTTCCTGGCTACGACCGATACTATATAACAGAAATATATGAATGCTGAGCTTTACTCTTAGCTCACCCAACCCTTACTACACAGCCTAACACCCATGATATTAGCCTCCCGTACTAACTGCTAATATGGTATGCCGTACTGGGGCTCTACTTTCCTGCACTGCTCTCTCCGGCGCATTGTCTTCGTTCCGGCTACCATTCACATCGCCGGCTGAACCGTTTTCCCCAGCAGGCTGCACCGGTGGGAGCCAGGGAACTGCAATGATGGCTTACAGGGGCGGCACTTTATCGGGGAGGTATAGTTGCGCATGCGCTGGTAACGTGAATGTGCTTGGATAGTTTGAAGGGGTGATTGGTATTGCTGAACATGTGTTTTTGTTTTCCCCGGAGGGGTGAATTATGCGAATAGGGTTATGTTCTTGAGGGTGTTGGGGGCATCGACCGGAGATTCGGGGGTGGGGTGGGTACTATACTGCTGCTCAGTGAGTGGGAAGTGGCATTAATAGTGGTATTAGGGATCGTGAGTATAGTGATAATATTACTCAACCGGTGCTGTAGACCCGCCACAGTGATATTGATCCACCCCAATTAAAATTCGCCGAAGGATATAATTCCCCCCACCTTTCCCCCTTTCCACATTGCCCCGTCTCCCTCTCTCCCACCAACTAACACTCCGTCAGAAATCGGCTTCCGCGCCATCTCAGATAGCCTAACCCTCCGCAAGCACCCTGAAGCTTCTGCAGGAACGCCAGCATCACCAGTCGTCACTCGGCAGCCTGCGATTGGCTGTGTCAGAGGCCGCGCAGAAAAGGCCGGAGTCGAAGAGTAAAGTAATGAGACTGATCAAGGAAAGAACGAGAGAGAGACGATTTCTTTTCTTGCTTGGTTGCCTATAGAAACGCTTGAGATTGCCGTACTTATAGTTGTAACCAGTGTGAATATCCGGATATCAATATGATGGTCATCATTACTTCAACGGCCAAGTTGACAAACCCGCTACAACTACCCCAAGCCGTCCACCATTGCTATTTCCTAGATTCGCATGTCCCAAGTTGCCTGACAGTTGGCGGAACATATCCATACCAGTCATCAAACTGAGGTAATATTTCCGACAGGCAGCACTTCTTCGTAACCTCTCAACCCTCAGCTTCCTGCAAGGCCACCCCCATACCAGCCTACCTACCGCCCAGTTCCTGAGGCAACAGGGGCCTATTTATAATATACCCAAAGGGCAAACCTATAGATGTGGGAGGCAGCCCACTACCTGTGAGGCTGGGTATCCCCAAAACCTTGCTTGTCGTACCAACTCACGGTGCCGTGCTCTAGCACCGAGAACGTACTACTGATAGCCAGTAGTATAGGAGTCCCCTTCACTCTCCCACTCCCAATCTAGCTGTTCCGTAGGAGAGTTATAGTAGTCGTGGGCTTCATCTAGATTTTCCGACCACGCTGGAGTCTGGAGTAGATTAAGCAAGAGTTAAACACCCCCTTCAAGTAATCAACAAAGCTCCCAGTCGAACTAGGCCCGGAGCGGTCCATAGCGTGATATATCGCCGGAAGCACCTTCCTCCCAGCCCACTGCTCGGCTATCCCTCGCAGAAGCAAAAGAGAGGTTTCGACCTAGGAATCCATCGTATCAGTATCAGAATTGAGGATTCTCTAACGGCCAGAATGTGAATCTCAGATCCAAAACCTATCAGGTTCGGGGAAATGGGGAGTTCGGATACTGGCAGCTGAGGCGTTGAGTAGGGATAGGGAGGTTAGAGGTCCGGTGATGGGAGAGAATGACGCGATGGATGTACAGACGTACGGGGGTGGGTGGGATGGAGGGATTTATCATGATGATCCGCCATAGTAAGTTTGTACATTAGATTATGGATAAATGGAGGCGTAACTATTAACTGGATTTAGGGAACGAATCCACCGCACAAGTATACTAATTGGCGGAGAAGTGTGGGTACTGAGAAGGGGATTCCGGTCCTATTGGCAGAACGGGTAGATAGTAGTAAACCCCCCCCCCGGAGTGGAAACGAACGAACAAACAGGAAGGAAAAGAAAGAAACCTGAGCAACTTCTGGGAGGGGCAATCACCGCTCGCGCTGCCGGATGTTAATGAGATCCGTAGATGATCCTCGATAATCACGATGATGAAAGAAAGAAAGAAAAGTCACTAAATCGTGAAGAAAATCGTCCTCTTCATGAGATTGTTCGCGGTTGCGGTTTTCTATCTGCCTACAGTGAATTATAAAACCGCTAAGGACCCTTAGAAAACGTAATCCGAAGATAGCCCATCCCGTCACCCATGCTAACTACCTATCCATGTACTTAATAAAAGAACTAGCTATCTATGAAAGCGCTATCTAGTGAAATCCACTGCCATACCCCATAGTACTTGTAGCCACGAAATTAGGGATACCCTAGTGAGTGATAGGATTGGATCGAGTGACAGGATGGTGTTTCGGGAGCGGGAGGGAGGAACTAAGGGGAAGAAACCCTAACCCTCTCCGCTCTCCACGCCGCTGGAGCGCTGAAAACCAAAGGCATGTCATAGGATCTGGCAGAGGGTGTGGCGATGCGAGCCATACCATACTCGCGCATGCCGTGCCCCACCCCCTCTCTCCCTCCCTCCATAACGTTTCAAAGACAATGGTAATAAGCCACGATAAGCAAGCGAACACACGGACGAAACCATCAACTCACAATGCCAGCAATTAGCCTTTCCCCTTCCACCCCCACCCCACCGATATAAAATAGATAAAATTTAGGGCGGTGTACTTTTCCGTAGTGAAAATACATCAATTACCTTGTATAATCGCTGCGGTAAGCATGCCGTGTTCCCCCTGCTCTCCAAAGTGTAGGGTTGCAATACACCCACACCCCACTATCCCGGACGGACAAAATCCTAAGAATCTATCCGACATAGCGAGTGATCCGGGACAACGGGCCAGGCTTTGGTGTACAGTAAGGAAATTCAGAACTTACTGAGATTCGTACGAGAGAGCGAGGTATCCGGATTATCGAGATCCGGGACAGCTGGGTGTGAGTGTACTTTACTTCGGGGATTCTCCTGCCTAATTAACTCGCTCAAGGTAATAAGTTGGAGCTCCTTGCATCCTCGCTCTTTTGGGTAGTGGAGGGGACCCGTAGCAGGAGCTAGAAAATGTGCATTCTAGGCAAAGAATTGTCTGTTAATTTACCAGGCGTGAAGCTATTACGGATTAATCCCTTACCAAATATCTATCGACCGTTTTTGCCAAGAATTTAGAGGTAATTGACATTCCGGGGGAGTTTTTGCACTCCTACCGGAGGGTTTGAGATGCTTCTAAATCCCGGTTTATCGGTGGCGCGCGAGATGTTCCTATTTTACGATATCTCTATTGGAATTTAGAGAACGATTCACTATATAATCTAGTGGAGCGGCGGTTCTCATTAGAGTGGTGGTTGAAATCCTTTGGAGATTGGAATCAGGCAATTGTTTCTTGACAAAAAATCACCTGTCGTAAGAGTCCCTCAAGCAGAAGTGTTAGGAATTTCGAGACCAAAGGGGCTTTGGGTTAGAGAGCTGCCGCGCCCTGGCCGAAGATCTTAATGCTCCAGCCGAATCTGGTACAGTAGCTACTAGATAGTGCCCGCCCTAGGCAAGAGCTGCCCGAATGCATGGAGTGGTAAACTGCACGTCTCAGTGCTCGGGTACTTCTTGCTTGGGATGAGCGCTACTCAGCGTTGGATCGCTATTGGTTCCGTATGAGTTTAGAATCGGCCTTGTGAAAACGGTCTGTGTCAAAAAATATGAACTAAGTACAGGTGATGAGCCCCCCCCTTGCTGAGAACCCAATAATATTGGATCTTGGGATTGATATCCTTCCTTGAGCCGTGGGAAACCTCACCGGACTACCCATAGCCACTCATAATAACTGCTATGGCTTATCCTCCAGCAGCAACTAGCGAGCTCTCGCAAGATTAAAAAGGGCTTTCAACTTTAGCTCAATCCTTCTTCACTAGTCTAGAGTTCATAAGGATTAAAGCCCGCCGTTGCCTAGACGACTCATAAAAACGCACTTTATGTAATGGAGCTATCCTTCCCGCAATTCCCAGTTTCTATCGAAAAGAATAAACCACACCCTCCCAGTAGAACTTAACTGACGAGTTACGGCGTTTATTCCAATTTCTGAATCTGAGATGGCGAGAGCCCATTTTGGAAGCGAAACCCTAGCGGGGCTCATAGAGGCGGTTTCGCTCAGGCTGGGCAGAGGGGTCGCTTAAACTTTGGGGGCGGATTAGGTGGTGGTGCTCAATCTCACTCCAATGAAGGGCAAAGCTTGCCTCAGCATGATGGGGCTCAGGCGAAATCCTTGTGGGCGACTGGGGCGATCTGACCCCGTTCCAACGCTCTTTATAGCTTGCGTCGGGAAGGGGAAATTTAAATCACGATACCGGTCTCTTCGAACTGAGGGAAAAAGGAATTATTCGGGTGTGCCATGCCGCACGCAGGTCAATGATTGTCTATACTTGTATCTGTATCGGGAATGAGAGATTGACTACTGGTACCCTTTCCTCCAAGCCCTTGACCAGAAAGGTAATAAAAAAAAAGCTTTTCCCACTGGATAAGTTTGTCGCTTGTGCACTTATGCATGGAACCTAAGTGGAAGGTGGGATACAGCTACCCGTGGCTTCCCTCGCCCATCGTTAGTACTATAATCCTCCTAGCGGTGAGGCCCTTCTATGATATTGATTACTCGTACGGTAAGCTGTCCTGATGCTTGATAAAGTAACCCGGCATTTACAAATCGCAGCGTGTGAATTATCATACAGGTAAAAGAACTGGTTGGAATGGTAAGTAGGAAGTAGAACCGAAAGAATAGCTACCCGGCATATCAACACTGGCATGAACGGCACCATAATAACATATCCCGGGGCTATCCATAGTTTGTTAGAAATAGGGAGGTTCTATTAGGAGCCATGAACGTGAACCCTAGATTCTCGTCAATAGCAACTGTCTCCTACCTTCCTAATGCCATTAACCGGGGGAGCTACAGGAAGGTCAAGTGGAGAGGTCCTTGGCCCAAGCTGTGAAATTGTACAGTATCGTATGTCTCATGAATTAGCCCCGAGAATGTAAGCAACGCAAGCGATGCGCTTGGCCGGCAATCGGTGGTTTCATAATCTAGGCTTCAGGTAATTGACTGTTCTACATGCTGTATCCACCCAAAGCCCACAAAAAAAAACCAGTCACTAGCGGCTCTCACACAAACAGTTTCCTAAAAATCACCCATCTCCTGAGACGCCACCACAACTCTGAACCCACCGTTATATCCTCTACGCCATTATCCCCATCTCTGCGAATATTTCTCAACCAAAATTCCTAATTTGATCCCCCTGTTCTCGACAGCTCCTCAAATCTTCCTCTCCGACTGCTGTGAATTGGAGGTTCCCCGGCGGGAATAGTAAGCCAGCTTTTCAACCGTCAGATTTTTCATCAACCAACCAAACAGAACGGCAAATATGTCTACCACCAAGAAGGACCTTCAGGCTGAGCGCGGGAATGTTGGACTTGATCAAGAGTGAGGGGACGATTTCGGAACTTCGCCAGCGCCTCCAGGTCTACTATTTGAGCCGTGAGCAGAGTTCGTCGGTGGATCCTGAGGATCCAAAATGTGACGTCATACTTGTCACTCAATCAAAGGTTGGGGACCTGGAGGAAGTGAAGGGAAGGGCAAAATCTGCGCTTGGCAAGGAACTTGCAAAGAATGAGCTCAATGTTGAGGAGATAGGCGGGGAATTTTACGTTTGCAATACGCCGGGTCTTGGCCTTGCTGGCCTTGCGGAACGCGTGCGTGTAATCGAGGCTAAAGATCTTCAAAAAGACAAGCAGATACTATTGCGAGAGAAGGAAATCAAATCGCACAAGGAAGAGATTACAGAGTCGAAAGGGAATGTTAGAACATTAAAATTAGCCGGACAGGACGACGTGTACGCCAGCGATTCATAAGCACTTTCGTCCGGGACAAAATGGGGCAGGCGAAGCAATCGGATCATGACCTCATAACCCAGGTTAATTTCACTGTTCATGGAGGGGATGCGGCCGTCGATTCTCTACTCGATGATGGGGTGGATGGGAGAGAGAACGCCTGGGTATTTGAAAAACTCTATGGAATACATCCGTCGCATGTAAAAAAGATTTGTGAGTAACCTTTGCTATCTCCTATCTCTAGTATTTAAACTCGTTAAATCTAGTAGAGAGCGTCATAGTCCACCCAAACAGGCCCCCCACCCAAATAGTTAAACCCGAAGAAGAAACTTTCAAGTGGTTAACTTGGATGAACTGTGGCTACTGCGCTGACAACCCTCATATCCTCATACAAAACCTACTAATCAGAATCTGTTCGGGTGGGGGGCTTGTTCGGGTGGACTGTGACGCCCGCTACCTCATTTGCTGGAAATTGGGCTAACTTGTCTAGCCCACCAAGAAACCCTCAGTGTTCTGAACCTGTATGCCGGTGTTCGCGCCAACGACCAAAAAACCGGTACAGCCCAATATTACCAGCACTTTAACGAATTCGTCGAGGCATTCAAGAGGTTGGACCGCGGGGAGAGCGAGGCCTACTTAACCGGGGACCAAACAAATCCGACACGCATTGCATACAATGCACTCCGGGAGTGCCAAGTCTATAATAATAGTACTAAGGGTATGTTATAACAAAAGGAATTCTACTTGAGGGATCATGCTAATACAGTGAACGGAAAGCAGGCTAAACTCGGTTTTTCTGTTGCTCCTGCTTTGTTTTTGTTTTTCCGTTCTAAGAGATAGTTCCGGGGGGCGGTGTGGGGGTCGGTATTTGTTTAATAGCTGTGGCGCGTGAGATTGGCTTTATGACTTTCTATAGGTTTCGGTGGCGATTGCGTACGTTTTTACGGAATAGAGAAGGAGACGTTTCAGTCAGCACACATTATGTTGGGAGAGGTGACGGCACCTCTGAGAAACATCAAGCATCGTGGACATTTTTCTTCATCTGAGAGGAGTCGTCCCACCAGTCTTCATTCATCACTACTTTCGTACTTGATCAAACCGATCAATTACGACCATCAAGCAATCATCTTTCTTCTCCGGTTATCAGTCTTCACTTTCTTTTGCTATCGTCTGCAGGCTACCTTCACCGGAAGCTCTGCAATCACAATTGCCAAATCCCCACAAAAGAACGCCTGACGGGTGAGACCCGGAAGAGTACATTACTATTCTTTTTTATTTCTCTCTCTTTTTCTTCTCTTTTTCCTCTTTATCATTCCGTCATTCGAGCCCGGTCTGTGCTGTGCCGGACTCTCTTGCACGGTCTGGGGGCTGGTGAACAAGGACGTAAAATGTTACTGAGGTGGCAAGGGCAAGGCCATACCTATACTGGTATTATTAGCTTCGCCCATCTCGCTCCCGAGAGGGGGGGCAAGTAACGATATACTACATATGGTTATTTCTCAAGTTCACCTCAGCAGCTCTAGCAATGGGCGCCCCCTTCTCAATATTCCTCATCGCAACCACAAAATGCGGCTCCACCGTCTCCTCTATCCAGACCGCTTGAGCGCCAATCAACCCCGCCATCCCCTCCACATCCGAGAAATAGAACTCCCCGTTCTCCGGCACGTTGTCCGGCGCAAACATATTCCGTTTCCACGGACTCCTCGGCAACCCCTCCGCCGTGACATCCTCCGGGCAGACCCCTGCACAGCCTCTTCTCTTTCGCTATCCACCCCCGGTTCACCAGCACCTTGGTCCCCTCCGCACGCTCCAGCGGGGCAACGACCTGGTACCCAGTCTGCCCCTTATGTATCCGCGGCTGGATCAGCATCCCCTGGTCGTGCCGGTCGCTAGGACGCGGCGGTAGTCGAAGGAGGGGATCTACTGCACGTCCACCCTTGGCGGTAGCGGGAGTGGTGGGGCTAGTCGACGGTCGGTATAGGCGGTTATGAGGTCGGTTTTCCACTGCAGTCGCTTGACCTGCCAGGTTCCGAGGGCGAAGGCTGCGATTGGGATTGGGGCGAGGAGGAGGAGGAGGGGGAGGGGGAGGAGGAGGCCTGGGCTGTATTGCTTCCTACCGGCGCGGACGAGGCTTGGGGGTTGGTCGAGGATTGATGTGAAGTTTGGATTGTCGGCGGGGTGGTGGG
>Ga0307510_10010270_pt1 | contig 11122 bp, 16 predicted proteins | sample 12_EM_MG_FD_207224 | JGI IMG/M metagenome (GOLD analysis project Ga0307510, IMG submission 207224) | Populus trichocarpa ectomycorrhiza microbial communities from riparian zone in the Pacific Northwest, United States - 12_EM | ecosystem: Host-associated > Plants > Roots > Unclassified | place... | reverse complement strand
TTACGCACACTTCAGGGCCCAGAGTGAAAACTTCGTTTGCAATACATCAAACTACAATAAGATTGATCTCTAACTGTAGCACAGAACCACCCCCCCCCCCCCCTGCAAGGACCCAAAACACAACAAGAAGGGGAAGAAATTTAGCCTAGGATAACTGAGGGGATGATATGCCTGCGCAAGTTGACAAGCGAAGACTGGATGAGTTGATGTATAGTCAGAATTGGTTACGCATTATTCAAGACCTACTTACACCCAACGACCGACAACAGGCATGCGCTCTGCACCCACAGGGATGTGAACAGAGGGAGGCACATCAACAGGTGGATTGGTCTCAATTTCCAAGCACCACATGAGGACCGAATGAAGGAGTTGGTAATCTGGCTTCTTATCAAAGTCAAGCTGTTGGGCATAGATGTTATGCTCCTGGGCACTTGGCCCACATTTTTCTTTCTTTCTTGACCGATATGTACTTATACGATCACATGATCTCGACTCACATGACCGCTTACTTGTACAACAGAACCATCTTGTCAGGAACTTCATTGTTCCCTCCTTTTGTACGTTTTCCATTGTTCTCTCCTTATGGTAGTCTGTGACCACCATTGTTCATGACCTTATTGTTCTGTGACCCTTATTGTTCATGACCTCATTGTTCTCCGTATTTGTATGCTTAGTCAGGTAGCTGCCCTTTTGTATATAAGCTGGACTTATATCCTAGAGTTGGGCCTTAAGCCTGACTTAGTTTGCAATCTATTGCGTTCTCTGTCCTTGTTGCTTGAACAAACATTTCCTTTCTATTTCTCTTTGAAGTAATCTTCAAATCCTTGAAGTTACTTCCTCTTCCTCTTTATCTTCACCCAGACATTGGTCTTAGTGACCCTCTCGCTTTTATCACCTTCCAAAGCACTTAGGTTATTAAGGGAATTACGACCCTTATAACTTTATCACTGCCACATATTTCACTTTTGCGCACGTCGCGCCTTAAAGGTTCAATAGGCCTTAACATAAGTCAGGCTTTCCTTGAACGTCCTTGAAACACAGGACAAACACCAGTTACATCCTGGCGGCAGTAGTACTTATTGGAACTCTCGAACAAAATAAGAGAGTTCACAGGAGACAACAAGACGATCTCCCAGCACACATCAAAGGCGAAGCATACTTCGAATACTACGGAGCCAGACATAAAGACACTGGATACTATGTCGATCTCCCAAAGAAATCACATGGAGTTGTTGAATTCGTCAAAGTAGAAGACGAAGACTATTGGGTAAAACTCCTCTGGAAAGATAACCAGTGGTACACAAACCAAGGAGGAGTACTTCATACCTCAAAACTCGGTAATTGGAGAGAAACAGACCCTCAGCACCTGCACTACGTCAATCCAGACTACCATAGCCCAACACTCCACACCGCCGTCAAACAATCACCACACAAAGAAGTACTTGCAGGAGGAATTCACCACATCGCAACCCTCCAAGGAACCAATCCGTTCACAGAACAAACTCTTATTCTCCCCCAAATCAAAACAGCAGTCCAACAAGGCATCACCATCCCCCTTGATACTATCCCAGCCGCCGCTGTTCAACCCCAGCTATCTATCCAAACCACAATGGCAGGACAACCACAGGAAATTAACGTCACTACTGGGCAAAGCGAACAAGAAGCACGACAAATCAACGTCGTCACTAACCCTGCCAATGGTGCTCTTAAAGGGAACCCACCACCCATTTTTAATGGAGACAGAAGCACAACCAGAAAGTTTATCAATAACTTTGACCTCTGGAAAGCAATTAATCGGCACAATGACACTATGAAGAAACCCTTTTCCAGGGTCGTCACCCTCCTCACCTACATGGACGGCTCCCTAGTAGACACTTGGAAGGAGGAATAAATGCACAAACTCCAAGAAGCAATCAATGATGGAACCCAGGAAACAGACGAAGATCTCTGGGATAGCTTCATAGAAAGGTTCAAAGTAGCCTTCACCAACCAAAACCAAAAGGAGGAAGCCTATCAGAAACTATGCAAACTCAAGCAAGGAGAAAGCCTTGACGACTTCTTTGCTAAATTTAAGCAACTCGCCCACAAAGCAGGAGTTCCCCTAGATGACAAGGGAACTATCGAAACCCTCAAACATGCCATGAACGAACCGCTTACTAGAGCAGTTATACAATCCCCCGATTTCAACCCAAATGCAGATGTCCCATGGACTTTTAAAAAATGGGAAGACCAGGCTAGAATGTCCCATCAGAAATGGCTAGCCGCCTCTCAATACAGTTGGCAAAAACAAGGACTGTACAGAGCCTTTGGACTAAAACCAAACCAAGGGAAAAACAATCAGTACAGAAGAAATAGAACTTCTGGACCACGCACCACCTCCCAAGGAGGATATGCCATGGACGTCGACGCCAATAGAATGGGACAAACACATTCCGACGCTAAAAAGCAACAACTCATGAACGAAAACAAATGCTTTTACTGCGAAAACATAGGACATCAAGCTTGCATCTGTCGCAAGAAAATAGCAGACTGCACCAAAAGCAGCAGAACCGCTAAAAGCGACAACCCTACTGTTAGGAACCAAGACCCCATTGATATGACCCCAGATGACATCTCCGGTTTCTTGAAAGACCATATGGGCTCGCTTGATGAAGATACCAAGCTGAGCATCATCGAATCTCTTATGCCAAAGGATTTTTCCCAAGCCCAAAACTAGCTGCCATAGTTAGGGCATTCCGCCTCAATAGTGTTTTTGTAAACCGCTCAAATTCTGTGCAAATAAAAGTCGCATTTTCACACTATCGAGGGAAGGCAGAAGAAACAGTTCTACTTGACACTGGGGCAACCGAAAATTTCATCGACCATACAACAGTCGTTAAACTACGCTTAGGAATGAAGAAACTCCCCTACCCTCGCCCAGTATTCAATGTTGATGGAACTCTTAACCGTCATGGAACAATCACTCATGCTTGTGACCTACTCATTACTAAAGGCAACAAAAAGGAACGACAAAGGTTCTTTGTCACTAATCTAGGACGAGACCGACTTCTCTTCGGCTATCCGTGGTTTAAAGCCTTTAAACCAGAAATCGATTGGGAAAAGGGAACACTCTTAGGCCCAAAAGTTCAAATGGAAACTCTATTATTTGGAACCCTTCAACGCGCAAAAACATGGGTCAAAAGTAAAGTACCAGTCAATGAAGATCTTATCCTCGAAGCACAACGAACCAGGTGTGCTCCATGGTTGGGAGTAACCCCTTTAGAAATAAAGGGAGGCCCAGTAGAAGTCAATCGCACCCACACAGCAGTAGAAATGGCCCATAAGTACGCAACGGAACATGGGAAGGAGGAAATTACCCTCCTGGAAAAATTCAAATGTCACACAGCATTATTCTCAGATGAAGAAGCAAACAAATTTCCACCAACTTGTGGTGAAGGAGACCATAAAATCGTACTAATGGACACCGCACCCACCTGCTTCAATTGCAAAGTTTATCCACTCTCAAGGGATGAACAAAAGGCGGAAGATCAATTCATCGACGAAAACTTGGCCAAAGGATATATCACACCATCGGACTCTCCCTACGGTTTCTCAACCTTTATGGTCCCTAAAAAGGACTCTAAAGAAAAACAGTATATTATTGATTATCGCCCCCTCAATGTGGTCACCAGGAAAGATGTCACCCCACTTCCCAACCTCAAACAATGCATTGAAAACCTACAGGGAATGGAATTATTCAGTAAATTCAACATCTGCTGGGGCTATAACAATATCCGGATATGTGAAGGGGACCAATGGAAAGCTGCCTTCAAAACTCGCCAAGGACTATTCGAACCAAAGGTAATGTTCTTCGGCATGAGCAACTCACCAGCAAGTTTTCAACGCTTTATGAACAGTATTCTTGAAGAGTTATACAAATACTTTGAGAAGAAAGGTGTACTCGAAATATGGCACATACTCCAAAACTACATGGATGATTGCGGAATAGGAACCCTACTCAAAGACTTCGACCTTCATGTTGACATTATCCACTTCCTATTCGATCTCCTTGCACGCCATGGCCTACACCTCAAGTTGTCAAAATCTGTCTTTATGCAGCCACAAATGGATTTCTTGGGCGTTTGAATATCAAAAGATGGAGCTACGGTTGATCCAGCTAAAGTTGCAGGGCTTAGAGATTACCCACGAGAACTCAAAGACAAACAACAAGTCTGTGGTTTCCTAGGAGTCTCAGGGTATCACCGCATGTTTTGCCCTAATTTCAGCATCATCGCCGCGCCACTTACAAAACTCACTGGGAAAGACGTACCGTTTGAATGGGGACCTCAACAAAAAGAGGCTCAAAACAAACTTATCGACATGATCACCCACGCACCAGTACTTGTCCGACCAGACCCGGAACAACAATTTGAGCTTGAAACAGATGCGTCGCAAATCGGAACAGGTGCCATATTATATCAACGAGATCCTCCCATAACGAAACCAGATGGCACCCAAAAACCAGGACCAAGATGACCAGTCGGATTTCATTCCCAGAAATTCACCCAAACTGAACAAAACTATCCTATCTATGACCGGGAATTCTTAGGAGTTATGCGCGGACTACGCTGCTGGTCTCATCTCCTCAAAGGAACAACTATACCTGTCCTAGTCTTCACTGATCATGCCAACCTTCGCTATTACCAGGAGCCCAGAAAAATAGGTCCTTGTGTTGCTGGATATCTACCGGAAAGGGAGCAATACAACATTATCTTGGAATATAAACCTGGCACCACTAATCGCGCGGATGCATTATCCAGAAGACCTGACTACAAGGGACCCAATCCAATTAATGACGACGTCACTGTATGGCCGGACCGCTACTTTTGCAATAACCATACCTCAATTTGAGTATTCAACATGGACAGCATCGGCGATAACTTGGATAGCTGTATCAAATTAGCTCAATACAAAGAGCAACCGTTACTCAAGAAATGGGCACCAACACATAACCTCTCCTTATTGGACGGCACACATTGGTATCACGGGACTGCCCTAGTTGTTGTGGCAGACAACGCTCTTAGGAGGGGAGTAATTTCCCTTTTTCATGACCACATGACTGCCGGGCATGCCGGAATTACCAAAACACTTCAACTAATCACCCCGTACTACTGGTGGCCCAACTTGAAAATATTTGTCACTGAATACATCAAAGGATGTGCCACATGCCAAATGACCAAAGTCAATACCCATCCTACCCATCCACCCATGTTTCCCATCACTCCCGCAGACAACGCGCGACCCTTTGAAACCATTGCAATGGACTTCATCACTAAACTCCCACAGTCAGGTGGTTTTGACACTATTCTCACGATCACAGACACCAATTGTTCCAAAGCATCTATCTTCATCCCTTGTCACAAGACCATTGACTCAGAAGGAGTAGCCTTACTCTATCTCAACCATGTCATACCTCACTATGGCATTCCCCGCAAGATCATTTCGGACCGAGACGTCCGCTTTGTATCGAAATTCTCAACAGAATTATGCCATATCCTCAACATCCATCAGAACATCAGTACGGCGTATCACCCTCAAACTGATGGAGGAAGCGAAAGAACCAATCAAACCTTGGAGCAATACCTCCGAGTATTCTGCAGAACTCAACAGAACAACTGGCACGCATGGTTACCACTCGCTCAGTACACCAAAAACTCATGGCCATCTGCAACTACTAAGAAAACACCATACGACTTACTCATTGGATACACACCCCAAGTACACCAACCAACCCAAAAAACCACCATTCCCTCCCTAGAACAACGACTCTCATCCATCGAAGAAGCCAGGAAAGCTGCCCAAGAGGCCCAACGTAAAGCACAAGAATCCTGGATAAAAGAGAAGCCACGATACGTTCCATTTGCAGTAGGCTCAAAGGTCTGGCTAGAAGGAACCAACCTATGACTTCCAAGTAACACCACGCCCAAGCTTTCCCCAAGGAGATACGGACCTTTTAAGGTAGTCTCCCAAATATCAAAAGTCGCTTACAAACTCGAACTCCCTTCCACCTGGAAAATCCACGATGTCTTCCACGCCTCATTACTCACACCTTACAAAGAAACCGATCAACATGGCCCCAATTTTATCGAACCACCTCCTGATATTCTAGAAGGAGAACCCAAATGGGAAATCAAGAAGATTCTAAAGGAGAGGTCTTTTGGCCATTGGAAGAAGAAGCAGTACCTCGTGCACTGGAAGGGTTACTCACCAGCTCATGACTCATGGACCAACTCCGAGGATCTCCACGCACCGGAGTTACTAGCGGACTTCCAAAATCAATCGAGGAGTATAAGAACCCTCCAACTTGACGACTCAACCTCACCTCTCCTATGTCCAACAACCTCACCATCCCTCACTATCAAAGTTATGTCTACCAGCGAGAACAGTGCACCATCTACACCCGTGAACGTATTGACTGGAATGGCAACATATCCCTTTTCTCGACAATCGTCACCCCAGGACATGCCACCCGCCATAGTTGGACTACTGGACAACAACATGGCGATGGATACATCGTCACCTGTGAGGACACCTCAGATAATTACCCTGGGCGAATTACCTGCTCTACCAGCTACCTCCCCCAACCTAGCTTCTCAGTCATCGACACCACCACTCCCAGTACCACCACCGACATTCCTGGCACCCCCTCCTGCTACGGGGCTTTCTACATCCCCCTCCCAGAGACTACTTGCCCTGGCGGATGCCACAGTGAATGCGACCACATCCCCACTCCCATTCGACGATCAGTCCCCCAACCCTCCCCTTTCATCCATACCAGCTACCCCGAACCCTTCCCCATCTTGTCCACTGACACCGGTGGTCCTCCACCATACCCGATCCCCTCTCCTATCATTCTTCCACAATTGATCCCAGTCCCCCCCTTTGGAGTATCAGGAGACTCCACTAATGATCTTCGGGATAGGGACACCCACTCAAGAGGACGTAAAAGACGTCAGGAAGAATTGTCGAGCGCTCCTGAAAGCTATGGAAGTACACCAAAGACTCGAAAGCGCTCTTGAGGCTTGGACTGAAGGACTAATGCCTGCCATCAACATTCTTGGGAACGATGGGCTTGATGATCAAATTTTCACTACCAGTTTTCGAGACTTCTCCGCCATCCAACATCTTTTCTTTGTTCCCCAGATCTTAACTGAGATCGAGCAGTTCCTGGATGAAGATAGCGTCCAGAGCGACCCACCTGAGTCCTTGGGTGCCCGATACAATCCCACCATCTCAAAGACTAGCAGTCCATCCCCCATCACTATTAACCCACCACTGAGTGACAAACTCAACGACCCCACATACCCTGGTGAAGGGTGGGCCCTCTTTGATGCTGGGAACCCTGGACATTACCCCCTCGCCTTTGTCAATGATGAAGGACAACCGGAAGTCGCCAAGTATATCTGCTTTCGCTCCACAGAGGAAGATACTTATCTGGTGGGGACTCGAGGAAAGAATGAAAGGGAGTATGCCACCCCGTTACAGGCGAAAGCCTACCCATCTCCTAATTTCAATCGTCGTGGAGTCAAGGACACTGACCTCAATCTTTTTCATCCCACCCACCTTTCTTGCCTCATGGTAGATACGGCATTGGTCAACCTCAAAGACCCTGGGGTTCTTGCTGATGTTCACTGGTTTCGGGGTCTTCATAACATCATTTCTAGTGCCAAGCGACAATGCCTAGAACTGGAGAAGAAAGAAAGTTGGGCAGAAGCTGACCTACTTATAGTGGAACAACGCCTTGCCTCTAGTGCGGTGCGCACTCGTCTCCAACAACATCTTCTTTCCACACGTCCCCCTTCCCCCCCCACCTTTCTTCTTCCAACCCATGATTATTGGGTCCCACGCATTTTTGCCGCCCAAGGTCCACCTGATGTCGAAGAAGGGGGAGACAGCTTGGAGGACTGCACTGTACTTGGTAAGTGACGTCGAGGAAACAACGTCGTCTTTCCATATTGCCTCAGGTGCAATCAGGACGCACCCAGTCACGGGGTTGAAGAGTGCCCCCTTTGGAAGACATGCCGCTGGTGCCTCAGTACCCAGCATGCTCACGACAAGTGTCCCTCCCCCCACAACTCCTGTGCAGCTAACCACTGCCTTGTCTACTTTGGGCACCCTAACTTCGGCAGCTACTGTTCGGCAACCCCAGCTGGACTACTTCGTCATGAGTTAGAGGTCGCATATGCGGAGGCAGAGTGGGACAACGCTGACACTTGTTATGAAGGATCTGACAAGTAGTTGCGTGGTAGCAACTCTCTAGGAAGGGCGTTGTGTTACGCTCCTGGGCACTTGGCCCACATTTTTCTTTCTTTCTTGACCGATATGTACTTATACAATCACATGATCTCGACTCACATGACCGCTTACTTGTACAACAGAACCATCTTGTCAGGAACTTCATTGTTCCCTCCTTTTGTATGTTTTCCATTGTTCTCTCCTTATGGTAGTCTGTGACCACCATTGTTCGTGACCTTATTGTTCTGTGACCCTTATTGTTCGTGACCTCATTGTTCTCCGTATTTGTACACTTAGTCAGGTAGCTGCCCTTTTGTATATAAGCTGGACTTATATCCTAGAGTTGGGCCTTAAGCCTGACTTAGTTTGCAATCTATTGCATTCTCTGTCCTTGTTGCTTGAACAAACATTTCCTTTCTATTTCTCTTTGAAGTAATCTTCAAATCCTTGAAGTTACTTCCTCTTCCTCTTTATCTTCACCCAGACATTGGTCTTAGTGACCCTCTCGCTTTTATCACCTTCCAAAGCACTTAGGTTATTAAGGGAATTACGACCCTTATAACTTTATCACTGCCGCATATTTCACCTTTGCGCACATCACACCTTAAAGGTTCAATAGGCCTTAACAATAGAGGAGGAAGTCACAGAAGTGATCAGGTAAGCCTTGGCACAGCTTGTTGAAGGGAGTTCCTAATTTCTTCGCAAGGACTGCCTTGGGGTTGTGACAGTCAGACCAAGGTAATTCCCCATGTGCTGAATAAATGATAGTATAGGCAAAGGACTCCAGGTCATCACGACAAGATTGGGTAGCTCCTTTCTGACCCATGATAGAAGAGAACGCAAGAGTACCGACAACCTTGTCATGTGGGTTGTACGAGGTGTGTTGATAGGTTGCGGGATTGCGGTATTGCTGAGCCAGACTGAAGTCGATGAGGAAGGAGACAGGAGAAAGGCTATCAACTGAGATCATGATGTTTACTGGCTTGATGTCTTGATGAATGTAGTGTCAATTATGGAGAGACTCAATCGCTGCAAGCTGGGATGTAAGAGCATTCAGAAAGATCCATTTATGCATAGAACAAACGCACCATCTGTAAGGTGTATGAGAATGTCTTCTTGCAGTCAAATCACCGCGCCTTGATCTGATCGCCAAGTGAGGTCCCAAGATACTCCAGGACAATGATCTCATGTAGACCTTCTTTGCCATACCAGAGTACTTCAGGGATGCCTGCGCTCCCAGAGATAGTTGTGTACATGTTGTATTCATGACTGAGCTTTGAAGACGAGTTCTCTGAATGCCCTACTTTCAGAGCAACATCAGTTCCAGTCCTAATGTCTTTTCCCAGAAAGATACTCCCTAGAGAACTGACTCAGAAAGATGAAGCGAACTTGATTCAAGTGAGGCTCACCAGATCCACCAGTACCAAGCATTTTTCCTACTCTGTATCGGCCACCAACACATACAAAGTCTAGATGATGGGGAGTAGGTTGTTTCTTGGAGGCTTGTAGAGATCTGTGAATGGGCATGCTGGTCTTCGAGAGCAAAGAGGAAGAACAGCCTGGTTGGCTCAGCTCAACAAACAACTTACACTCTGATGTTGATTTTACGTCACCTCAGGTACATTTGGGAAACACTTGGGAATTTTTTACAGCGTAAGATACCAGCCAAAATATCTCTACATTGAAAACCCACACTACATGCAAGAAAAATGTGCTGTTTGGGAACGTTTTCAAAATTCAAATGCGCGAAGAGGTTTTTTGGTTCGTGATAATGCTAGCCAACTCAAAATCCCCAATTTCAAAGACCAATGCAGAGGTTGGGATGTCAAAATATAATCACCTCCAAAATTGAGATCACATGTGGGGCGGGATACAATCTGATGTAAAAGTTCACGAACACCGAACACATTTGTTAAGGCCTATTGAACCTTAAGGCGCGACGTGCACAAGGTGAAATATGCGGCAGTGATGAAGTTACAAGGGTCGTAATTCCCTTTAGTAACTGAAGTGGTTCTGGGATGTAATAAAGGCAAGAAGGTCGCTAAGACCAATGTCTGGGTGAAGATAAAGAGGAAGGGGAAGTATCTTCAAGGATTTGAAGATAACTTCAAAGAAAGATAAAAGGGAAATGTTGGTTCAAGCAACAAGGACTGAGAATGCAATAGATTGCAAACTAAGTTAGGCTTAAGGCCCAACTCTAGGATATAAGTCCAGCTTATATACAATAGGGCAGCTACCTGACTAAGCGTACAGATAAGGAGAACAATAGAGTCACAGACAATAAGCATCACAGAACAATGGGGTCACAAACAATGGTGGTCACAGACTACCATAAGGGGAGAACAATGGGAAACGTACAAATGGAGGGAACAATGGAGTTCCCAACAAAGTGGCTCTGATGTACAGGTAAGCAGTCATGTGAGAAGTGGTCAGGTGATCATATAAGTACATATTGGACAAGAAAGAAAAGAAAAATGTGGGCCAAGTGCCCAGGAGCGTAACAACATCCTTATATATAGCTCGAAGCTGGTGGTAGACTGGCAGACATCACTGATTATTGAAAAAGAAATTAAAACTGACATTCGCTCTCAATCGTATTTACTCAAGTCCTTCAAAATATTGTCTATCCCAGCGTCGGAATCACCCTCGAAGAGAGCGCCAAGGAGATCGCAATCTGGTACTGACTCCCCACTCATGGCCACCTCTGGCGTTGCCCAACCACACATAATTCAGCAATATATGGACCATGTATACGTGAAAGCCCATGTGCAATTTTGCCTATACATTTGTAAAAGCCCACATTGGCCAACTGAATAAAAAGCTGGCATGGGTTACAAGTGGGCCCAGC
>Ga0307510_10010269_pt1 | contig 11123 bp, 15 predicted proteins | sample 12_EM_MG_FD_207224 | JGI IMG/M metagenome (GOLD analysis project Ga0307510, IMG submission 207224) | Populus trichocarpa ectomycorrhiza microbial communities from riparian zone in the Pacific Northwest, United States - 12_EM | ecosystem: Host-associated > Plants > Roots > Unclassified | place... | reverse complement strand
CCGGGGAAAGAGCAACAGAAGTGTTACCTGCTCTACAAAATCTTTCCTTAACAACTTCCAGCTGGTCGCGATCAGGACCTCTCAAGGAAGCCATTGAGGATTTCATCGCCACACGACGACTCTACGGTCACCCTGTAACTGTCCACTAAGAAGACACCGAAAACGACGAAGACACTGAAAACTACGAAGACACCGAAAGTGAGGAGGAGTAGGTGTGTCAGGAGATTGGTGATCGATAAGTGCTCTACTTCAAGTTTGCTATACTTTGTGATGGGTCAGCGTCATGTGGCGGTCTTGCGCCGTCTGCACAAATGAATTGAATGGATTATACTTGCATTCTGGCGCAGCGACAATCCGTTCAAAATAAAGAAACAATCTTGTATTTTGAAAAGCCGTACAGGCGTTAGTAGCAGTCCATTATTGCCAGCGCGCCTCTAAGTAAGTTAACTTGATCTCTGAAGGCCAGTGCTTTGGAGTTTCATTGGTCTAAGTTGCTTTACGGTAAGATTCGCACTGACGCCGACAACATATAGACAACGAGCCATACGGACTGTACAATCAGAACCCGAACCAAGCAGAGGGGAGAAAAACTCCCTAAAAAACCCAAACAATACCGAAGCGATGCGGCGGGTTGTAACCGTAATGGCAGGTGTAGAAAAATAGAAGGTCTAAATGGGCGGGAAATACGAAGCGCAGGGTGTCCTTGTCCGCACCATCATCTCACCTGCATCCGCCGCCACAGGTTCGCGAGCATACCGACGGCATCGAACGGATCGACAGTACCCGCACCCGGCGTCTCACACCCGGCACCACCGCCTGATGAAAGACCCGGGCATACGTAGTTCCTCTTCCTCCTCGTCTTCCCCATCCTCCTCCATGTTGCGCGAGTGGGGCGCCGCCGCCGCCGCCTGCGCACGGGGTGCATCCCCTTCCCGCGCCTCTTCGGTCTCAGCCTTGGCCTTGTTGAGGGTATCAGAAAACGACATTGGGGAGGACGATGATGCCGACGTCGTCGTCTTTGGAGTCCCCTTTGCCACGAGTCCCACCAGCCTGCCTCATAGCGCGCGATCATCCGGTGATGGAGGAGAGAGGTATTGCTGTTGTCTCTTGGAGTCTGGTTCCGGCGTCGCGCATGACAACGGCGACCCGCTTCGGCTCTTGATATCGTCTTCATCGTCGGAGCCGAAGCTGAGTGCTAGCTGGTCTTTTTTGTTATTGTTCGCGCCATTGCCTTTCGCAAAGCGCGACATGGCCCGCGCTGCCCCGATCGCATTGCGCCAGCATGCACGCGGATCAAAGTTCTCGCATAGGCCGCAGAGGTCATGTTCCACCGGAGCCGCGAAGCTCGTGAGCCATGCGTGCGACAACGCTTGCTCAGCAGCAAGCCGACGCGCAGGGTTGGGATGGAGAAGGGCACGGATGAAGTTCTTTGCTGTGATGGAGGGCGCGAAAGTCGGATAATTCCTATAGCCGCGATCGGTCCAGGCGTACCTACGTCAGAGACACTCTTCCAGTGTCTATCATGAAAGTTGGCCCTTGCCTCTGTCTTCTGCCGTATCACTTCCTTCATCTCATCTGCCCTGGACGACGTGTATCCGCAGAGCAGCACATAAGTAATGATTCTGCAACACGCAATCAGCATTCCATCGTATTATGAATGATTAGCAAGGAGAGAAAGCAACCCCACCCTATTGGCCAAAGACCGACAGGCTTGCCTTCCCCCTTATGGTTCAGCACCTCTGGGACTACATATCCTAGACTTCCTGCAGCGGACGTGAGCGGCTCCCCAGTGGAATCGAGGTGTTTGGCACCGAAAGGCGTATGACCCCTATGAGGCGTGTTTCCAGCGAGAAAACTCAGGCGACGCACGTGCCAAAGTCGGCGATAACGATATCTGATGACGGGTCCTTGGTGCGGAAAAGAATGTTCTCCGGTCTGTTCACAAGCCACGCGTTAGATCCAAACATCTCGCCAAAGATCGGGAAGGGGAAATGACAGGGGGAAGGGCAACATACTTGAGATCCCGGTGGACGATGCCGTGGTCGTGCAGGTACTTCACGCTGGACAAGACGGAACTGGGGAAAAAACGAAGCCCATCAGTCTCTCGTTGCTATCACCGGTTGAAGTACAATCGAACGTACCGAAGCGCGGCTACGGCATCTCGTTCTGAGGAATGGCGGCGCTGACTGAGGGGGTGGTGCGGATCCACCCAAGAACGAATCGGGAAGGACATGGTGATTCTCATCACTTCCGTTAGCGCAGGGAATGGCTTCACCGCCGCGATTTTTTTCAACAGAGAGTTTGGGCTATCCATGATGGAAGTTCTACACACACAATCGCGCTGCTTGAGTGCGTGAATGATGTTAGTCGTACCTGGCCTTTGTGGATTTGTGATATAGGCGGATACGATGATCGGCAACTCTGGCCAGACATTTAACTTCTTTCTCACTGGTCTCGTGCTATCACACAGGTGTCGTAGATCCAGACGACGTGGTGATTCAAACACGAGGCGTCGCCATCTGGGGCATACATGGACTAGCGTATGCCATGTATCATAGATATATAGCCCCAATGCTCGTAGCCAGGAATTTTTACTATGATCATCCAAAGCCAAATAGAAGTCGAATATTTCCAGGAGGACTTCGTTAGGGAGGGCGTCAATGGTCACCCGTGGGTATAGCTCGCCTGTGTCTCCCTAACTCAGCAAATACCCAAGGACATAGTACATGTTATCATTTACCTTGACGCCCTTCGACCGATGACAAGTTTCGTAGACGTGCAATACGCATTTCTCCGTTTAATTCCTCAACAGTCGGTATGGGCGATGTGCCTATCTGGCGACCGCACTGGGGGTCTCGAATTTCGAGCTGATAGAAGTTGAACAGTGGCTAGAGGTTAACAATTCAGGTCTTTGACAACAGATCTAGAGACTGGAGTGACTTTAGACGTACTTGTGAGGGGTAATACCGTAGTTATTATTCTTTGAGGAGCTAGGTCGGAGTGACCAAGCACGAGAGTTCGAAGAGAGTTCTTGAGGGAGAGGGGCCGCGATCCCGAGCTAGCGAGAACGCGCAAGAGGATGAAAAAAGGGAGACGCGAAGATGCCGGTGCGTTGACGTCGACGCTTAGCGATTGTCTTGAGGCGTTGGCAAGACTGAGGTGCTCGGCGTCGGCGAGGCGAGTGGTAGTCGAGGATGGGCCAGGCGAAAGCGGTCGATGTCGGTGAGGCGAAGGCGGATGGCTGAAGCGTTGAGCGCGAACACAAAGGTAAAAGGTCAGAAAGACGGCGGCGGCACAGCAGGCTCGCGGGGTCGTCGGACAGTCGAACGAAAAGCACACAGAAGCTGAGAGGAGGGAACGGGGCCGAAGTTGCCTGGCTCTTGACGAAGCCAGCCGCAGTGGTATTTATACGCATACCGAGATGATACAAGACGGAATATTCTACACATAGAGGTAAGTAGGTGGAGAAAAGTGATGGACGAACTCTAGGTGATACTGCCGGCAACAGGCTGCGCGGCGTCGTACGCGATAAAGGCGGTGTCCGAAAGATTGGAAATTTTACTGAATCGTCGTAAGGTATGCGATGTCGGGCGCGTGAACAAAGTGGACGAGGAACGATGTGGCGATGCTTGATGGGAAAGTGAACAAGTAAAGTAAGATCGGGAACGTACGAAAAGATAACTTGGATGCTCCTATATTCAGTAAAAATCCTTCGTGGTCCGTGACCCCTGCCATGTGGGGCAGCAGCGGCTTTTCGATGTGGCGCGTGGTTGTGGTGTCGGCCGACGGTTTGGGGTGATCCGCAAGTCTTCAGCCATATGGATCAGGGCGCGACGAGGGGCGTTTCTTGTTCTTGATGTTGTCGATCGTGTGGCAAGGAGGATTGAGGGTCCAAGGCGAGGAGGGCAGAGCGGAGGAGAGGGTGCGAGCGGAAGAGAGGGTCATGCAGGGAAGAGTTTGAGTTTGAACGCGAACGCGAATGGGCAGAGTCACGTGGTTCGGGCAGTGCATACGCACATACAACCCGAAGAAAGCGGATTCACGCCCAGTACCGTAAGGGGTGAGCTGGCTGGTCAGTGCTGTCAGTGCTCGTTTCCGAGGCTACCGCGTATCCTAGCCTTACAATAACAAAGTAACTGCTGCCGTATACTACGATAGGACTACGGGAAGTATGCCCATGACAACAACAGTCGCGCCGGCGGGTCACACACCCCGCCCGGTCCGCGAGACGTTCCTACGGACACGCACTCCCGGCGGGTCGTGCAAGGATCAGTCAGTTCCCCTTTGTTCCTTACTTCTTGTTTTGATCTACTTGATCCGCGACCACCACCGGGTGGGGCTTTTCACCAAAACGCGAGTCGGGGCAAGGATGGCCGGAGACCGCAGCAGGTGGGCGCCACCTTCAATAAATCAAATTGCTTCGGATGCTACCAACCAAGACGCCGATTCCATGTTGCAAAATACATTATTGATCGAGGAGTCGAATTCCGCAGATGTTTAAATCGAACTTCGAGATAAGAGGCTGGGGGTGTAAGGTCCGAGTGGCTAGGATTTGGAACCTCGAGGGAGATCAAAAACAGATGACCAGGTATCGCATGAACCGGCTTTGTTTTAACTTTATACTGTATGTTAGACCTTGGGGATAGGCATAATGTAACTAAAGTCACAAAGATGCTCGCGACCCGAAGCTTGAACTTGGTCATTCCGAGGACGTCTTCAAGCTATATCTTTTCTCATCAAATATCTTTTCTTCTATCGCTTTGATTTCTGGAAGAGCAGTGCCACAGAATCATCAGCAATGTCACAAAACACTCACGTGCGTACGAAAAAAAAAAAAAAAACTGAAGCAACTCACGCAGAGCGACGTGTGTCGAGAAGAACCGGCACATTGCAAAGTTCCCTGCGTTAAGGTTGAGTTAGTCGCCCCATTCCAGCAAAAGAAAAATCCTTACCCATCATACACCACACGCGAGGGATCCCTGCATCGCGCCATACACCCTGTACCTCGCCCTCGGGGTCTAACCCCCAGATCGGCTTGAGGCGTGCACCAACTTCTGGTCCGAGTATCTTGCGTATCGGGGCTCGTGCATCTCTGAGGCTGTGGGAAAGGCGTGAGAGGAACTCAGCGCGCGAAAACGAAACCAAAAATAAGGGAGAGAGAAAAGCAAAAGAGTTCTGGCTTACCCAGTCGCAAAAACCACGGCATCTGCGTCAAGCGTGCTCCCATCCTCGAACTCCAGGCCATGCTGCGTGAAACGGGCTATCTGGGCGTCATTCTTGAGTTTAATCTTCCCATCGATTATCAACTGGCTCGCGCCAACATCTGTGCTTCGCATTAGCTGGTGGTGTCCAGCGACATGTCAAAGAAGTGACGTGTGGAAAATTCGCACCGAAGTAGTATCCACTGGCCTTGTTCAACACGAGCAAGACGAAACCAGTCCCGTCTAGACCTGTGTTGAGACGGAAACCGACCCGACGAAGTCCATCGAGCATCTCTCTGGGTGGGTACTTCAGAAGGGGTGAAGAGTCTGGAGATACGCATACAACGAACCTATCATCATTTGCGATATCTACAGCAATCCTTTGATGAACAGGTTTCAGGAGGTAGCTTGGGAAGGATGCATTGATGCGATCTGCGACATCCAGAGGTGGACCCCCTTCGCAATAGAGGCCTAATTCCACAGATTCTCAATTCCCATGTTCGTCTCGTAGAAGAGCATGAGCAAACCTCCGAGAACACGCTTGATGCCGTGCTTAACGGACATAACATAGGTCGAGCTACGCTGAAACAATGTCACATCTAAAGAACGCCTCCATCACCGGCAAAATATGTAGCAGAAGACCATGGACATACCGACACCATGGTCATAAAGGTCCTTTGCTACGTCGTGACCTAATTTTTGCACTCAGAAATGAAAGAATATCCAGGGAAGATTGATAGACATCACACCAGATGTACAGGCGCCTACGACGACGACTTTTTTTCCTTCGTAATCTTTGGCTCTCGTGTAATCGTTAGAGTGAATGATCTTGCCTTTGAATTCTCCCTAGATAACGCCGGACGTTATAAGGAGATATATTATGTGTAAATATTAGCACCCACCGCGCCGGGAATTTGCGGGACAGGCGTGCCACCTCCAAAGCCTACAGCAAACACGAGATGATTCACGACGAATGAGCGAGGCTCTGTATTCGTGCGCTCAATCTCCACGGTCCACTTCTTCGTTTCGGGGTCCTGGGAAGCCCTTGTGACGGTGGAGGATGTCCACACATCCAATTCAAGTGCATGCGCATAGCTTTCCAGCCTGGGGTGGGAGGGGGACATGTAACCTCTCTGGTCGAATACCTCTGTCGAAGTGGGGGCCTCTCACTCATTCGTTGTGATCCCAAGCAGTGCTGCGTACTGCATCTATGTCAAGGTCCACGTCAGTAGTTCCATGTCATTTCCGTAGCCGAGGCGCGGGTGGTGGAATTCTTAGGACAAATGAAGGATATCTGCGGGTTAGAATCGAGGGAGGGCTCGAAACACGCGGTCGTAGTCTTCGTTACAACATTGGGAAGTTCTGGCAAGGTAGGTGGAGTTGCCAGCGGAAAACTTGAATGCGGAGTGAATGACAACGTACTGTGTTGTGTTGTGTTTACATGATATCCGGAGATTTCCTTCGAGTCGAGTCAGTGTCGAGTCCGAACACAAGCACCTACCGTGACACGACCTCTAAACATCCACGGCTGGCTACCCATTTTCAGGGTTCAGGGATTCTCTGTGATCTACTCTGATAAGTGTGTCTAAGTTCTAGCTCTATCACAAAGAAACTTGCCAGTGACTTGTCACTCACTGATCTCTATTTGGGCCAGCTCAAACACCTCGGCACCTTCAGCTGTCAATACCCGACCACATCCCTAGTGCTTACTGTCATGGGCTCAGATTCTAGCAAGGTTGTTTCACATCGAAAAGATGGGGAGAGTGCTGAAGGGCATCGAGGTGAGTGATCATCGGAGGTTTCATCTCTGAAGATTACAGATTTGGATAGTTCAGGCCAACTCGACCCCCGACTCGGAGTGAACATTGACATACTCCCAGACGACGTCCTTCTTGAAATATTCGGCTCCTGCATGGATGATAATTTTGATAGGAGACATCAAGGCACATGGCTTCGGCTGGTGCACGTCTGTCGACGATGGCGATGTCTTATATTCGCATCACCGCGTCACCTGGACCTGCGACTTTTCTGCACTCCAAGGCGACTACTCAACGATTTGGATATCTGGCCAGAGTTGCCTATTGTCATAAAAGTCTATGATGGAACGCCTCACACACAGGACGTGGATAACATAATCGCCGTACTCAAGCAACCCAATCGCGTGTGTAAAATATCAGTCGAGGGCATCTCAAGCTCGCTGTTGGAGAAATTCGCAGCGATAGAGACACCATTCCCAGCGTTGAGAGAACTGAAACTTGGGTCGAATAGAGCAGACCTGCCCGTCATTCCCGATTCATTCATGGGTGGAGCTGCCCCTCGTCTTCGAGGCCTCTGGTTGTGGGGCATTTCATTTCCGTCGTTACCAAAGCTGCTTTCTTCTACCACTGACCTGGTCAATCTTACCCTTTGGGGGTTGCCCCATTCCAGCTACACTTCACCCGGGGCGATGGTCACTTGCCTGTCCACATTGACAAAGCTCAAATCACTTTCCCTTGGAGTCCAATCCCCACCATCTCGGGCTAACAGAGAAAGCCGACAGCCGCCTCGCACCGTCCTCCCTGCTCTCACATCTTTCTGCGTCCGAAGCCATAGCGATTACTTGGAGGACTTTATATCCCGAATCGATCCTCCTCTACTTAATCGGTTCTCGATAGAGTTTTTCGATCAACTGGCATCCGACACTCCACTACTCCGCCGCTTTATCAGTCACTCAGCATCATTCAAGGCACCCCATCTGGCAGACATAGTCTTTTCCCAACGCGACGTCGAAATCATCCTTTTTCATGGAAAAGGGATGACCAGTCATCGAGCACCACGGTTGCGTGTCCTATGCAGGCCGTCAGACTGGCATCCACCATCTCCAGTGCAGTTCTGTAACTCATGTTTTCCTCCTTTTCCAACCTTAGAGCGCCTCTGTATCTACGGGGTTCGACATTCGAATCCGGGATGGCAAGACGACGCGGGGAGTATCCAATGGTTCGAACTTTTAAACGCATTCCCCTCCGTGAAGGATCTGGAACTATCCGCAAATTTGGCCCAATTTGTCGCGCCCGCACTGGGAGAGCTCACCGAGGAAGGTACAACAGAAGTGTTACCTGCATTACAAAATATTTTTATTGAGGGGCTCCAATCATCGGAATCGGTACAGGAATCCATTGGGAAGTTCGTCTCCACGCGTCAGCTGTCTGGTCGCCCTGTAAACGTACACCACCGAGAAAGAGGAAGTTGGCGGTAAATAGGTTGGCCAGTTTGATCAGTGATTGATAATAAATTTTGCTTCCATCTGATCAACATTTGGTGTTATCCAGCTATCGCCTGCCATTTTCCTGTACGCTTTAATGTTCGACTGTTTGGACCATCGCCATGCCCTGTGCCTTTCTCGTTGTATTATATCTTAAACCCAGCTTGAACTGTGGTGTAGCCAGGTAGCGCATCTTGACGAATCTGCGAAATGTGGTGTTGTGGTATTGTGGCGTGTTTCATGAACGCAGCTTTGTGACATGAGCGTAAGGTGCACCACATGGTGTTCGACTAAGTCTGAACGACGTTGTCTTGAGGCGAGTGAAAGGAGAGGACATAGGGAGGGTGTGATGTACCACGCATTCTCTCACTTCAAATTACCATTCCGTCTTTCATAATGCGGTCGAGGGGCGGCGATGAGGCTTGAGCTTGGTGACGGGCCGCAGGGGCCCTCGACGCGGGGATGCGCTGGTTCCGTGACGCTGCGCGTCAAGCCTCTCTATATCAGGCATGACCCGACACAACTCCGATAACTTACAGTGCATGACGAACACTCTGACAGGACTATAGCGCAGCTCTGCATGTAAAAAAGGCCGATAGCTCAAGTCTACCAGTCTCCAAGCTATTTTATCTCCGGCAAGTCTAGGACCACTTCCCATCTCTGTTGCGAATTAAAGAGACCTGACTTCGATGTCATGCAACTGTTCTCTATATTGACTATGTGTACGGTGGCTGCGATAAGTAAGATGTCGACCCAAGGGGAAGGTAGACAGAGAAAGAAAAGGGGAAGAACGCGAACACAAAAGACTCTGAACAAAAGACTAAACTTTGTGTGAGGAGCTAAGTTGGGGTGACCTAACAAGTGAGTCCGAAGGTAGTTCTAGGGAAAAGAGGTCGCGATCTCTCAAACGAGCGAGAACCCACAAAAGGAGGGCTGAGCGAGGTAGGGAGAAGTCGAGGCGAGAAATGCGAGAGGTGCGGAACGACGATGAGCAGCCTTGATGAGATGGCGAGGCGGATAGCGCTCGATAGTGGTGAGGCGTAAAGCAATCGGCTGGAGAGAACGATAACGGCGAGAGAAACACGAAGAAAACAAGACTAACCAGACGACTGACGGCACGGCAGACTCGGTTCGTCGTCAAAATCGGTCGGGTGAAGGCAAAGCACGCAAAATATAAGGGAGGGAAGTGGGCCGCAGACGACTGCCTTTGCATTGACGAGCCAGGCGTGGAGGTTGATATACACGTCGTATTAAGCGAGACCGAGATCGTACGAGACAAGTATTCTGCGCGCAAAGTGAGCTAGAGGTGGAAAAGTGGAAAGACGAACGTGGTGGTACTGCGGGCGACAGACCCGCATGGCGCGTAGACGATGAACAACGGGGTCCAAAATGCAGAAATTTTACTAATCGTTGTAAAGTGCGAGACAGCGAGCACGAGGGGGACGAAGACGCGGCGACGGTTGCTGGTAAAAGTCTAGGGTAAAATAGGGAGGTAGAATGGAGGACAAAAGTCTAGGGCAACAGGAGATAGAGAAACATACGAAAGGTAGTTTGGATGAGCCTATATATAGTAAAACCCTTTCCTAATAGCGATGCGGTGGGCCGTGGGCGACGTGTGCTACGTGGAGCAGGGTCTTTTCGAGGCGGCCGTGCTTGGGACGTTGGCCAACGAGGTATGGGTGATCTGCGAGTCTTCGGCCGTAAGGATTGGGGCGCGACGAGCAGGGGAGCTCGGCTGGGAAAGGGAAAGGGAATCGTGTGGAAACGAGGGTGGGCGACGATGGGTTGGAGGCAAGCGGTGTACAGTGGGACAAAAAGGGTGAGCGTGAGGCGGACGCATTGAAGGACGTCACGTGGTCGGGCAGTGCGCACAGACCAGACACGCGACATGAGGCGGCTGAGCTCAGAGATTGGCAGTGCGGCTCGCCCCACTCGTTTCCGAGGCTGCCACATGCCATCCTCACACTTTGATTTTTTTTCCCTCTACAGTGAGTTTGTGATATATACATGTCGGTACCTATGGACATCTTGGCTGAGGTTGTAAGTACTGAATACAGGTAGCGAGAGGAGCATGGGAAGGGAAGAGAGAAAGTGAACGCGTTAGTCTTGCACAGGATACTGGATGCACAGGAAGGGAATGAGGCGGAATGAGGCTATGAGACAGGGAGAGTGAAAACAAGACCTTTGGCGTTGACGGGCGCTCCGTCGTGGGCCGTGGCTGTTCACGCGTGGCTGTAAGGCTCGCCTTACAAGACCCAACACTCAGAACTCGGAAACCCAGTACCACCACCAAATACCCACCACCTAGCTCATAACCAATATTCATGTCGAACGTGAACGATCCAGAAGTGGGGAAGTACGTTGTGCATCGACAACCGGCCGAAGAAAGTCAAGGTGAGTGATAATCCGCAGGGTCCTCTCGGATAATTACTGAGTTGAATGATACAGACCATTTGTGTCCCCAGGATGCCATCAGCAAACTCTCCGACGATGTGCTTCTTGTCATATTCCGCTTCTATTTGGAGAAAGCTTTTGTAGGTGGCGGTAGAGCTTATGATGGATGGCATGATCTAGTGCATGTATGCCACAGGTGGAGGTGTCTCGTATTCGCTTCACCACGTCACCTGGATCTCCGACTTCTTTGCACAAGCAGAAGACCAGTGGGAAAGTCGTTGGATATC
>Ga0307510_10010268_pt1 | contig 11124 bp, 11 predicted proteins | sample 12_EM_MG_FD_207224 | JGI IMG/M metagenome (GOLD analysis project Ga0307510, IMG submission 207224) | Populus trichocarpa ectomycorrhiza microbial communities from riparian zone in the Pacific Northwest, United States - 12_EM | ecosystem: Host-associated > Plants > Roots > Unclassified | place... | reverse complement strand
CTGAAAGCCCGTCCGGAGATGGCGCGGCATTTGGTGGAGTGATGCTCTCTCACCGTCATTGCGAGGAGCCCTTGCGACGAAGCAATCCATTCTTTCGTGGTGTGGTGAGATGGATTGCTTCGCTTCGCTCGCAATGACGCCTAGGGCTGCCTTACGGCGGCGGCGCATTCGTCATCGGCTTGCGCTGCGCCAGCGCTGCCACCGTCGAGGTGCCGATCGGGCCCTTCTCGTCATAGAGCCAGCATTCGCCGATCGCGACGCCGTCGCTGGCGTGATGGTTCACGACGTCGAAGCCGATCCATCGCGTCACCGGCAGCCGATGCAGATACAGCGTGACGTCGCTGTTGATATAGCCGAGCCCCTGGTCGCCGGCATTGGCAAACGGGCTCGCAAAATCAGCACCCGTTGCAACGTGGACAAAGGGCGACATCGCTGTGCCCTCGACCAGCTCGCGGACCTCGCTCATCCACAACCGTCGCGGCCCGAGCGCGCCCATGTGGCCTACGATCGGCCGCGTGGTCCATTTGCCGTTCAGGCCAAGCCTGGGATCGGTCGGCGCCGGGATCGTGTCCGGCAACGGCGCGTCCCAGCTCATTGGCGACCAGACATTGCCGGGTGCATTTTCCGTCCGACGCAATAACTGGCAGGAGGCGCGCGCCATGCTGGTGCCACCCGAGAGGAACTCGGCTTCCGCCACCTTGATCCGCTTGCCGTCGCGGACGAGCCGCGTGGTGACTTCCACCGGCGCCAAAATGTCCGGCAGCCGAAACATGTCGACCGTCAGCCGCGCCGGCACGAAGTCGTCGGAGCCGTGACGCGCCTCGATGACGTGGGCCAATAGTCCGACCACGACGCGACCATGCATCGAGTTCGGGTCCCATACGCCGTTCGAGACCGGATTGGGGATGAAGGTGTCGCCGCGCCGGGCGAAGAAGGCTTGATTTGTCATGGCCGCGGAACATGACGGATTTCACTCGACCTGTCATCGGCCGACCCGTTGGCGGGCATGACAACTGAGCTCAGGAAGTATGCCGCCATTCGGCGCGAACGGCGGCGTCGGTCTCGCTGGCGGCGGCTTGCCTGGCCAGCGTCTCAAACTCATCCCGCGCCATCAGCTGCGACAGCGCCCAGACCGCGGCGCCCCGCACCAGCGCGCTTTCGTCACCCCGCAATCGCTCGGCCTCTTGCGCCAGTGCGGCATCGCCGGAGTTGCCGATCGCAATCAGGACATTGCGGATGAAGCGGTCACGGCCGATGCGCTTGACCGGCGATTTTGCGAACAGCGCGCGAAACGCGCCATCGTCGAGCCGCGCCAGCTCGACAAGCCGCGGTGCGCGCAATTCGGCGCGCGCGGCAAGCTTTGCTTCGCGGCCTTGTTGCGCGAACTTGTTCCAGGGACAGACGGCCAGGCAATCGTCGCAGCCATAGATGCGGTTGCCGATCGCTTTGCGGAATTCGTGCGGGATCGGGCCCTTGTTCTCGATCGTGAGATAGGAAATGCAGCGCCGCGCATCGAGCTTGTAGGGCGCCGGAAACGCCGCGGTCGGGCAGATGTCCTGGCAGGCGGTGCAGGAGCCGCAATGATCGCTGTCTGGTTCATCGCGCGGCAGGTCGGAAGCGGTAAAGATGGCGCCGAGAAACAGCCACGAGCCGAACTCGCGCGACACCAGATTGGTGTGCTTGCCCTGCCAGCCTAGCCCAGCCGCCTGCGCCAGCGGCTTTTCCATCACGGCTGCGGTATCGACGAACACCTTGACCTCGTCGCCCGTTGCCGCGACCAGCCAGCGCGCCAGCGCCTTCAGGCGCTTCTTGATGATGTCGTGATAGTCGTCGCCCTGCGCATAGGCCGAGATCGCGCCGAGCGCGCGTCTTTTCAGAATCTCCAGCGGGTTCTCATCCGGCCCGTAATTGACGCCGAGCATGATCACCGAACGCACGCCTGGCCACAGCACGCGCGGGTCGGTGCGGCGTTCAGGGCTCGAGGCCAGCCAATCCATCTCGCCATGGGCGCCGGCTTCGAGGAATTCGTGGAAATATTTTCCGGCTAACGCGATCGATTGGGGATCGGTCACGCCGATGCAATCGAAGCCGAGCGCACGGGCCTGTTCGGTGAGCTCCGCTTTGAGGACAGCACTCACTGGAGCACGATCTTTCGTGTCCCGGACGCGGTGCAGCGCTCTTCGCGCTGCTCCGCAGAGCCGGGACCCATAATGTCACCGCGACAAAAGAGTGTGGGCCCCGGCTCAGCAGCGCATCGCTTCACGCTGCGCAGCGTCCGGGGCACGATACCGCTCACATTCAGAAATCGAGGTCCACGTAGCTCTGCGACGCCGGCACGCCCGCCAGCCATTCGCTCAGCAGCGGGCGGAACGACGGGCGGGATTTCACCCGCGCGTACCACGCCTTTGCTGCGTCGTCCTCGCTCCATGGCACGTCGCCCAGATAGTCGATCGCCGAAAGATGCGCTGCGGCGGCGAGGTCCGCATAGGTCAACCGGTCGCCGGCAAGGAAATTCCGCGTCTGCGCCAGCCAGCCGATATAGGCCAGATGATAGCGCACATTGACCTTGGCCGCGCGGATCACGTCGGCCGCCGGTGCGCCGCCGCCATTCTCCTCAGCCATGAAGCGCTTGTAGATGCGCTCGGTCACCAGCGGATTGGAGGCCTCCTCGAAGAATTTATCGTTGAACCACGCCATCAGCCGGCGCACCTCGATGCGCTCGCCCATCGAGACCGGCAATAGCCGCCGTTCGTCGGCCTGCGCGCCATGCACCTCGTCGAGATACTCGGCGATGATTCCGACGCCGGGAATGGCGGGGAAGCCTTCGGCGATCAAGACTGGCGTGGTGGCGGCGGGATTGAGGGCGAGAAAGGCCTCGCGCCGTTCCCAGGTCCGCTCCTCGACGAGGCGCAAATCGAGCCCGTGTTCGCCGAGGACGAGGCGAATGAAGCGCGAATGCGGACAGAACGGATGATGGAACAGCGTGTACATGAAGTCCTTGGGGTTAGTTCGCGACGCTTAAGAAATCCTCAACCGCTTCCGTGTCGATCAAATGGGAACACTAAAGCTTATTCGGCTCCGATTGAAATCAAACCGAGGCTCTAATCTTTTGTTTTCGACGCGTTTTATTCACACAACGGGGTTAGTCACTCAGAAAACGCTATAGCCCAGAAGGCGCGCGAGGCAACCTGTGTTTTGCCGTTTTTTTGCGATTGCGAGACGGAAGGGAATAGGCGAGAAGAACCCGGCTTTTTTGGCTCCTTCCGACAATAATAACGGACCCGGATCATGATGTCAGATGCAATACGGGCGGTGATTCTCGGCATCGTCGAGGGCATCACGGAATTCCTGCCGGTTTCCTCGACGGGCCACATGCTGCTCGTGAAGCGTTTCTTCGGTCTTGGCGAGGGCGCCTTTTGGGACAGTTTCGTCGTGCTGATTCAGCTTGGCGCCATTCTCGCCATCGTCGTGCTCTATTTCGCCAAATTGTGGCGGGTCGCGACCGGCATGTTCACCAATCCCGACGACCGGCGCTTCGTCATCGGCGTGCTGGTGGCGTTCCTGCCGGCGGTGGTCATCGGCCTGATTGCCGGCAAATACATCAAGGAGCTGCTGTTCAATCCGTGGGTGGTGTGCTTCTCGCTGATCGTCGGCGGTGCGATCCTGATCTGGGTCGATCAGCTCGATCTCAAGCCGCATGAGGACGACGCCACGCGATATCCGCTGTTGATGTATCTGTGGATCGGCATCGCGCAGTGCATGGCGATGATTCCCGGCGTGTCGCGCTCGGGTGCCAGCATCGTGGCAGCGATGTTGCTCGGCGCCGACAAGCGCTCGGCGGCGGAGTTTTCGTTCTTCCTGGCGATCCCGACCATGGTCGGCGCGTTCGCCTACGACTTCTACAAGAACCGCAGCGAGATGACGACCGATCATCTCGGCATCATCGCGATCGGATTCGTGGTTTCCTTCATCACCGCGATGATCGTGGTGAAGTCGTTCCTGAATTACGTCACCCACCACGGCTTTACGTTCTTCGCGTGGTGGCGCGTCATCGTCGGCACGCTCGGCCTGATCGCGCTGGCGCTGGGACGGTAATTGGCACGTGTCCCGGACGCGGTGCAGCGCCTCTTTGCGCTGCTCCGCAGAGCCGGGACACGAAAGCGCGGGAGCTTACGCGCCGTTGCGCTGGAATTGCCCGGCGGCGCGGAAGCGCCAGAGATATTGCGGGGCAATCGCTTCCATCGAATCGGGCGCAATCCCGAGCCCTTGCAGCGTCAATCCTGCGGCCTTCGCCGCATCCGACACCACATTGTCGGAGCGCAACATCGCCACCTGATCCGGCGTCAGTTTCAGCGCGCCCGGCGCAAATTGCAGGAACATCGCTTGTAGCTTGGCGAGACCGAACGGCAGCGGCACCAGCATCGGCGTACGCTCGATGATCCGAAGAATGGCTTCGATGATCTCGCGCAGGGTCAGCACTTCCGGCCCGCCGAGTTCGTAGGTTGCGCCCGGCTTGGTCTTGCCGTCGACGGCATTAGCGACCGCGGTCGCGACATCGCCGACATAGACCGGCTGCATCTTGTTCACTCCGCCGCCGATCAGCGGCAGTGCCGGCGACATCCGGGCGAGGGCGGCAAAGCGGTTGGTGAACTGATCCTCAGGGCCGAACACGACCGATGGCCGCAGGATGGTGGCCGACGGTACCGCCGCCAGCACCGCCTTTTCGCCGGCCGCCTTGGAGCGGCCATAGCCCGATAGCGAGTTCTCGTCGGCGCCGATCGCGGAGACATGCACCATCCGCGCGCCCAGCGCGGCGGCTGCCTTGGCAACCGTTCCCGCGCCCTTGGCCTGCACGGCGTCAAAGGATTGCGCACCCCCCTCGGCCAGGATGCCGACCAGGTTGATGGCGACGTCGGAATCCCGCATCGCGGCCTCGACCGAGGCTGGATAGCGCAGATTGGCCTGCACCGGGTGGACCTGTCCGACCCTGCCAGTTGGCTGCAGGTGGCCCGCCAGTTCCGGCCGCCGCACCGCCACCCGGATGCGATAACCGCGTTTTGCGAGAGCCCGGACCACGTTTCGTCCCAGAAAGCCCGATCCGCCAAAGACCGTGACGAGCGTTTCCTGGTTCGATGCCATGGGCTGAATTCCTGCGGGTCAAATTCGAGAGATAATGGGCGCATTTAGCGGATTCGCGATACGCCAACCCGCCGTCGCTGTACAGCATATTTGGATCGCAATTCGCCAATTTGACAAGCGCGCGACCGGTCCTTACTAACCCGCCCGGGCCCAGGTGGCGGAATTGGTAGACGCGCTGGCTTCAGGTGCCAGTGGCTTAACGGCCGTGAAGGTTCGAGTCCTTTCCTGGGCACCATTCGGTGCCAAGCCCATGATCATCTCTCCGTACACGCGCGAGCAGTTTTAACGCCTGCTCGGCGTGCTGGATCGGTTCGAGGCTGCGGTTGGTGCGCGCTGGCAAAAGCGAGCCTTCCCAAGAATCGAAAGGTCTTTTGCGGAATGCTTATTGGCCGATAAGCCTGTCGACCATCTGCTTCACAGCTATTTTGACCTCGGTGGCGACGGCGATGGCGACCACAATAACCGGCTGGTAGAGGCCTCCACCCGAAGCGGCATCAAGTTCGTCGATGCTCAGTTCGTGCTTTTCGGTGTTCAGCTTGGCCATTTCGGTCTCCAACTGTCGGTCGAGGTGGAGGGACCGTTCCCGCCATACGTCAGGGCAGGAGTACGCGCGGCGGGTTTCGGGGACTGTGACCAACATCACAGTCGGATAATACCGATCACGTCCGATCTGTCTTGTCCGCGAATTTTGCTTCCAGGCGGTCAAACACCGCGGAAATTGGCTTCACCCGGCCCGTATCGGCGTCAGCAAGGCCGCGCGCGACCGAGGCGTCCAATGCAGCCAACCATGCTTCGCGTTCCCAAAAGCGAGCGCATTCTACTTTGCATGGGGTTGTTTTCGAGATTTTGTGTCAGGTCCCTTCGGACTGCCGCTGGCGGCCCTGGCCCTGATGCGCGGCCCACCATCGCCCTTCTCGATGTCGAATGCTTCCGTCTTGCGGATGAGGTCGCTGAGTTTGCTGTGGCCGTAAGAGCGAACGTCAAAGTCGGAAAACAGATTCGAGAGTTGCGAGCCGACCTGCCTCAGCAGAACCCATCCGTCCTCGCTTTCGATCTGCGAAATAGCTTTTTTCAAGATCGGGATCGCGGCGCTCCGGGGCCGCAAAGGTCCTGGCTTGGAGGGCGTATCGGTGCTGATGGATGTTACGGTTGGCACCAGATTCTCGGTGTAGATAAACCGGCGGCACGCCTGCCTGAAACTCTCCGGCGTCTTCTGCGCGCCGAACCCGTAGACGTCGGCGCCTTGCTCGCGCATGCGTGAGGCAAGGCGCGTAAAATCGCTGTCGGATGACACCAGGCAAAAGCCGTCGAACCGGCCGCTATGCAGCAGGTCCATTGCGTCGATGACGAGTGCGATGTCGGACGCGTTCTTGCCCTTGGTGTAGGCAAATTGCTGATACGGATCGATCGCGTGCTTTTGCAGGATATCGGACCACGATCGGAGGTGCGGCCCGGAAAAGTCGCCGTAGATGCGGCGTACGCTGGCCTCGCCGAATTTTGCCACCTCTTCGAACAGGCCGCCGGCAATTTGCGGCGAGGTATTGTCGGCGTCGATCAGCACGGCAAAACGAGGCAATCGCTGCACTTCGGCTTTCATCGGGGCACCCTCGGTTGCGGTCACGGCGACGCATATTGACGTAACTCCGTCGATTCTGGAAAAGACCCGTAAAGTGCGCGTTCTGACCCGCCACGCCTCTCGTTTGTTGGCGATTTCAGCGTTACTTTAGGCGTTCCCGATTCGACGAGGTTCCGAACCCCATGACCATCCGCCTGCATCGCGGCGATCTGCCTGATCTCTCCCGCTACAAGGATTCGGTTGCGATCGATACCGAAACCATGGGGCTCAATCCGCATCGCGACCGGCTCTGCGTGGTGCAGATGTCGAACGGCGACGGCAGCGCCGACGTCATCCAGATTCCAATGGGGCACACCGACGCGCCGAACCTGAAGGCGCTGCTGGCCGATCCATCGGTCACCAAGATCTTTCACTTCGCGCGCTTCGATCTCGCCGCGCTCTACAACGCCTTCGGCGTGATGCCGCAGCCGGTCTATTGCACCAAGATCGCCTCGAGGCTGACGCGCACCTATACCGACAGGCATGGCTTGAAGGACCTGGTGCGCGAGGTGCTCAATATCGACCTGTCGAAGCAGCAGCAATCGAGCGACTGGGGCTCGCAGAGCCTCAGCGAGGCGCAGCTCGCTTATGCTGCTTCCGACGTGCTGCATCTGCATGGCCTGCGCGAACGGCTCGACGGCATGCTGGCGCGCGAGAACCGCACCGAACTGGCGCGGGCCTGTTTCGACTTCCTGCCGACCCGGGCGAGACTCGACCTCGGCGGCTGGGAAGCCGAGGACATTTTCGCGCATTCCTGATCCGGGACCATTTGAAGCAGCGTTTACGCCCCGTTTCGGTCACACTGCTAAAGCGAGGTCGCGGGCTGCGTAACCGGACAATTCCGGGTACAATCGGGCTAATCTCGCTCTGGAGCCGCGGTGAACTCGTTACAGAACCCAGCTATCGTCGCCGGAATGGAGGCGCGCTTTGCCAGCGCGGCGCGCCACAGCCGGATGGTACGGATCCTGCGGGTCGCGGTGCCGGCGGCGGTGGTGCTTGCGATGGCGAGCATCGTCCTGGTATCGATCGTCAACCCGTTCCGCATGCTGTTGCCGAAGATACCGGTCGACATGGGCAATCTGGTGGTTTCCGGCACCAAGATCACGATGGAATCGCCGCATCTCGCCGGCTTTTCGGCCGACCAGCGCCCGTACGAAATGTGGGCCAAGGCCGCGATCCAGGATTTGACCGACCCCGATCACGTCGAACTCAAGACGCTGCGTGCCAAGATGATGATGGAAGACAAAAGCACCATCACGATGGACGCTCGCACCGGCTATCACGACAGCAAGCAGGGCACGCTCGACCTGCGCAAGGATATCTTCCTGCAATCCTCCACCGGCTATGAAGCCCGCTTGTCGCAGGCCCTTGTCGATCTCAACAAGGGAACGGTAGCCTCGGATGAACATGTCGATGTCAAATTGCTGAACGGAACGCTGGTCGCCGACAAGCTCAGGATCTTCAACAGCGGTGAGATCGTGCGGTTCGAAGGCAACGTGGTGATGAACCTCGACAAGCTGAGCGACGACAGCGCGCCCGAACAGCAGTCGGCGCCGCCACCCGAGCGCGAGCGCGCTCCACCTCCGAAGACGCGATCCGTCTCCGGCAAATCAGCCAGCACGAAGTGATTCTATTATGATGTTTTCCTCGCGCAGCTTTGCCATCGCGGCGTTTGCGCTCGTGCTGGTCGCATCGGCCGAAGCCCGCGCGCAAAGCGCGGTCTCGGGTGTGCCCAATGCCATGCAGGGCTTTTCGCAGAACCGCGACCAGCCGATTCAGATCGAAGCGGCGGCGCTTGAGATGCGCGACAAGAAAAAGGAAGCTACCTTCAGCGGCAACGTAAAGGTCGTGCAGGGCGACACCACCATGACGTCGAAAACGCTCGTGGTGTTCTACGAGCAGGCTGCGGCGGCGCCGACACCGGCACCAACCCCCATCAAGGGCGCGAAGGCGGCACCAGCGCCGTCCGCGCCGCTGCCGGCCGCGGCCCCGGGGCCTGGCGGCAGCTCGAATATCCGCCGGCTCGAAGCCAAGGGCAGCGTGGTCGTCACGCAAAAGGAGCAGGTCGTGACCGGCGAGACCGCCATCTTCGACACCAAGGCCAATCTCATCACCATGACCGGTGGCGTGGTGCTGACCCAATGCAAGAACGTGCTGCGCGGCGACCGCCTGCTGGTGGACATGACGACCGGCGTGTCGCGGGTCGAAGTCGACGGCGGCGGACGCGTGCAGGGCCTGTTCGACCAGTCGGACAAGGCCTGCGGCGCAGCACCTGGCGCCCCAGCTGGGCCTCCGAAGCCAGGCATCCCATCGCTGATTCCCGGGAAAAAGTAAGATATATCAATTCCTTAATTATTATTTGGCACCCCTACGGTTGAAGCGCGGGGTTTGAGCCTGTATCTACTGACCGGGCGCGGCGGGGTGTTTTGCTGGGCAGGGAACATCCATTCATTCATGCTTCGCAGGCGAATCGACTCGCCGGCAGGTGTGTCGCCGGATCGTCGTGCGGGATCATCGTGCGGGATCATCGTGAAAGGCTGAAGCGAAGCGGGATGGTGGATTTACTCGGCATGTTCCGGCGACGCCCCGCAAAGCGCGGTCCGGCAGGATTTGCGCGCTCGCGTGACGACATTACAGCACTTGGCGATTCCTTCGACGGTATGCTGACGAACCCGGTGCGCGATGCGCCGCCGATGGCGCGTGCGGCGCCGTTGCCGGGAATGGAACTGCCGCAGCCCGCCGTGGAGCCACCCCGACAGGAAAGATCGCGTCCGCAGGCGCAAGCCCCCAGAAGCCAGGCTCCCAAGACCAACGGCGCCGCCGCCCCGCGCCTGATCAAGCGGCCGGGCTACCTGGCTGTGCATAGCGTGGAAAAGAGTTTTGGCACGCGCCAGGTCGTGCGCGGCGTCAGCATCTATGTCCGCCGCGGCGAGGCGGTGGGTTTGCTCGGCCCCAACGGCGCCGGCAAGACCACGGTGTTCTACATGATCACCGGACTGATCAAGGCCGATCGCGGCGCCATCGAGCTCGATGGCCACGACGTGACGAAGCTGCCGATGTATCAGCGTGCGCGGCTCGGCATCGGCTATTTGCCGCAGGAAGCCTCGATCTTCCGCGGCCTCACCGTCGAGCAGAATATCCGCGCGGTGCTCGAGGTCGTCGAGCCCTCCAAGAAGAAGCGCGAGGCGGAACTCAATTCGCTGCTCGATGAGTTCAACATCGCGCGCCTGCGTAAATCACCGTCGATCGCGTTGTCCGGCGGTGAGCGTCGCCGCGTCGAGATCGCGCGCGCCCTCGCGACGCGTCCGAATTACATGCTGCTCGACGAACCCTTTGCCGGCATCGATCCGATTGCGGTCGGTGACATTCAGGATCTGGTCCGCCATCTCACCAATCGCGGCATCGGTGTCCTGATTACCGATCACAATGTGCGCGAAACGCTCGGCCTGACCGACCGCGCCTATATCGTCTATGCCGGGGAAATCTTGACAGAGGGCAGTCCGGACGAGATCGTTAACGATCCGGATGTACGCCGCCTTTACCTTGGCGAAGAATTCCGCCTCTAGTCGATTTTTAGCGTACGTCAAGCCGTGTACATCGGCATTGGACTAAGATAAGCAAGAATCGGACCAACTTTCAGTGGATCGGTTCTTGCCTCCATGGCGCTGACGCAGAGATTAGAATTCCGCCAGTCGCAGTCGCTGGTGATGACGCCGCAGCTGATGCAGGCGATCAAGCTGCTGCAACTGTCGAATCTCGACCTCTCGGCCTTCGTCGAGGAGGAATTGGAGCGCAATCCGCTCTTGGAACGCGCCAATGACGGTCCCGAGGCGCCGGTCGCGGGCGAACCTGCCCCTGAACGTGCCGAGTTCTCCGATTCCGGCAGCTATGGCGACGAAGGCGGCGGCGAGCCGGGCGATATGGCCGCCGGTTCCAGCGGCGACAGCTTCGAGCCCAGCCAGTTCGAGCCCGGCCAGGAGGAATGGCTGAACCGCGATCTCGGTACCCGCACCGAAATCGAGCAGACGCTGGATACCGGCCTCGACAACGTATTTTCCGAAGAGCCCGCCGAAGCGGCAGCGCGCGCCGCGCAGGATGCCGCGCCGACCGCCTATACCGAATGGGGCGGCGGCGCCTCCAACGACGACGACTACAATCTGGAAGCCTTTGTCGCCGCCGAGATCACGCTCGGCAGCCATCTCGCCGAGCAATTGGCGGTGGCTTTCCCAGGGCCAGTGCAGCGCATGATCGGACAATATCTGATCGATCTGGTCGACGATGCCGGCTACCTGCCGCAGGATCTCGGTCAGGCCGCCGAGCGGCTCGGGGCCTCGCAGGCCGATGTCGAAGCGGTGCTCACGGTGCTGCAG
>Ga0307510_10010267_pt1 | contig 11126 bp, 4 predicted proteins | sample 12_EM_MG_FD_207224 | JGI IMG/M metagenome (GOLD analysis project Ga0307510, IMG submission 207224) | Populus trichocarpa ectomycorrhiza microbial communities from riparian zone in the Pacific Northwest, United States - 12_EM | ecosystem: Host-associated > Plants > Roots > Unclassified | place... | reverse complement strand
AAAGATTTAAGTTCTTATTATAAATCCAGAAATTACATATTTAATCTACTTCCAATGATCATAACTTTTAATACACAGCTTTAATTTAAAAAAATAACCTATCAAATAAAAAAACTCACAGAATATTATATTAGGTACTGAATTACAACTATAACACTCATTGGAATACTAGATTTTGAATGCCTAAACTTGCCAGATAATCATTTTTTTTTAATTCTTTAATTTTTCTATTACTTCAAATTAATCCACCAAAAACATATAAAATCATTTCCAATGGATATTTATCAACCTATGACTCCAAGTATAATATTCACTCTTTAAACCTTATAATTTTTGCAGTAGAAAACATGTGACTATTTCGTTAAAAAAAAAAACACATGGCGAGGATAGAGATGCTCTCGACCACTTCCAATTTGTTCTCCAAATGTTCCATGGGCTAGTTATGATCACATACTTTGTCTCAGCTACAGATTGGATAAACCAAAAGAGGACACAAGTGATTGTGTTTGAAGACAGCTATAGTTGCAATGTCACACAAAGTTACAGATGCTAGCTAGCTGTGAAAGCCACACAGAGTCAAATTTGTTCACAATTGTTTGGGACCAAGTAACTGCATCAAAAACGCTCAATGATGAATGGCTTGTGACTTGTGATGATGAGCATGGTCAGCATATTTTTAACCTTAAAGTTGAAATAAGGCTAGTGATCTGTGCATGATGGGCAACGCAATCAGCAGCATAGCATTTTCGGCTCTGTAGGGACCTGTGGAGTCGGGTACAATTTGTGCATGGAAATGGCATAGCACGCTACGCACCTCAACTGGTGCAGATTTTGGACGCATAATGTATTTGGGCTATGCCAGTTTCTGATGGAGAGATAATTTGGCTGTGAAAGAAGGGTTAAGGCAGAAACATCCAAGCATCAAAATGCCAGAAGAACAAAAAAGCTGGGATCAGCATAAGAAGAAGGGAATTATGAGTTTGAAAGTATAGGTTGTCTTATATTCAAGCATTGGAAATATACACTGCACCACTGCAGATTTTATTTGATTTTTTTTATTTTTTTGTGAGTTTCATTATTTGCTTTTGCAGTGAAGTCGTAGGGAAGAATCAGATGGGATGGCATCATGATTTATGATAATATGCTGACAAATGGACAGCTTCGGCGGTTCAGTTTACTACCTGAAACGGAGGGTGCGGTGTGATCCAAGAAAAAGCAAATTATAGGCTTTGCTGGTAATTTCATTCACTTCTGTTCTATGGGCCAGCTTGTTGAGCATCTAAGCCCAAGCGAAAAGAAGGTAATGAGGCTATGGTGATGGTATATATTAACCGGACACGATTGCATGAGCAGAAATTTTACACTAATCATATATCTTATTAGTTATTTTTTAGTATTTATTTTGAAAAAAATATATAAATACAGTTAGTAGTAAAACACCAAAAAATATTTACGGTAATCATGATAGTTATTTTTTAGCATTTATTTTGCAAAAATAGATAGATAGAAATAAGAGAGATAGAAATATTAGGTGGAGATATTTATTTTTTTTTCGTAAATCATGAGTTTTATTCTCTCTTGCACTCGTGTCTATCCCTTTCTTCAGAGTAGATCTTAAAAAGTAAATAATATGATACCATTAATTACTCTTTATATATCATAAAGTTTTGAGAAAATTACATTTAATATTTTATAATTTGGTGTGAGTTATACTTTGTTTTTATAGTTTGAAAAATTATATTTTATCCCCTTAGTTTGATATTTGAGTAATATTCTACGTCTTCTTAAATAATTTACAGTTTAATCCTGGTAATTTTATATAAGGATAAAATAAATATTTTATCCGATTTGAAAATTTATATTAATCTGGGATTAAGGTATAACTTTTTAAATTACGAGGGTAGAGTGTAAATAATAATAAACCAAATAATAGGGTGTTAAATATAATTTCCTCTTATTGGATTTAATTTTAAGGACTTTTTTATATTTGATATTAAAAATTAGAATCAAAGTTGTGAAAGTCTATAATTAAACTTAAAAAACTAGAAGGAAAAGAATAAGACTCGAATCCCATGACTAAAATTAAAATCACAATGAGAAGATGTCAAGGTGTCCTATCATGCTATCAATAGTGATTATTTAATAACAATTTATAACCTCTATATTTGGCTATCATTCCACACATTATCATTGTTTTATTTATTTATTTATAAATTTAGAAAATAAATTTACATTTTCAGATTTATAATTTGAGACTTGGTCAAGGTTTTTCTTAAAATATTTAGTAGTATTAAGAGTGAAATTGATTCTCTAAATTGATAAAGGGACCATATTGTGATCAAGCTAGCATTCGTGAAAGGTATTTTTGTAGTTTATTCCTTGATTTAAATTATAGGGTAGGTTTAATAGAAAAACCGGGTCATGGGATTCTCAACCCGACACGAAGCAAATGAAATAGCCACGTGTGCCTCTGATTTTGCTCACTATCCAGGTGGGTAGCGAAGCTAGAATACCGGCTTCATTTTAATACATAATCCAGGCTTCCAAAAACGACGCCGCAGCCAAGGAGTTCCTTGATCGTTTTCCCTTCCGTCATCACCAGTTACGTTACTAGTATTTTATTATTTTTATAGCTAATTATTTATGGAGTTGTTTATTTATAGAAATTAGGTATTTGTTTGTTTATTTATTTGAAATAAATAAATTGCAGTGCTTTGCAAACAAAAAGCAGAACGTGTCTACAAAAAAAACTAAAGAATGGTGCATTGCATATTGAAAGAAAAGCTAAGACGTGGGTTTCATTATAGCTCTACATGTAAGCATTTGAGCTAAGGTTTTTTTTTTTTATCTTTTTCTTTGGCTAAGTGATTATTAAAAAATTGTTTGAGAATGTATATATCTTTTCAAATTTTTTAACATAGTAAAAAAATTCTTTTACTTCTAGAATTAATAAAATTTAGAATTATTAACCAAGGGTTTTCTTGATTTTTCACAAGTTTTGTCACAACAAAAATATTTCTTTGCCCCAAGATCAAAAAAATATTGAGATGCTGAACAAACGTGTTTCAGGTTTTTTCACTTTCCATGAACAACAAAAGAATGTTTTTAACCTTAGAAAAAAAAAACTTTGCCTTTAGGGGTATTTTGGTATTTTCACATGGGTATTTTTGTGTGATTAAAAGGGCTATGGAGTGTTTTGGTATTTTCACGTTTTGTTTTTAATTTTTTTTATCAAAAAGCTATTGGCGCGTGTTTCATACGTCCAAACAAGTGAGTGGCGTCCGCGTTATTCAGGTGGTGCTTGTGACACCACCCGGTGGTCAAATCTAGTCATCCATTGTCTTTCTGGATGTGCAGCCATGTCCTATTCTACATAGTGTGGCGCGTGTAGGCTTATAGTGTTTGAATTACCACTAGTGATCCATTGTTTTTGTTTTTTCTTTATTTTCTCTCTCCTAACAGCTAAAGTATACAATTGTCCTCTTTGTTTGTTATTTTTCAATTTCAGTCCTCATTCTTTGAACTTTTTATTTTGTCCGTATTCCTTTTATACTGACAATATTATTAATAATACTACAAATAGTGATTATAATGTTAATGATAGTGGTAATAATAATAATTTATTAAGATAATGACAGTGGTGATGATGATGATAATTGTGATAATAATATTTATAATAGTAATAATGATAATGATAATGATGGTAGTAGTAGTGGTGGTGGTGGTGGTAGTAGTAGTAATGATAATGATAATGACGGTAGAGATAATAATAATAATATAAATATAAATATAGTAATTGTATTAGTAACATGCACGTTTTGTTTCAGCACTCAACAAAGTCGCGAAAGAAGAAAAAGTGAAGGCGTTGATGTAATTCTACATGATGTGATTTGTGTGGTTTGCTAATTCCTAACATATTAATCACTATGATTACTTTAGTACGTGTGTGTGCCCAAGGAAAACAAAGTGAAGGCATTGAGGTAAGTCTTCTCAAACTCCCTTGCATATTTGCCATATTGCTGATGAGTTTGATGTGCCAATTGTGATGAAATTTGCTTTCTTGCAATATCTTGTGACAAATATTCATAAGTTCACACTAGTCAATTTCATTGCCTTGCCTTGACTGATCATTTCTGTGTTTATTGCATTCCATGCGATGAACAACTTTCCAGAAGGAGCAATGAGGGCTAAAATCAGAATGCAGAGATTGCAATGGTAAATAACTTCTTTGTCGAAAAAATAACTTTATCTTGATGTGATTTTTGTAATCTGAGCTTAAATTTATAGGAGCTGATTTATATATGTCTTATCATTTTTTTAATATGCAATTATACATGAGTTTATTTTCCTTATAAATACATGAGTTAAAACATAAATGATGCAGAAAAATAATTATTTTCCTGAATTTTGCGACTGAAACTTCTTGCATGGGTGCTTATGAGGATTCATGTTTTGTTCTTTTAGCAACGGTCAAGAATTCATATCTTTGTTATATAATGAAGATATTTGCTTTGTTTCTTTTCTTTGTTCATGCATGGGTGTTTGTGAAAATATTTGTTACTTTTTAGTATCAGCGACAGCTAGGTATTCACTTCCTTTTTTTTTTTTTCAGAAAATGAGCTCACCTTCTTAAGGAAAGCGCAGGGATTCACTTCCTTCAAAATTCAAGAGTTTTTGCAGTCTAAAATTCAACAACTTTTTGTGATTGTAGTTCTAATTTCATCATTATCCATGACGCAAAACAAGATAGACAATTAGCATATGGCACTACAAAATCCTTAAACAGAAGCAGAGCTCACCGTCCTCAAGAATTCAGTCTCGTGACAAAACTTTAAAATTGAACCGAATTGACTTTTTTCTTCGTATTTCTTTCATGGGAAGACCTTGGCGATTGATCATTATTCTTTGCACTTTTTTCCCCTTCTTCTGCTTCTTTCTGTTTCCTCGTATTCATGGAATTGCACAATATCTTAGTCCTGGGCTCTGGCACCATTCCCTTATTCTCCATCTCGCCAAAATAACGCAACGCATCCTCAACCCTTCCCTTGTCATAGAGCCAGTGTATCATAATAGTGTAGGATCGCCGATCCAGTCCCAGCCCATTTTTCTCCATCTCCTCCCAAGTATATCTTACTTTTTCCTCGGAATCCCAATCCGCATGCAATTTCAATAACAAATTACATGTATCGTTATTCATCTTGCATCCATTTATCCTCATCCTCTCCAGAACACCAGCAACTTCCTCAGGTTTCTTCAATGACTTAAGCAGGTAATTGAAAGTTATCTCATCGGGCATACAACTGCCTTTCTTCTCCTGCATTTCATCCAAAAGCTCATACACCTTCTCCATCCTCCCAATCTTGCACATATGCTTGATAAGAGAGTTGTAGGTCGCTACATTGGGAATGCAACCTCGCTCTTTCATTCCCTCAAAAACAGCCAAAGCTTCAGGAACCCTCTTCTTGAAGCAAAGTGCATCAATCACACAATTACAAATCACCACATCTGGCTTGCATTGCATCTCCCACATTGCCTCATACAACTTCATTGCCGTCCCTAATTTTCCCTTGTTCGTCAACGCCTTTATAAAAGTTCCATAAGTAAACACATCCGGCTTGCATTTAGAGGCAATTATATCTTTCCAAAACCTCTTTGCCTCTCGTACATTTCCCAGCACACACCACCCATTTAGAACAATATTCATAGTCTTTATATCGACACCAAACTCATGTCCCTTGCTATGCAGCAAAGTTTCCGCTACATCTACATGTTTATACCTACACAAATACATCAAAAGCTTTTGGAAAGAAACCAGATCAAGTTCTAGACCCAACTCTCTCCTCTTATTAAAGGCCCCTATTGCCTCTTCCACCATATGTGCACCGGCATATCTATTAACCAAAACCCTATATGTGTCCTCGTCAACAAATCCCTCTCTTTTAGACATTTCGTCGAGCACCAGTGTGAGTTCTTCAAACCTTCTCATTCTACCAAGAATATCAAGAATCTCATTGTAAACACAAGAGCTAAGTGAAATTGTACCTTCTTTAGAAACCCAATTAAAGAATATATAAGCTGGTTTCCAATCAGAGCGGTGCCTCTTTAGTACCTTTAAAACTAAGTCCTGTGTCATTGTGGAGCAGCACAGGTCAAGAGCGAGCTCAATCTTCCTCACTGGGCTGTCTCTATATTTCTTGAGGGTGTTTTGTACTCTAATTGCTAGTTCACTATCAGGGTCTTGCTGTTTTTCAGCGAGTGAGTGAGAATTTTCAAGCGAGTGAATAGAGCGAGAAGTTTTTGACTGAAAGACGGAATTTTGAAAGTGATTTTGAGTATTCTGGAATTGAAGATTGTGAGTGTAGTAGACAAGGGTTTTTGTGGGTTTTATTGGGAATTCAAATTTGAATTTCCGGTGGATGTTTTGCCGGCAAATGATTTTCAACGATCGGAATACGAGAGGCACTGTCATGTTTTTAGTTGATTGGTTTATTTTGATGCGAGGAAATCATATTCTTAGAACATAAAAAAGAAAAGCAAAATGACGAGGGCATGGGCATGGGCATTTTCCTAGACTAGACTTGAGAGCGATTGCTACAGTTATTCGAGGTTAATTGGAGGTATGAACGTAATAACAATTATATCGTTTTTTTTGAAGTGGTGAGTAAAAAATAAAAGAATTGATTAAATTGAGAAAAAAAAAAATTAAATTGTGAAAAAAAAACCAATTAAACTGATTAAAATTTTAAAAAAACTAACCAGTTCGATTCAGTTTCGGTTTTATAAGCTTAAAACCAAAAAAACCGAACCGAATCCAAACCGAAAAGAAAAAAAAGAGTCAAAACTGAAAAAACCAAGCTAAAACCGAGCCAAACCGAAAAAACCGAGCCAAACCGGTTCGAACTGGTTTTTGTCCTAAAAAACCAAACCAAACCGAACCGAAACCAGTTGGTACCGGTTTTGGTTCGGTTTCAGTTTTTTTTAAAAAAAATCAATTTAATTATTTTTTTAAATAAAAACCAAACCAAACAAAAAATAACCAACTCTAATTTTTCTAGTACCACTTGTACTTAAATTCTAAAACATATCATTGATTATGTTTTCAGACGATTTTTTTATATATTTCTCATTAGTTACTTGATATATATATATAACTTTTTAGTTGAACAACTACCTATTTTATTTGCGCAGTACTGTAAAGTACTTTTCAAATTTTATTTTTAATGAAAGAAAAATTAATATGATCATTCTTATATTTATTACACTTTGTATAAATCAATCACACTTTACACCACATTATTTATATAATTGATAATATTTTACATACTAAATTAGACACTTCTATATTAAGAGTCTATTTGTTTTTTCATTTCAAAAGTATTTTTGAAAAATAAATTAATTTTTTTTATTTCAAATTAATTTTGTTTTATATTTTTATATCGTTTTGATATGTTATTGTAAGAATAAATTTTAAAAAATAATATTCTAAAACATATGATGTTCCGCCATAATTTCTATTGGAATTTTGATAGAGCTTTTTCTATAACACGTGGTTCCAAGATATCAACTTAAACTTGTTTCATATCCATACACAAACTAAATCCTTGATCCATCTTTCCTGGATCGTGTAAACCGCGTAAATTAATGTTTCCAAATCATTTCCATTCATTCAAACAACATTAAATAAAATAAGGTTATGTAATGCAATAATTTTAATACTTAACACTTCAATATAAAATTCAGCATTCATGAATATTTAGTTTAAGTAACTACAATAACAAAAGATGAGCATTTATATTTATATGCTAAAACAAAATAATATTATAATTCAAAATGCAAATATTGTGCCTAGTCTATATGATCAAACGATGTTCGAGTGAATCTACTCCTTTCATAATTGTGATGATCCTGAAACAGAATGCAACATTAAATACATCATCTAGGAAAATAATCAAGCGAATAGTTAAATACATTTAAGATTACAAATAAATTCTTTTTTATTTTATGATCATCCTTATTTTCAGTATTTACATCAATTATCGTAAAACAATTAATTCTTCAATACTCAAGCCCGCTAAGCAGGCCAATATCAATTCCAAATTGATATTTCTAATCATTATTTTAAACATGATTCGATTAGAATATGTCAATAGTAATGACTATCATTGATATCATTGGTCTTTTAATTTTGAGAACAACTAATCAAGTTCAGGTAATGTCAACATTAATGTCTATCGTTAATATCATTAGTCTCTCAATCCCGGAAATAAATAATCAAATTCAGGTAATGCCGATATCAATGACTCTCATTGATATCATTACTTTCTCAATCCCAAGAACGATTAATCAGATTCAAGTAATGTCAACATCAATGACTCTTATTGATATCATTAGTCTTTCAATTCCAAGAATGACTAATCAGATTCAAGTAATATCAACATCAATGACTCTTATTGATATCATTAGTCTTTCAATTTCAAGAATAACTAATCATATTCATAATTTATTAATTATTTATCCACCAAATCATTTACTTTATATTGTCATTTAATAAGATATAAAAAATTACATAAGTAGTTTTGACGGTGCATTAATTAACTATGATAGAAGTTAAATGCTTATCTGTAGCACGTGATATCCCAGCTCCTGCTCTGGATTGTGGCTTGTTTGCAGTAGTATTCCCTGTTAATACAAGATAATTTCATCTTTATTAATTTTTTTTAAAAAAATATTTGAACCCCTACACAAAATTCACTAAGTAAAACCTTTCGATTATTTTTCGTAAACATATATCAATTTTCATTCTTTTGTTTTGTAATTCAATATAAATTGAACATAATTCAAGTTCAAACCACATTTCCATGATGATTTCACACATATTTTACATAATTTCCTCCCTCTCCTTTTATGGTCCAATATACCATGAGTTCCCTTTCATTTTTCATAAAGTTTTTTGTTCATCATTGTTAGGTATTAGAACAACCTATAATACAATTTATATGTCAATTTAGAAAACTATTCTCCCCCTCCCATTATATATACTTGGTCGAACCTATGGCTAATATGGGAGGGAAGATTTTTCTTCATTTTGCCTCAAATTAATACTTTACTCATTGTTTATTTACTCTAATATACATTTTTCAAACATTAATCTAGTCATGAAAACAATCAATTCCTCTAATTCAATTTTTCCATAATGCAAAACAATACATAACCAATAAATTTCATGTTAAACTTTAAATTAAGCTTTGATTAGGGTTCCTCGCCTCTTAACCACAATTTCTTAAGAAGAAAATAGCAAGAAAACAAGTTTTTTTCTTCCCCTTTCTCTCCTTTTCTTTTCTTCTCCAAACCGTCTCCTCTCAGGCAACCATTTCCATAGTTTTTCCTTCCCTTTCCTAGCTAAATCTCTTATAACCTTCTTTTTATCTTTTATTTCAAGTGTTTACTTGGGATTTTTAAAGAAAAAAAAAAAGAACAAATTTGGCGAACACCTTCCCCCTCTTTCTTCTCCTTAATAGCTGGTCACTCTTGGATTCTTTAAGAAGCCAAAAGTGTATTTATATCACCCATATACTATGATTTACAATTATGCCCTTTTCTTTTAAATTCAAGTGTTTTTTTACTGGTTATCTTGTCTCATAAACATTCTTAAAAATAAATCGCATTCAGAAGTTCTAATCCTTAAAACTTCATTTCTAAAATAATTATCATTGCCACATTTATTATGTTGTCATTTTATTTAATTTTTATTTTAATTGGGGGTTTACACTCCTCAACTGAACTCATCTTATTGACACAAAGATTGATCTTTTATGTTCATAATATGGTTGGTCGAATACTTTATCTCTCCTACCTCTTTTACATCCACTTTTCTCTCTTTTCTCAACATCCAAGAACTATAACATAAAAAAATTAAGTTTATGACCGAATTATAAATACCTTGAAGAACATAGCTAAATATGTAAAAAGTAAAACTTGAGGGATGAAATTGAGTTTTTTTCGTGACTTTTGAATAGTATAAATGGAAAAGTATCTAATTTTTTTAATATTAATTTAATTTCTCATTATTTTAATTTTTGTTTTAAGGATAACTTCAAATTTAATTTTGTGAAATTGATCTTTGATTTAACATCAGAATATTCCATGTCATATTGGGTAAGCAAGAGCATGCAAATCAAAGCAAATTTCAGCACATGAATCCATGTTAACATGATTTGCAATGATGAAATTAAAAAAAAAATCAATAATCAAAGTAAAAAAAGGAAAAAAACACATTCAAGTACCTAGAAGAAAAGGTGGCTCTAAATAATAAGGTGAAGAAGAAAATGTGAAAGGATGCACATAATAGATCAACAGTAAAAGCCCCATTTATTTTAGTTTTTCTTTATTACTAGATCATTGGTTTGAGCTATGTTACAAGTCAAATAAAAATTTTCTATGATGTAAAAAAAACATTCAGGCATTACTAATGTTTTTTTCTAGTAGGAATTGTTTTTTTAAATCATATAAGGGTTGACCTGATGTGATCTAGTTAACTTAGTGGGTCTAAAAGCAACCCGAACAACCAGTAAAAATATAATTTGACTCAAAAAAATTCAAGACGATATTTATTTTTTAATATTGAGATGACAACATATTGGATTGACCTCTAACCCGGGTCAACCTGTCAAAGTCATGATCCAGGTCATGAGACCATGATAACCTTATATAAAACAAATCAAACAAATTATGAAGCATAATTACCAATTAACCCAATGTTGAAAGATGAAATTGAAAAAATTTCAATGAAAAAAAAAACATAAAAAAGCAATCTGAGTCAGCCCGGGCTAACCTGTGAAATCCATGACCTAAGTTATGAGACTGGGATAACCTCAATTAAAGTAAACCAAAACAATGATCTTAGTCAACTTAGGTTAACTTGTCAAACCCACAACTTGAGTCAAGAAACTAGAATAACAATATAGAAATTATTGAGTTGATCTAAGCCCTCCAATAAATTAAATATTGAAAGATAAATTAAAAAAAATATTAAAAAATAAAAAAAAAACATTATTGCAATGAATAATATTTTGTGAGATGACGCTATCTAATAAATCAAATGATAAATGATAAAAGATTAAAAAAAA
>Ga0307510_10010266_pt1 | contig 11126 bp, 20 predicted proteins | sample 12_EM_MG_FD_207224 | JGI IMG/M metagenome (GOLD analysis project Ga0307510, IMG submission 207224) | Populus trichocarpa ectomycorrhiza microbial communities from riparian zone in the Pacific Northwest, United States - 12_EM | ecosystem: Host-associated > Plants > Roots > Unclassified | place... | reverse complement strand
GTGATACGATGTCATCATGTCATCTTCTACATTAGAGCAGTCGATCACGTGATATGATACAGGCAAAACAAAAAGTTATAATAACAAAAAAAAAAAAAAGAAAAAAGAAAACAGAAACCCCGATTCCCGATTCTACACACTATCCAGCAGTCTCATATTAAATTTTTGAAGAGGAAAACCCCTTTGGAAGCCCAGGGCAGCAGTAATGGCAGAACGCTAACACTTTCCGTCTGGAGTAGTAATGTCGATAGCGTCGCCTTCGCCTTTGCTCTTCTCCAGATCCACTATGTGGGAAATGGTATTGAGCTTGAAGGTGTTGTTGCTCACTGCGGTCGTATCGGTCCTCGACCCAGCTGGGTCGAGGCCAAGCGAGGTTATTGCCGAACGATGAGACCGGTCGCCTTCCACGTGATGACTGCTATCCACATGGACCTCCAAGGAAAAGGTACCGTGACGGGCCGCGTAGTCGCGAAGGTAGATGCGATTATTTAGGCTCAATAGGAGGGTGTTGGCATATCTGGAACTCTTGTGAGCATTTTCCCATGGAGTTTCGAACGAAATATTACAATTTCCCGGTCATTTCAGCTCTTTGGCGAATGAATGTCAGCAGAGGCGAAAGACGATATAACAAGAAATCATACAGGAACACATAATATATATCATTCTATTTAAAAGAAAAAATGTCAGAACAAGTGAACGGGACGAGTGAGTATTCAACTTACGGGAAACGCGACAAAGAGTATGAAAGTAGCGATAGTGAGGCCAGCTTAATCAGAGGTGAGATGAACGTCCGTGTGGGACTGGTTGAGGAGAACGTACCTGTGAGAGTATTTGTTTCTACAGTAAGGCGTACCAGGCGCATCATTACGAAGTTAGAAAATCTACTTCCGCTGCTACGCGTTCGTGGTCTCTAGGGAATCATCATCGCGGCGTGTCCAAATGTCACGAAATAAATAGAGGGGCCGAGGGTGGGGAGGGGGATCACTTACAAGCATTATCATCGCGATGGCAATCATGACATCCGAAATTACGCTCGAAATTGACCATAACTAATAAATCATCAACGCTGCGGTGACTGGAACGGAAGCAGGACACCGTACATATAGTGCTGCCTTCGAAACCGCGTACTTGCCGCCAGCTAGATAAGACTAACCTCACATGTTACGTGCCAGGACTTTAGAGGGTGTTACATGGTGCTTGCCTCGATCCCACCCCACAGTGACCCAATTGACCCAGAGATTGTAAACTCGATGCAAAAGTCCCAAGTCAGGAGGTTTGGCTGAAGAGGACACTGTACACATACCAAAGCGATCACTATGCAGAGCTTTGACGATCGTCTGTTCAACGTCCAAATCCGGTAGCAGAGAAATGCCTGGACAATGAATGAAATGGTTGCATGGATGAATGGTATGTCGATAGGAGCGAAATGGGAGTGCTTGAGCCGTTCTACGTTGCCGTATCCTTCTACAAACCAATAGTAGATGTCAGCCCCATTCAATGCCGTTTGCACGGTCTCCAGCAGAAAGACAAAGTATGCTAAGGAAAAGTTATTTAAATGATATGGTGTAGGGGTCTTGTACTCGCCTAGGACTTTCGCGAGAAGTCTATCGTCTGGGAAGTTATAGTTGTACACATCTGCAAGTATGGTCAAATGTGAAAACTGAGATTGCGAGATTCGGATCGTACAGATCTGGACGCAAAGGACACCATATAATGCCCAGTTGACTAGGGAACCGAAAAGCTGGGCGAGTAGTTGAGAACGTCAGTCAACTAGAGACCAGGAGGCCAGAATAGCTCAGGCGCACAAGGGGAAAGGTTCTAGGAAAGGACTCTTGTTATCGTCGAAGGCGGCAGCGAAAAATTACAACATACACTTTGGCTATATCTGGCGGGATACCGGGCACAGACGATGCCCCGGTGGTTATCGGCGAGATGGCAGATGTCGAGGAGGTGGACATGACCTACACGTCTCGCAAGGGGATGTGGGGAAAGGTGAAATAGGTCGGTGAGGGGACATATATACCGTAGCAATCTAAAGGTTAGCTCGTAGTTTCTGAAAGATTTTCGGTACGAGCAACAATCAACTTTTGAACCTTATTCGACGTCCGCGCGATCAATAGCCTCAGGGCCCATCTTCTTATCTGGGGTATTTGGCAGCATCCGAATCAGGAACGTTTGCATTAGCGTTACGCAGCACCCCGACGTCAAATCAAAAGATGGACCCTAGTACTGTATAGGAGAGTATATTTCCGCATGGGTAACTCTCCGTAGATCTCTTACCGGATGAAACAACATCGCGATCACTTCAAAAATAAACGTTCCCGGTTTGGGTTTTACGCCTCATTTTTTTGATAGACGCTCAGTTGTGATGGGAAGTGAAGGGTTCACGTCCATGTCGTACCAGCTACTATGATTGTATGCGCACTAGATTTTCACAAGCCCTAGATTTTCTCCTTCTCGAGGTTGAAGTTGTAATGCCTGGGGCAGAAGCTTGGAAGTCTTGTGAAGGTGACCTCTCCACGTGCGGAACGATCGCTTCGCCAATTGCAAATTCGCGTCAAGACACCGTCTACTGCACCCATGCCTTCCTACTGTACTCATTGCCACCCCCTCTCATTCTCCTTGTGCTCAGCTCCTCCTCCCTCACGACCCAGCCTCGAACACCGCTCCCCATTTCTCCTGCCGACTCCACGCGGATCGCCCAAGCATCACCACCCGACGCCACTAGTGCGTGGCGCGTTGAAAACCCCCAAGAAACCCCGCCGTTGCACGTCGCACACGTCGTACATGGCCATCGCAAGTCTGGCCCTCCTCTTCGTTGAAAAGGACTTGTATAGACTTGATTGGGCCTCTTCCGTGCGTCTCCTTGTTTTCTTCTTCGTTCTAGATCATCCGCTCTCCATTTCAGGAATTCCCCTTTCACCTTAGACTTCTACTGTCGAACGTCACCGCACTCTCACCGCCCTCGCTGCCTATGCGCTATGCGTCGATTCAATTGAGTAAAAGTTCTTTTCTTTGAACACTGCCTTCGTCGCCGCGCGGGTCTCTCGCCGGCAGGTCCGCCTTGATGTTCGTTTCTTTCTTTTTCCCCATTGATCACATTCCACGTAGAATACTTGTCCCTACTGCACTCGCGTATAAAAACCCTCTCGCCTGACCTCGTCAGAGGCAGGCAATCGAAGCCCATTTTCCCATCCTTTCCGTTGCGTGATCAAACGGGCGGGTGATGGTGAAATAAGCAATGTCGTGAAAGCAGATCTTTCGGGTGATATGATGGGGAGATGCGCGCAAATGTAGACTATCGAGAGTGCGAGAACGGACGCAGCGAACTGCACCACCTAAAGTGGGATATCGATGGCGGCCATGCGTCCCTCGGCTTCAGAATATGTCGGGAACATATTCTCTTTCGGTCGAGGCGAGCAGTCGCGATGTCAGGTGGGGCCGATATACCCTTTGATTCAGCGAGTCATTAATATTTTGGTCATTTCCGAGCTTGCTGATATTATTTCTTCCCTTTTTTTGGTGGGGTACTTAACTTTCACCCCTTTGGAGAGTTACGGGACTCGGGAGGCTCAGCATTTTGTTTATACCCAGAGTATACGGCAAGCAAGTCTACGACTCTGCTCCTTGAACAAGTAGCTCAGGGCTTCGAAGCATTTTCCCATTTTTCCAACCAGGTGACAATATCCGACGTCGAGCGCTTTTATGAGACAAGTCAAGACGCAACTAAGAGGTGTAGTGCGACTGTCCTGACGCACCTTAACGGATGCGGCCTTACTGCTGATGCCATCCAATGCTTGAGCCAACGCTTGATTGTACTTGCCGATATCCTTGTCCTAGAAGGAGTGAGTATTTCACGTCCACCGCCGTCCAAACGGAGCGCCATAAACACAGGACGTACCTTGAAGAACGCCTCTGCTTTGGCTCGATCCCCCTCCTTTGCAAAGCCACCATACGTGCTCTATAAAGGGTCAATGAGACGTTCATGATCAGTGCAACGAGAGATAGATAGACGAGTGGACGGGCGGCATGATACCCACCTGGATGATGGTCTTCATCGAAAATGTCGTCTCGAGGCGCGTCTTGATCTACGACACATCACCGAAACTCAGTAGCCGATCGATCGCAACGAAGAGCAAAGACAAAACAGGACACCCACCGAATCGTAATTACTCTCGAAGAAGTCGCGCAGGGCATAGATGGCCTTCGGATTGGCTGCAAAGCCACGGAAGAAGTAGATAAGATCCTGGTTGCGCACACTTGACTGAATCAGGTTGAACGTGCGCCCTTGCAGCGCCGAGTCCACAGCATTAGTCATACCACGACTGATAGACGAGCGTTTGCAGCTTTTCGACGGAAATGAAAGGGTAAACATACATGGCCGCGACCTTAATCGAGGGTGTCGGAGGGTTTTCAAAGAGCTTTACTACCGCGTCGTATGCCGGAGCACCGATTTGCTTAACGGCCTAGAGCAGGTAGTTCATCAGCATCCTCGTTACTGGCTAGGGTAAGATAAGGGAACCCACCGTGCGGAATGTGACATCTAACAGGTCTACCGGAATGGCGGGGGTATCACCAGCGATGTACTTGGAGAAGCGCTCCAGCAGAGCCTTGATTGTTCTGTGTAAAACCGTTGACAAACAACGCTCCTAAACCAAAATGTAAGACGACATACGCTGGGTCCTCTGTGGCGGCAGCTCCCCCAACCGCGAGCGTGCGTAACTGAGTTAGGTCTGCACCATCATCCTTTGAGTATTCTAGACCACATTTCTCTACCAAAGGCGAGTATAGTGCCTAGTGGTAAGGTGAAATGTGAGTCGGATCCGTGATAAATACTATGTGAATGCAAGACAGAAGGGACGAACGTACGCTGCGGAATGCATTTAGCTGTTTCGTGACCTTGTCATCCTCCCACCATGTCTGGACAATCTCGCACAAGCTTGCGTCTATGCTGTCCCAAACTAAGACTTTCGGTCTGTGAGTTGGCTTCACACGACACCAACTAGAATAAACCGAGGGCTCACATTCCTTCTCTGCTCTCAGTTCATAAACGAGGTTGAGAGTAGAGCTCAGAGAAAGGTAGCCCGCTTTTCCGAGTGCAAATGCATCGTGCACCAACCCCATACGATCCCCCAGAGAGAAAATGGAGTCCGGTTTCGCTGCTTCACTCGTAATAGCGGCGAGGCGGGAGGGTGTGTACAACACGCGATCTGGGCACAAAAATCAACATTGTCTCACGATCAGCGAAATGAAACTACTCACAGACACCGTTCGTATCTACGTTAATCTTGAAAGGCTTGGTCGTGTCGAGCTTGAACTCGGCTTCGCGCGTCTCGAGTATGGCAGTGTTATCGATCAATGCCTGTCCATGTACCGATGCGGTGACTAAACCCAGGGGAATAGACCTGTGGTGATCCAATGGTAGTGAGAATGGTGGCAATAAGAGGGGAGAAGACTGTTCACCAAACGGTCTTATTGTCTTCCGGGTTCGCGGGCCCATGTTCGAGGAAGCGGTCTTGACGCACTCTGATACCAGTCGGCGTCTCAGTAACAGTAAGCACTGGGAATCCCATCTGTTCACAGTGGGAATATAGGGGTGTCGCAACTGTAGTAGAGCAATGGCATACCTTCGAGACCCAGTTATCCATTATCTTAGGAATATCCAGTCCTGCGAAAGTCCTTGTCGGTAATCGAGACATTTCCGAAAGTCACATACCAGTGGCTTCGCTGATACCCTCCCATAGGTGGCGAGAGACGGTATTTGAGTACAAATGTTTCTTGAGGTACAGAGAAACACCCTTGAGGAACTTGTCCTCACCAACGAATTTCGATAGCATGCGGAGTACTATCGCCGTCCTTCAGTGGAATCAATTTTATGGATGCGACAAGCATACCGGAAGCAGCTTTGGAGTATGACAACGAGTCGAAGATCTGTCCAATCTGTCCAACATCAGGCACCTCAACTTCGATAGGATGCGAGGAAAGCTTCGCGTCCAGACGAAGAGCAGCAGTGAGACGATCGCTTATGAAGCCTGCGTCGACCTTCCATTCAGGATTAATCCTACGTTGCGTTAGTCACGACTAAACAAAAAAACAATGTTACTCGCTTGTCGAGGATGATCTTCTCGCCCATCTACAACAACATATGAGACTGGAGTAGAAGCCATTTCCAGTAGTTGGACATGCCAGAGTCGCAAAACCTAGTTGTGACTTGAATTAGAGCCATGTAATTTATGCTGAAATGCAGCACAGAAGTACCTTCATTGAGATACACGTTGTCCCACCACTCCATCGTCGTGATGTTTCCGAACCTAGATCAGTGCGATCGGACACAATACACGCACACACACACCACGACAGGATAACGCACCACATATGCGCAACTTCATGGCACTGGGTTTTGGCGACGCGTTTCTTCGCTGCGGTATCGGGATTTTCAGGGTCAACGAGGTACGCAGTGGTCCGCCCAGTGATCAATCCCTATCCATGTCATGTCGTAGATCCACCGATTAGTCCTGTCCCATGATAGGAAAATACGGATTCTTACCCAGTTCTCCATCGCACCAGCGTCAAAGTCGTTGGCAACAAGAGTATCAAGCTTTGGCAGCGGGTACTCTATATCAAATGCCTGCTCATAGAGCGGAAGCGCCTTTTGTTTTATGTCGAGAGCATACTGGGCTTGATTGATCACATCCGGCGTAGCTAGTCGGAGGTAATCGTCAACAGGAAAGTGAGCAGACAGGGTACGACATCATACTGTATATGCGTAGCGGACGAACTTTCCCACTGAGGGGACTTTGATATGAGCTTTCAAGGTGGACAAACTCGCCGTTTGCGAATGCGAGAAGATACGTCGACATCTGTTCCATCGTCAGCTGGTCAGGAACTCTGATCCTTTCTATGCGTACAGGAGGCGTCGTCTCGAACGAGGTAGCATGCCAGCTACCATCCTTGACGCCTTCGAAGAGAGTCTTAGTGAAGGTATCAGCGATAGCGGCCTTGGAGCATGCGGACATGTTGGAAAGGTTGACAGTGCCTTTACGAGAAACGAGCGTCACGGAGAAAGTCGCTTTGAGGAGAGGTTCATCCCAGCAGGGCAAGGCACGACGGGCATCTATCGGCTGTAAGAAACCGTGTGAACAACATTTTGACGGAGGAACGAGTATCGGAGGAGAACAATTGGCGTTTGCCGCATCATAATCCGGAATTGTCATCAAAAAGAGGCAGTCCCAACATGTCCGACGAAATCACTTATAAAGCAGGACAAGAAGACGACGAGTATCTGTAAACTCAGATAAACAATCTCCGGAAAACGGAAACCGTACTATGCCCTCACACCGAGGTCATCGGTGGCACGATATGAGTCCCCACGTCGGGTCTCTTGGGCACTGAAGCCCCTTTGACGTTGGAACCGAGAAGGCATGGCTATCCAGTATACGTATGCGTGGGCAACTCACGCACCGCGAATTGTGTCAACGCATAGATTCCTCTCTCCCACGTGCTCTTGTAGTACCCAGTCAGACTATCCGTCAACACGGCTTCGAAGTTGATGCGAAGGATGGCTTTAGAACCTGCGGGAAGCTCCTCTCCAAATATCAACGAGGCGCGCTGAGTGCTAGCGTCAAACTTTGTCTCTACGGGGGCAAGCTCTTCAGCTGACGAGGCGACGACAAGGGTCGAATGGCCAAGATTTAGCTCGGTCGCAGCATTGAAGGTTACGACATTAGTCGCTTTCAAGACGTCGAGGCTGGTAACACGTGATTCGAAGAAACGGGACAAATAACACTTGTTTGCGCACTCGATTTTCACAAACCCCGAGAAGTTCTCCTTCTGTAGGTCCGTCCGAATAGTGAGGTCGTAATGCCTGGGACGCAAGTCTGTCGGGAGTCGGTAATGATCTATGGCCTTCTTGGAAGACATGGTAGAGGGAGAAACGGGCGCGTTGTGGTGAAATAAGCAGTGTCGTGGCAGTGGAAGTATATCCTTCGGGTGATATGGTGGGGAGATGCGCGCAAGTGTGGACTGTTGAGAACGCGAGACCGGATGCAGCAGATTGCGCCACCTAAAATGGGATATCGATGGCGGCCATGCGTGCCTCGGTGGCAAGCTTTACAGCCACGCGTGAACGGCCATGACGGAACTGTAACGCTTCCTATCCCAAAGCCTCGTTCCGTAGTTCCCTTCCCTTGCGATGCTCCTCACTGCCCCTATTCAGTACTCATAGCCCCAACCAAGACGCCCGTAGGTACTATCATGCATATGAATTCACCTCACTGTAGGGGAAAACCATCCAACAATAAGAAACTTTTTTTTCGTTCAGAACTTTCGCGTGCTCACTCGTTCCTTCTTGCTCTCCCCTTCTTCTCTGTCTACCTTCCCTTTGGGTCGACGTCTCTTCTTATCGCAGCCGCCGTATATACATCGGCTTCAGAATATGACGCACAGTTTACGCATGACTCAGTCGCGTATTCATGTGGTTCTAAAGGAAGACTTTGACAATCTGATGTCCAAGCAAGGAAATCGCCTCGGGCTCGTCGGGCTAGCTCGATCACATGACACGCGCTTGAAAAAGTTTTTTTTGACCTATATACCAACTGTGAGCTGCGGTCATGTAATCAAGCCTCTCAGTCTCGGACTTGAGACTTGTGCGCCTGCTCTTGAACCTCGCTTTGCTTCCGACTCCCATCATGACCACCATCATCTCCGACAATGAATTGTTCGTGTACGCAGAACGCGCAAAAGGGAAGGTTGTCGTCCTTACGGGTACGTGACACGTCCGCCACAAAGTCACGTCACTAGAGCAAGAGATTGAATTCGCCATGCAGGAGGCGCGAATGGTATTGGAAAGGAGGTGGCTTTAGCATTCTCAAAGCACGGGTAAGTTGTACGGCCAACTGCTGTGCTGCGGAGAGGAGACGCTTCAAACTACTCTTTAGCGCCAAAGTGGTAATAGGCGACTTGAATGCGGCTGGCGCCGCAGCCGTAGTCGAGACCATCATCAAGAATGGCGGGTAAGCGACCTCAGATCATCAAACTGGCTGATGTCTGTAGCTGAACTATTTTTGGCCCTTCCCGAAGAGAAGCCGCGTCTATCCAATGCAATGTCGTCAACTGGGACGACCAGCTTTCCCTCTTCGACCTTGCGTTCGAGCGCTATGGCGCTGTTGACATTGTGGTCCGTATGCCCTCGTACCATGCCTCCGACTTTCGCGTGCAGCACCTAACAAATTCTTTCGGATAACCCTAGATCCCGAACGCGGGGATCACCGAAGCCCCGCAGGGCGTTTGCGGTGGTTCCTTGACTCTGGTGAACGGCAAGCCCGTTGCGCCCAAGCTCGCAACCCTGGAAGTCAACCTGATAGGTGTCTTCTACAGTGAGCCGCAGTCGTTGCCTATATTGTGCCCGTGATCCAATAATTCACACTCTGATGATTGCCATCAGCCGTCCACCTTGGAATGCATTACGTCAAGCGCAACCGCGCTGCTGGTGCGTGGAAAGCGATCGTCATGATAGGCTCGATAGGTATGTAACTTGGACTCCGTGCTTTTGTTACACCGAGAAACGGATTGGCAACTAAACCGATGCAGCTTCCTGGCATGGCATCCCTAGGGCGCCTCAGTATGCTGCCGCAAAACACGGTGTGCTGGGCCTAATGCGCTCGCTGGACCCTATCGTTGCCGAGGAGGACATCCGCATTGCTGTCATTCATCCATGGTTTGCAGGTAACTTAATCATCTCTCTTTCTGCCCTTCGTTGTACCCTTGATGCCCTCGACGCGCGCTGACGTTGCGTTTCCCCCCAAAAGACACGTCGATCCTTAATCTTCCCGTGAAGATTTTGCTCGCGGGCCTCCCACTGACGCCAGTCCCGCGTATAGCGGGCGCAGTCTTCCGCGCAGCCACGGATCCGGATGTGGCGACGAGCGGGTGTCCGTGGGTGCTACCCGACGACGGACCTGTGATCCGGGTCGAGAAGGAGGCGCTACGGGCGGGTGTGTATGAGCTTCTTGGCCAACGTATCCGCCGTGCCATCGGGTAAGCCCCAGCCCAGTTCATCTGTAGATTCTCGGCACGCTAACTCGGTGATGGTGGGGTGGTATCCAGGTTTGAGAACGCCGTAAAGGACTGGGCTCGGCTGGTCCGCGACTTGGGTCGTATCTTCCTTCCCCCACTGTTAGTCGTTGCCATTCCTGCTGGCCTGCTTGCTTTCGCATTTTCCAAGGGCCTTATCTTCTGAGAAGCCCATCCCTGCCTCAGCTCTGACTGACCTTGCCATTCTCCACAATTGGCACACGTCCCCTGACAAGTCTAAGTGGGAATCATGTTTCGCGCGCGCATTTTTCTCCAAGCACACACTCTAGACGGGATCGATTTCAGCTGTACGATTATGTGGATGATGTATAGATGCGTACATACCTGCAGCCTACGTTGACTTTTGTCAGCGTTGTTGTCACCCTTTGCAGTTGCCCAAGCAAATTGTGATACACATGGCAAAGTGTTTGCGTTGAGACCTTATGACAGTATGAGCGAGCTGTCATCACCTCATGGGGTGTACGCGTACCGACAACTATCAGGCCATGACTCTGAGCAAGTGGAGACCGAGCGAAATCTGTAGTGATGGAGACGTTCATCACACCCCGGACTGGAGAAGTCGACAATGTGTACAATGCATTGCGGGCGGACCACCGTGTCAAGTGGCTATGAATACAGTATACCATAGCAATTCTAAGGAAACAGCGTTTGCGGGAACAAATACATTAATACAAATGAGGTGGGCCCAGTTCGAAAGTTAGTTCCTGAAAGATTTTCGGTAAGCTTATTCAAGGTTTCCCGTACTGGCGGAGTCCACAGTGGGACTTCATTTACCCCACGATGATATTTGGCTACATCCCAACCGGTAACTCTCCGATACTCCGAGTCATCGAACTCATCCGTAGATCTGAACAACATCGCGATCACTGCAAAAATGCACGTTCGGTTGGGTTTTACTCACCCTTTTTTTTGATGGACGCTTAGTTCCGAGGGGAATTAAAGGGTTCAAGTACGTGTCGCACCAGCTACCTGTATGATTGTACGCGCAGTCGATCTTCACAAGCCCCGAGAATTTCTCCTTCTTGAGGTCCGTC